>Ga0222714_10000023_pt1 | contig 193712 bp, 162 predicted proteins | sample C33_3DmetaG_FD_165048 | JGI IMG/M metagenome (GOLD analysis project Ga0222714, IMG submission 165048) | Estuarine water microbial communities from San Francisco Bay, California, United States - C33_3D | ecosystem: Environmental > Aquatic > Marine > Unclassified | place: USA: California... | reverse complement strand
AACTCTAAAGTGTCGAGCTCCGAATTGCAAGACCCAGATCAAGCCCGTTTGGTTGCCCAATGCGACATCAAAGACGGAATTGGCAAAATCATCAATTTTGAATTCAGTGATGAATTGGGTGCATCTATTCCAGTTGAACGCGTCAATGGCGAAGACAAAGGCATCCAACATAGCTTTAGGCTGCAAACTGATCAATTTGCCCAAGGAGATAAAAAACTGGTGAATTTCAAGCGATATTACTATATGGCTATTGCCTATGCGCACAATAATTACAAAGATTATTCACCCAACGACCCGCTATCATTAGATGGCCAAAAGAAGCCTTATATTGCCAGTCGTAAGGCTGCAGTCGGAGAAGTGAAGCCCATTGAAGTTATTCCGCACAACCCCATGCCTGAGGCAGGCGGCACCGCACAATTGATTTCTTACGGTTCTTCTCCACAGATTACGCGTTTAGATGGTTATGGCAATGGTAACCGCAGCTTGGAGTTCACCAAAAATACACTAGAGACCATTTTGGCAGACGGCTACATGGCCAACCCTACCTATGACTATGGTGCGGGCCCTATCAATATCAAAGTTGTAGACCCACTGAATTTGGCCAATGGTTATTTTGAGTGCAAATTCCGCAACTACACTGCGCCAAATATTGGCAATAGTGCCGACACGGCTAGTTGGGTTATTTATCGCTATGTGAGTAAAGAAGACATGACCATTTTGGATTCTGTTAGCTCGGAGCGCACCATTAAGTCAGACAACGAGCAGATCATTCCTCAGTGGGGAGTTTCGGTTCAGATTTACCAAAACAAATATACAGGAGTCGGGAACTTGGCTTCTAAATCAACTACCATGATCGATGCAAGCATTGAGTTTGCCGATTCATCAAAGCGTTGGTTAGCTGGCGTTAAAGACAACGACGCTTACTTCCCAACCAACTGGGTGCGTTCTGGTGATTACGCTCCAGAAACAACAGTGGGCAATGCGGGCTACGAATGCTTACCTAATGGGCCAACGTATCTCAATCCATGTAATTATCCAGATGAAGTGGGTGCAGACCCAACTCAGGCCTTTGAACGCATTTTAGATGGCATCATTGCACCACACCGCTTGGTGGGTTATCAGGCAGACTATATGCCACTTGCCTACTACGGCACCTTCTCTGGATCGAGTAAGCTCAATGCTTCTATTTCCTTCTTGCCGAGCGTGAATATCGTCTTAACCAATGACCGCAATCTTTGGACGCGCTGTCCTGTTGTAGAATTGGGCCGTAATCAAACGCTCAATGTTGGCAATGCACAACCTGGCGCACTGCGCCAAAGCCCAAGTGTAGACAAAAACGGAAATCCTGACGGTACGGGTACTGGCATGGGTTGGTTCCCGGGCTATGCTGTAGATTTAGAGAGTGGCGCCCGTCTTTATATGGCCTTCGGAGAAAATTCTTTCTTGGGTGGTGAAAACGGTGCAGACATGATCTGGAACCCTACAGACCGTTTGGTGAGCAACGTAGGCACACCGCTGATGGGTGGTATGCATCCAATTTATGTGTTTAGCTACAACCAAGCCAGCACCAATGGCTTTAGTTCGGGCTTTAACTTCCCGGCCTACATACCAAGCGATGCAGAGTATGGCAATAACTTTGCCTACAACAAATACCTCGAAGTAGAGGGTAACAGTTCAGCGGCAAAAAGAGAATTGTATGGTTCAATGACCTGGATTACCTATCCATTATTGGCACAAGATCAACAATTGCTCGCCACAGACGTAACGATCCGTTTGCGCATCAACAAAGAATACAAAAACTTTGTGGGGTCTGCAGAAAATGGAGGCAAGCCAATGTATGGGTGGTCTATGAAAGACATCGCCACACAAATCGGATCACAAGATATGCTCAAAGAAGCATTGGAAATGATCAATGTGGTGCCCAACCCTTATTATGCCTTCTCTGAATATGAACGCACACGCTTGGACACTAAAGTTAAAATTGTCAATTTGCCAGAGTTGTGTACTGTAAAAATATATACGGCAAACGGTAAGTTAGTTAGAACATTTAAAAAGGATAGTCCTCAGACATACATTGATTGGGATCTTACTAACCATAAGGCTATTCCGATAGCTGGTGGTATTTATCTTATTCATGTAGATGTTCCAAATGTAGGGGAGAAGGTCTTGAAATTCTTTGGCGGTATGCGCCAAGCGGATTTGCAAGGTATTTAATGACAGAATAGTACGAAAGAGATGAAAATAACATTCAAAAAAATATTATTAAGTGCAGGCCTCATTTCAGCACTCAATGCCTTGGCTGGAAATGAAGATCGAGTAGGTTCTGCTGGAGCTTCTCAGTTGTTAATCAATCCGTGGGCCCGATCATCTGCATTGGCAGATGCATGTTATGCAAATAGTAACGGACTCGAGGCAAGTTATATGAATATCGCTGGCTTAGCCTTTACCGATAAAACTCAACTTAAGTACAATTTTTCAAATTGGATGGGCAATGCCGGAATCGCTTTAAATGGTGCTGGTTTGGCACAAAGAATTTCTGATTCAGAAGTGTTTTCTGTGAGTGTTCAAGCGATGAATTATGGCGATATTCCAATCACAACTGTTGCAAATCCAGAAGGCAATATTGGTTTCTTTTCTCCGCGTTTTAATGTGTTTAGTGTTGGATACGCAAAAGAATTTTCTTCATCGATTTATGGTGGAATCAATTTCAAGGTAATCTCTGAAAGTATTTCTAATTTAAAAGCAAATGGAATTGCAATCGATGCTGGCATTAGATATGTTTCAGGAGAACAAGATCAGTTAAAATTTGGAATCACCTTAAAGAACGTTGGTCCTGTAATGCGATATAAGGGTGATGGACTTGCACAACAAGTTACTTACATCAGTACAGGTTATATTGCTTCATTGGAAGAGCGGTCTTCTACTTTTGAATTGCCCTCCCTTTTAGGAATTGGTCTGTCTTATGATTTTATTTTTAATGAGAGCAATAAATTGAATTTAGCGCTTGCCTTTACAGCCAATTCATTTATGAAAGATCAGTATAGAATTGGCCTAGATTATGGGCTTGCAAAAGACAATATGGCTTTTAACCTTCGGGCAGGTTTCTGTTACGAAAATGGAATGTTTAATGAAGAAACACGTTCAAGTGCCTTTAGTGGACCTACTGCTGGATTTTCAATTGATGCTTTGGTTGGCGAAAATCAAAATGCCCTTGGCCTAGAATATGCAACGAGATTTGCAGGTGTTTTTGGCATGATCCACACGATAGGTGCTACGATAAGCATAAAATAAATATTTAGCTTTTTTTTATTCAAGAGAGCTCTTCTAGGGCTCTCTTGTTAGTTTATGTAAATTTGATATTATGTCAACGATCAATTATTATACCGCAGAAGGGTTACAGAAGTTGAAAGATGAATTACACCATTTGAAAACTGTTCAAAGACCGTCTATTTCAGAACAAATAGCCGAAGCTCGCGACAAAGGAGATTTGTCAGAGAATGCAGAGTACGATGCGGCTAAGGAAGCGCAAGGCATTCTTGAAATGAAGATTGCAAAAATGGAAGAAATTATCTCCAACGCGCGTTTAATTGACGAAACCAATATGGATAACAGCAAAGTATATATTCTTTCAAAGGTTGAAATAAAAAATAAATCCAATGGTATGGTCATAGAATATACGCTTGTTGCAGAAAATGAAGCAGATATTAAAGCCAGAAAAATTTCAATTGAATCACCAATTGGCAAGGGATTATTAGGAAAAAAAGTTGGTGATGTAGCCGAAATTCAAACGCCTGGCGGCATAATGCATTTCGAAATCATTTCTATATCAAGGTAATGCCTAGTATTTTTTCCCGTATTGTTTCTGGTGAAATTCCTTGCTATAAAGTAGCTGAAAATGAAGAGTTTTTGGCATTTCTAGATATTATGCCTCTATCAAAAGGCCATACGCTGGTTATTCCTAAGGTTGAGACAGATTATATTTTTGATATCGAAGATGATTCATATCGGCGTCTATGGATTTTTGCTAAAGATGTTTCTAAACGCCTCAAAAAACAAATTCCATGTAAGCGCATAGGTGTTAGTGTAGTAGGATTAGAAGTCCCTCATGCGCATATTCATCTCATTCCGATAAATCAAATTGAGGACATGAATTTTAGTAAAGAGAAACTTTCCATGTCTTCGGAGGAATTAGCATTGGTGGCCTCTAAATTATTAAATAGCTAAAAAACTTAGGCCAAAATATTCATGTTTCTAAAAGCTACAAATTATTAACAAAACGAGTTATTTGTTTTGAACTGTAACAGATTTCTTGACTGAATACCATTTACAATCGTATTTAACCCATAAGGTAATCACGTACTTTCCAGGTTTAGCGTAATAGTATTTTAAATTACTTTTACCTGAAGATTTTCCGTCACCAAAATCCCAGTGAACATCAGTTGCATTGACAAACTGGTTATTAAGGGTCACACAAAGCCATTTGGTTGTCATGGTAAAATCAACCTTAGGTTTTTCATCATTTGTTTTAATTTGAATTGTATCTAGATTGTAGCGGGATCTATTTTTTTGCACATATTGCCACGCGATGGAAGAAATGTTATCGGCAACTATTGGATCCACAAGTTTGGGTGTTGCCCCACCATGTGCTGATTGATTATATATCGATGAATAAAAAGTCGTAGCGGCTACAAAACTTCCAATTGAATTTGGATGTAATAGATCGCTTTCATAAAGGTTTAAATTCGGATACGCCTTACGCACCTCCTTCCAAACCATACCTACAGGAGCAATTGGGAATGATCCTGTGCTCTGACTGAGCTGGAGATAACCCTGGGCAATTTTATCTGACATCTCTAAATAATCAACATGATACGTACTATCGGAAATTCCATTTTGATAACCCCAAGTCATATAAAAATAAATTTTGGCACATGGATTATTGACTTTGATTGATTCAATTAACTTTTTTGCATAAGGGACAGTCTCTTCTTCAATAGTTAGAGAATCAAAAAATAATTCCTTACTCATTGCTTGAATGAAAACATAATCCCAATCTCTAGCTTTGATTTTATTATAAGTATTTGCTCTTTCAACATGACCCTTTAAAGTGCTACCACCAACTGCTAGGGTATCTGCAAAGACATTTTTCCCTTTTGAATTGGCAAGATTCTGATACATCTTGCACATTTCGTTCATGTAGGTAAAACTATTGCCTATGAATAGAACATTTTCAGTCTGACCAATTGTTTTAAAGCAAATTATGAAACTGAAAATAAAAAAGATTGATCTCATATTTATCTCCAAAAAAATAGTTTATTGATCACCCTAATGTACATGGTTTCTAGTGGTTCTATGAAATATACCATAACGGAAAAAACAATAATAGCACTCAATGAAATAAACATAGAAAAATATGGATTCAGGTCCTCATTAAACAACAATGGTTTAAGTCCCAATCCAAAAATACCCCCATAAAGAATAATAACGTGAACAATGTAAATAGGTAACGTGTTTTGACCTAATTTTAAAAATAGCGTTGCTCGGATTTTAATATTGGCATCAATGAGCATTAAAATCCCAATGAGCCCAATTACCTGGCCCAAACGGAGAATATAGGTGGATATTGAAATAAATACTTCACGAGAAATCAAATGTTCAGCGTATAGCATTGGTACTATAAAATTAAATATGATTCCAACAGCAATAAAAGAGGCCCCAAACCACCATTTCTTCGTTTCTTTTTCATAAATTCTTATCAAATTCCCTATCATTCCACCCAAAATTGTATAACCGGAATACTGAAGAAAATTAAAGTCTGAAAATTTACCGTAAAACATATTTTGAATAAATGATGGGGCATTCTCCGGAAGATACCGTCTATGGTTTGGGTCTAATAAATTATTGGCAATCAATTTATTGTCCCATTCAATGTGGGTTTTTAGCATTGAATAGAGAATGAAAATAACTATAGCAGTCAAAAGGCAATAGATGTAAAACGGACCTATTTTAATTAACTTATAGAGCCCATAAATCACAAGAAGAATAAATAAGCCAATGGCTATTGATTGCAAAACATGAAAAGCATAAAACCAATCTAAATATATTGGGACGCTGTAATAAATGGATTTTATTATACTGCCTAAATTTAATTGAATCAGATAACCCCAAAAAAGAAGGGTAAGCACTCTTTTAAATCCTTTTTTAACTCTAGGGTTTTGGAAATATCCTACATCCTGACCTCGGGCGGTAAGAAGATAAACAAAAATTATACCTGTAACAGTAAAAAACAATGGTGAAGTAACTCCATGAAGAATGTGCCAAAATTTATATGCGAAAAATTCATATTTTCTATATTCCCATGAAAGTGCTGAGCCAGTGAAATGGCCTTCAATCATGAGTAAAATAGCAATTGACCGTGCCATATCAATAAAATACAACCGAGGTTTATCTTGAATTGTATTTATTTGGTCTACCATAGTTCACTTTAAATTTAAAACTGCAAATATATCACACAAAAGTCTTCCATTAAAACCAAAACTTATTCTTTTGGAAATGTACTAATCTTAAGTGCAATAATTTCGATACGCCGCTCCAACGAGGCATTTTTGGAATATACTGAATTGCGTTGGTCATAATAATCGTCACTTACATCTTTATTGGCCTTGAATTCACCCATAGGTTCTTCTATGAATTGTAAACAAATTGGATTGGTTTGCATGTAAGGAGCAAATTTGCCGCCATCAATTTCTTCAAAATAATTAATTATAGATGCAATGCGCCTTTTAGTTAAATGTACATTATAGTCAGATTTAGCTAAGGGGCTAGCAAAACCTCGTACAACGATACTTATTTGTTGACCAGTTTGCAGTGCATCCCAAACTTGTTGTTTAAATAGCGCTAAATCCTTCATGCCTTGATCAACCTCCTGGATAAAAAATGTGTCTAGCGCGTTTGAAACTTGTACAGCAGATAAGGAGTCTATATTCTCGACCACTTTTTGTAAATACTCGGGATATTGGCTTTTATATTTATAGTATGTTTCTTCATAGGAAAGGTCGGTATTTTCAGAAGTGCTCTTTGGATTGGGATGATCATTTTCAAAATATAACCGAATCGGTAATTCAACAATAATAGAATCGATACTTTTTTCTTTGAGTTGTTTGGGCCTTAAAAAATCCTGGTAAAAAATATCACTACAACAAGTTGGATGCGAGGCATACAAACTTCCCAATCTATTGGAACTTAAATAAGCAGTATCTCCATTACAAAAGAAATAGAGATCATTTGCTGAGCCATTAAACGGCATTCCAAGATTGATAGGCGGCCCAAAACTCCCATTTGATTGAAGGGCACTATAAAAAATATCATATCCGCCATATCCGGAGTGCCAGGTAGACGAAAAATAAAGTCTTTGAGTCAAGGGATCAAACCATGGTGAAACTTCATTCTCAATTGAATTAAGCATTGTTAAATTTTGCTCTGCGAAGAATTGGCCATTAGGGTCTATATTTCCGAAATATAAATCTATTCCACCCATCCCATTTACATTTTTTGCAGCGAAAATACACCTAAGCGTGTCGTTAAGCTCAAAGATGGTAGGCATACTATGATAATTTCCTTTTAATGATTCACTTTGGAATAAGGTATCTATGGTCCAAATGCTTGAATGTGGTAATAAACGAATTATTCGACATTGAAGCGAATTGTTTTGCCTCTGGCATTCGCTGCAGAAAGCAAAACTGCTGTCTGGTGCAATACTTAAATTGCCATATTCAAAGGCTGAATTGGTTAAGCTCAAAAATGGTTGAATTCCCTTTTGGACATCGGAAAATTGATATAAATTAAGATGGTAATTTTTACTAAATACTAATTCTTGATCTTCACCAATTGAGTCGGCCTTTAGTGCACTGTAAATGATGGAATTGTTCAGTATGGCATGTGCAAATTCCGCATCTATTGTATTGGCTTTGTGTGGTATCAATTTCAGCGCTGCATCATCCGAATTGTATTTGAGTTGTTTTAATACCCAATTACATGCAATAACTTCTTGGTTTGCCTTTAGGTAACCATAACTTTTTTTATTTTCTGAAAAAAAACGTTTTACTTCCTTAAATTGAGCTAATGCTTCCTTATACAGTGCCTGCTGCTTTAGCATTTGCGCATAGTTTAATTGTGCTTCGGGATACAATTGCCCATCTGAATCTAATTGATACACCTTAAGAAAAAAACGCGCTGCAGTTCTGTAGTCTTTAAAAAGTGCATTGGTTTGGGCAATTTTCCAATGTAATTCTATGGAATTGGGTTCTAATTCTAGGGCCTGTTGATAATATTTAAGTGCTTCAATATAGTCCAATACTTGTACTTGTGCATCCGCATGAGCAATTAATTTATGCAATTGCTTTTGTCCAATTGAATTTTGGCAAAGTAGAATAAAAAGTATTAAATAAAATCTGGGCATATTCTGTATTGCAAAGGTAAAGGCCGAAATTGGGTAATGACATAGCGCAAACTTATTTCAAAAGCTCCGCGTCCACGGCTTGCTGGCACCAAAGATGAATAATTAAAATCATAAGATATTCCACAATACATGGGCCCGCGATTTAAACCAAATTGTAGGCAAAAGGCATCTTTTGCGCGCCACCAAATACCAGTACTCAAAATTATATTGTCGTTTTTTGAAAAAAGGTATTCTGCTAAAGCGCCCAATACTAGTTCTTTGTAAGTGCCTTGAAAATTCATTTGAAAACTAGGCTCGACGGCCAATGTAGGATTGTATTGATATTTTAATTGACTAAATACGTTAAGCCTTAAGTCACGTTTTGTATTGTCCGAAAAAAAACTTTGATTGGGCCGAGTTAGATTAAATAGTCCGATTCCGTTTTGTATTTTAAATTTTGAATTAATTGTGTAATTGTGAATACATCCAGTTCCCAACATGGGTTTAGTCATTGATGCAACTTGAAAATTCTCATTGGTTGGGGCATTCGGATCAAATAGATAGCCATTGAATTGATCATCAAAGTAAAATGCATTGCTATTTAGCTGTCTTTGATTGAAACCTATTTGAATGGCCGCCCTCAACACATGTCGATCTAGTATTTTAAAAGGCTTACATAAGTTTATTTGCAATTCATTGGTTTGGAATTTGCCATCTCCTACTTGGTCATGAAAATAATTGATGCCAACTCCTAGGCCTTTATATTTTAAATCAGCTGAAAGTGCGGTAGTTTGATAGGGAATACTTACACTTCTCCATTGGGTCCTATAATTGGAGATAAAGCGCAAATCTTCATTAAAGTTACCAGCTCCCGCAGGGTTCTGATAAATTGGATTGTTATTAAATTGAGTCCAATGAATATCTTGTGCCAACAAACAGGCACTCCAAATGCAAAAACACAAACTCCAAAAGGCTTTCACCTAACTAAAGTACAAATATTAAGGGTTGCTACTAGATACAGCAATGATTTTTCCGTTCATTAATTTACCAGCCTGAAGTGCAAAATTTGCTATAAATTCTGCCATTTGTTTAGCTGAAGTTGGTGCCTTATAGCCAGGAAAAGCAGCTGATAACATTTGGGTTTGTACTGCTCCTAAACAAAGGCAGTTCATACGCAATCCAGTATTCTTATATTCTTCAGCGAATAATTCGGTGAATGAACATAGGGCCGCTTTTGAAGTAGAATATGCGGTTAATCCTGCAAATTTCAAGCTGCCCTGAAAGCCGCCCATCGAGCTAATATTGATGATATGGGCATCAGTAGAGAAGCGTGGTAGAAGTGCTTGGGTACTTTCCATAATACCTATCACATTTGTTTGATAGCTCAATTGAAAATCTTCATGGGTTAGCATCTCAAATGGCTTATGAATTAAAAATCCTGCATTGTTGATTAATATATCAATTGGACTTACAAACTGTATCGCCTTGATTTGTATAGCCACATCCTTTGAAATATCTAAAGCATATGAATTCACATTTTTTTGCTTGAATTCCAAGTTCATTCTCATTAAATTTCTTGAAAGTGCTGTGACTATTGTATCTGGTTGCGCTGAGAAATATTTTACCAATTCAGCTCCAATTCCTTGACTTGCCCCTAAGATAACTACGTGCTTACTCATCGTAACTGAGAATTAATTCTGAACTTGTTGCATAGGCCTGGCATGTTAGCACATAACCTTGTGCAACTTCTGACTCGGTTAAGGAGTGATTGATTCGCATAGCAGCAGAGCCTTTAAGGACCTTTGCTCTACATGAACAACAAACGCCTCCCCTACATGAAAAAGGTGCATCCAATCCTGCTTTTTCAGCAAGCTCCAGAATTGATTTCTCTTGGCCTTGCATTTGAAATGATGCTATTTCGCCATCAATCATTACTTTCACATTGCTCTTAGCTGAAAATTGTTTTCCATCCAATTTCACTTCATTATTTTGTTCAACAAAGAATAATTCCTTGTGAATTTTGCTCGGATTAACACCAAAGAATTGCAGTGTTTTCTCAGCAGGTTCTACCATAGCAAGTGGGCCGCAAAGAAAAAAAGCATCTGCTTGAAGCAGTTGGAGATTTTCTTTTAATACTTTTTTCAATTGCTCTTCATCAATGCGTCCCGAAATAGCATCTGGATGGCTCTGCCGAGAATAGTATAACTGAACTGATGTATTTTCAAGTGCTTTGAGTTCTTCTAAAAATAGCGCCGTTTGCTCACTTTTATTTCCATAAAGAAGATGAAAATTCGCTCTATTCCCTGCAGTTTTTAACATACTAAGGATTGGAGTGATCCCAGATCCAGCAGCAATGGCTAAAACATTTTTATGCTCTGGATTCCAAATAAAGCTCCCTTCCGGCTCGAAAACTACTAAGTTAGTTCCGACAGAAATTTGTTGAAGATACGAAGATGCACGACCATTTTTAAGCGCTTTTACACCAATACAAAGTCCTTGTTGGGTGCCACTACAAATTGAATAGGATCGACGTATTTTTTCGCCATTTATGTCTAGCGCTAAGTTTAAGTATTGGCCTGGCTTGAACAAGAATTTATCTTGAAGTTCAGTTGGAACATCAAATTCGATTTGAACTGCTTCTTCACTCAATGGATTTACACTCTTTACAGCAAGTAAATGAGCGCCTCTTGGTAAGGAATAATCTTGTTTATTTTTAAATCGATTAAAAAAGCCCATCGTCAATTATCAAATGAAATAAGAATATCCTTACTCTTTGGATGTGCCTGACATGTTAGCACATATCCTTCTTCAACCTCTTCAGGTGTAAGCGCGTAATTCACATCCATAGAGACTTCTCCACGTAAAACTTTTGCTTTACATGTGCAACATACCCCTCCTTTACAAGCATAGGGGGCGTCTGCACCTGCTTTGTATGCTGCATCTAGAATAGAAGGTCCATTAGAGGACAAATAAAAATTTGTTATCTCTCCATCCATAATAATTTCAATCTTAGATTCTATTGAAGATTCAACAACTTGGGAAGCATGATTTTTTGGCGCTATAGGGCTTGCATGAAATAATTCGAAATGAATGTGCTGAGGGTCTAAACCAAAATTCAAAAGCTCGTCTTTAACTTCTAATATCATTTGCTGAGGCCCACAAATATATGCTGATTGTAATGGCTGCCCGCTTAAAAAAGCTTTTAGAAGTTGCTCGGTTCTTTCTCGATCAATACGCCCTTTCAAAATAGGCACACCAATATTTTCTCTTGAAAATAAATAAACCAAATTCATCTTATCGAGAAATTGGTTTTTCAATGCTTCTAATTCTTCTCTAAAAATAACATCAGCCATAGTTTTATTGCCATAAAAAAGGGTGACGCAGCTTTTTGGTTCTAAAAATAATATCGTTTTTAGTATGGATAAAATAGGGGTAATGCCAGAACCTGCGGCAAACAATACGTAATGATTCTGGGATTCAGGTTTTGGTTCAAATTTAAAGTTTCCCATCGGTGGCATCACTTCAAGAGAATCTCCAACTTGAATATGGGCATTGGCATAAGTTGAGAATAAGCCATTAGAAATTGCCTTAATAGCTACTCGCCATGAATTTTCAGAAGGGGCACTACATAATGAATACGACCTGCGCACTTCTTCGCCGTTCAAAATCATTTTAAATGTAAGGTATTGACCCGCGTGAAAATTGAATTGATTTTTAAATTGCTCTGGCACATTTAATTCTACAGATACACAACCCTCTGTTTCTTCACGAACGGCGCAAACTTTTAATGAATAAAACTCTTTAGACATTAATTAAATTAATTTGGGTCAAAAGTAAGCATTATTGCGCAAGCCTCGATCATCTTCACTCATTGAACAATCTGCATTCAATCATGTTTTGATGGCGTAGTTATTTTCTATATTTGTTACATAGAATTCTGAAGTATTATGACAAGAGCAGACCAAGAAAGAATTTTTAATGAAAAAATTGCAAAAGAAATTAAAATCGAACCCAATGATTGGATGCCAGAAGAATATCGTCAAACTTTGATTCGACAAATTTCTCAGCATGCTCATTCTGAAGTTGTAGGCATGCTCCCCGAAGGGAATTGGATTACAAGGGCGCCAAATCTTAGACGCAAAGCAGTTTTGTTGGCAAAGGTTCAAGATGAGGCAGGTCACGGGTTATACCTTTATTCGGCTACTGAAACACTAGGTGCTGATCGAGAAAAAACAATAGATGATCTTCATAGCGGAAAAGCTAAATATTCGTCAATTTTTAATTATCCTGCGCTTACTTGGGCAGATATAGGTGCAATTGGTTGGTTAGTGGATGGGGCAGCAATCATGAATCAAGTGGCCTTGTGCCGCACCTCATATGGCCCTTATGCGCGTGCAATGGTGAAAATTTGTAAAGAAGAATCTTTTCACCAAAGACAAGGTTATGAATCACTTATGAAACTATGTAAGGGCACACCACAGCAAAAAGCAATGGCACAAGACGCCTTGAATAGATTTTGGTGGCCTGCATTAATGATGTTTGGTCCAAATGATGCCGAATCTACGCACTCAGATCAATCGATTGCATGGAAAATTAAACGATTTACCAATGATGAGTTGCGTCAGAGTTTTGTTGATGCTACGGTTCCGCAGGCCGAAATTTTGGGCCTTGTTATTCCGGATGAGAACCTAAAATGGAATGAAGAACGTGGTCACTATGATTTTTCTGAAATAAACTGGGATGAGTTTTGGCAAGTAGTAAAAGGTAACGGACCTTGTAATAAAGAACGTTTGGCTGCACGTGTCAAAGCCAAAGAAGATGGCCTCTGGGTAAGAGAAGCAGCAAATGCATTTGCTAAAAAGCGTTCAATGAAAAAATCTGCTTAATTAAAATAAGATATGTCAAATTCGCAATGGCCTCTATGGGAGGTATTTATTCGAAGCAAACAAGGGTTAAACCACAAGCATGTTGGAAGTTTAAGAGCACCCGATGCAACACTCGCCTTAGAAAATGCACGCGATGTTTATACGCGCAGATCAGAGGGAATTAGTATTTGGGTAGTTGAATCAGTTCAAATCCATGCTACTGATTTTGACCAATCCGGTTCCTTTTTTGAACCTTCCGACACAAAAATTTACCGTCACCCAACATTTTATGAAGTACCTGACGGTGTTAAACATATGTAGGCATGAATGAAGCTGCGCTATATGAATATGTGCTACGCATGTCAGACGACAGTCTGATTCTTGGTCAGCGTCTTGGAGAATGGTGTGGGCATGGCCCTATTCTTGAAGAAGACATCGCAATGACAAATATTGCTTTAGATTTGGTAGGCCAAGCGATAAGTCTTTATGATTTTGCGGTACTTCTTGAAGGTAAGGACAGGGACCATGACCAATTGGCCTATTTGCGTTACGAAAACGAATATAAAAACCTTTTATTGGTTGAACAACCTAATGGTGATTTTGCAATGACCATGCTCAGGCAGTTTTTCTTTGATGCTTTTCGCTTGCCACTTTTTGAATTTTTAGAAAAATCTCCTGTTGAGCAACTTGCTGCAATAGCGCAAAAGAGTTTAAAAGAAACCCGATATCATCTCAAACACAGTTCGGAGTGGGTGATACGTTTGGGAGATGGTACCGAAGAATCGCACAGGCGTGCACAAGCTGCAGTTGATCATTTATGGCGTTATACGCATGAACTTTTTTATGAAAATCAGCACGATGTGGAACTGCAAGAAAATGGATTGGTGCCTAAACTCAGTGATGTTCAAGCGAGTTGGATGATCACTGTCCAAGAGGTTTTAAAGGAAGCCACCCTGGCAATACCCACCAATAACTGGAAATTTGAAGGCGGGCGTGAAGGTCGTCATTCTGAACACATGGGTTATATTTTGTCTGAATTACAATACATGCAAAGGGCCTATCCAAATATGGAATGGTAGATTCCTCGCAAATACGAAACTATTTAAACGAAGTCAGCGATCCAGAAATTCCTGTGCTATCTGTATTGGATTTGGGTGTGATTCAGCAAATATATTTAGATTCAGATCAGTGGGTCATTGAACTTACCCCAACTTACAGTGGTTGTCCGGCAATGCAACAAATAGAATCTGATATCCTTTTAAAATTAAATGAGAAGGGAATTAACAATGCACGCATAAAACACATTCTTAGCCCTGCCTGGACTACTGATTGGATTTCTAAGGAGGGCCGTAAAAAACTTCTATTGTATGGCATCGCACCACCCGTCGATGAGGTGGACAAAAAAACACTATTTGCCGACGGCCCAAGAGTTAGCTGCCCAAAATGTACAAGTGAAAATACACGAATGGTGAGCTTGTTTGGCAGTACGGCATGTAAAGCCCATTACCAGTGTAGAGAATGTTTAGAACCCTTTGATTATTTCAAGTGTTTGAAATAGCCTAGTAATTTCAAATAACCAATCAACGAGGTAAGTTGCTTCGCTCTTTACGAAGCTGTTGTGCATCGAGCCAATATATTAACTTAAAAGAAAAACTGTTCAACGCATTATTTTGTAATAATTGGCTTAAATCTTGCCAATAAGCTATGCTAACATCATTTTTTAGATTAAAAACAGCATTTTTCCATACAATACTGATTTCACTTCCGGGCATAAATACCCATCTATACATAAAATCTATAGTAAAGGCATTGTAATTGGCATCAAAGGCTGATTCATTGTTTGTGGTTAACCCATTAAAAGAATTAAGCGCACTAAGGTATCCATTCTCTTCAAGGATAAAATATTGTGTATAGTTTAGTACAGAGCGGTAATGCCTTAACCGTAAAGTTGTAGACATTCGATTTGTTAGTATGTAATCAACTGAAAGTGATTGAATAGTTGTGTTTCTGTCTCTTTCACCAAAAAGTATTCCATTGACAGTTTGAACGGGTTCAGCAAAGGCAATAGCATAACCTAATGAATTATTCTGAAGCTCTTTTTCTAAGCCATAAGTCAGAAAGAAGGCATCAGTAAGTCTGAGTCGTGGATTGAAATTGTATGCCAATAGATTCCAATCTGATTGTTGATAGCCCACTAAATTTAACCCCATGTCTATGGCAAACTTTCTTTGGTAATTAGTCGAAAACCAGTAATTCAGATAAGCATATGTAGGAATATTAAATACTGCTCCCCATGTCCTTGGCTCGAAATAATCTCTACTCTCTTGTAAGCTGCTGCCAATATTACCCCCGGTAGCATTGAATTTTTTACTAACGCAAAAAAAGGAAACATTCGCTTGCGACGAGGTAAAGTAGTTGGGTTTATACAAATAACTTTGGGAGAAAGCCAAATTCACATTCCATTTCATTAGTTTTTCCCACTTGGGAGAGAAATTTCTGTAGGCAATTCTTGCTTCTACTATTTTTCTATTGTTATTATAATTAAATCCAAGATCATTTGGATCATAGGTATCTGATTCCTGAAGGTAACCAATACCACCTATCAATGCTCCCCGTTGCTTTTGAGCGTTTAAATTGAAATTATGACCTATGGTATTTTCTTTATCAATTTGTGCTGATATAATGCCTTTTCCATTAAAATTATAATTGTTGTCTTGGCTATTCAAGTTCACATTAAATGCTGAAACATTTGCATCGTAAAAAGCACCTGCCCGCCAAACGTTTGTATTGGTAAAAGTTATTGAAGAATTATTTTTTAGATTTTGGTCAAAAACCATCACGTTGTAGTTGGTTAATGGAGAAGTCAGAACTTCTCTTCTGCTTTGGTCAAGAGTAGAAACGGCTGTCCCGTATTGGGCTGCGTTAATGGCATTAAAAACACCAATACCCAATCCGTTTTTATTTCTTCCGGAGATCTTTGAAGCGTTATAAAGCTGTGAAGCACCTGGCCCATTTTCAAGATATTCGCCGTCATTTAATAAGGTTTGAGAGACCTTGCTTGGGGTTTGAATTCCTATTCGTCTTGAATAGAATATACCCGCCTTGTTAAATAACTCCATTCCTTCGGTAAAGAATTGTCGATTTTCATTGAATTGTATTTCAAAAGGGGTGAGATTGAGTATCTGTTGGTCAAAAATAACTTGTCCAAAATCAGGCACAAGCGTTACATCAAGTGTGAAGGCTTCATTGACCCCATATTTGATGTCCAAACCTCCATTGAATGATTTCAAATATCCTTTGGTAAAATCGCTGTTTTCAAATTGTTCCATATAAGCAGAAACATAGGGTAAAATAGCCAATCTCAGCGGAGGTTCAATTCCTTTTAAGTTGGTAATATCCCCACTTTCTAATAAATAATTTTCTAAATCTGGATTGACCTCTGCCCATGAGGATTCTTCTCTAATGCGTGCAATTTGCCGCCCAAAATTTACGCCCCAATCTTGCACTTCTTTTTGAGGAAATCGGAGGGCCGAATATGGGATCCTAATTTCGGCAACCCAACCGCTGTCCACTAATTGAACAGCGCTATGCCAAACTAAATTGAGTTGATCATTGTAGTCGTTTGCTGCAATTTTAGCATCTATCTGAACACCTCTACTAGTAAGCCCAAAGAAAAAGCCATTTTGATTGTCGTTGTAAGTGTCTAAAAATATCCCTATTACGTCGCAATTTGGATTATAATCATCTCTTAAAGATAGGACCTTTGAAACAGAGTCTGGAGGGTCTTGGCAAAATAAACCAAAATATACAGCATCTTTGTCGTAGAGAATTTGAATAGATGTTCGGCTTTTTGATTTTTTCCCTGGTAGAGGTTTTACTTGAATAAAAAAATCAGAATCTGCAGAACTTGACCATACTTCTTCGCTCAGCAGACCATCAATATTTATCTTGTCTTCAATATGCCTGGCTTCGATTTTACGTTGACCAAAACATGAGAAACATATAAAAATGCAAATTAGGTGCCAACGCATATTCAAAATTAATATTAAAATGATTCTTTTTATTATAGGGTGCCAATATTAACTGTTGAAATATTCAACAAATTCACAAATGATTCAAACAATTAAGTTTTTGAATGAATTTGTACAATACAAGTTTGTAATTTTGTACCATGGGAACATTTGAAGCGCTCAAAACTCAGCTTGAACAACTTGATTGGCCAAATATTTACATGTTCAAATTTATTGTTCCAAACGACAATCAACATTTAGCTCAAGTCACGGCATTATTCACTGCCAATAGTGAAATCAGCTATCATCATTCTGGAACAGGAAAATATGTGAGTTTGAGTGCAAAAGAAGTTATGCTGAGTGCCGAAGATATCATTGCGGTCTATGAACGCGCTGCTAAAATTCCTGGAATAATATCTCTTTAATGGAAACTGTCGTAAATTTTCTTTTTGTTACATTTTTTATTCTTTTAGCAGTAATAGCTTATAGGGCTTTATTACGTCGTTTTCAAAGGGGCCAAGTCCAACATAAGGAATATTGTGAACTTTACACTATAGATCATCAAAATGCTCGTGGGGAATTGGCGTTTTACTTTGTCTGTCCTAGACAAATGCAAGTTCAATTTTGCATATGGCAAAACAATCAACTCGTTAAAGAATTGGCAAATAAGGAGTTTGAAAAGGGTGGCAATATAATTCGTTTTGATAGCGCTACGCTTCCAAATGGCGTCTATTATTATGGCATCATTACCCCAGAGCAAGAGACCAAAAAACGCATGACCCTTGCAAATTAAGATTCGTCTGTAGCTTTCTCGACCTTTATTTTCGCAGGTTTTCTAGGGATTTTATATTTGGGTTTGTGAAATTCACTTTTGTAGCCATCCGTTTTTTCAATGCGAAATACTAAACCGAGACTATATTGACTGTAGGATGCGCTTTTTAAAATATCTACAAGCCCAAATTTATAAACACCTTGCGCTTGGAGTCCTAATTGGTCACTAAACCAAAAGGTGCATCCTGCAGAAAGATTAATTGTTGGGCTAACTAAGGGTGCGCTTTGTTTAGGATCTGCAGTCCTCAGGCTTAACCCTAAGCCAGACCCTAAATATGGGTCAAGTGTGCCACGTCCCAGTTGTTTATAGAAAGAATACTTCAAAGCAGCATCAAAATAGGCAATAAAACCCTTAACACCAATAGAATCATTTACCATTCTGTCTGTCTTATAAGGCTGTGCACCTACTACACCCTCTGCGCTCCAACCATTATAAATATAACGATCCGCATAGAGTCTAGAAGGAAAGGGAAGTCCGTGAAGTTGATCAATTGGCACGGGGTTCATTTCTTGGCCGTCATCATCAGTTGAAGTCCAGGCAATGCCAAATTGCCAAAAATAATTATCGCGATTGGTAATCATTTTGTCAGGCTGAGCCCATAGAGATGAATTTAAAAGGGCAGAAAGAGCACAAATAAGAAAGAAATGTAGACGCATTTTGAACTTTAAAAAGACAAATTTAATCAATAAACAAGAGGTGCAAGCCACTTTAGTTATAAATCATTTGACAATGATTTGTTGACGTTTTGTTTGGTATTTATTGAGTAATTTTGACGACGATGGGCAAAGTCAAAAAATATGACCTCTCCTTTGACGACGAACAACCTTTCGAAGTATATGGAATTTCAAGTGCCTTTGCCGATTATCGTCTTTGTTGGGAGCTCAACCAACTTTTTGGAGTGCTCTTAGTGAAGCAAAACGAACCTTTTGAATTATATATACCAAAACTAAAAACCAATCAGCAATTCCATTATTTTTTCTTTGAAGACAGTGAATTGTTAACTCGGTTTTATTTGGTAAAGAATAAACAAGGACAACAACATTTACAAGCCGATAGGCCAATGATAGATTTCTTTATTGTGCTGAAGGAAAACTTTTCTCATGAGCCATCCGTATTTTTGGATCAACTAAGAAAAATAAATGGTGTTGTTGCAGTATTTGAATTTAATTATAAAGAGTTTGACATATTAGATTATCTAACTAGTTAAAATGAAAAAAACCAAAATTGTGGCCACAATGGGCCCTGCCTCTTTAAAGAAAGAAACCTTGACCAACATGATGAAAGCTGGCTTAAATGTTTGTCGTTTAAACTTTTCACATGGCAATCATCAAGACCATGCTGCAGCTATTGCACTTATCCGTGAGCTAAATGATGAACTTGGGCTACATGTTGCAATTCTTGCAGACCTGCAAGGGCCAAAAATTAGGACCCATGAAATGGAGAACAATGGCGTGTTAATTGAGGCCGGGCAAAAGATTGATATTCTCGTTGAGCAGGTTATTGGGAATCATAAAAGATTTTCAATTAATTATAATTTGCTGCCTAGAGATGTAAATCCTGGAGAACGTATTTTACTTGATGACGGGAAGCTAGTTTTAGAGGTACTGAAAACAGATAAAAAAGAAAAAATTAGTTGTTCGGTTATTCAAGGAGGGCTTTTATGCTCAAAAAAGGGGGTGAACTTTCCAAATACCAAAATATCGATGCCTTCTCTAACTTCAAAAGACATCGAAGACCTCGATTTTGCCTTAAAACTGGGTGTAGATTGGATTGGATTGTCATTTGTGCGGAGTGCAAAATGCATTACAGATTTGAAGAAACGAATTTCCAAAAAACGCAGTATTGCTAAAGTCTTGGCTAAAATCGAAAAACCCGAGGCACTAGAAAATATTGATCAGATTATTGAGCTTAGTGATGCGCTTATGGTTGCGCGTGGTGACTTAGGGGTAGAAATCCCTTATCAAAATGTCCCACTAATTCAAAAAATGATTATTAGCAAAGCGATTTCAAAAGCAAAACCTGTAATTGTTGCAACTCAAATGATGGAGTCGATGCTTAACAGTCTTACTCCTAGTAGGGCAGAAGTAAATGACGTTGCAAATGCTGTACTTGATGGTGCAGATGCCGTTATGCTTTCGGGAGAAACATCTGTAGGAAAATATCCGGTTGAAGTAGTGCAAACCATGGCCAATATTATTGCAGAAATGGAGCAGCATCCAAGTATGTACAACAAAGAAGAATTGCCGCCCAAAGGCAGCCCCCGCTTCATTTCAGACTCAATTTGTTTTAATGCTTGTAGATTGGCACAACGCGTTGAGGCAAATGCTATAATTACCATGACTTTTTCTGGATATACGGCATATAAAATTGCATCACAACGGCCTGCATCACAAATTTTCGTTTTCACACACAATAGAAAAATACTTACCCAATTGAATTTAGTTTGGGGCGTTCAGGCTTTTTATTATAACAAGCGCATTTCTACCGATCATACAATAGCTGATATCAAACAAATGATGAGAGAAGATGGATATTTAAAAGTTGGCGATGTAGTGATTAATGTTGCCTCCATTCCTTTAGAAGACCTTGGGGGGTCCAATATGTTGAAATTGAGTTACGTAGATTAACCGAAATATAGAGGCACCGATATGATTATTTTTGGCGCATGAAAGCAAATTGGATTTTAAAGCCTCAATTTCCCGAATTACCAACAAGAGAACTAGCCCAAGCGCTTCAAATTCCTTGTTTTATTGCCCAATTATTGCAGCAAAGAGGCATCAATAATCGATTGCAAGCGGTGTCATTTTTTAATCCTCACTTGCAGCCTTTGCACGATCCATTTTTAATGTATAATTTGTTGGTGGCAGTTAAACGCATCGAAAAAGCTATCCTAAATCAAGAACGCGTCTTGCTATACGGCGATTACGATGTTGATGGCACCACAGCCGTTGCATTAATGGCTGAGCAACTCGAAATACTCGGTTTGTCCTGTGAATTCTATATCCCAGATCGTTATAAAGAGGGTTATGGTGTGAGTAATTTGGGAATTGATTATGCAATTGAAAAGGGCATTCAATTACTCATTACTTTAGATTGCGGAATTAAGGCCCATGAACAACTTTCGCGTGCGTCTTTACATGGAATTGATTGTATCGTTTGTGATCATCATCAGCCAGAAAATACATTACCAAAGGCAATCATTTTAAATCCGAAACAAGAAAAATGTACTTATCCATATAAAGAGCTATCGGGATGTGGAGTTGCCTATAAACTCCTTCAAGGCCTCTATGTACATTTAGGTTTGGACCAAAAAAATTTAATCAGAAGTTTGGACTTGGTTGCACTTTCCATAGGGGCAGACATCGTTGAATTACTTGATGAAAACCGAAGTTTATGCGCAATGGGTCTAAAACGGCTAAATGAAGAGCCGAGACCCGCATTTTTAGCAATTTTAGAACTGGCCTCAAAACAGCTGCCGCTTTCTCTTCGCGATGTTGTTTTCACGCTGGCACCTCGTATAAATGCGGCAGGAAGGATTGCTTCAGGCAGTAGGGCCGTAGACTGGATGAGAAGTAAAGATAATTTTCAAATCAAATCATTGGCCTTAGCAATAGACAATGATAATACAACAAGACGCGCACTTGATCAAAAAACAACCCAAGAAGCACTTGAAATAATAGAGGCAGATGTCAGCTTTTCTAATAAAGTTTCTACAGTAGTTTATAATTCAAATTGGCATAAAGGTGTTGTGGGGATTGTTGCCTCCAGGCTTATAGAATCATATTATAGGCCTACCATTGTTTTAACCCAAACCGATGGCGTTTTAAGTGGATCAGCACGATGCATGCCACCACTAAATCTTTACCAACTCTTAGAAAATTGTCAAGATCATCTTCTTCAATTTGGTGGTCATCAGTTTGCCGCTGGCCTCTCCTTAAAACTAACCTCACTTGAAGCCTTTAAACATTGCTTCGATATAGAAGTTAGTAAGGCCTTAAAAGGGCAAAATTTAGAGAATAAAATTAACATAGATACCAAAATCAATTTCTCAGAATTAGGCTCAAATACAAGTCAAGATTTCCCTAGATTAATAAAGATTCTCAATGCTTTTGAGCCTTGTGGGCCCGGCAATTTACACCCCGTTTTTTTAGCAGAAAATTGTATTATTACCCAAATTCGGATTTTAAAAGATGCACATTTAAAACTAAAACTGATTGACAACCATGACCAAGAAGAATTGGATGCCATTGGTTTTCAAATGGCAAATTTGCAGCAAGATCTCATAGAGGGAATGGCAGTTGATGTTGTATTTGGATTAAAAGAAAATACCTTTAATAACAAAACATCACTTCAACTGATTTTAAAAGATTTGTGTGTGAGCGCCTAAGTTTATGTAAGTTTGTAGCATGTTCACAGGTATTATCAAAGATGTAGGAGAAATAGTTGCAATTGAGCAAGAAGGTGGGAATTTAAATTTCACTATTAAATCATCCTTATCTGCTTCTCTGAATATCGACCAAAGTGTTGCTCATAATGGTTGTTGTCTTACCGTTATTTCTAAAAACGAAAATGAACATAGGGTAACTGCGATAAAAGAAACCTTACTAAAAACGAATTTAAGCTCTTGGAAGATTGGGAGCAAGGTGAATTTAGAACTTTGTATGCAAATGGGTGGTCGTCTTGATGGGCATTTGGTACAAGGACATGTTGATGGCGTTGGGACCTGTTTAGATATAGAACAAGAAGATGGTTCGTGGCGATTTACTTTTAGCCATCCTAGAGAATTAGTCACTGTTGAAAAAGGTTCAATAACAGTAAACGGTACTAGTTTAACGGTAGTAGATTCTATGGCGGGTCAATTTTCAGTTTGTATTATCCCTTATACCTTTGAGAATACCAATTTTAATCAGATTAATATTGGTGATAAAGTAAATTTAGAGTTTGATATCATCGGAAAATATGTGGCTAAATACCTTGAACTCCAAAAATAAGATGATAAATAAAATTAAATAAAAAAGGGCGGCTATTTGGCCGCCCTTTTTAATATACGTTGCAAATAATTATTCAATACCCAATAATTTTTTGGCAACAGGGTCATTGGGTTCTACTTCTAAAATTTGTTCAAAGTATTGCTTTGCAATTGCAAGATTTTTTTGATCAGATTTAGAATAATAATCTGCACAATAACGCAGTGCTTCTAAAATAAAGCTCTTTTTAGATGGCTGTTGTCGGTCTTCGGGATTGATAAGTTGAGTTACTTTTGAATAATAAGGAAATGCCCACCAATTGCCGTTAATTTCACCGTTGATGGTATCTAACTTATAATTACACCGAGCACGATAAATATATGCAGGTACATAGGTCGAGTCATTATCGATAACTATTTGAAATAAGCTATCGGCAACTTTGTAATTTTTAAGTCCAAAATAATACGCTTTACCTAAATCATATTCCTCGGCAGCGCTTAATTTTTGATTTTTATCTCTTCTATAATCATAAGCATCGACAACTTTCTGGTAATTTTTTGCCTTAACATACATTCTAATCAATTGCGATGAAAGATCATTATAGGCTGTTTCGTTCATATTGACCGCTTTTTCAAATTCAATAACGGTTAGGCTATCTAGTCCTTGTTTTTCATAAATCAAGCCTCTAACTTTATAATCTTGATAATTAATTTTATCCTCAGGTACAATGGCAAAGAATCGATCAGATGCCGCAAGTGCATTCACTAGATCGGTCGAATCATTTGATTCAGCAAGCGCAAATGCATACATGCGCTCAGTGTAAAAATTAACAAAACCATTAGATTTTAATACCTCAAGTTGTTCTAAAAGGGTTGGATATACCTTTGCTGCGAATAGCGCATTGGTATAGCGATATCTTGATTCAATATTGTTGTTGAGTTTTAAATATTCCTCCCAATTTTCAATGGCCTTCTCATTTTTACCAAACATCATGTATAATTCGGCGTTGAGTCTATATGCTGGTGCATAGGTAGGATCAATTTGCTTGGCTTGATTATACATTTTGTTGGCTTCAGGTTCGTTTTTAGCCCGCTGGTATATTAGTGCCTTGCGCACAATTCCTCTAGGCGAAGTTGGATTAATCAACAATGCCTGATTGTATGCTTTTAAGGCTTCTGAAGCATCCGACGAATTTTGTGCATACAAAGCGTCTCCTTTTAATAAGTAATTGTCTTCGTTGGTTTTATCTAATTTGGCTATGGCCTCTTCTAATAAGGTAAGGGCCCCGCTCAAGTTTTTATTAGGTGCTTTAATGTATATCTCTGCAATGCCACGAATAACTTCCGCTTTTTTGAGTTTATTTTTTTTGGTCTTTAGAAGCGCCTCAGAAAATTCTGCTTGTGCGTCTGCATCCTTGCCGTCTAACCATAATACACGCCCATAACCAACTAGTGGTAAGGCACGTAACTTGTCTACTTCATAACCCTTGCGCCACATCATTTTAGCAGAATCGAGTTCATCCATTTCAAAGTAGCAATCACCGAAATAAAAGTAGTTTTCGCCATTAATAGGATCACCGGCAATCAGTTTTTGAAAATCTTTGATTGCATCTCTATAGCGTTCGTTTTCTGTTTTAGCAATAGCAAGTTCTAGCGTCTGGGAGTAGCTCAGTGTTGACACTATAAGCATACTCAGAAGAAAAAAGCGTTTCATTTTTATTTATTTTGTTTTGCGGCCAAAAATAGCCTTCTTTTATTGGTTACAAAAATTATGCCCTTTAATTTTTATTGTAATACAAGCCGGATCGGTGTAAGGGCAGGAACCAATCCAGATTTTTGTATAATTAATTGTCCTTTGTCATCTTTTTTCATAAACAAGACAAATCCAGTATTTAATCCAGAGCGCCTGCCTTTATTTATCATCCATATGTCACGGATGAGTGGGTATTCTTTTGTGTAAATAAACCCGGCGTAGGGTTTGCACGCTGTTTGCACGTCATTTACATAAACTGAAGCAATGTTCAAGCCTTCCATGAATGCCATTGATGAGGGGTCGTCTTGATCTGCTATCCAATTGAGGCCAATTATCCCAATTGTATTTGGATGTGTTTTAACATAATTTATAACCTGCTCATTAGAATTTAAGGCAGAAACTCTGCTGGCCAATTGATCAATTTGTAATATGTTGGTTATGAAATTAAAATTTGCAGAACCTTTTTGATCAAAAACAATTTGTTTAATTTCTGTTTTAGAGGGGAGTAGGGCCTCGTTTTTTGATAGTAAAGATTTGATTTGATCAACGCTTAATATGGTATCTGTCATTGCTGGGTGCATGATCAAAACCACCGCGTCAGTTGCTATTTTGTCGCTACGGTAGGTTACATTTTTACTTTTTAGATAAGCCTTTTCTTCCTCATTAAAATCACGTGAAATAACAATGGTCTTGGTTTTGTTTTCATAAAAAGCTTCTAGGATATTGTCTTCATTTTTATAATACGCTTTTATGGTCGCTTTTGGAAATTGACTCATAAAGGTTGCTATAGATGTAGTCAAAAGCGGTCTGAATGACTCCTCTACATAAATATTAGTATTTCCTCTGCCATGCGCATCCTTTTGATAAACGAATGGATTATTATTATTATCACAAGCAGATAATATAAGCGTTAAAACAAAAAATAATAATAATCTCATGAAATTTCGTTAGCCTTAAATGCTTTGTAAACGCGCCAACCACGAAAAAGTCCATACCCAACGAGTACTGCGCTAAGCACATTGCTGCGCCATGACTCCATTTGTATCATGGTGGTAAATTGCAGAACAAAGCAAAGTGAAAAGCAAAGAAAGACGACCAAAAGACCTAAAGTAAGCTGAATATATTTCATTTTGCTAGGTTTAAAATCCCCAACCAAATTGGAATATCAAATGACTCAATTTATTGGGTATCGTAGATGATTGGAACTCGGACCCATAACCTCACCGGTCTACCTGCTGTTTTTGCAGGAACCCATTTTGGCATTGAATTAATGATACGCAAAGCCTCCTTATTACATGCTGGGCATTCTACGATAGGTCTTTCTACACTTGCATTTGAAATTCTACCATCTTTTTCAACTACAAATCTAACAGTAACCCTTCCTTTAACACCAATTTCAATAGCTTCATCAGGGTAATTGATAGTCTCATTAATAAAGGCGGCCAATTTATCATACCCCCCAGGAAACTCTGCGTCTTCTTCCGCTACATCCACAGGTTGTTCATCCTTTGGCTGTGTATCTGTTAAACCCGGGCCATCGTCATTTGTTTCAGGTAAGCCCCATGCGTCATCTCCTTCATTGGTTTGGGTGCTTATTGTAATGTTTTCCAATTGTTCTTGAGAAGGAAGCTCATCTTCAACTGGATCATCTTCGGCAATCGGTGCAATAAATGCTTGGGTTTGGGTCATTGGTGGTGGTGGTGGCGTTGCTGGAGGTGGAGGTGGCGGCACCTCGTCAGCAGGGGGAGCTATGGTGAAATTCTTTTCACTAACTCGCGGCTTCTTTATTTCTTCTTTTGGTAAATTTTTAATAATTAAAGTAACTGCGAAGATGAGCCCTGCTAAACCTACTAAACCTCCCAAAATAAGGGTCATTCGCTTATTATATCCCGATCTGAGTGCATAGGCACCATATTGCCGGTTTCGTTGTGCAAAAACTGCTTCATTTCGGCTAACTGAAGTTACGGCCTCCCAATTGCGATTGACGTAGTAATCAAAGAGGGAGAATGCGGTTATTAGTGCGACGATTACATAAATGACTGTCATGGCCTTAGTTTTTTTCTTTTAACAATTCCTTTTCTTCAGGTGACAAATCAGTTGGTGCAATAACACCTACATTCGCAATCTTGAGTTCATCAACAAGATCAATAAAACTTTTGCAAAGTGCTTTGTCGTCTGTTTTGATGAGAACTTTAACCGCTTCTTTGTCTCGGGTAAGGTCATCTAACTGGCGATTAAAAGCAGTATCAGCAATTTGTTTTTTGTCAAGTTTTTGTTCTAATATCACCTTATTTTTAATAACGTAATTATTCCAAGAAGCTAACAATTTTCTTACACTATTTTCTCCAGATCCGAAATTGGCCTCTTTTAATTCGGTTGGGCCGTTTTCTCCAGGTCTACTTTTTGGGTAGAATTCGCCACGGTAGTAATAAACTTTTTCATCTGCCAAAATGAAGGTGGCAGCATTGTTTATTTTGGGTCTATCTATTTTTTCACCCTCTGGAACTTTAGCTGGGTAGTTGAGCGGCAAAACTTTTGGTTTACTAAAAGTTGAAGTTAAGACGAAGAATGTCAAGAGCAAGAACGCAAGATCTACCATAGGCGTCATGTCTACATGGGTAGAACTTTTTTTAGCACGTTGTTTACCTTTCTTGCCGTGGTTTCCACCGCCACTTTCTGCGATTTGTGCCATGTTTATTTAGTTAACGGGAATTGCTTCCGCAGAGGTTACAAAATTTAAATTATTCAAATTCAATTCTCTAAATACATCAATTACAGTAGCAGCGTCTTTATACAAGGTTTTTGAATCTACACGAAGAATAAATTTTGGTTTAAAATCTTCCATTTTAGGATCAGTACCTTTTGCTTTGGCTTCTTCAAAGGCAGTCCTTCCGGTGTTGCCAGCAGCAGCAGCAGCAAAAGAAATCCAATCCAATAATTCGTTGTGCGTAGAATCTGTTGGTATCCCTTCCGTAGGGAAACTTGCACGTTTGGCAGCTTCAGTTTGCATGTAAGAGGGTAATTCTTGCATCGTACAACCAAAGGTTGACATAAAAGAAAATTCATCAATTTGCTCTTCATTCAGACTTACTTTGTACTTGCTGAGCATATTGGTAAGCATTTCCCTTCTTGCTTCGGGTTCCGATAAGTTAAAAAAGACCCGACCGTCTTTATCAAGTGTTACCATCAGCACATTATCAGGAATGATTTTATCACTGATACTCGATGGTGTTTCAACAATAACGGGTTCTGCAGATCGAAATGAAGCGGTCAACATAAAGAAGGTTACAAGCAAGAACGCCAAGTCAACCATAGGTGTCATGTCTATGGTTGGCGAGCCTTTGGGCATTTTAATTTTTGGCATTGCTTGAAAAAATTATTTAGGTTGACAATTAATTATTAGCAGCAAAATCTTGAACAATGGTAAAGCTTGCTTCGTCAATTCCATAAGTCATTGCATCGATTTTTGTTGAGAAAAATCCGTAAGCAATGATTGCAATTGTTGATCCAGTAATACCAAATGCAGTATTTACAAGTGCTTCCGAAATACCAGTAGATAATTCAGCTGTATCAGGGGCACCTTGAGACATTGCTGCGAATGAACGAATCATACCAAGTACAGTACCAATTAGACCTATTAATGTCGAAATAGATGCAGTGGTAGATAAAACTGGTAAGTTTTTTGAAAGCATTGGCAGTTCTAAAGAAGTGGCCTCCTCGAGTTCCTTTTTGAGCGTTTCAAGCTTTTGTTCTTTATCCATTTTAGCATCCTTGGTCATCATTTGATATTTTACCAAACCTGCCCGAACAACATTGGCCAAAGAACCTCGTTGCTTATCACAAGCAGCAATTGCACCGTCAAAATCTTTGGCAGCCATAAGGCCTTTAATTTTTTCAATGAAATTATTTGCTTTTCCTTTTCCGTTTGCTAACATTAAGGTAACTAAACGCTCAAGTGTGAAAATTAACACGATGAGGTTAACCGCAACAAGTCCTGGAACGATGAAACCTCCTTTATAAATAATACCTGGTAAATTCCCTTCGATTGGGTCTCCATCAGGATTGTTGTCTATGAAATTTGCTGGGTCGCCAAATATATATTTGTAAATTAAAATACCAGCAATTAAAGCAAGGGCAATTGCTAGAAATGCGATAATAGCTGAGAAACCACCGGCTGTTCTATTTTTTTTAGTTGATTTTTGCTTAGTAGCTTTTTCTTGAACTTTGGCAGGTTTTTGACCTTTGACAGATTTTTGATTTTCGTCCATAATAATTGATTTTAATTTTTCATATTTTCAATTGAACGCCAAATATAAAAAAACTTTAGCCCCTTTTCAAAAGGATTTTTTTAATGTTTCCAACAACTTAACGCAGATTATTGAAAGTTCTAACAATAAGGTTCTATTTTACAACATTTTTAGAGTCTTTTATAAATGAAATTCGTTCAAAACTTAATATTTAATTAACATTAAAATAAAAACCCCTTTGTCTTTGACGAAGGGGTTTTTTAGAGGTCTCAAGCGGATTCGAACCGCTGTAGACGGTTTTGCAGACCGGTGCCTAACCGCTCGGCCATGAGACCATCATTGGATTGCAAAGATATGTATTTTTGCCCTTTCTAAAAAGCACCAATTACATCTTAATGAGTTTTTTTGAATACAATTGACCATTAAGTTTGGCCGATAAAAAGTAAACTCCTTTTGGAAGCGAAGACCAATCTATTTGATCTGGACCTAGATAAATCGAATTATCTCCTAAATTGACGGGAATCTTAATTTGTAATAATCCATTAGCATCATATAGCAATATTTGATCTCCTTTATTTAGGGGCTTGGGTAAATAGATGGAAATATTGTGGTCAAAAGGATTTGGATAGGCCAAAATATCACTGCTGTCTGAGAGGGTATATTCCTCCAGTGATGCACTAATGAGTGATTCTAAATCATATGTTTCATCTCCAGGTTCGTAAGGCAAAAAATGAAAGTAAGTTAAAAACATTTCATCTGTGGTGTTGAATCCACTGTAAATAGTTTGAGGAGGAGAATTAGGATTATTGGGATTACTAGATGTATTATCGTAGGTGCCTTCACTTTTTAATTTGTAACCCGGCGGTACTTTTTGCAAGTATTTAAAAAAATAGAAGTCTTGCCACATGAAATTCCATTGCGGAATATTTACAAATTTAATCGTATCGGCACCAGCTTTGTATGCATATGCCTTTATTTTACTTCCTATTAAATGCATATGCGGAAATACGGAAAGCACCGAAAAATTTACTGGTATTGTTCCAGAACCTGGTGGGTAAACAGCACTAAGTTCTGAAATCTGATTGGCAGGAAGTGTAAAGCCAACATTGGCAAGTAAAGGACCCGCGCTTATTTGTCTCACATTTGTTGTTCCTTCTGGATAAAAATGCAAAATAACTTTTGTAGAATCAAACATGCCATAAGAACCTATCGGGTAATGCATTGCAAAATAAATAGAAGACCCCGGGCCAATATCAATACCAAGCTTTAAGGGATCTGTAGAGGGCAAAATCATGGGGGTAGCCCCGGGTGTATAACCTGTAATGAGTTTGGTTGTGCTATTATTTGGGCTGGCGCAGTTACCTCCAATCGTATCTGTTGTTTCGATGCTAGTAGGATCAACAAAAACTAAACAATGGTGTACAATTTCTCGATTCCCTGGCACCACTTCAACGGCCTTTATTATACGATTTTGAGAAAGATTTGTTGGAATATTGAAACAAACATAGTCATCTTGAATAGTTGCTTTTGACATGTAGGTAGGGATTTGCACCTGTAAGTCTCCATTGCCTAAAAAGGTGTTGGATGTATAAATAGGTGGAGGCGGCGTGGAAGTTGCATTTCCTTCTTGAGCACCATTATTAAGCCAACTAATGATGGTCGATTTTTCAATACCAGAAAGCGCACGATTGTGCTGATATTGTTGATAATTATTGTCTGGTGGCCAAGGTGGCATTTCATTTGTATTTACACACTGATAAACTGCAGCCGCAAGTGGGCTTACCTCAGCATAAGTCATTAAGGAGAATGGAGCTGCGCCACCCACATGATGACATGCCGTGCATTTATTGTAAAATATTTCTGCCACATCGCTACTCCAGGTTTGTGCATGACAAAAACCTGGTGTTATAAACAATAATGCGAAAAGTCGTTTTAAAATCATTTTATTTTTCTATTAGTAGCTTTTGCTGAATTTGCTGACCGTTTTCAAACAATACCTCTATTAGGTATAATCCGTTAATTTGATGTTCTAAGCTAATCTTACTAATTCCATCATTTTGCAATTCTGAATGGTAGATAAGCTCTCCGGAGATATTATAAATACGAATCGCTTCGTATGGGTTGCTCGTTTCAATTGTAAAGATACCTGCTGATGGATTTGGATAACAATTAAAAGTATTTGACAATGGGATTTCATTGATTCCGACGCCAGGACAGAACTCATCACTAGGCGTTCCATCACAATAAGATGTAGCATAAAGTATTGCTTGTTCTTGCATGGCGTTTGGAGGAAGCAACAAAGGTTCTGTACAACCCAACCTTTCTATTAAGAAGTCTCTTACAAATTTTTCTGTGCTGTCCATGTAGGACGAGTTACTTAAATAAGGTACATGAGGTGCATTATTGAAGGTATAAAATTGGTTTGGAATGCCAACAGCGCATGCTCTTTCATGAAGCATCCGACTTCCGTCTAAGTACATTAAAGGCGTTCCTGGATTAACTAATCCTCTGTTATATGTTACTGTACCATCATTAGTTCCGTGTATTGAACAAAGCGGAATATCTTCGGGTTCAATCCAATTATAGCGAGCCAGCGCTCCACAACCATTAATTACACCGTGCACTACAGTTGAATAACCAGGATTCCCGGAATCGCCATCTAATCCCCCTAAGCCGGAAAGGGTTGAAGTACTCATATAGTCACTAAATTCACATGCATTATTTAAGTAGGCGACGTGAAGTGCAGTAATTGCTCCGGCCGAACTACCACCAATAAATACATGATTGGTATCTATTTTATACAGGTTTGTTGTTTGTGCGTCTTTATAAAAATACCTGATGGCGGCTTTGAGATCTTGAACAGCCCGAAGTACTGCCTTTACGGCATTTGTTGAATCAAATGGAAAAAATCCCAAGCGGTAGTCTATACTTGCACAAACATATCCTTTTTTTGCAAAGCGTTCACTGAGGGTTTTTACGTCATTATCTGTTTTGCTACCCCCAATAAAGCTACCCCCATGCACCCAAATGATTAGTGGTCTGGCTTCCAAAGTATCATTTGTTGGTTCATAGAAATCAAGTTTCAGGGTGGTATTCGAATTTGCCCAATTTAGATTTTGTCCGTAAGTAAGATTACTTGTCAGCGTAAATTGATCGAAAATAGCTGAAGCATACCTTCCATTGGCGCAAGGATCTTGTGCAAAACAAAGCATGGATGACATCAAAAAGAGCATAAAGTGGGGGAGTAAAGATTTTATCATAGGATCAATTTTAATCTAATTTATTAATTTTTATAGCCACCACAAGAAAATCACTTTCTTTGTAATTAAAAACATTATGTTGAAACTTATATCGGTTCTTCTCTTTTCGCTCAGTTTCCATATAATCTTCGGACAAGGCATAGCGGCCTATCAAATTTATAATAGTAAGGGAAAAAAGGTCAAATTTGAAAAGGTTTGCAGTGCCGCAAATGAAAATGAACTTGTATTATTTGGCGAATTTCATAACAATCCAATAGCCCACTGGTTACAATTTGAACTTACTAAGCAAATGTTTGCCAAATTTGGAACTCATTTACAGCTTGGTTTTGAAATGTTTGAACAGGATCAACAAGAAATCTTAGCAGATTTTATTTCGGGGAATATACCTGTTGAAAAATTGAAAGACACCACTCGTCTGTGGCCAAATTATTCAACTGATTATGCACCTTTAACCGAATTTGCTCGAACAAATAAGTTGCAATGTGTGGCCACAAATATTGAGAGAAAATATGCCAGTTTACTTTTTAAAAAAGGCAGAGCTGCCCTAGATACACTTGATCAAAAAGTTAAGTCGCAAATGGCCCCATTGACATTTGCTTTGGACACTACCTTATCTCAGTACCAAAATATGAAACATATGGGTGCCCATATGGGGCCTGGAATGGGTTGGCGTATGGTAGAAGCGCAAGCCATCAAAGATGCCACCATGGCCTATTTTATTTTGCATAATCCATGGAGAACACCTCAAACAATCCATTTGCATTTCAATGGTGCATATCATTCTGATTTTTATCAAGGGATCATGTGGTATATTAGACAAGAAGAACCAAACATGAAAATTCTAACCATAAGCACTGTTACTCAAGATGATGTGCACAAATTGGAAAAGGAACACTTAGGCCGGGCAGATTATATTATTTGTGTGCCAAATTCGATGACCACAACACATTAACTTACTTAAGTGGAATTCCTCTCGAACTTACAGGTCCACTTGATTTATGTTTTTCGAGGCTAAAGGTAAAGGTTGTACCAACCCCAACAGAACTTGTAACCTGTATTTGTTGACCATGCGACTCAATGATGTGTTTCACGATTGCCAATCCCAATCCAGTGCCGCCTTCATTTCGGTTACGGCTCTTTTCAACTCTATAAAAACGTTCAAATAGTCGCGGTAAATGATGGGGTTCGATTCCAGGACCGTTATCTTTAAATTCAATACTGTAGGTATTGTCTATTTGAACAATACTTATACAAAGCTCACCACCCTCTTTTCCATAAGAAATAGAATTGCTAATGAGGTTAATTAAAACTTGATATAATTTATTCCTATCGGCGTTTACGTAGCACGGGGAATCTCTAAAATCAGTACGAAGAAAAAATTGTTTTTCTTTGGCAATGAGTTCCATCGAATCATATGCTTCTTCGATGAGTTCTATAAAGTCAAAACTTCTATATTCTACAGGAATTTGTTCAATTTCTAATTTTGTTAGTTGATCTAAATCATTGAGTATAAGATTCATTCGATCTGTGGCCTTTGAGGCACGTTGCAAAAAGGTATTGAGTATTTTTGGGTCATTTTTCCCGCCATCTATCAATGAATCAATATACCCTTGGATAGAAAAAACTGGCGTTTTAAGTTCATGGGCTAAATTCCCTAAAAACTCTTTTCTAAAAGCCGCTTGTTCTTTGAGTTTTTCAATTTCTTGAGTGCGCTTTTGTTTCCAATCTTTTACCTCTTTTTCTCCGCGTGCAACAAGTTCATCTATACTTTGTTTGCTATGTGGCTCCTCAAAACTTTGAATACTTCGATAAATTAAGCTCATTCGATACTGCAGAAAACGCTTAAGAATAAAGTAAAAGATGGTGTAGGCAAATACCCCAGAAACTAGCGGAATAAAAAAGAGTAGGGCCTTACTCAGCGTTAGAAATTCAACATGAATAAAAAGTGTAAATAAGAAACTCAGTATATAAAACAATATACTGCCACTAAGAATTAAAAAGCTTGGTCTTGTAGTTCTCACTTTTCGTTGAAGGAATATCCGACACCTTTTATCGTACGAATATACTCATCTCCAAGCTTTTCACGTAATTTTCTTATATGCACATCTATAGTTCTTTCTCCAACTACAGTGTCATTGCCCCAAATGATGGCCAGTATCTGGTCGCGATTAAAAACATTATTTGGCCTGCTTGTCAATAATTCAAGTAATTCAAATTCTTTTTTAGGCAATTGCAATTCTCTATCGTTAATCGTGACTAAATAACGTTCTCGATCAATCGTGATAGAATTTTTTTGCATTAGTTGCTTTTTATTTTTTAATCGCCTTAAAAGGGATTCAATTTTGCTAATCAATAAGCGTGGGCGAATAGGCTTTGAGATGTAGTCATCAGCACCAGCTTCAAAACCAGCAATTTGCGCGTAATCTTCTGTTCGAGCCGTTAGAAATGCGATTACAGGTTGCACCATGTTAAGGTCTTTTCTAATTACCTGACAAGTCTCTATACCATCCATCTTTGGCATCATCACATCGAGAAGGATTAAGGAAGGTTGTATTTGTTGTACGAGTTTTAAAGCATCTAATCCATTAGTAGCAGTAAATACCTTATATCCTTCTTTTTGCACATTATAGGTCAAAAACTCTAATATATCTGGTTCGTCATCGACGATGAGTATAGTGTGGCCTTTGGCTTTATCCATTATTAATTGTTTTAAGCAAACAAAGGTCAAATTTTATGGTGATGGCAACATTAATCAGTGATTAAATAAGCGTTAAATGTGCGCTTGATTTTAGTAACAATTAATTAATATACCTTTAAACTAACAATGCTTTTGACTTATTAAAATTTAAAAAGCCTAGTCAAAAACTATTGTCATTTCTACACGCCTATTTTTCTGACGCCCTTCCGGTGTTTCATTAGAGGCAATAGGTTTAGATTCGCCAAAATATTTTGTAATGAGTCGTGACGCTTCGATGCCCTGATCCATGAGATAAACCTTCAGTGCTTCGGCTCGTTTTTTCGAAAGTACCAGATTTAGGTTATCGTCTCCAACATTGTCTGTATGGCCAGCAATTTCAAGCCTCCAAGATGGTTTCTTTGTAAGTACTTCTGCCAATTCATTGAGCGAAGGTTTAGAACTTTCAAAAATAATATCTTTATTGGTTTCAAATTCAAGATTATCAAACGCGGTTTTTAACACCTCAATAATCTCTTGTTCAATAACAGGACACCCTTTATTTTCTTTCGGCCCTGGAGTATTAGGACACTCATCGTCTTTGTCTAATAGACCATCATTGTCTGAATCTTTATAAGGACAGCCATTATTGGCTTTGGGACCTACGAGATTTGGACAGTCATCATCTTTATCAAGAATACCATCGCCATCCGTATCAGGCCATGGGCAGCCTTGGTTTTCTAAAGGGCCTGCAACCGTTGGGCAATCGTCGACAAAATCAAAAAGTCCATCATTATCTTGGTCTGGGCAGCCTTGATTTTCTTTCGGACCAGCATTGTCCGGGCATGCATCTTCGGCATCGGTTATGCCATCGTTATCCCTGTCTGGACAACCACGCAGTGCGGCAAGGCCAGCAATTGTGGGGCAATCGTCCTCACTATCAATTATTTTATCACCATCCGTATCAGGGCAGCCATTAAATTCTTTTAAGCCTGCCACTTCAGGGCATGCATCTTCACTATCTATAATTTTATCTCCGTCTGTGTCTGGGCAACCATTAAACTCCTTAAGACCCGGAACATCAACGCAAGCATCTTCTGAGTCGGCAATTCCATCACCATCGGTATCTGGACAACCTCTAAACGCCCAGATGCCCGGAACATTTTTACATTCGTCCATTTTGTCCGATACTTTATCCTTGTCCTTGTCTTTGATGCGGTGATATAAGATGGGTAATCTTAAGCCAGCGTATATATCAATACCACTTATTTCTCCTTTGGCCTGTAAAATATTTATATCGTTGATGCCTAAGATTAATGGGCCAATACGAGTGGCCAATCCAGCGTGCAATCCTCTGTATTTATTATAAGCTAGTGGTAGATATACGCCAAAATATGGGCTATCAAAACTTGGAGTTAAGGAAAGTTGCGTAGCAACGTTAACTTTTGAATCTTTGTTTTTTGGAATCAAATTTAACATTGCTGTTCCATTGATATAGAAATAACTAATAAGGTGATAATCTGCTTGAACACTTAGAGCCGTTGGCGTACGCATTTTAAATGTTTGTCCTGGATCTTGAAGTGAAACCCATTCTGAATTATTTGCAGCACTAGACTCGTTGATTAATGAATCTATTACCATATCGAATGTTTGCAAATCTGTTGCAGTTTCAAAACGATGTAAATCAAAAAGCGTACTTGTATTGACTACAAAATTTCTACTCAAACCACCTTTGGTGAATTTCATGCTTCCCATATCTAAAAGTGATACACCTAAGCGGGCCTTGTATTTGTTTTGATGGCGCATCCAAAGATCGGTTTTCCCATCCATGTCATATTTGAATTTGGTATAGTTTGGGCGCCATTCATACACTGCTCCTATGTCTAATCCTAAACCAATGGAACTTGGTTTTAGGTAGTTTTTAATAGTAGATTGATCTATTAAACCGTTCATTCCGTCTGTGATAAAGTCACCGACTTCTTTTGCATATCCGTAGTCAAAATTCCCATATAAATATTGAGAAGTGTCCTCATTTACGAGATTATAACTGAAATCATCTGTATGTACATATGCACTTGCAATTCCTAATAGTATTTTGGGTGAAATACCCACTTTTAAAAAGTGTTCGTTATTATCGACGAGCACTTGTCCAAAATTAAAGCCTAGCTCACTCCAAGTAAGATGGTCAACATTGATTAGTTCCTCATTGAGTTGAATATTCCAAAGATCTGGGTATTCGAGCCCTTCCTCTGCTAATACTGCAAGTTTAGGATCCATATAGTCGACGTTGGTGATTGATCGCAAATTGGCAAAGGCGCCTATGGATGTTTGTTCGCCTACATGAAAGGCCAAATTAAATAAGTCGAGTCTGAAATTAATATTGGCCCCCAAAACTCCTTGTGAATTGGCATCATAATTGTGCACAATGAGCCTATCGATAAAAGTTGAAGCAGGATTAACCCAGCTGTTTAAAATAGCTGTGTCTGTCAATGAGCCGTACCACCAATGACCACCGCCCCCTTGCTCGGTGCGCATCTGATCGGCATCAAAATAACCAAAATTTTGAAAAGTAAATAAATTTAACGCAGGTAATGCGAGGTCCATTTTATAGCGCCCATCTACAAATGAGGCAGGATTTACTAAATTGCCTAAAGCGCCTGCGTAGTTTGAACTATTTACGCCTAAATATGCTTGTCCCTTCACATTAAACGATAGTGTCAAAGCAAATAGAATTATGAGGTAATTTTTCATTGTTTATTATATTGGATGAGGTATGTTCCTAAAAAAGTAGTTATCGAATATGCATTTTGGCCAAAGGCGCTTAATTGGAATTCTTGCTGCCCGTGACGCTTTTGTGTCTCGAGGTCTCTGCCGAGTTCGTCTAAAATATAAATTTGGTTGCCAACAGCATCTAAAAAGGCCAAAATTGATCTTTTGTTGGGCAATTTATAATGGGAGAATTGGCTGAGTTCTGTAGCTTTTAAAGTTTTTTCCCATTGGCGTTTCCCATCCAAATTGAATGCAAATATTGAAGTATTTCTTTTGAAAAGTAGCATTGGGTTGTCACTTTGTAAATAGGACCCTAAACAGCTAACGGAATTTGGAATTTTAAATTGCTTTTGATTATTCAAAGATATAACCGTTGCTGTTGAATTATCTATCTTAACCACAAAAGCACCTGTTTGATTTCCTACTAACACACAAGTTGAATCTACATTTTGTGTTTTGACACTACGTCTTTTGGTTAAATCAATTGTTTGGAATTGTTTGTCCGTTAATATACTTAAGTAGCTATTTGATGCTTGATAAAAGCAATGCATTTGTTTGGGAAGCCCATTTATTGCAAATTGTTTTATGAGGGCACCATTGTCATTATACAATTGGACTGCATTCGCCCCATTGGTACAAATAAATTCTTTTTTCCCTTTATTTTCAAAAATTTGAACTTTTGTGCCTGCTTGATGGGTTAGTTTGTATATTATTTTACCGTTTTTATCATATAATTGAGCTTCGTTGGGTAGTTGCACACAGATCAATTGTGGGAATGATTTGATTTGGTAAATTTCCTTTACTTCACCTTGGATCGCTTTTTCCCATTTTCGAAGTCCATTTTGATAACCAACCAATTGCATATTTTCGGTATAAACTATTGTGTTGCCTCTTTGATCAAATGAAGCAAAATGAAGCACACGGAAACCAGGGTTCATTACAAAATAATCTCGAACATCATCATTTTGATCGATGACTTGGTTGCTATATTTCGTGTAATTGGTTTTAACCAATTGATTCCCTAAATAACTTAAGGTCTGTTTTAACCCCTTTTCAACAAAGCGTGCGCTAACTTTTTTGGGCATTTGGGAAAATAATCGGTTTGTTTTTTGCTCATTTTGAGACAAGGTTTGCCCTAAACGTGATGCCCCAAGTGCTTGATCTAGAAGGGCTTTGTTTGGGCTAGCAAAACCATATTGCCCAGAAACTGCTATATGCCAAGTAGTATTTAGATTACTCACTAAAGAAGAAAACTTTAGATTGTCGAAAGAGGCAGTTTCATTATTTAATTCTTCTTTTTGAAAGAACTCATTTAATGTTTGTATTGGATTTGCATTTTCTTTAAATCAAAAATTATCAAACTAGAATTGTCCATCTTTAAATGTACAAATCCACTTTTGATACATTGCTCCCACGGGCTAGTTGCAAACTCTTTATCCTTTTGTAAAGCATAGCTTTTGTCGTAGAAATAATATGAATCGAAAAAATCGGGAACAATTTCACCGAATATTAATCGATCGTCTTTTTTCTGAAATTTATTAGACTTATCAATGGTTTTTGTATAACGATAATAACCGTCCTTTTTACGATAGGTTTCAGTCAGTTTTATTTGGTGATTTTCCCAACTGAACCAAGCATAACTCGCTTTGGAACTCAGGGTTAACTGATTTTTTTTCGGAATCGGAAGTTCATCTTGATATAGGATTAATTGATTTTTTTTATAATATCCATGTAGTTTGCCAAATTCAAATTTTTTTAGTCGACCAATTTGAAGCGGAAACATCCCATTATCAAATAGTTGAATAATCTCCCTTTGGGTCCAATTGCCTTTTTTTTCAATTAAAAATTTAGTTTTATTGGCACTAAAAAACAAAGTACATGGTTCCTTAAGTTTTTTTATGATGGAATAATATAAATTTTGGTTTAATTCAGTGGTCGTGATTCCTTCATTATCCCAATCGAGTGAAGAGGGATCTTGTACAACATAAATAATTTTATCATCTGGTTTAAAAAAATATCTAAAGTCAGATAATCGCTCATCTAAAACCAAATCAAATGAGCTGTAAATCACCCAACCTAGGGCCAAAATTCCAAGTAAAAAAAGAATTAGGCGTTGTCTCATTTTCATTTTTTTCAAATATACTAATCGGCAGTGGGAAACATTTCTAATTTGTTTTTTTCTAATTAACACCAAGATGTTTACACACCCACCCTCGATCAATCAAAAAGTTTTAGACTTACTTGTGTTTCCAATAGTTTAAAAGTCTTTCTATGAAGAGGGCAAGGGCCAAAATTAGTAATGGCTAGACGATGTGTTTTTGTTGGATAGCCTTGGTTTTTATGCCATCCGTATTCTGGGTATAATTCACTTAATTCACTCATTATTAAATCTCGTTCCGTTTTTGCCAAAATACTAGCAGCTGCTATGCTTGCAAATTTAGAATCCCCTTTGATTATACACTTGTGTTCTATATTTTGATAGTTTTTAAAACGATTCCCATCAACGATAATAAAATTTGGTTTTTGACTTAAATTGTCAATTGCTCTATGCATTGCAAGAATACTTGCGTTTAAGATATTGATCTGATCAATTTCATTATGATCGGCTATCCCAATTCCAAAAGCCAAAGCATGCTTGTGAATTTGATGTCTCAATTCCATTCTTTTTTTTGCGCTGAGTTGTTTAGAATCATTGAGGGCAGCAATCGGATTGGCGGGGTCTAGAATTACTGCAGCCGCAACAACCGGTCCCGCTAAGCAGCCACGACCTGCTTCATCGCAACCAGCCTCGGGCCATTGTTCAGATTGAAAAGGTAAGATTAAACTATTCACACTACCAAAATATTGAAATAATTTGTAGTTTTAACCTTATCTAATTTTATACGAATGAAAAAGCTATCACTTCTCATATTGGTCTTTGGGCTGAATTTTGTAGTTTTTGGTCAAAAATCGCTCACTGCGGTTGCTCCTTCGAACCAAGAATTAATAAGTGGCATACAATCAGGCCATATTCAGATGACACTTCCTTCAGAAATTAGTGAAGAAAATGTAATAATGTATTCAAAGTATTACACCAATATTTTTACGGTTGATTTCGATGCTAAAACCAATATCGCGAGTTTCCATATGCTTTCAAATGATGCTAATTCCAGACGCGTTATCTTGCGTTTTTTAAGTGCAAATCAGATTGTTAGTGTGCAAGTGGATTCAATGAAATACGATCTTGGAACTTTTTTTGATAAATACCTTAATGATTAATAATTAAAGAGTTATTCGTCAAATGAAATTAATATTCGTAGCATTAAGTCTTCTAGTTTTCGTTTTTTCTAGTTGCAAAAGTACACACATCGCATACAAGCATTATGGCCCTGTTGAGGTCGACACGACAAATACCATCTCCTTAGATCAGATGGTTGCCAATTTTAAGGCAAATCCTCAAAATAATATCTATACCTTCCAAGCACCTTTAATGGGTGTTTGTCAGACTGCAGGATGTTGGGTAAGTGTACAGCCTTCAAATGCAGAGCCTATTCGGGTTCGATTTAAGGATCATTTTTTAATACCGCCTCAAACCGAGATAAACTCCATGGCATATTTTCATGGTCGTGCCTATTTCGATACGCTATCCGTTGAATTACAGAAACATTTTTTAGAAGATGCGAAGGCTTCTCAAGAGGAGATAGATAAAATCACTACACCTGTCATTGAACTTAATTTTGAAGCAGATGGCGTTTGGGTGCGTAAAATTAATTCTTCAAAGCCAAATAAGTAATTCCAACTGAGCTCATAAGAATTACAGCAGTAAGCCACCACATTCTTGCTGGCATTAAAAATAAGGTAACCATATTTACGGGTATGAGCAATATTGCCAACAAATGAAATCTTCCTTGATTTTTATTTTCTGAAATCATAAATCCCACTAGGTGTATAACATATATGCAAGGGAATATCTTCTTTATGCAGATCTGAAATTTCGATAAATTCATCAAATAAATGCAGTCCAATAAAAACGCATTCAGGCTTACATAGTTTTAATAAGCGATCGTAGAATCCTTTTCCATATCCAACACGATGACCATCTGAGTTAATGCCCAATAGAGGGACAATAACATAGTCTAACTTATTTGCTAAAATGCTTCGTCCATATTTGGGTTCGGGAATACCGTAAGAACTTATTTGCAACTGATTGGGATGCTGGTAATGATAGAGGGAAAGACTAAAGTCTGTAAAATTTGCCTTGGACAAAATAGGATGGCCACCTTTTAAAATGATGTCTTCTAATAAGCCATAAGTTGAAATTTCTTTTTGTTGCTCAATAGGTAGGAATATACTGACGTATTTGGCACTAAAACTAATTGAATCCAACACAAGCGCCTGTACTTGTGCTGAAATCTTTGAAAGATCGTAGGGGCTTAGCTCGGCACGTTTAGCCTTATAGAGTTTGCGAATCTCAGCCTTAGTCATATTTTTTAAAAGCGAACACCCAATTCAGACAACTTTCGGTTGTCTACCACTTCGGCTTTCTTTCGCAAGGCGCCCATGGCTTGCCCTTCAACTTGATTTGTAATGGCTTGAATGAGTTGTTCTTTTTCAGCTTTATAGTTCGTGGTTGCGGGCGCTTTTGTACTACTTTTCAATTGAATAACATAAACACCAGATTCACCTTTAAGGGGTAGTGTACGCTGACCATTTTTTAGTGCCCCCGAAAATAAATTTCCAATTATCGTTGGTTCAAACCCTGCATTGGAAATCTGTGGATTACCAAATGTAATTTCAGCGTCGATTACCGGTGTATTGAATTTTTTGGAGATGTCATTAAGGGATTTACCGGCCATTTGATTAATAAATCTTTTAGCTTTTTTCTCTTGAATCAGTTCGCGTTCCATTTGCGCACGCACATTTTCAAATAAAGGTTCTCCTTCAGGACGAATTACACTAATCATTCCTATAACATATTTGTCTTTGTCACGAATAGGGGAGAGGGTAAGACTACCAACTGCTGCATCAGCAGAATAAGCCATTTCTAACAAGCGATCACGGGCCATTGTTGTTGTGAAGCCATAAACTTTTGGTGCTTTGTCCTCAATTTGTATCACACGAGATACATAATTTGCACGCGAAACAATGGTATCGAATAAAATCGCTTTTTTGTATGGATTCTGTTCCTTAGTGATTTTTCGATCTAATTTTAATAAAATACCATTCACTTCACTTTCCTTTTCTGCAACAGTTTCCTCCGATGGTTTAAACGTTTGGCTTATTGAGGCCAAAAGCGGGAATTTAGAAGAAGAGCGTTCTAGAACTTCAATAATATGATATCCAAAATCTGTTTTTACCACGCCAATTTTTCCTATCGGTGCACTTGCACAATAGCCTCCAAATTCACTCACCATGTCGCCTTCTAAGAAATCCTCATATACCCCACCTTTGTCTTTTGATCCTGGGTCTTCAGAGTACTTTAAAGTAATTTCATCCCAGTTGTCATTATTTAAAATAGCAGCAAGGCTATCTGCTGTTTTCTTTTTAGCGCTAATCACAGTCTCTTCGGTCGAGTTATTAGTCCCAATAAGAATATGTCTGGCCTTAATACTTGCTGGAGTAAATCCAATTACTTTAGATAACACCATTTTTTCTTTTGAAGCATAAGGACCTACCAACTGTCCTAATGTTGCCATTTTAAAAATGGTATCAAGACTCATTGGATAGGTCTGATATCGATCAGCTTTGGAGTGACCATCAGGCACAGCTGTTGCACGTTTATCACTGAAATAGATTGGCGACTCACTATTTTTAGCAATATAAGCAGAGTCATTAGCCGCATTTTCAAAGCCGGTGCGAAGCGAATTCATTTTAGAAAAGAATACAGATGAATCTGCTTTAGATGGGGCAATACTCACATCAAACATTTTAACATCTCGACTTGCATTGCGAACCAAGTATTTTTTATCCGCCTTGTGAGCTTCGTAGAAATTCTTTAATTCATTTTCTGAGATTTTAATGTCCGCATCAGATATTTCAGTGTAACGACGAACGACAAACGAGATATTTTTTTTCTCATTGTTTGCTAAGTACTGATCTTTAGCTTCTAAATCTGTAACAAAAACTCCTTGTTTGAGCAATCCAAAGTACTTTTCTGTTTTTCGACGGTCCGTATGATAAGCTTTGAACCCATTCCACTGATCAAGTGCTTGTTGTTCCTTAGATTTTTTTAGGTTATCTAATGTGGCCTTGAGTTTTACGCGTCCATTTTCAATAGATTGAGGAGTTTGAATACCGGTAAGCGAATCGGTAAAAAACTGACTGAGATCTTGAAGCACATTGAATCCATCTTTTGCCATCCAATAGGCATCTAATTCCCTTTCTGAAACACTTATTCCTAACTTTTCATATTCTTTACTCAAAATCGTAGAATCGACCAAAAAATTCCATGCTTTGTCAGCGGAAGCTTCCATATCTGCATCAGTAAAAGCTTTTCCATTTTGCATTGCTTGATTGCGTTCTTGATCTTGAAATTTAGCACTAGCCACACTATAGCTAGCAGGGTCAACTTTTTCACCTAATACAAGACCTATTCCATATTCTCCTTCACCAAAGCCGAATAAATTTTGATAGTCATTGAGTATGAAAGCTAATAATGCAATTCCTATAATCGCAACGAGTAAACCAGATTTTGCGCGAATTTTTCCAATTAATGCCATTTGAATACAAATTTGAGTCTGCGAATATATGAAGTTTTACGGAGAGCCCCAAGGAATATTGCACAAAAAAAGGAGGTCTAGCGGCCTCCTCCTTTGGTTGTGTTTTTTTCATTTGTCGAAGGGGGTTTTGACGCTGGTTCGGAAGCTTTATTTTTCGAAGCTGGCGTAGTCGTTTTTGGCGCTGCAGGTTTTGATGGCGCTGGGGTAGTTGGTTTAGGCGCAGCCGGTTTTGATGGCGCTGGAGTGGTTGGTTTAGGCGCAGCTGGTTTTGATGGCGCCGGAGTGGTTGGTTTTGGAGCCGCTGGTTTTGAAGCCGCCGGAGTAGTTGGTTTTGGTGTCGCTGGTTTTGAAGGCGCTGGAGTGGTTGGTTTAGGCGCAGCTGGTTTTGATGGCGCCGGCGTAGTTGGTTTAGGCGCAGCCGGTTTTGAAGGCGCCGGCGTGGTTGGTTTTGGTGCAACTGGTTTTGATGGCGCTGGCGAATTTGTTTTATTTGGAACACTTAAATTATCTTGTTTGCCTTCTTGCTTGTTCCCATTTGGGTTGGTGATCATTCCTTCTCCACCTGATCCATCATAGGTAATCAAATAGGTATCAGTTGTTGTACCACAATCATTGGTCACAGTCAACACCAAACTATTTAGACCAGGAAGCAGGCTAACTTCTGCCAATATATTTCCCAGATAATTACTAAACCCATTGAGCTGTTCTCCATTCATACTGAAGGTAACACTCATATTGGCTGTATAATTTACAATTTGAACATTATAGGTAAAAATTGATTGATTTGTTATGCTATTGTTGGGAAATTCCATTTGCTGAATCACTTGAGGTGGGCTACAAGGCTCGTATCGAATTTCTCTTTGTTGCGAATCTGTTCCACAAGTATTAGTGGCAGTTACGGTGATGTTGTTAATACCAGGCTGCAGTTGCATTGGTACGCTAAGTTGATTGTTGTTTAGGCTTCCACCCAATATTGCAAGTCCATTATTGAGCACCTGAATACCACTAATAGTACTAATATGATGAACTGTAGCAGTTAAAATTATTGATGGACTACTTTGCCCAAATAAACCAGCTGCAGGGCTTGTAATTTCTATAGTAGGCTGAACACAAGGAGCCGTATATGAATACTGTATTGATTCATTACTTGTCCCGCAGTCATTTTGAGCAGCAATTGTTACCGTGTTTTGTCCATTTTGCAAATTAATAAGGGCACTTATGGCTCCATTATTATAATTGAAGGGATACACTTGATTGTTTACTAATAAATTGACATTTTGAATATTGGTTATGCCGCTTACAGTAGCGCTGAACTGTAAAGTAGGGTTACTACTTGCCCCAGCTGCTTGAGCAAATTGAATTTGGGGAGCTTGGCATGGAACATAATTTATAATCAATGTCAAATTGGCTCTATCGCAACTATTTTGACCTTGAAAAACTATTGTGTTTGGTCCAGGTTTTAGATTCAAGGAAGCACTTAGACTTTGATTTTGAATTGTAAATGGTTGTCCTATCTGTCCATTTAATGAAAGGCTGACTTGGTTACTCGAGAGCCCATTTATTTGCGCCGTAATCGATAATGCTGAAGAGTAAACGGTGCTTCCATTTAAATTCGAATTTGTCAAAATGAATTGAGGAGCTGTACAAGGCATATAGGTAACATTCCAAGCTTTTTGTGCCGATCCACAGTTATTACTCGTGCTCAATGTAATATTGTTATTGCCATTAACCAAGGTCACATTTGCTTGTAAGATGCCGTTTTGAAAATCGAAACCTATCGCATTTCCATTTTGTAAAAGTCCAATTTGATTGGCATTATCAATACCGGCTATTTGTGCGCTGAGAACAATTGATTGTTCGCTACTTTGTAATCCCGCACTAGGGCTCGTATTCCCTATTTGAGGTGAAGTACACGGAGCATAAATTATATTCCAATTTTCAATGTCTGAACCACAATCATTATTGGCAATCAATGAAATAATATTTGCTCCCGGTTGCAAGTTTAGGCTTGCACTAAGTTGGTTGTTAGAAAAAGTAAATTGCTCGTTTTGCCCATTTAATTTGAACTGAATTTGATTTGCAAAGGTATTTGTCAAATTGGCATTGTAAACAATAGCAGGGTTACTTGTACTTGCACCATTTGGAATATTAGTTGTGGTCGTAATCTGAGGAGCCTGGCACTGTACATAATTGATTACAATAGTCTGTATATCATTTCCGCATGCATTTGCGGCTGTAAGTGTAATTGTATTTGCGCCTTGATTTAAATTAATATTCGATGTAATTTGATTACTGCTATAACTAAATGGTATAATACTTCCGTTTAATTTTAATTGAATAGATTGACTTGAAGTAATATGCGTAACGCCTGCCTTAAAATTAAAAGACTGAACATTAGTCGATATGCCGCTTGCTGTTGGTTGCAATAAGGTGATTTGAGGTGACTGACAATTTTCATATTGCACAAAAATGGTCTTAGAGGCCTGACCACAAGTTCTTGAAGCTGTCAGTACGATTTGATTGAGTCCAGGCTGCAGATTGATTGATGAATTAAGAAGGCCATTTGCACTATACAAAAATCCAATACTTTGCCCGTTGTGGGTAACACTAATGCCATTCTGACTCGGCATATTGAGGAGCGTTGCCGTTATGTTTAGATAGCTGTTTGTTACAACAAATGGGCTATTGGAACTCGTATTGTTCAGATTGGTTTGAAGATTTATAATTGGAGTTTGACAATCTTCGAAGAAATAAGTGAAACTTTCTACATCAGAACCGCAATCATTGGTTGCAATTACGGTAATGGTATTAGTGCCATTGAGTAATTGGGAGTTCAATTCTAGTTGTCCGTTGTTTGCATTAAAAATAAAGCCACTCTGCTCTAGGCCATTGACAATGACTTTAATATTATTTCGATCGGTGACATTGGCAATCGTTGCCCTTAAACGCAAGGCTGCATTGTTTAAGGTCGTATTAATTGTTGGGCTTGTAATGTTAATGATTGGGGCTGTACAATTCTGATAGTTGATCGAGCTGTTGATTTGATCGGCTCCACAAGGATTAGAATAGCTTATTTGGAAGGTATTCATGCCGGTGGTTAACTGTAAATTTGCCGAAATTGTAGTGCCCGTTTTGGTATAATTAATAGGATTGTTGTTGTGCTTAATGATCACTTGCCCACCATTATGGCTGCCACTGATTTTTGCTTGAATAGTGTAGTTGGCTTGATTTATTGTGGAGCCTGGCGCATTTGGTTGAATCCAACTTAATTGAGGCGTTTGACAGTCATCGAAAAAAACATTAATTTGATCGAAGGCCGTGCCACAGGCATTGGTAGCTGAAACCCTAATGATATTATTTCCTGGCGCTAAATTCAAGGTGCGCTGTAAAAGACCATTATTTGGATTAAAACTTGCCCCATTGACAGACATATTGTTATGTAGAATTTCAATCTGATTTTGATTCAAATTACCGCTAAGTGTTGCTGTTAAAACAAAGTTTGATTGTTGTACTGTGGTTGTGCTACTGCTAGCTTGTAAAATGTTTACGCTTGGCAATTGGCAATTCACTTGTTCAATTTGAATTACTTGGGTTTTGCTGCCGCAGGCTGTTTGGGCTTTAATTATAAAATAATTTATACCAGGTGTTAAGGTAACAAGGGCCTCTAGACGCCCAGTTTGCGAATTAAAATTAAATGGCAAAGATTGTTCTTGAGCATTGGTGAGTTGAATTTCTTGAGCATTGTTTACATTAGCAATATCATAGCGCAATGTCAAATTCGAAACTACAACGCTTGCTTGTGGTTGACCTACAACACTTATAACTGGCCCAGGGCAATTTTGAGTAAAATTATTGATGTTGCTTACATTGTTGTTTTCTCTGATTGGTTTTGTATTGGAATGCTCATTCCCTTTGATATGAAATTGAATAAACCCAGAAGTGTAGTGATACCAGTCGTTTTTAATACGCGGATTGTAATCATAAACAGCAACAGGCGCTAAGCCATCAAATTGATCGCCCATAGTAAAGGTGGTTTTGTGTTCAATGCCCAAGCTGACCCTTCCTTGATGAAAAGCCAACCCAAAACCTAGGCTTGGCATCCAATTAACCTTCCAGTCATTGTTTTGTAGGCCATCCAGGCGGGTTTCATAAATACCATCCAAAACCCCAATTAATTGTGTATTCATATTTTGACTCGGGTCAAGAGAATTGTAATCATATATACCTAGAGTATCAAAGGCATCGGTCCAAGTTTGCTGCCAAGTCAGACCCAAACCTCCAAAAATATAGGGATCAAAGCCGGTTCGATCACGAAGGTTCCCAGCGTGAAGCACCAATTCTAAATCAAGTTCTCTCACGTCAGATCTAAAATTGTGCACATAAGCGTTATTACCTATTAGGTAACTAGTCAAAACTGGATTAACATATTCTGTAAGGGTGGCAATTTGCTGATCTTGCCCATACCACTGACCACTTAAAAAGCGCCCTCGAATATCAAAAGACAATCGATGCCCATAATCATAATTGTAAGACCTTCCTAGTGTAAGCCCCCAACCGTTGTAGCGTTCAAAATCTATGTCTGTGCTATGCCAAGTGCCACCATAATTAAAACCCCAAAACCATTTGGAACTGTTGTAATTAACATGTTGCGCCGAAGCAGCTGTGTAAAAGAATACAATTAAGAAAAGCGAGTATAATTTTCTCATAGAAAATGTTTTTAATTGTTAGGCTAAAAATTATGCCAAAGTGTTTAAATATACTAAGTTTAAGAATATTTTAACAATAAAATTAGTGACTTGGATGGTGCTTGTAATCCGTAAATCTGAGAATACTCAGTTGATTTGAAGCGTTATCTTTTTTAATTATCGATCCTAGAAATCCGGTTTTGTAATCATAAACTATTTGGAATTCTGTCTTAAAAATGCCCTCTTCAAAGCGCTGCATTTCAATGAGGTTACCCCATTGATCATAATCGTAGCGCCATCTTTCAACAGGTACTGTGATTTCGGATTTTGTAAGTTGTTTTTCAGATAATAAGCCAGTTTTGTTGTAGGTATAACGCCAAACCTCGGCGCTTTCAACAAATCTGTAGTAGCGTTGTTCTTCGGTTATTAATCCATGGCCATCAAAGCTGATTTTTACCTCCAAATAAGGCCGTTGGTAATTGTTATAACGCGTGTAATTAGCTTGTGAGTCAAGGTGGTAACGCAAAGTTTCAGTTCTCATTTTTATTGATGAGAGCAAAGTATCATTATGATGATCGTACTGATCCCTGTATAGTGCAACGCTTATTAGCCTGCCAATAGAATCATAAAGGTAATGCTCACTAATTGCCCCTCCATATGCGGTGTATCGATGCATTTGAAGTTGACCGTTTTCAAAATAAGCGTAGTGGTGAAACGAACTATCTTTTAAATTTCCTTTATTTAGTATTTCCATACTAGAAATAAGCTGTCCTTTTTGATTGAAATTGTATTCCAATCTGTCACTGCTAGGCTTAAAGCCTTCATCTCCTTTTTTATAGGTGTAAAAACCTGCAATTTGTTTTATGTGATCTGCAGCTATGAGCTCTGAATTAAAAAAGGGTTTTTGACCAAATGCTTCTCCTTCTTGATTGAGAATAAACTGTGCACTTAGCCATGCACTATTTAAAATACAGAATATGCAATAAATGAGTTGTTTATTCATTGCACTAATGCTCCCAAGACACTTGTCCAACTGGCTTTTTGGTAAATGACATTTTGGAGTTGATCCAATGTAATTCGCTCTTGATCCATGGTATCGCGATCTCGGATTGTTACAGTATTATCTTCCAGGGTTTGATGGTCAACAGTAATAGAAAATGGCGTTCCAATGGCATCTTGTCTTCTATATCGTTTACCAATGGAATCTTTTTCGTCGTATTGAACATTGTATTCAAGCTGTAGACTAGAGATGATTTCTTTTGCTTTTTCTGGTAGGCCATCTTTTTTAACCAAAGGAAGAATAGCTGCCTTGTAGGGTGCGAGTACAGGTGGGATTTTAAGCACAACCCTCGTCGTGTTGTCCTCTAACTGTTCTTCTTGATAGGCGGCACTCAAAACGGCTAAAAACATGCGATCTAATCCAACAGAAGTTTCAACCACAAAGGGCACATAACTTTGATTGAGTTCTGGATCAAAAAATTGTAGTTTTCTACCTGAGTGCTGCTCATGCTGTTTTAAGTCAAAATCAGTACGAGAGTGTATTCCTTCAAGCTCCTTGAATCCCATAGGAAAATTGAATTCTATATCACAAGCCGCATTAGCGTAATGTGCCAATTTTAAGTGATCGTGAAAGCGATAAAGTTCATCGCCCAGTCCCAAATTTTTGTGCCACTTGGTGCGCAGATTTTTCCAAAATTCATACCATTTCATTTCTTCGCCGGGGCGAACAAAAAATTGCATTTCCATTTGTTCGAATTCACGCATGCGAAAAATAAATTGTCTTGCAACAATTTCATTTCTAAATGCTTTGCCAATTTGTGCGATTCCGAACGGGATTTTCATTCGTCCTGATTTTTGCACATTCAAGAAATTCACAAAAATACCTTGGGCGGTTTCGGGTCTCAAATAAACCGTACTGGCATCTCCAGCAACAGAACCCAACTCTGTAGAAAACATTAAATTGAATTGTCTTACTTCAGTCCAATTTTTTGAACCTGAAATAGGGCAGACAATCTCTAAATCAATAATGAGTTGTCGCACACCTTCTAGGTCATTTTTCTCAAGGGCATTTTTCATGCGCTTTTCAATGTTTTCAATTTTTTCTTGATTGCGCAAGACATTTGGGTTCGTTACCCTAAATTGAACTTCATCAAAGGATTCACCAAAACGTTTACGTCCTTTTTCTACTTCCTTTTCAATTTTTTGTCTCAATTTTTCAATATGATCCTCAAGCAAAACATCCGCACGATAGCGTTTTTTTGAATCTTTATTATCGATAAGCGGATCATTGAAGGCATCTACATGGCCAGAAGCTTTCCATGTCGTAGGGTGCATAAAAATAGCCGAATCTAGCCCAACAATATTCTCATGGAGTTGCACCATCGATTTCCACCAATACAATTTGATGTTGTTTTTAAGCTCAGCACCCATTTGTCCATAGTCATAAGTAGCGGCTAATCCGTCATAAATTTCTGACGACGGAAAAACAAATCCATATTCTTTAGCGTGTGAAATGAGATCTTTTAGGCGGTCTTTTTGTGCTTCCATAGCCGCAAAGATACGAAAAGCACTATTTTTACTCTATGATTTTTTACTTCAACCAAAAGCAATTTATTGACACTTCCTTGGCATTGGATATTTCTATGCCACTTAGTGCTAATTCAGATAATCCACGTGCGTGGTATGTCGATGAACCACGAATGGAACCAGTGAGGGCAAATGGATTTATTGGAAGTGTTTTAGAAGGTGGAGCAGTGAATTTTAGGGATATTTATTTTAATCCTCATGGTCACGGCACACATACTGAGTCTTATGGGCATATTAGTGAAGAATTTTATCCGGTGAGTGAGGCAATTAATGAATATTTTTACGGCGCCACTTTAATTAGCGTAGAACCCAGGATTTTACCAAATGGAGATCGAGTGGTTTTTGCTGATCAATTGAACTCGCTGGTTAAAGGTGCTTTTTCAGATGCGATCATAATAAGGACCTTGCCAAATGATTCACTAAAACTTACAAGGAACTATTCGGGCACAAATCCATGCTATTTCGATCTAGAAGTCGTGAAGGTTTTAAATCAAATGGGGGTAAAACATTTTTTAGTCGATACGCCTTCTGTTGACCGTGAAGAAGATGGCGGCGCATTGGTTTTTCATCACGCATTTTGGAATTATCCAAATTTCGTTAGAAAAGATCGTACAATTACAGAATTGGTGTTTGTCTCAGATGAAATTTTGGACGGGCAGTATATATTGGAGCTTCAAGTAGCACATTTTGTCAATGATGCCGCACCGAGTAGGCCCTTACTATATTCTATAAACGAAAAAAAGGACTGAAATTTCAGCCCTTTTTCCTAGTAGTAGACAAAACTGTCTGAGTGGTGCAAATTTTAAATAAGACAGGAACTTCTTGTACATATTCCTTTCGGACGTAGACAAAAACTATTAAACTCTTATCAAACTAGAAAATGAAACTGCCTCTCCAAGCAGTCTGTCAACTTCTACGTACAAGAAGAATCCTGTTTCTCTCCTTATTTCAATTCTAAAATAAGTTGTATTCAATTAATTAAATACCACAAATGAACATCCTGCGATATTAATTGAATATTGAACTAAATTGTATGAATATTGTTTTTTGAACCTCAATCAAAAAACATCCTTCCATTGATCCACTCCGGATCGAGTGTAGCATGGTTTCGTCTGTAGAATCTCAGCGCTGTTTGGTTCCAATCTAATACTTGCCAGTCCATGCGTTTTACACCCATAGACTTTGCTATAGAAACTACTTCATCAAACAAGGCTTGGCCGTAGCCTTTTTTACGTTCTGATTCTTGCACATAGAAATCTTCTAAGTACAGACATCGGCCTTTCCATGTTGAATAAGAATAGTAATATAGGGCAAAACCAACTACAATTCCTTGCTCATTTTCGGCAACAATTGCCTTGCAGATTTCATCGTTGAACAAATCTATGTGCAGTTGTTCAGGGGTATTGATGACTTGTTCTGGTGCGCGCTCAAAGGAGGCCAATTCTTGAATTAGACCAAAAATAGCGTCAATGTCTTGAGGTTGTGCAGCGCGAATCATCCTAACTCTGAATTATTTTAGACCGTTGAGGTCAAAACGAAGTGTCACCCCGGTTTTGAGGTTGCCTGTTGGGTAGCTCAACGATACTTTTGGCGTGTTGATGAACTGCTCATAGTAGAAAATAGCGCTGAGGTATTCGTTGAGTTTATAGTTGGCATCTAGTTTAAAACTCACCGTGGTTTGACCAGCAGTAGCCATATTGGTATTTTCTACTACCTTTCTAATTACAGTAGCATTGTCTCTGAAAGAGAAATTTACATTAATCAAAAGATCACTAGCATCAACACTACGCACAAGTTTAAGTTTAGGTACATTCACTACAGTACCCACCACAATCTCTTGCCCCAAGGTTTCGGTAACTTGGTTGTTATTAAGTGAAAGTGTGGCTTGTCTATCCTTTTTATATTCAAAGTTTGTGGTAATGTTTTTTCCACCAATTTTCCAAGTGGCAAGCATTCCAATCAAAGGCGAGAATCGCTCTGTTATTGTAATGTTTTGAACTTGCATTTGAGAAATAAAATTATTGTTTAAATCATATGCTGTTGGCGCTCCATTTGCATCGAGCGTGGCGTTCAAATTGGTTTGCATTCCATTGACTGAAATAGAGGAATTGTACCCATGATTGAGTTTAAAAGATTTAACAACATCCTTTGCAAAAGCAAATTTGCTGAGCCCCGCGTAGTTAATAGTCCAGTTGGGCATAGGCAAGCTACTTCTAGGATTTATTGTTTGGCTATTGATCGCAGAATTGGTGTAAGCCGTTAAAAATGAACCTATTAAAACTTCTTGTTGTGTCAGTGAATAGCCTTCATAGAAACCATTTGGCAAAGAACTTGAATTGGCATTTGAGGCACCAATTAATTGTGAAACTTGTTGGCTGTTGTTTATCATTTGTTGGAAAATGGGCGAGCGGAAAGAGCTGTCCATTTTAACAAAAGCAGTACCCCAAGAAAGTGTGGTATAGGTCAGCGTACTACTTTCAAATCTACTTTGATTTTCAAATTCAGATGTAATCGGATTCCAACGGAAAAATTCGCCTGCCTGTGTGCTATAATTTCTTGAAAGATTTAGGTTAATATTCAAATCTTTAAATGGTTCGAGGGTAGCTTTGAGTTGTAAATTGGCAGTATGATTGATCATAAATTGTTTGTTGAGGTTTTCATTGAAAACCAACCAATTGTTATCGCGTGCAAACTCACCAATGTGATACCCCGTTTCTCGACCATAAATATCAAAAGCTTGTTTGCCAAAAACAAAAGGGGTGAGGCCTAAGGTGTTGGCATTCATTCCCAGTACGCTTGATTCTTGATTGAATCCTGGAAGCATTGTACCATCGGACAAAGTGTAAGTCCCGGATATACTGCGTACACTCATCACTAATCTTGCCAAGGTGCCTAAAACTGGATTTACCGGTTCACTTTCCTTGGCTTTACGTTCTTCTTCTCTTGCTTGTTTGCGTTCAAATCGGGCAAGCTGTCTTTCATATTGAATACGCTCTTTTTCGGTCATCTCTTCGATGGGTTTCTTTGGCTTAAATTCTGGTTTTGCAGGTTGCCCTCCACGGCTAGGACCACCACCCCGAGAACTTGATCTCGCTGCAGTAGACCTCACTGAACGCCCATCTGCTAGCACCCTTTTGAAAAAAGGTATTTTATTATACAATGTGACTAAATTACCTTGGGCCGTCATATTAATTGAGCGTGAATTTTGAATTGTGTTGCCAAATTCTGATTGACCCAAAGGTGCTCGTTGCCAATTATATGTCCCTGCATATTTAAGGTTTGAGGACAGCCAAGAGGTAACAGGAAGTTTGTCAAAAGGAAGTGTATAACTTAAAGAATAGTTATGGGTATAATCCATTGTACGTCCAAAGGTATTCATCTGAGAACGTAAAGTGTCCAAAAATTCTTGGTATCCTTCAGGATTGGTACGGCGGTCTACACCATGGTTTCCTTCTTCGAAAATTGAATGATTATTCGCAGTAAAGGTGGTTTTGAAGGCCTTGGTAAGGTCATACCCAACTTGATAATTTCGGTTCCAATCAAATCGTTTTAAATATATGGGGTCGAAATCATAGTCTGGGACAATGATATTTCTAACTTGCCTTTCGTTATAGATTCTCGAGTAATCATTTGTAAAGGTGATGTTTTTAGGGAGGTAAAACAAATTAAAATCTTTAATTGGTTTGAGCCATGGATTTTTTTGCGCAGGTTGCCATTTTTTGAATGGTTCCCAGGGTTTACCCGCAAAAGTGTAATTGTAATTGAGTGCTCCTGTCCAGGTGCGTGTCATGTCTGATTTGATGTTGAAATCTCTTTTCATATTTTCTGCAAAGGCATAGGTTGCAGACCAATTTGAAATGCTCCAGAATTGAGGTTTAGTGCCAGCTTTTGCTTCTTTGCGCACATTAGTGAAGTTATATGACCTACGCTCTGTAAAGTCTTGCCCTAAACGCATACGTTCTTTACGTGTAGCCAAATCATAATTGGATAGTTTGATATCGGGATTGAAAGGATCGTATTCTGGATTGATCACACCAATGGAATAACCATAATAGAACGGAAGTGATACTCTTGCTTGCTTACCAAAAAATTGACCTAATTGCATGGTGGTACTGATGTCTGCACCCATGCGTTGATTTCTTTGACGATCTTGAACGCGGCTGTCGATTGATCCCCAGTTGATTCCAGAATAGTTTCCTGCCGCTTGTACAGTTGCAAAATCTGCAAGTTGCAGTTGCATTTGGCCAACAGCAGCCGAGCCACCATCGCTTACAAAATCTGTAAGGCGCATCTCATTTACCCAAACATTGACGCATTCTGACTCTCCATTATCGGGGCCCCAAGTGTTGTTTGGATCTGATTTTGACGGATTGCGAACGCCAATCATAATTGTCTTTATCCCTTGCAAATTAGGACTTCCCTTGACTTTTATATGATTTGTAGGATTATTTGGGTCTTCTGTTTGGTATTCAACGACACTTGAAACTCCAGGCACACCTTGCTCTAATTTGGCATTGCGCTCCATTTTTAAATCGAGTAACTTGGCAAATTCAATTTCGATGTTATTTGCACTTGGCCATATTAAGTCAGGGTTTGTTACTCCCCAATCGGTAACTTTCATAGGCATTTCGTACTCATAATAATTATCGACATAATCTGTGCCAAGTCGGACAAATACGGTGAGTTCATCATCTTTGAGTTGGTTTTGTACAACAGATTCGGCATGCACAAACATTTTTAATTTTTTGTAAGTGCGCACGTCAAATTGCACATTTCTGTACGCTGCTCGGGCATCTCCATCTTGTAAATTACATATTTCGAGTACCAAAGATTGTTCATTCATTTGTCGTTGATAAACTTGAGATGGGTCAATTTCTCGCACGATTCCGGGCGGCACTACATAATTGATGGGCTGTCGCTGGGCATTTTCCTCTATATTAAGTGCAGCAATATTAAAAGTGGTTAAATTCGGATCAGTCTGAACACTCATCCCTGGTTGAGTTAAATCTTGGAAATAACGTCGCCATTCTCCTCTGACAAATTCCAAACGGGCAAAACGCAAGACCACAGGTTCGTCAAAACCTTTTAAATACATGCGCATAAAACGTATTGATCTAAAATCTTGAATGCCATTGATTCGTTTTTCAAAGTCGCGAATGGGCACTTTGAATTGATACCATGTTTCTGTTTTTGCACCGTTTTGATATACCTGCTTGTTAGTAATATAGTTACTTCCAACGTTTTGCATATCTGAAGGCCGAAGACTTACTTTATATTGAAAATAAGCTTCAGATTCCGAAAGGTTATTGTCTTGATTTATATCCTCAATATCCGGAAAATTAGATGCGATAGTTGGGTATCCCAATGCGTTAGCCGTATCGGACATCTCAGTGGTGGGTGAATTGCCTTGTAGTCCGTTATATCTTTTATATCGCTCGAGAATATTTAGTAGGGCCGCGTCGTAGTTATCATCGAGGTAATAATTGTAATCATCGGTTGATGGGTCTCCAATCATTCGGGCTTTTGTAGCAGCGCTAAGGGTGTTGTTATTTTGAACCCAACTAACATAAGCTGCATAACTTTGACGTTCATCTGTGTTGTCCCAGCCATCGAGCCCGACATCTTGCTTAATTCGAGCCGCTGGATCGTTGGCAAAAGCATTAACGACAACTTGTTGGGTAGAGACTCTTCCCCATATCGTTGTGTCGATATTGTCAAGTAAAATAGGGTCCGCATTTGCCGGCAAACCGTGCTCAAAACTTTTTCGGCTATCGGGAAGGATGTCTTCAGAAATATTACCCAAATTAAAATAAAGATCACCACCAGTCATTGGCGAATTAGGGTTTTCATTCTCTGCATCTTGATTGAATGGGTCTAGTAACCAAAATTGAATGAATTCAATGTTTGCCAACTCAAAATCATTGGTGCTCAACCCACGCATGATGCCTCCCCAACGTTCATCTGGATTAATAAAGTTGCCTAGAGAATCAACTGTTGCTGTTGTATCGTAGTTATACATTCCTCGCTCCGAAGGGTAATATGCTAGATCGAGTACGTTTATATTTGAAATAGAGCCATACTGAAGTTGAAGATTAGGGAAAATATCCGTCATTTGAATAAGCCGCATGCGACTGTCATAAAGCATGGTTGGATCTTGTTTAATGTGAGTTGGTGTGAGCTGATTGCTCTGATAAAAAACGGGGTCGATAGTATACCATGCAAGCTTTGCTCTTCTATAGCCAGCGCTTAAATCTTTTTTACTGGCTTCGGGAAATAAGTCAGTTTGACCTTGCGGTATAGATGCTAATCGCCAGGCAGCAATATTTTTTAAATCAATCGCACTCTGTGAAGCCTCAAAGTCATCTATATAGGATGTGCCTTCTTTGTTAATTGCTTTTGGTTGTCCAGGTTTTAAGGTCGCAAATTCTCCAGACATGGAAAGCGTCGACATGGTATTTGTAGAAATTACTGGTAATAGATCAACCAATTTGGTTAGTATGGGCACATCGGTAATGAAGGAAAAATCTGCCCCAAGCACATTATTCTTGAACGGTTCACTACCAAAGTCAACTTTTTGGGTAACAGGACGTTCCATCATTCGCAACCAAGTTGCTCCAACCTTGAACTTATCATTTATACGATATTGGTATCGCCCCCCCATCATAGAGCGAGCTTGGAATCCAAAAACGGAGTTTGATTCTATTGATATTTTAATTGGCGTATTGGATTCAAGAATACCGGTATTTAGAATTTTAACGCGGCTAAACGCGTAATCAACAGTATAATCGACACCTTCCACAAGTCTCATGCCGCCTGCAGTTACCACAACAGCACCTGGCGGAATATTCATAACATTTAGCGGAATTTCAGAGGAAATAGACGACTGGAATTCTCCTTTAAAAACAAAGCGATTTTTACTTGGAATTTGTTGGGCTGCGGTTTTAGTTGAATCATATAATTCCGTATAAGAAAGTTGATCGACATAAATTGCCGGAACACCAGCTTGGGTAAGTTTTTGCCCTAAAGTTTTTCCAAAAGGTTCAACGGTTGTAAAGAAAATCCGTCCATTTTTTCTGTTTATCGTACCACCATTGTCAATTTTATTTCCTACAATATTAAAGGGAGCAAAATCAAACACACCATCAGAAAATGGTTGATTGTTTTGGTTGATTTTGTCCATTTCTAATAAAGTGACAATTTGTTTTTTGTCGATACCATCAAAAGGCAAAAAAGGCTGTAGAACCGAAGTTTCTCTATTGTTGTAATAAATATCGATTTTAAAGCCTAACTGATCGACTTGATAAGCGCCTATCGAATAAACGTTTTTCATCATCAAGTCCCAGATTTTATTTTTAGGATTGGTGATGGTGGGCTTGATTAATTTTAAGATCAAAGCTTCTTGGCCGCTTGCTCCATCAGTTGAAAATTCACCAACTTGATAGGTTTGCCCTCGATAAGTGTATTCATAAGCTACGGCTAAAACTTCGTCATTGTTCAGGGCAGTATTTAAGGAGATATAGCCTAAAAGGGCATTATAAGTAAATTCGTTGTCATTGAGTTTGCGTGCATTTTCAATTTTTTCAAAATCAACCGCTTGATTGAATGGTCCGGGAGAATTTACTTGAGAACTTAAGGCTAATACTGCATTTGAAAAACCACGAATCAAAGGTTGATTCGAAGCCCAATCGTAAAGGCCATTTGCTTCATTATCAGGTAAGTCATCACTAGCGTATGATCCTGGATTGCCTTGGCAGTTGGTTGCTTTGGCCTCTCCCAAATCCGAGAAAGCAACAATATTTCGGGTATTTTCTGTTATACTACTGCGGTTAGTTACCCATACCTCGATGCGCGTAATGAAAGTTGTTGAATTAACAACAGGCAAAGTGGCCATTGCACTGTCGTAATGTTGCTGATGATAAAGGTTTAAAAAATAGTGTCGATTGGCTTCGTAATTATCTGCGGTAATCTCAAATTTCTGTATCTGTGCTTTTCCAGTTACATTGATTTCGGTCCTTTTTCCTTTTGATTGAGCAAGAATAAAATCAAAAGTTGAACGGCCAAATTTGAGTTGGGTTTTAAAACCAAAAAGCGTTTGAGAACTCGGGATCAGTGTTGTTGGTAATTCTAAACTCACTTGTCCTAGTGCAATTTTTTGAAGTATATCATCTTCCTTTCCGGTGCGTTCGAGTTTTGAAATATTTTCAAAATCAAAATTAGCTCGGGTATTGTACTTCATGTTTACCTTCATGTTGGTCCCAATCTGACCGGTTATGTCCATGTTGATATTTTGATTAAAATCAAAGCGCGTTATATTGCGCTGGCGCATGGGTAAAATAGGGTTGTCAACCCTAGAATGATTGGCACCTAATGATATTTCGAGATTACCACCTGGCGTAATAGTGATTTCATCAGATCCAAAAAAACTTTCAAATGCTTTAGACCCTATTTTTATAGGTAATTCGAAGGTTCTATTTTCAGCACTTTCTTCAGCTACAATTTCTTTCCAATCTAGACTAAAACTTTTTTTCTGTTCATACTTCAGGTACTCCTCTAGAGTCATGGCTTGCGGAGGCCTAAAATAAGTGTCCTTCCCCATGATATCGCGAAACACAAATGTGCCCGTTTCTGGGTCGTAAACAATGGTTTGATTCAAATTCGTGGGATCACCTAAATCGAAACTTTGTGGTAAATTTTGAAATGGATTGAGGGGATTAATAATTGGAAAAGGCAAAGATGGGGTTTGTCCATAGGCTTTTTCACTAGTGAATAACACTATTGATAGCAGCAAGCCTAAGCAGAAGTATTTATGCCTTTTAAATAATTGCACAGTTATAGTAATCTTAACGCTTCTTTGATCAGTTGTTCAACAGTTTGGTTATCAGAATCAATTTTTTCCAATACTTTTTCTGCTGATTTTTTATCAAAACCAAGCGAAACCAAAGCAATTAACGCATCAAATCGATTTGTATTGTTTGATGAGAAAAGATTCTCTGAACCTAAGTCCATTTTAGCAACTTTTCCTTTTAAATCAATTATCACACGCTGTGCAGTCTTGGATCCGATACCTTTGATTTTTTGGATGCTTGCAACATCTTCATTGAGTATTGCCTGAGCAATTTCTTCAGGAGTCATTGAGGAGAGCATTATAATTGCAGTATTTGGTCCTATACCTGAGACACTGATCAAGTATTGGAACATCTCCCTTTCTTCCTTACTCGAGAAACCATACAGAATGTGTGCATCCTCTCGAACAATTAATTTAGTGTGCAATGTTATGGCTTCATCTTGAGGTAAACTCGAAAATGTATTTAAGGAGATTTTTACCTCGTATCCTACACCAGCACACTCAATGAGCAAGTTTGTAGGATTTTTTTCAATTAACCGTCCGTTTAGTCTTGCAATCATTTATCCTGGCTTTGAGCATCAATAACTGCAATTTTAATCATGCTTGTAATTTCTCGAACACTTGCGCCGAGCTGCAGAACGTGCAAAGATTTGCGCATTCCAATGAGAATTGGTCCGATCGCATCTAATTCATTGGTGGATTGGAGTAATTTATAGGCAATATTTCCTGCAGACAAATTTGGGAAAATCAGGGTGTTTACCTCCTTATTGGCCAAAAATGAAAAGGGGAATTTTTCATTCATGAGTTCGCCATTAAGCGCAAAATTTGCTTGCATTTCTCCATCGACAACCAAATTTGGTTGAGTTTCATGTAAAATACGAACCGCTTTAGACATTTTATCTGGATCGGCTCCAGGAGAAGATCCAAAGTTGGAGTAGCTTAATAGAGCAATCCTAGGTTGTAATTTAAGTCGGCGTATGAACTTCGCAACATTGACGGTAATTTCTGCTATTTGCTCAGCACTTGGGTTAAGATTAACGGTAGTGTCAGCTAGAAAAAGAGGTCCTTTTTTTGTATTGAGAATGTACATTCCAGCAATCGTATTGACATCTTTTTGCAAACCAATTGTGCTTATTGCGGGCCTAAGTATTGATCGGTAACTGCGCGTAAGCCCTGTGACCATTGCGTCGGCTTGGCCCATATGAATCATCATGGCTCCAAAATAATTGCGCTCGCGCATTAGACTGATAGCTTCGTATTCGGTAATACCTTTGCGTTTGCGAAGTTCAAAATACTCATTGCCAAATTCATTGCGCCGATTTTCCTCTTCATCGGATTTGCAATCTATGATTTGAGCATCCGGAATTTCGATTCCATACTCATTCATCAAATCGATAATGCGTTGTTTTTTTCCTAGTAGTATAATACTCGCCACCCCTTCCTCATAGGCTTGTTGTGCAGCTTTTAGTATTTTAATGTTGTCTCCTTCCGGGAAAACAACAGTTTTTGGATTTCCCTGAGCCTTAGAAGTGATGTTTCGTTGTAATTTATTATCCAGACCCAATCTACTTTTAAGCTGATTTTCATAGTCTTCCCAGTTTTCTATTGGCTCTTGGGCAACACCTGATTCCATTGCTGCTCTAGCTACTGCAGGAGCAACATAATAAATGAGGCGTGGATCAAGGGGCTTTGGAATAATTTGTTCGCGGCCAAAAGAAATGTTTTTACCCCCATAGGCTTCAATTACTTCTTCTGGAATTGTTTCTTTGGCAAGTGCTGCAATTGCTTTAACCGCTGCAAGTTTCATTTCTTCATTTATGGTAGTGGCACGAACATCCAATGATCCTCTGAAAATATAAGGGAAGCCCAATACATTATTGACCTGGTTGGGATGATCAGAGCGACCGGTTGCCATAATTATATCCTTGCGAACCGACGTTGCTTCTTTATATGAAATTTCTGGTTCTGGATTTGCCAATGCAAAAACAATCGGGTTTTTAGACATAGAGGCAATCATTTCTTTGCTTACCAAACCCGCTTTTGACAAGCCTAAAAAGACATCTGCTCCTTTAAAAGCAGCCTCGAAGGCTACATCTTTTTTTTGAGTAGCAAAAATCTGCTTTATTTCATCGAGGTCAGTTCGTCCCGTATGAATAAGCCCATGAGAGTCATACATGAATACATTTTCAGGTTTTACACCAAGGCGCTTATACAGTTGAATACATGAAACAGCTGCAGCACCGGCACCTGAGACTACAATTTTGATTTTATCAATTTTTTTATGCGCGAGTTCTAAAGCATTGAGAAGTGCAGCAGCGCTAATGATGGCAGTTCCGTGCTGGTCGTCATGCATTATTGGAATGGTAAGCTCTTCCTTAAGTCTTCTTTCAATTTCAAATGCTTCAGGTGCTTTAATATCCTCCAAATTGATTCCTCCAAATGTTGGAGCAATGGCTTTTACTGTCTGAATGAAATGTTCGGGATCTTTTGCATCTACCTCAATATCAAAAACATCTATATCTGCAAATATTTTGAAGAGTAGACCTTTGCCTTCCATAACGGGTTTTGATGCTTCTGGACCTATGTCACCGAGTCCAAGGACAGCCGTGCCGTTTGTTATTACTGCTACTAAATTGCGTTTAGCCGTGTAGTCGTAAACGGCTGCTTTGTTTTCGGCGATTTTTAAACATGGCTCAGCTACACCAGGAGAATATGCTAATGAAAGGTCCCTTTGGGAAGCATATGGCTTGGTTGGAATAACTTCAATTTTTCCTGGTCGACCAGATGAGTGGTAATCCAAAGCATCTTGCTTCTTGATTTTTGACATTGTAGGTGCAAATTATTGAACAGCAAATATACGAAAACCAATCTTATTCAAACTAAGTAAAAAAGCCAAAGCAAGCCTTGAACAAGCAATATTTTGACCCGTACTATAAGCCTAATAAAATTTGCATTGGGTCTTTTGAACCAAATAGCATGCGCTCCGGATTTTCAAGCATTTCTTTGACTTTAACCAAGAAGCCCACAGATTCTTTGCCATCTATGATTCTGTGGTCATAGGAAAGCGCAACAAACATTATTGGTCTGATTTGAACTTGGCCATTTATTGCAACTGGACGCTCAACAACATTGTGCATTCCAAGAATTGCAGATTGTGGTGGATTAATAATAGGTGTTGATAGCATAGAGCCAAAAACCCCTCCGTTTGTAATTGTAAAGGTGCCGCCAGTCATGTCTTCTGGAGTAATTTTCCCATCTCTTGCTTTGACAGCTAATCGTTTAATTTCACGCTCTATTTCTGCCAAACTCATCTGTTCAGCATTGCGCACTACGGGCACCATTAACCCTTTAGGAGATGAAACTGCAATTCCAATATCGGCATAATCGTGCATTACCATTTCATTGCCATCAATCTGGGCATTTACTGCTGGATAAAGTTTAAGTGCTTCAGTAACTGCTTTGGTAAAAAAAGACATAAAACCGAGATTTACCTCATGTTGTTTAGCAAATGCTTCTTTATATTTGGAGCGGATATCCATAATAGGTTTCATATCTACTTCATTGAATGTAGTAAGCATTGCCGTTTCATTCTTAACGGCTACCAAACGCTCAGCAATTTTTCGGCGAAGCATCGACATCTTTTCTCGATGTTGATCTCTTGTGCCTCCCCATCCTTGAGCAGCTTCTGCAGAAAATCCACCTGAAAGTGCAGCAATTACGTCTTGTTTTGTAATTCGGCCATCTTTCCCTGAGGCTTTCACTTGATTAATGTTCAGATTATTTTCTTTGAGCATTTTGGCAGCAGCAGGCGATGGGGTCCCAGATGCATAATTCGATGCTTTAATTGGATCTGGATTTGGCGTGGGCAATTGAGGCTTTTCTTGAATTGCAGCAGCCTCTTTGTTTTCAGGCGCTTTCTCTTCAGTTATTTGGGAAGGACTTTTTTCTTTTGCAGCTGCACTTGTATCGATGAGGCATACAACTTGTCCTACTTTTACTGTTTCACCTTCAGCAGCTTTCAAAGTAATAATTCCACTTTCTTCAGCGGGCAACTCGAGGGTAGCTTTATCTGAATCAACCTCTGCAATTGCCTGATCTTTTTCTACATAATCGCCATCGGCAACAAGCCAAGCAGCTATTTCAACTTCTGATATTGATTCTCCCGGACTCGGAACTTTCATTTCTAATAGTGACATGCGATTTGATTTAAAATTATTTTGCAAATGCAAATATTTCTGTAAATAGTTTATTCAAACGGATTTCGTGTAATTTTTTAGATCCTTCAGCACTAGCTGCACTTGCAGGTCTACATACGCCTTGAAGGGGGATGTGCCTTAAGTTCATGGCGATATGCGCCCAAGCACCCATATTTGCCGGCTCTTCTTGGGCCCAAAGAATATTTTTTGGTTTATATTTCTTCAGGATGGCATCTATTTGCTTGTTTGCTAGTGGATAGAGTTGTTCAATACGCACAAAAGCCATATTCTCAACATTTAAATCTTCTGCTTTGGCTTTCAATTCGTAATAAAATTTTCCGCTACAAAATACTACAGTTGTTATCTTCTTGGCATCAGCATTAGGATCGTCAATTACTTCTTTAAAGTGCCCTTTTTCCATTTCTTCGAGGCTTGAAGTTGCATCCGGATAACGCAGCAACATTTTTGGTGAAAATACGATGAGTGGTTTTCGAAAATCTCTTTTAATTTGACGTCGTAAAAGGTGAAAGTGATTTGCAGGTGTCGAAGTATTGACAATTTGCATGTTTAAATCTGCACATTGTTGCAAAAAGCGCTCTAAGCGACCACTCGAATGTTCGGCTCCTTGGCCTTCATATCCATGTGGTAAAAGCATGACGAGTCCGCTTTGGGTGGCCCATTTGTCTTCGCCTGCCGAAATAAATTGATCTACAACAATTTGCGCGCCATTGAAGAAGTCACCAAATTGCGCTTCCCAAATTGTTAATCCTGTTGGATGAGCTAAGGAATAGCCATATTCAAAACCTAAAACACCATATTCAGATAATAAAGAATTATAGATGCTAAAAGCTGCTTGATCGGCAGAAAGTTGATTGAGGGTGAGAATTTTTTCTTCAGTATCTTCAGTTTTTACAACTGCATGTCTATGAGAAAAGGTGCCTCGTTCTACATCCTGTCCTGAGATTCGTACCGCATGTCCTTCATCTAGAAGAGTAGCATATGCTAACATTTCTGCTGCGCCCCAATCTAGGTGATTGTTTTCAATAGAGGAGAGGCGGTCTTCAAAAATTTTAGCAATTTTTCTAAAATACTTTTTATTCTCGGGCAAGCTAGCAAGCTTGCGTCCTAAGGCCAACAATTGTTTTTTGTCAATACCTGTTTGAGGTGAATTTTCGAAATCTGCTTCAGTTCCATGCCTGAAGTCTTTCCAAGTCATGCTTAAAAAGTCATAAACAAGGGCTTTTTCTCTACTTCTAGAAGCCTCGAATTCTTCTTCGAGAAATTGCTGATACTCGGTTTCAATTAGTTTAGCTTCTTCGGTGCTAATGAGCGATTCTCGTGTGAGCTGTTCTAAATAAATATCACGCGGGTTAGGGTGTTTGGCTATGATATTGTACAACTTGGGTTGCGTAAATTTTGGTTCGTCACCTTCGTTGTGGCCATATTTGCGGTAACATAATAAATCTATAAAGATATCTCTATGAAAGGCTTGACGATATTCCATTGCAATCTCAATAGTTGTTACAATGGCCTCTATATCGTCGCCATTTACATGGAAAACAGGGCAGAGCGTCGTTTTAGCAACATCAGTGCAATAGGTCGAAGTTCGGCCGTCTAGGTAATTGGTGGTAAAACCAACTTGATTATTGACAACGATGTGGATCGTACCGCCAGTCCGATATCCATCGAGGCCAGCCATTTGAATCGTTTCATAAACGATGCCTTGTCCTGCGATAGCCGCATCACCATGTATTAAAACTGGGCAAACTTTTTCTTCTGAATGATAAACATGATCGATTTTTGCTCTTGCAATACCTTCAACGACTGTATTTACTGCTTCAAGATGGGATGGATTTGGGGCCAATGTAAGCCCAATTTCAGCGCCGTTTTCGAGTTGAATATAGGAAGTAAAACCCTGATGGTACTTGACATCTCCATCAAAAGTGGTCGCGTAGTCAAATTCTTTTCCTTCAAATTCTCTAAAAATGTCTCTTGGACGTTTTTCAAAAATATTGGCAAGGGTGTTTAGTCGGCCTCTGTGTGCCATACCCATGACAAAATATTCAACTCCTAAAGCGGATCCTTTGGAGACCAAAGTATCGAGTGCTGGTATAAGACCTTCCCCTCCTTCAATTGAAAAACGCTTTTGTCCAACGAATTTTTTTCCTAAAAATGCTTCAAAACCAGTTGCTTGATTGAGTTTTTCGAATAATTTTTTCTTGCGAATTGGGTCAAACATAGGCCTATTGCTCAATTCAATTTTGTTTCGAAACCAGTCAATGCGTTCAGGATCACGCATGTACATGTATTCAATTCCTATTGACTGACAATAAGTAAGTTCGAGGTGAGCAATAATATCAGATAATTTGGCAGCGCCAATCCCAATTTGTTCCCCTGCCTGAAAAACCTCCTTGAGATCTGCCTCTTGAAGTCCGAAATGAGTAAAATCTAAATTAGGTGTGTGTTTGCGACGCTCGCGAACAGGATTGGTTTTAGTAAAAAGGTGCCCCCGTGAGCGATAGGCATTGATCAAATTGATCACGCTGAATTCCTTTAAAAAATTCTCTGGAATTTGGCCTTGTTCAAAATTGGTTTGAGCAAACTCAAATCCTTCAAAAAACTTAACCCATCCTATATCAACATTACTTGGGTTTTCCCGGTATTGTTGGTAGAGATGTTCAATGGCGGCAACATCTGCATTGCCCACATAAGAAACTTTATCCATTTTGATAATAATATGCTTTACAAAATTATAATCAATTGTTAAGCGCCGGAAGAATTTTATAGGCCTGAATTAAATTGATTTTCTACTGAATGAACAAAGCAAATTTCACGGCGTTTTAGGATTATGGAAAAAGCAATTTGTTTGGTGTTCCCGCATCAGCTTTTTGAGTTTCACCCTGCCTTTGGGAGGGTTGAATGCTTTTGGCTTATCGAGGACGAACTCTATTTTAAGCAGTTGCCCTTTCACCGTAAGAAATTGGCTTTTCATCGTGCATCCATGAGTTACTACGCAGAAAAATTGCGTAGTAAAGGTGAGAAAATTCAATATTTTACACACAACAATGCCTTGTTGAGGGATATTTTTGAAAGTTTGGGAAAATTAAATACTCGAGAAATTCATATTGTAGACCCCTCCGATTTTTTACTTGAGAAACGACTGAGGCGCTTTGCCAAATTCTTTCAGATCTCAATTGTTTGGTATGAAAACCCATCGTTTTACAATACGCCAAGTATTAACGAGCAATTGTTGGGCAAAGCTCCTAAGAGGTACTTTATGGCGGATTTTTATAAAAAACAGCGTCAGCGTTTAGGTATTCTTTTAATGCCAAATGGTGAGCCAGAAGGTGGTCGATGGAGTTTTGATACTGATAATAGAAAAGCGCTTCCCAAAGATTTGATCATGGCAAAAAGCCCAGTTTTCAGAAGTTCCTGGTCGGTGTGTGCAGAATCTGAAATTAGTCAGGAATTTCCCGAAAACCCTGGATCAGTTGCGCTTTTGGACTATCCTGTAACACACTCAGAAGCCAAAGAGGCATTGCACCACTTTTTAGAAAACAAGCTTTCTAGGTTTGGTCCGTATCAAGATGCTTTTAGTACGGAATCAACCTTTGTTTTTCATTCCAATTTATCTACTGCATTAAATGCTGGCCTCTTAGTTCCAAGCCAAGTTGTAGAAGCTGTTTTACTTACCTATCAAAAAGGAAATATTACTATTCAAAGCGTTGAAGGCTTTATTCGTCAGGTAATTGGTTGGCGAGAGTTCGTGCGAGCAGTTTATCAGAAAGTAGGGGTAAAGCAACGTACTAGTAATGCTTTAGCACATTCGGCCAAACTTGATTGGAATGCCTTGGGAGCACTTCCATTTTTAATTGAAACACGAAATAAAATCCAAGAATTTGCATATGCCCATCACATAGAGCGTTTAATGTTATTAGGAAATTTCTTCTTTTTGTCAGAAATCCATCCAGACGAGGTTTATCGCTTCTTTATGGCGAATTTTATGGACGCGTATGATTGGGTAATGGTTCCAAATGTTTATGGAATGAGTCAATTTGCCGATGGTGGATTGATGACTACCAAGCCCTATTTTTCAAGTTCTAATTACCTAAAGAATCAAGGTTTTAAAATGGATAAATTGAGTGCGGCGCTTTTTGATGCCTTGTTTTGGCATTTCGTAGACAAACATCAAGACCGCTTACGAAAAAATATAAGAACTTCACAAATGGTGGCTAATTGGATGAGAATGGCACCTGAAAAAAAAGCGGCCCACTTAACGAGGGCCGCAACATATTTTTCAAAAACTGATTAATCTCTAAAGTTTGATTAATCGATGGGTGTGTTGGTATCCATCTTGAATACTACGCACTTGATAAATACCGGCCTTAAGTTGGCTGATATCCATCAAATTGATTCCGCTTTCAATGTGCGTAAGTGTTTGAATAACCTTCCCATTTATGTCTAATAAAGCTATACTTTGAATATTTTCAAGGTTTTTGACATCAATGTATAATTTTTCATTTGCGGGATTTGGATATACGTTTATCACCTCAAGTGAATTTTCAGAGATACCGGCCCCTGAAGTGATGTTAATTGTATAGTCTTCTGTTTCACCATAAGATGCAGGGCCACATGGTGTTATGGCACCATCCGGTTGATATGATATTCTAACACGCATATGTACATTTCCTGTGTAAGAAGCCAATGGAACAGTAACGTCAAACACATTATTCCACCCATTGGCTACTAATACATAGGCAACCTGCTCTCCGGGGTCATCAAAATCAAAGTCGTTATTGAAATCGATCCAGGCGGAAATTTCATCGTTAGTATAGGCTGCTGATTGCGTATTATTTACAATACCAGGGGTAATAGTTAATGAATAGGTGCTGCCTTGTGCCAAAGAAGTACTCATATTTGTAAAATCAGTATAGCCATTGTTGCCACAAGATGAGGTGTTATTGATGGTATTAAAATTCACCGTATTGATGTATTCATCACAAACACCGCTTGCCGTACAAGGACCTGTTAATTGTGCCACTGTAATGTAGTTGCTTTTAATTTCATCGTCTGATCCTTGGGCATTGCTTGCCGTCAAAGTGACCGTATACTGACCAATATTATTAAAAGTGATTTGAGGATTTTGACTTGAGGCTGAGGTGCCTCCCGAATAGGACCATCCCGATGCAGGGCTAACAGACCATGCCCAAGATGTCGGAAGCCCTAAGGATAAATCTGTAAAATTCACTGTTGTTCCAGGAGTAATATTTGTTGCATTTGCCGTAAAATTAGCGGTTGGTGCCACAGGTGTTGTAGGTGTGCATGGGTCTGAGGATCCGCCAAAAACAAGAATATTCAAATTAGCTGGATCTAACCAAGGTTTGAGTTGTTCTGCAGTTGTACTCCCATTATTGGTCCAATGAAAGGCCATTTTACCGTATTGATCTGGGGCACTCGGTGAAGTGCAATATGAGGCACCTCCCGTTAATGTACCAATGATATTGCCGCCCGAATTATCAAAAAGTGGCGAACCAGATGAACCACCTTCGGTAACGCCATGTCCGTTGGAATTTGGTGTCCAAGTTACGCGCCAATGTGAACCTGCAGCTGATCCCCATTGGGTTGAGATGGTGTTTCCGGAAAAAGTTGAAATCTTTTTAATATCACCTGCTGGATGATGGATGCCTGCACCGCCAGTGGTTGGCGAAGGACTCGCATTCCAACCATTCCAATAAGCGTTAAAATTGGCAGATTTAAGGTTGGTTATGACCGTATTTTCATTGGTATTGTTGCCCATCTTTACCAAGAGAAAATCTGAGCCGGAATTTCCTCCACCATCATTGGCATCGGCAATGCGCATGCAACCTGTGATAAAGTGACTAGCTAGCGTTCCAACTGAGGTTGGATTGGTACATGTAGGTGCTTCATAGCCAAAATAGAATTTCCATTGATTCATGTTTGCTGCTGAACTATTTACGCCACAATGCAAGGCCGTTAATAAATAAGGCTTACAATCTTGGGCAGTATTGTTGATCAAAGAACCAGTGCACCATCCCGCTTGGTTTCCTTCAACTACATAAACTCTTGCAACACCTCGTTTTTGATTTTGCCAAGCGTCTCCAACAGGTGAGCAATTTACATTTACCTCACACGGATCGGATTCATTAATTTTTTCAGCACTTCCAAATCCAGTCGAGCGGTAGTTGTACATGATGCGATCGATAAAAATTTCTGAAGGCGTTGTGAAGGCAGGTTCAGTGAGCGTAAGCACATGCGTAGATCCAGCGCAAAGCGCTGCATTTTGCATTTGATGAGACTCAACATCCTTGCTTGTCAAAAGCGGATGAACCTCTTGTCCATATAAATTTTGAATGCGCAAAGTGCTACCTCCATAGAGTACAAAATGCTCAAATAGGTAGCTGATTGCTTCTGCTCCTGGAGCAGAAATAATCATTTGCCAAACGCGGCTTCCGTCAGGTTGGTTAATCCAGGCGCCTTCTTGATTTGGGTTGATGTTGGTTTGTACTGCAACCCCGATTCGATACAACATGCCTTGTTTGTCACGGTAGTCATCTTCAGAGCGGATAGCATTTAGTTCTGGCGCCTGTAAATGGCGCGTTGGGATAGCCTTACTTAGTTGAATCTTTGTGGTTTGTGAAAGATTATTTTGACCACAAACTGAAAACTGAAGACTAAGCAATAGGAGCCCAAAACGTAAAAATTTGTACATACTTGATGAGTTTATAGTAATTTCATCAAAAATATAATTTTTCGAGCAAAAAGTATGTACCGAATTTGTTTAGTTGAAGATGAATTGAGTTTGCGAGATATGATTGCACTCAATCTTCAGTTAGAAGGTTATTCAATTTCAGTTTATGTGGATGGTGCTCAGGCAAAAGAAGTATTTCAAGGTCCAATTCATTACGATTTAATCATTTTGGACGTAATGTTACCTCATGTTTCTGGATTTGATTTATGCAAAACAATCCGCCTTCAAAGTAGTGTTCCTGTGTTGTTTTTATCGGCCAAAGGGACTACCGCTGATAGAGTAGCGGGTTTAAAATTAGGCGCTAATGATTATTTGGTTAAACCATTTGATCTGGAAGAACTTTTACTCAAGGTAAAGATATTATTAAAAGGAGCCAACCAGCCAGATTCAGGACTTGCCAACCGAATTGGCACCAAAATAATTGACTTCACAACTTTTGAGGTAAGAACAATGGATAATCACCTATTGCACACTTTTACTAAACGAGAAGCCCAATTATTAGAGCTATTCATAGAAAAGGAAGGGAAAGTCATTTCACGCAATGAAATTCTAGATAGGTTGTGGGGTTCAGAGCAAATTCCAACTTCTCGCACCATAGATAATTATATTTTGAATTTTCGAAAATTGTTTGAAACGGATGCAAAAAATCCAAAGTTGTTTCAATCTATACGTGGTGTTGGATATAAGTTTGTGAGAGATTAATTTGCTTATTGTTGCAATACAGCTTGTTTTTTCTCTTTGAAGAAAAGCATGAAAAGAACGGCAACCACCAAACAATAAGCAGCAAAACAAAGCCATGCGCCATGCCAATCAGTTTCTCCTGATTTTAGAACATAATAATGGTCTATGACATAACTACTTGTTTTCGTGCCTATATAGGCGCCAATTCCATTAGTCATCATAATAAACAAGCCCTGTGCGCTTGAACGAATATTGCTTTCGGTATTGGCCTCTACAAACATGGAGCCAGAAATCAGGAAAAAATCAAAGGCCATTCCATAAACCACACAACTTAAGACGATGAGTAAGATGCCTATTTGTGAGTCACCAAAGGCAAAAAATCCATAACGCAATACCCAAGCCAGTAAGGCAAAGAGCATTACATTTTTAATCCCAAATCTTTTTAAGAAAAATGGGATAGTTAAAATAAAAATCGTTTCAGAAACTTGAGAAATAGAATAAATAATGGTTGAATATTTTTCTACAAGAGTGCCTTCAGGAAAACTGCTCAAGTAGGCATCCCCATACATATTAGACAATTGAAGAGCAGCTCCTAAAAGAATAGAAAAAATAAAAAATAGTGCCATTCGGTATTGGGCAAAAAGTTTAAAAGCATTTAATCCTAGTTGCTGACTTAAAGATTGTTTTTGGGATGTTTTTCCCTGTGGTGTACATGCTGGTAAAGAAAAGGCATATAGGCCTAAAAAAATAGCACCAAGACCAGCTATGTAAAATTGATTAACATTGGCTTTGCTTCCGCTCAAATTTGTAAGCCACATTGCAGCAATGAACCCTATGGTACCCCATACCCTGATTTTTGGAAAATCGTTTTGAACATCGAGGTTATTCATTTTCAAAATACGGAAGCTAACGGCATTTGAAAGTGAAATAGTAGGCATATAGGCCAACATTCCACCAAAGATTATCCAGTACAACAGATCGTATTCTTCCATTGATTGAAGAGATGGAAAATACTCGTATAGTTTACTTATATTAGGTATAAGCAGAATAAAAGCTGCATATGTTAAATGCAAAATTCCATATAACCTCTCTGCTCGGATCCATTTGTCTGCCACAATGCCAATTATTGATGGCATGATGATTGACGAGAGCGCTAAGGTGGAAAAAATAGCGCCAAATTGAGGGAAAGTCCATCCTTTACCTTCTGTACAATAAGTGCCAATAGTAGTGAGCCATGCACCCCAAACAAAAAATTGAAAAAAACTAAGTAGGGTAAGTCTAGTTTTAATTGCGGCGGTTAAGTTCATCCCGAATTTTTGATGCGAGTTCGTAATCTTCATTTTCGAGGGCTTCATCTAATTTTTTAACTAGATCTTCATTACGAGCCGATTTCCACTCATTTGAAGTATGCTCCTCTTGTTCAAAGATATCATTTTCGTTGTCAAAAGATTCAAAATTTTCAATTTGATCTAGAGTAATACCACTTACTTCATCTAGGATGCTGTTCAGGGTATAGATTTCAGCATTAAATCTTACTCCAATTGCTATAGCATCTGAGGTCCGAGAGTCCAATTCAGTATAAACGCCATTTTGTTCACAAATAAGTTTTGCAAAAAAGACACCTTCTTTAAACTTGTAAATTAAAACTTCATTAATATGAACGCCATAAGCAAGTCCAAAGGCCTTAAATAAATCATGCGTTAAGGGTCGAGATGGAATCATTTTTTCGAGTTCCACAGCAATGGCTTGTGCCTCGAAATTCCCAATAACAATGGGCAATTTACGCAATCCTCCCTGCTCTTGTAAGGTCAAGACATAGGAGCCAGTTTGCGTCCGGCTATAGGCTATTCCAGTTATGTCAAGGCGTACTTTTTGCATACGATTGACTTAGTTTTACGTTAATTTGATATTAATGTTGCGCTTCTTTGAAGCGTTTAATGGCTTCAGTAAAGCGAGGTATGACTTCAAATGCATCACCAATTATCCCATAATTGGCACTCTTGAAAAACGGTGCTTCTGCATCTGTATTAATTACAACAATTACTTTTGATCCATTCACACCTGCGAGATGTTGAATAGCACCAGAAATTCCAGCAGCTATATACAAATTAGGACGAATAGCAATTCCCGTTTGACCGACATGTTCATGATGTGGCCTCCAACCTATATCAGCTACAGGACGAGAACATGCAGTGGCAGCGCCAAGTGCAGCAGCAAGATCTTCTATCATCCCCCAATTTTCAGGGCCTTTTAATCCTCGGCCTGCTGAAACTACCAGTTCTGCCTCGGGTAGCGCAATAGTACCTTCTGCTTTTTTGGTTGCCTTTACAACAATTTGACTTGTTCCTGCTTGGCTATCAAATGCTTCAACGGGGCAATTTTGCCCTGTTTGCTCGGGTTGAATGCTATTTGGAAGTAGAGAAATAATCCGCTGGCTTGTATTGACACGCACATAGCCAAATGCTTTACCAGAAAACACATTTACCTTAATAGTGCCGTCATTTTCAGGCAAACTAACTGCACCTGCCACAAGACCGGCTTTTAGCCGAACACTTAAACGAGGTGCAACGGCCTTTCCTACAAGATCATGTGAAAAAACAATAGTGCTTGCTCCTGTTTTTTGGGCTGCTGCCCAGACCAACTTTACCAATTGGCCAGGGTCTTGGCCATCAATACGCGCATCTATTAATACCTTATTGGCACCATAAATACCAAGCGTTGAAAGAAGATCATTTGAAGCTGCGCCATTTGTAATCACACAAACATCAGATCCAAGTTTTTTTGCATAGGTAACTGCTTCCAACGCTGTCTTGGATAAACCATTTATTGAATTGATATAAACTAGATTCATGTTTTTAAGCTTAAATTACCTTGGCTTCGTTGTGTAGAAGTGATACGAGTTCGTCAAGATTGTTAGGGTCAATTAATTTAACACTGGACTTTGCTGCTGGCAAGCTATATCGAGTAAAGGATGTCAGTGAATCAATAGGAGCTGCATCAACAATCGTGAGCGGCTTTGAGCGAGCAGCCATAATTCCACGCATATTTGGAATTCGTTGTTCAGCCATTCCTTTGGCACAACTTACAACTGCAGGGCCTTGGACTTCTACTTCTTGAACCCCTCCAACAATTTCTCTTTGACAAAATATGGTGCTGCCAGTAATTTCTAATTTTGTGGCTAAAGAAATAAAAGGGAAATCCAGATGTTCTGCTAACATTCCGCCAACTTGTGACCCATTAAAATCAATGGTTTCTTTTCCAGTTAGTATGAGGTCATAATTTTTTGTTTTGGCGTATTCTGCTATTTGCATAGCGGTAAAAAATGCATCTGTTGCATCTGCATCGATGCGAACGGCTTCATCAGCACCAATTGCCAATGCTTTTCGCATGATGGACTCGTCTGCTGTTGTTCCGACAGTTATAATTGTAACTTGACCACCTTGAGCTTCTTTAATTTCTAATGCACGAACAAGTGCATACCATTCGTCATAGGGGTTAACAATGTATTGTACTCCATTTTCATCAAATGCTGTATTGTCATTAGAAAAGGCAATTTTTGAGGTGGTGTCGGGTGCCTTGGCGATGCAGACCAGAATGTTCATGTAAGATATTTTATTGCGATGCTAAGTTAAGTAAAATTGCAAAAAGCAGGGCTGAAAAAAAAGTAAAGAGGGCCACTTTTTTAAGTTCTTTATCGAGGTTTGCCGGGCTTTGTTCTTGAATTGTACGCTGAAGATGTAGCACAAAGCCAATGGAGGGAATTAGAGCCAGAAATAAAAAATAATTAGAATGCACTGTGGCCAATAAGTAAACACAAAAAAACCACGTTGCTAAGCCTGAACATACAAGAATAACATGATAGATCTTTCCTTTTTCAAAACCCAAATTAACAGCAATTGTCCGCTTATTCATTATTCGATCGTTTTCGATGTCCCTAAGGTTATTAAGATTAAGAACTGCCGTGCTCCAAGCCCCAATGCTAATTGCAGGAAAAATGGTGAGCCATTGAAATCCCTTGCCATAGAGCATAAATACACCAACCACGCTTACGAACCCAAAAAATAAAAATACCATAAAATCACCCAATGCGCGATATCCGTATGCATTTTTTCCAACTGTATAGCTAATAGCTGCAATGATGCAAGCGATGGCTAAAACGATGTACGCATAAATTTCTTTTGTAGAAAGATTCTCAACACTTTTATAGATCAACAGCAAAGCACTTGAAAATGAAACCAAGCTCATAATAATAATTGCTAATCTCATTTGTTTTTGAGACAGAAGACCACTTTGAATTGCCCGTGCAGGCCCTACTCTTTGTGCGTTGTCTGTTCCTTTCTGACTATCTCCTAAGTCATTGGCAAAATTAGATAGCACTTGAAAACCAATTGTTGTGAGCAGCGCTAAACTTAAAATTTGAGCATCAAAAGCACCAAGATGGGCCGCCATCCCAGAGCCAACGATAATACCTGAAATTGATAAAGGCAATGTTCTTAAACGCGCCGCATTGAGCCATGCTTTAATCATTTTTTATAGATTGGGACGGTGCTACAGGGCTCGCCATACATAATACTTTTAGCAAATGGTTGCAAGAAGCGAACTAAATAAGACATGGCAAAAGCCGGGTCTGAAATTTCAGCGCAACCTTTTATTATTATTCGTTGCCCTTGAATTTTTTCAATATTTATAGCGCATATTTCTTCTGAAATCAAAGCATTGGCAAGGTCTTGTTTAGAACCAACTTGGCTGTAGATATTTTCTTTTTGAAGCGCCGAGCTTACCAGCATAAATGCCCATGTGGGAATAATGGCATCGGTACTACAATAAATATAGACTGCCTGCCTTTGATATTGCTTCCAATTGTGTTGTTTAATCCAATTTCTAAAATCTTTTTCTTTTAGCACGAGTCCTTGCCAAAGATGTTCCGCAAGGTCGATACCGACCAATTTGAGTTTTGGTTTGTAATGGGCTAAGTCAAGTTGTATCAAGCCGCTCTCCTTAACTTTATTTCGAATGGTTTCCACGCTTTAAAGTTACTCCTTCTTTTTATAATCGTAAACAACAAATTTAGCCTCATGTTCATTGGATTGCCCATCTTCATTTTGACCATTATTTTCATCATTTTCATGGGCTCGAGTTTCGGCGTCAATGGCTCTTTTTAAGTCACCTTCAAAATCAGGCGGTTCTATTCCCAATTCTTTTTCTATTTCAAATTGATATTTTGGTCTTTGAGGACCTTGCTTTCTGTAAAGAAATGCAAGTAAAACACCCACAACAAGACCTGAGAGGTGCCCTTGCCATGAAACTCTCGGTTGTGTTGGGAAAATTCCCCAAATCATGGATCCATATAAAAAGACGACAAACAAGGAAAGTGCTTGTAAAGGTAAGTACCTGCGCAACACACCAGAGGTGAAAAGAAAGCCTGCTAAGGCGTAAATAACACCACTCATTCCAATGTGTATGGCGCCATTGCTACCGCCAATGAACCAAAGAAAGATGCCTGTGAACAGCCAAGAAAGAATAAATATACGCCATGCTATGCCCTTGTAAGATTCAAACAAAAGGGTGAGTAATAGAAAAGTTGGCAGGCTATTATTGAGAATATGTTTGATATCATTATGTGCATGAATCAATGGCATAAATACAATGCCTCGCAAACCTTTAAGGTGTTGGGCTTGAATGCCGTATTGCTGAAAATCTGTTGTAAAAAGAAAATCTGCCCAATAGGCAAGCCACATCAGTACAATCACCATCAATGCTGGAAATGCTGCTTGACGCAGTTCTTTGTTAGGGTAGCTGGCGTAATTCATCTTAATTTTTTGACAAGTTCTGTGCCACAGAAAATTTTCTGACATAGTGGCATCATTTATTTCTCCACTCTGAAACTTGCCAAAGTATTTGCCATGCCTTTTGAAATAAATGCACTGTTCTCAAAATTAAATTCAAGACTTAGGAATCCACAAGTTTTAAGCCATGTGGCTTGATTGCTTAAATAAAATCCTAATTCGCTTAATCCTTCGTTATGACCAACAACTAATATATCGCCTTCATGATCAATCTTACAAATCTCTTTGAGGATTTCTAGTTTGGATGCCAAGTAGAGTTCATCTCTAAATTGAACGATGGCCTTTGGCCACAATTCTTTTAAATGAATTAGGGTTTGCTCAGTACGTTTTGCACTTGAGCAAAGAATATAAGTAGGGTTGATGGGTTGTTGCAATAAAAAAGATTTCAATAATTCTATTTGTTCATAGCCTCGAGATAAAAGTTCGCGATCAAAATCATTTCCTGTTGATGAAATTGGATTGGTCTTTGCATGGCGTAAAAGATGGAGTTTCATAGGCAATATAAATCATTTTATTTTTGCTTTGAATTTACTGCTGAGCCTGTGCGAATATAGATTGGCACCCTCGCAAGTCATGTGGTGAGAGTCATAGAACCAATCTGGGTTATTGAATTCATCATTACTAATGATTGAATATTCCTTAAAATTCTCTTGTAAGATATATTTATGTTCAAGACTAGGAGAAATATTTAAAATCAGTTTGGCTCCATTTGTCTTGCACAATGCATCAATTTCACTCAGAGAAGCAAATCTATTTAGCGCTTTATTTGTTTGTTTTTTATTCCATTGGCTAATTGAAGGTTGATTGGAACAGACGAAGCCTTTTTTGAGGTAAGTGCCATTTTTGGGGTCCAAAATTATGTGAGGTTTTGAGGCAACAAGTTGTTTGATAAAAAAGTAAAAATAGCGTAGCCAAAGTTTGCCTTGTGGATAACTGCAAACCAATTTAGTTTTATTCCACCAATCAAGCGTAGAATTATAAATGAGGTCATGTGCGGATTCTAGACCATCGAGCTGTGTAACAGGCTCATAGATATCGAGTAAAATATAATCAAATTTATCTTTGCTAAAAGCATGTTTTAAAAGCTGTAAACTAATAATTGGTGGTTGTCCACTACTTGCGTAGTTAAACCAATTGAGATCTGTGGTTTGATCTAAAATATGAGGGTTTATATTGCGATAGGCCGTTGAGGATCCGATGATAAGTCCTCGGGGTTTCGAGGATTTTTGATTTACCCATATTTCAAATTCCGAAATCCGCTCCCAACTGCTTCCCCAATGAGTTTGATGGCCAAGCGTTTTTTGTTCAATTTTTAGCGTCCAGTTGGTCGAAAGTGCGATTAGTGTTAAACCCACTATAATGCTAATAAAAAAGAAAAAGCCGAGTTGGAATAATCTGAATAAAAACTTGCGCATCAAAACTGAAAATAAATAAATGTTTGTTCGCCCCCTAGTTTGAGCCAAATGGCCAAAGCAAAACTAAAATATATAGCCATTCGAAGGGGTTGCCATGTTGGAACACGCAATTGGCGTTCGTTGTGTCGCAGATACCAATCAATAAGTAGCAATATGCTGCCCAACACGACTATACTCTTGCCTGAAATCATTCCCAGTTGGGTCCAATTTGTAAATATGCAGCTTATAAAACCTATAGCATTTTCCAAATTTTCTGCCCTAAAGAAAATCCATGCAAATGTCACAAATACAAAGGTGAGTATCATCTGACGAAGTTCCTTTAAAGAAGGCAAATGTTTATTTAAGGCAACAGTATCTGTGTTTTTTCGATTTCGCTTTAAAAGCAATAAAGGAAGAAATCCACAAGCATGTATAAAGCCCCAAACGATAAAATTCCAACTCGCTCCGTGCCAAAACCCACTCACTAAAAAAATAATAAAGGTATTTCTCACCGACTTTGATAACCCTTGCCTAGAGCCGCCAAGGGGAATATAAAGATAGTCCTTGAACCAAGATGATAGCGATATATGCCAGCGTCGCCAAAACTCTGCAATATCTCTTGAAAAATAGGGAAAACGAAAATTGCTAAGCAGCTCAAATCCGAACAGCTTAGCAGTTCCTAATGCTATATCCGAATAACCTGAAAAATCACCGTAAATCTGAAATGCAAAACCAATTGCTGCCAAAAAGAGGGTAGGGCTATTGTAGTCAATGTAGTTCGTAAAAATTGGATCAATAACTTGAGCAATAGCATCGGCGATAACTACTTTTTTGAATAGCCCCCATAAAATTAGTCTACAGCCTTCTAATGCTTGTTGATATGAAAATTTTCTTGCTTTTTGAACTTGCGGCAACAAATGCCCTGCTCGTTCAATTGGCCCAGCCACCAATAGAGGAAAGAAACTGACAAAAACCGCATAGTCGATAAAGTTTTTTACTGGTCTTTGATGATTGCGATAGATATCAAAAACATAGGACATGCCATGAAAGGTATAAAACGAAATTCCAACAGGAAGCGCAACGTTTAATAAAACCGGATTGGTATGAAAACCAATAAGTTCAAGCCCTTCTTGAAACTGTGTGACAAAGAAATTATAGTACTTAAAAATTGCTAAAATGCCAAGATTGTTGAAAATACTCAACCATAAAAAAACCTTTGCTTTTTTCTTGTTACTTGAGCTTACCCCAAAGCCATAAAAATAATCTAGAGTTGTACTAAGTAGCAGTAAACCCATAAACTGCCAACTCCACCAACCATAAAAGAAGTAGCTTGCCAGTAGAATTAATAAATTCTGCAAAACAATTTTTCGCTGAAATACGAACCAATATAGTGCAAAAACGATTGGTAGAAAGCCAAAAAATTCAAAAGAGTTGAAGAGCATCTTGGCCTAAAAATAGCAATTAAAAATCCATTACTTAGATGAATACATTTTTTGATAATAGCGCTGATAAGCTCCGCTGGTCACTTTTTTAACCCATTCTTTATTTGACAAGTACCAATCAATAGTGAGGTCAAGGCCTTGTTCAAAGCTTACTGTGGGTTGCCAGCCCAATGCTGAGCAAAGTTTAGAAGCGTCAATAGCATAGCGTTTATCATGTCCGGCACGGTCCTCTATATGAGTGATCAAATTGGCAGAAGTACCAATTTCTCGGCCAAGTTTTTCATCCATACATTTACATAAAAAATTTACTAATTCTAGATTTGTCCATTCATTAAGTCCACCGATGTTATATGAATGCCCTATTTCTCCATTGTGAAAAATTGTATCAATTGCCTTTGCATGGTCTTCAACCCAGAGCCAATCTCTGATATTATCCCCTTTTCCATAAACGGGTAAAGGTTTGTTTTCAATAATATTGTGAATCATCAACGGGATTAATTTTTCTGGAAATTGATGTGATCCATAATTATTAGAGCAGTTACTTATTTTTATAGGGAGCCCAAATGTATGATAGTAAGCCCGAACAAAATGGTCTGAGGAAGCTTTCGATGCCGAGTATGGGCTTCTTGGGTCATATGGACTACTTTCATTAAAAAACCCGCTTTCTCCAAGGCTACCATATACTTCATCGGTTGAAATATGATGAAAGACATGGTTACTTTTGTTGGACCATGATGTACGCGCCACCTCCAAAAGTTTTACCGTGCCAACTACATTAGATAAAACAAATTCCATGGGGCCATGTATTGATCGATCAACATGACTTTCAGCGGCCAAATGGATGACATCGGTTATTTGATAATCTGAAAATACGCGTTCAATAGCCTTCTGGTCACAAATATCGGCGTGTACAAAACAGTAATTGGGAGCTTCTTGGATATCGGTAAGATTTTCCAAATTCCCGGCATAAGTTAGTTTATCTAAGTTGACAATTCTATAGTTGGGATATTTTTGCACCAAAAGGCGAACAACATGTGAGCCAATAAACCCAGCGCCACCAGTTACAAGAATATGTTTGTCAAATGTCATGATTTTATAATGACCAATAAGTTAAATCTTTTATTCTGTTTCGATAAATACCCTTTACATCGACGAAAATACCTTTCCCATCTTTTAAAAGACTTTTAAAATAAGACTCGTCATAATTCATATATTCATTGTGATTCACTGCTAAAATAATCGCATCGTAATCATTGCGCAAAACAGAGGTAAGACTTAAACCGTATTCGTGTTCCATTTCCAGCGAGTCTGCATGTGGGTCTATGAGGTCTACATTAATTTGAAAGGATTGTAATTCAGAAATCACATCGGTTACTTTTGAATTTCGAATGTCAGATACGTTTTCCTTAAAAGTAGCACCCATTACCAGAACATGGGCTTCTTGAATGATTTTTCCTTGAGCAATTATTTTTTTGGCAGTTTGTTTGCCAATATAAAAGCCCATAGAGTCATTTACATAACGCCCTGAATTAATTACCTTGGAATGGTAACCAACTTGTGTTGCTTTATGAACCAAATAATATGGGTCTACGCCGATGCAATGCCCACCAACTAGGCCAGGGTAAAATTTTAAAAAATTCCATTTTGTTCCAGCAGCTTCAAGGACATCAAAGGTGTTAATTTGAAGTTTATTAAATATAATGGAAAGCTCGTTTACTAAAGAAATATTAACGTCGCGTTGTGTGTTTTCTACAATTTTTGCGGCTTCTGCTACTTTAATACTTGTGGCACGATGCACTCCAGCTTCAACTACTAATTCATAGGTAAGAGCGATTTGATCTAAAGAATGCTTACAACAGCCCGACACAATTTTCATGACATTTTGTAGTGTATGCTCCTTATCTCCTGGATTGATACGTTCTGGGGAATAACCAACCATAAAATCTTCTTGGAATTTTAACCCGGATTTTTCCTCAAGAATAGGTATGCAGTCCTCCTCGGTACAGCCTGGATATACGGTTGATTCGTAAACTACATAATCCCCTTTTTTAAGTACCGCACCCACGGTTTCGCTCGCACTAAGCAATGGTTTTAAGTCTGGAAGATTTGTATCGTCAATAGGCGTAGGTACCGCTACAATATAAAATTTGGCTTGGGATAAGTCGGATAAATTACTGGTAAAGGCTATACTTCTTTGCTTAAAATATGAAGAATCAAGTTCTCTACTTGGGTCTTCACCACGTTTCATTTGTGCGATGCGTTCTGCATTAATATCAAAGCCAATCACATCAATATGCTTTGCAAATTCAAGGGCAATGGGTAGTCCTACATAACCCAAGCCAATGACGGCAAGTTTTGCATTTTTGTCGATGAGGTCCTGGTAAATCATGAGTTTTAATGTTGATTATTTAATTGTGCATCGCGCACGGCATAAATTCGTTCAATAATATCTACGACTTTCATTCCTTCTAGCGCATTTGTGGTGGCTTCAGATTGACCATTAAGCGTTTGGATAACGTTTGAGATCACATAGTTGTGATTTGCTGCAGATCCTTTATATGGACCATAGTCGTTTCCTGGATTTGTTGGAGATAACTGAGGCATCTGGTAGTTTTCGATATTGCAAATCTCAACCTCATTCATGTACTGACCTCCAATTTTTACCGATCCATTTTGTCCAATAATGGTCATACTAGACTCTAGGTTCTTATTGGCGACGGCTGTAGAATAATTTAGGCTTCCCATTCCTCCGTTAATAAAGTCAAAACTTACAAATCCAGAATCTTCAAAATCCGTTAAATTTTTATGTTTGAAATCGGCAAATTTGCCTTGAATGTTTTCAATATCTCCAAAAAGCCAAAACATGATGTCTATGAAGTGACTAAATTGAGTAAAAAGGGTTCCGCCATCTAGTTCTTGTGTGCCTTTCCACCCACCTGCCTTGTAATAACGTTCATCACGGTTCCAATAGCAATTGAGCTGAACCATATAAATGTCACCCAGTACCTTGCGATCGACAACATCTTTTATCCATACAGAAGGTGGAGAATAACGGTTTTGCATGACGCAAAAAACTTGCTTAGAAACTTGCAGCGCTTTATAAATTATTTGCTCGCAACTTTTTTTTGTTAGGCCCATTGGTTTTTCGCAAACGACGTGTTTTTGCGCATCAAGTGCCATTAATGCTAATTCTGCATGGATCCCGTTTGGCGTACAAATATTTACCACGTCAAATTCAATATTACTTTTGAGTAAGTCTGAAAGTTGGTTAAAAAAGGGCACATTGAAAACTGAAGCTTCGCATTCTTCAGTTCCACGTGGATCTACCATTGCTACTAATTCTCCTGCTGAATCTCGCATAATCATTTCGGCATGGCGCTTACCAATATGTCCTGCCCCTACTACGGCAAATTTTATTTTACTCATCTGTTTTAGTTACTAAGCCTTCATAAAGTTGATAATTCTGCCCACTTTCAGGGCAAACGGCACGTCCTTGGGCATTAAATTCAAGTCTGTGTCCATATTCAGACATCCAACCAATTTGTCTTGCGGGATTGCCTACCACTAAAGCGTATGGGGGAACATGTTTAGTAACAACAGCACCTGCCCCAATAAAGGCGTATTCTCCTATGTCATGCCCGCAAATAATGGTGGCATTGGCACCAATACTTGCACCTTTACCAACATGCGTTTTAGCAAAACTATCTTGTCGGTTTATAGCACTTCGCGGATTAATGACATTGGTGAAAACCATTGATGGACCTAAAAACACATCATCAGCACACTCAACACCAGTATATATGCTAACATTATTTTGCACCTTAACATTATTTCCTAGCACCACTTTTGGGCTAATCACTACATTTTGTCCAATATTGCATTTCTCTCCAAGCACACATCCTGTCATCAAGTGTGAAAAATGCCAGATTTTGGTTTCATTGCCAATTTGGCAATCATCATCTATTACTGCTGTTGGATGTGCAAAGTAGCTCATTATTTAGTAATGTATTGTTCAAAATTGTTGTGTTCTGTATGGCGCAAATCATCAGCCGAAAGGCTTCTAAAATAAGCAAATGTGCGCTTTAGCCCATCCTTTCTATCAATTTTTGGTTCCCAATCTAATATTGAACGCGCCTTAGTAATATCGGGTTGACGTTGTTTTGGATCATCGATTGGAAGATCTTTGAATACCACTTTTTGATTTGTATTTGAAAGAGCAATTATTTCTTTGGCAAATTGTTCAATGGTAATTTCATCAGGGTTACCTAGATTAATGGGGTCTACATGGTCAGAATGTAATAACCGAACTATACCTTCAATAAGGTCATCAACGTAACAGAAGCTTCTTGTTTGAGAACCATCTCCAAAAATAGTGAGGTCTTCGCCCCTCAATGCTTGCCCTATGAAAGCGGGGAGTACACGACCATCATTCAATCGCATTCTTGGGCCATAAGTATTAAAAATACGCGCGATGCGTGTTTGTATACCGTGAAAATTATGATAAGCCATTGTGATCGCTTCTTGAAATCGCTTGGCCTCATCATAGACACCTCGCGGACCAACAGGGTTAACGTTACCCCAATAACTCTCAGGCTGAGGATGAACGCTAGGATCCCCATATACTTCAGAAGTGCTTGCTATCATGAGTCGAGCTCCTTTTGATTTTGCCAAGCCCAAACAGTTATGAATGCCGAGCGACCCTACTTTTAGGGTCTGGATTGGAATCTTTAAATAATCAATTGGGCTAGCAGGCGAAGCAAAATGCAATATGTAATGTAAATCACCAGGAATATGAATGAATTTGCTCACGTCGTGGTGGTAAAATTCAAAGTTTGATTTGCAAAAAAGGTGTTCAATATTTTTTAACCGCCCTGTAATAAGGTTGTCCATGCCAATTACGTGGTATCCGTCGTTAATAAAACGATCACAGAGATGAGAGCCCAAAAAGCCGGCTGCCCCGGTTACCAAAACACGTTTCATGCATTATTATTTATAGTTCTTCTTCCAATACTACTATAGTAAAAACCTTTATCAGTCATTTCATCCATGTCATAAAGGTTTCTCCCGTCAAAGATAACGCTATCTGCCATGAGGTCTTTCATTGCGTTAAAATTTGGGTTTCTAAATGCGCTCCATTCAGTGCATATAATAAGCGCATCTGCATCTGAAAGCGCACTGTATTGGTCCTTAGCAAATGTGATTTTTTCACCATAGATAGCCTCAACATTTTGCATGGCTTCGGGATCATATACAATTACTTTTGCGCCGGCGGCTAAAATTGAATCAATCAAAAAAAGCGAAGGTGCTTGACGGATGTCATCTGTATCGGGTTTGAACGCCAAACCCCAAACTGCAATTTTTTTACCACTTAGGTCTCCCCGAAAGAAATTTTTAATACGCGGTAAAAGAATTGTTTTTTGTTGTTCATTAACCTCTATGACCGCTTGAAGAATTTTAAAATCGAATTGATGCTCTTGTCCTGATTTAAAAAGTGCTTTCACGTCTTTAGGAAAACATGAACCGCCATAGCCAATTCCCGGAAACAAAAATCGCTTTCCTATGCGATTGTCAGAACCAATTCCTATTCGCACTTTATCGACATCGGCTCCAACAAGCTCACAAAAATTTGCAATTTCATTCATGAATGTAATCTTTGTGGCTAAAAAGGAATTGGCAGCATATTTAGTTAATTCTGCAGATTTTTCATCCATAAAGTAAATTGGATTCCCTTGCCGAACAAATGGTTTATAAAGACTTTCCATGATTTTAGCTGCCCGCTGATTTGAACAGCCAATTACAACGCGGTCTGGTTTCATGAAATCAGCAACTGCATAACCTTCTCGTAAAAATTCCGGGTTAGAAACTACCGCAAATTCTACAGTGCTATTTGCTGCTATAGCTTCATGGACCAAATGGGCAGTTCCGACAGGCACAGTACTTTTATCTACGATAACTTTAAAGTCCTTAATGAGATTTCCCAGCTGGGTGGCGACATTTAATATATAAGATAAATCTGCAGATCCATCTTCTCCTGGGGGTGTTGGTAATGCCAAAAAGATTATTTCTGCATCCGAAATTCCATGGGCCAAATCGGTAGTGAATTTTAACCTTTCTGCTTTGATGTTTCGCTCTAATAGAATATCGAGTTCGGGCTCATAAATGGGAATTATACCCTTTTGCAATTGTTCAACCTTCCATTTGTCAATATCAATACAGACTACAGTGTTGCCCATCTCGGCGAAACAAGTTCCACTTACTAAGCCAACATAGCCCGTTCCTACAACTGCAATTCGTTTCATTTGAAAAATGATTTGAAATTTTCTATAATATACGACAATTGTTCTTCATCTAATTCTGTATGAATAGGTAAACTCAAAACTTGGCTACAAAGTTCATCTGAAATTGGCAAATTAATATCGTTAAGCTTAAAGTGTGAAAACATATTCTGTCTGTGTGCCGCAATAGGATAATAAATCATGGTTGGAATGCCCGCATCTTTCAAGTGCGCTTGAAGTGCTGCTCGATCATAAAGAGTTAATTTTAGCGTATATTGATGAAAAACATGTTTTGAGTAGACATTTCTAAAAGGAATTTCTACTCCTGGAATTTGTGCAAATGCATTATCATATGCCGCTGCTACAGCGCGCCGTGCATCAATATAGTTATCGAGTTGCCTTAATTTTATTCTTAAAATGGCTGCTTGAATGGCGTCCAATCGGGAATTACAACCAACAATGTCATGGACATATTTTTTCTCTTGACCGTGATTGGCAATCATTTTGATTTTCTTTGCCAATTTGGCATCGTTGGTATATAATGCACCGCCGTCACCATAGCACCCCAAATTTTTACTCGGAAAAAACGATGTGCAACCTATGTGTCCCAATGTACCTGTTTTCTGAACACTTCCATCATTAAGATGAAAGTCGGAACCAATGGCTTGTGCGTTATCCTCTATTACAAAAAGGTTATGTTTGTTGGCAATTGACATTATTGCGTTTAAATCTGCAGCTTGCCCAAATAAATGGACCGGTACAATTGCCTTAGTTCTTGAAGTAATTGCATTCTCTATGGCTTCTGGTGAGATGCAAAAAGTACTCGGATCAACCTCAACAAAAACTGGGGTTAAACCTAAAAGCGCTATCACTTCTGTTGTAGCTATGTAGGTAAAACTCGGTGTAATAACTTCGTCGCCTGATTTAAGGTCAAGGGCCATGAGCGCAATTTGCAACGCATCAGTGCCGTTGGCACATGGAATAACGTGCGTTGTATTTAAGTAAGACGCCAATTCACTTGAAAATGACTCGACCTCAACTCCTCCAATGAAGGTACTGCTCTGAAAAACAGAATTGATAGCGTCATCTATAGCCGGCTTGATTTTAAGATACTGAGTCGAGAGATCGACCATTTGGATGTCCTTCATTCTGCTAAAATCTTGATTGAAGTTTAGTAAGCAAAGTTAAACAAACACTACTATATATAAATATTAATTGACAAAGAACTTCACTTTTCAAATCCAAGTTCAATATTTCATATAAATAATCCAATCCCTTTTATCTATTGTTAGAGTTTAAACCCTCATTTGATTGAGCATTAAAAAATTGGATAGCGATAAATAATTGGATAAATACCTTCAAAAATTACATCTAATTTATTCTTAAATTTGATCCTCATAAATCCTATTAAGCTCGAGTGAGATTAACATGTTTGTTGTTTAATTGAAATACAAAGAACTAGATCCTGGATTTAAGAAGGAGTATAACACATTTTACACATGAGCAATATAAAAGACCTACTTACCAATTTCAATATTATTGATTTTGATCTCAAACGCCCTTGGGGAGGTTTTTATGTCATTGATGAGTCACAAGCACAGCAATTTGCCGATACCTTTTTTGATGGGCTTTCTATCGAGACCCTACTAATTGGCGGAAAATTGAGTCCAAAAATATTATTAGTTTCGCCAAATAAACGCTTGTCTTGGCAATACCACAATCGTCGTGCTGAAATTTGGCGCGTGATTAGCGGACCAGTGGCAGTTGTTAGAAGTAATACTGATGAAGAGGGAGAAATGATGGTGCATCAAGCTGGTGAATATATAAAACTCAATCAGGGTGAACGCCATAGATTAATAGGCTTGGATCAGCAGGCAATCATTGCGGAGATATGGCAACATATTGATTTAGATCATCCTTCCGATGAGTTGGATATCATTCGCGTTCAAGATGATTTTGGCCGATAAATACTTTCATTAAATGGATTAAAGAAATGGCTTTAAAGGCAATTAACCCATCAAAAACTACTTCTTGGCAAAAACTACAAGTACATTTTGAGCAAGTCAAGGGTCAAAAAATGCAAAACTTGTTCGCCGCTGATGCCAAGCGAACTGAGAAAATGCATGTCAATTGGCAAGATTTTTGTCTAGATTACTCTAAAAATATTGCTACAGACCAAACGATCGAATTGCTGCTGCAATTGGCTCAGGAAATGGATTTGAAAAATTCCATAGAACAACTTTTTAATGGTGCCATAATTAATCAAACTGAGCATAGAGCAGTACTTCATACAGCGCTAAGATCAAAGCAGTCAGAACCAATTGTTATTGATAATCAGGACATAATCCCAGAAATAGAGCGTGTAAAAGCTAGAATGAAAGCTTTTTCGCAAAAAATAATTTCTGGCCAACACAAAGGTTTTGCAGGTCATCCAATTACAGATATAGTTAACGTGGGTATTGGTGGTTCAGATCTTGGTCCTGCCATGATAACTGAAGCACTACAATTTTACAAAAACCGACTCAATGTCCATTTTGTTTCCAATATTGATGGCGATTATATTCAAGATTTACTCGAAACGCTTGTGCCTGAAACCACGCTTTTTGTTGTAGTTTCAAAAACGTTTACCACTCAGGAAACTTTAACAAATGCCAATACCATCAAGGATTGGTTCTTAAAAAGTGCTAATGAGAAAGACGTAAGTAAACATTTTGTTGCCGTTTCGACAAACCTTTTGAAAGCACAAGAATTTGGTATAGCCTCAGACAACGTTTTTCCCATGTGGGATTGGGTAGGAGGCCGCTTTTCTTTGTGGGGGGCTGTGGGTCTTTCGATTTGTCTGTCAATAGGTTATGATCATTTTGAAATGCTACTAGAAGGTGCTAACCAAATGGATTTACATTTCAAAAATGCAGAATTTGATTCAAATATTCCAGTAATGATGGCCTTGTTGAGCATTTGGTATAATAATTTTTTTGGCTCACAGACAGAGGCTATTATTCCATACAGTCAGTATTTGCACAAATTGGTTCCGTACCTTCAACAAGGCATAATGGAAAGCAATGGCAAACATGTAGGCAGAGATGCAGAACGGGTTACATATCAGACTGGAACAATTGTTTGGGGCGAACCTGGTACAAATTCACAACATGCTTTTTTTCAATTAATTCATCAAGGCACAAAATTAATCCCGACAGATTTTATTGGATTTAAAAAATCATTGCATGGCCATAAGGAACATCACGATAAATTGATGTCAAATTTCTTTGCTCAAAGCGAAGCATTATTAATGGGCCGGCCGCCAAAGTTGGGCTTAACTCCCTTCAAAGTTTTTGAAGGGAACAAACCAAGCAATACGCTTCTAATCGATAAATTGACGCCAAAAAGCCTAGGTTCGCTAGTAGCACTTTACGAACATAAACTTTTTGTTCAAGGTGTAATTTGGAATATCTTCAGTTTTGATCAATGGGGTGTAGAATTAGGCAAAGAATTGGCCAATAGCATTTTAGAAGAGATTCAAACAGGAAAGCTTGCCAAGCATGATTCATCAACCCAATTCTTGTTAAATAGATTTTTAAAATAAAAAAGCATCATTTCGATGAAAAAATATTTGTTCCTCATTTTTCTTTTTCCTTTCGCTTGTTTGGGTCAATCAGAATTAAAAGTGTCTCGTCAGGCCCAATTATGTTATTCGAATTTTGATGATGTCTTTTTTGTCATAGATGATTCCACTGGGTTTTTTACCTATAATTCTAAAATAGGAAAATGGAAACGGCATCCGTTGACCCTCGAACTAAGTGATGGCTATGTTTTTGAAGAATTTAAACGTAGGTTTTCTCCCATGGCTGTTGGAAAATCACATTATTTATTTGTGCAAGACGGTTGTGGAATGGTATATGAGCTTAAAAATGATACCCTTAAACGCATCGATAAAAGTTTCGACCAAAGACACCAATTTTTCAGTGCCATGTACGCCGAGGATGGGATAGCATATATGTTTGGAGGTTATGGATTGTTTACTTCGAAAAATACCCATACTTATTTTGACATCCAAACTAAGGAGTGGTATCAAGTTCAACATAAAGGCATAGATTACCCACCAGCCCGAAATTCTCCTCTTCAGATCAAAACAAATCATGGGCTTTATGTTTTGGGTGGTTATGAGAAGCGATTAAATCAAGACATAGTCTTAAATGATATTTGGTATTTTAATTTTAAATCAAAAAAGTGGCAGTTATTGGGCCAACTTAATTCAAGTATTTTAGAGCATATTGGCAAGATTAATTTCATTCAAAATAGAGATTATCACATTTTTGCTTCAGAAAATCATTTATTTACTATCAACCCTCAAAACAATCACTTTGCTACTTATCAGTCGAATCGATATTTTAATATTCATTCGTTAATAACTGATAAAAAAAGGGAATTTGTTTTAATTGCAAGCCATGGTACAGCTGAAGGAAAAGAAGCGTTTTTAAATGTCAAAAAACTCAAGAACATCCTTTATGGGCAACCTATAGAAGCTGAACTATTTAATTCAAATTCATGGTGGAGTAGCCTCTCCTATGCGCAACTACTTTGGGGTTCAGTTATTTTAAATTTTCTTTTAATAATATTGGTTGTTTATATTCGAAGAGGCGTTAATAAAAATAAAACCAATCCTCGACAAAGAATTTTGAGACGCTCTGATTTCACAGATTCTGAATGGGAAATTTTACAACTTGTTTCGAATAATAATGAATTAGAGTTGTCTTCTATAAATTCTTATTTTGATGAGCCAGGCCTTTCCTTTGAAACGCTCAAAAAACGTAGAGAAAGTTTCATTAGAAGTTTGAGAAATAAGATGGCAAATCTTACTAATATCCAAGTCGACAAGTTATTAGTTGAAAAGAAACATACCATGGATAAACGAATGAAAATAATTTGTTGGAATAAAGAGTTATCTTTTGAATCAGAAAAGTAGCATAGAGCTGCTTATTCATATTTACCTAAATTAGTTTCATAGTTATAGCACAAATTTGAGGAGGGGTTAATTCAATGAATAAGCGTAATTTTATCTCATGAAGTGGCAACTTTTCTGGCTCTTTTGTCTAGTTCTCAACCTTAGGGTTGCGTCGCAGGTATCTGGTGTTGAATCATTATCAATTCCAGTTGTAGGCGTACATTATGGCGGCGCATTTAGCGGTGGCGATTTAGCAGCACGTTATGGGTATTTCAATAGGGTTGGCTTAACGGCTGGTTATAAATTCAAAAATAATTGGAGTCTTGGTTTGGAATCTGACTTTTGGTTCTCAGATAATGTGAAATTAACGGGATTATTTGATCATTTGGTTGATGATGCAGGCAATATAACCAACGACTTAGGATTACCTGCCTCAGTGTTGGTTTATCCACGTGGCGTTCATTGCAATGTATATTTTGGTCGCTTATTTGCTTTAAATCAAAATAATCGAAACAGTGGGATCAATGTTCAATTAAGTGCCGGATTTTTATTGCATCATTTGAGAATAGAAACAAATGATAACGTTGTGCCTCAACTCGAGCTCGATTATAAAAAAGGATATGATCGTTTATCGAGTGGATTAAATCTACAGCAATTTATTGGTTATTCATTCTTGAATAATCGCGGTGCTGTAAGTTTCTACAGTGGAGTATATTTTCAGCAGGGTTTAACCTACAACCGTCGCACACTTAATTATGATCAACCAAATGTTCCAGTCTCTACACAAAGACGTTTGGACCTCCAAACTGGTTTTCGAATTGGTTGGTATATCCCATTTTACTCTGCGCAACCCCGTGAATATTACTATAATTGATGCAGCTGCTCTATATTAGTTTTTTATTTTTCTATCAATTTCTTTTGAATATTGCGCGCATATGGAATCCCAAAGCAAGGAAAATTATTAGCGGCCGAAAAGATAGTTTTAAGCGCCTTTCGAATCAAAAGAAATCAACGAGAAATAGATATTGGTTTCATTGCGCATCTTTAGGCGAATATGATATGGCATTGCCTCTAATGGAGGCTTGTGTAAAAGCCGATCCCCAGTTAGAAGTTTATGTTAGTTTTTACTCTCCATCTGGAATGGAACATTATCATAAAAGAGGCTTTCGGCCTACCAAGGTTTTTTATATGCCTGCGGATTTTCCTTGGAAAATAAAAAAGCTTTTAATGGCAGTTGGTGCAACACGTCTGTATTTACTCAAATATGAATTTTGGCCCAATTTATTAAAGGAAGCAAAGAATCAGGGAGTTGAAATCTTATCAATGTCTACCTTGCTGCGGCCAAGTCAAATTTATTTTAAATGGTATGGGGGCTTTTTTAAAAAGGCACTTAAGAATGTAAATTACTTTGCAGTACAAAATTCCACAACGCAAAGCTTACTTTTAAGTGCTGGTGTGGATTCTCAAAGGATCAAGATAATTGGCGATATCAGATATAATCGTGTAGTAAGTAATAAAGTGAATGCAAAAGCCAATAGAATTATAGAACAATTTGCCCATGGACATTTGCTTTTGATTTTGGGGAGTAGTTGGCCAATAGAGGAAAAGTTGAGTGCCAAAATCCTGAAAGAAAAGAATTTAAAAATTTTAATCGCCCCACACGATCTTTCAAATTCCCACTTGATTGAGTTGAAATTGATTTTCCCCGAAGCACAATTTTATTCACAAACAAATTCAGCAGAACTTTCAAATTCTAAGGTTCTAATTTTAGATACAATTGGTCATCTTAGCGACGCCTATCAATATGGCAATATTGCATTTGTTGGGGGTGGATTTAGTGGAAAATTACACAATATCTTAGAGCCTGCTGCCTTTGGCTTGCCCTTGCTTTTTGGCCCACAGCACCAAAAATTTCCTGAGGCACAGCAGTTTATTGATTTTGGTTATGCTCTAGAAATTCATTCTCAAAAAGAACTCAATGCCGCACTAGAATCTTTTTTAAGTAAGGGTGAGGATCTTAAAATACGCATTCAAAGAAAAGTTTGCGACTTACAAGTGGAAATCCCGAGTCATTTTATTAGTCCTAATTGATTTAGTAGGCCCTTACGTTTCGTTTTTCCATCCAATTGATAAAGGCCTGATTTACCACTTTATTCCCACCAGGAGTTGGGTAATTTCCGGTAAAATACCAATCTCCCGTATGGTTAGGACAAGCAAGATGAAGATTTTCAATACTTTGATAAATGATTTGAACCTCTGCTTTCATACCAACTGGTGTTAACATTTGGGCAATTTTATCAGATAATTCTTTCGCTGAAAATAGTGCATAAATGCCTTTAACTACATTTTTAACTTGTTCTTTAGGGAGCTCAACTTGCTCCAAAGCCAATCTATAAACCTCATCTATTAATTTGTCTTTTCCTTTTTCTTTAAGGAGCGCAATAGCCGCTTCAAATGCAATAAAATCGCCCATCTTGGCCATGTCAATTCCATAGCAATCTGGATAACGAATTTGTGGTGCTGAAGAAACAATTACAATTTTTTTTGGGCCCAAACGATCTAAAATACGCAAGATACTCTGCCGAAGAGTGGTACCTCTTACAATACTGTCATCGATTACTATTAAATTATCTAATCCGGGGCGAACTGCAGCATAGGTAATATCATAAACGTGAGCTACAAGGTCGTTGCGTGAATCATCTTGGGTAATAAATGTGCGTAGTTTAGCATCTTTGACTGCAATTTTTTCGATGCGCGCTCGCCGACTTATTATCTTGGAAATTTCAGACTCCTTTGCCGTAGTTCCTAAAGCTTTAATTTGCTTTATCTTTTCGAGATTAAGGGCGTCTTCAATACCTTTAATCATGCCATAAAATGAAACTTCTGCAGTATTTGGAATAAAGGAAAATACGCTATTATCGTAGTCATGATCAATACTATTGAGTACTTCATCAACAATGAGCCGACCTAGTTCTTTACGTTCTTTATAAATATCTGCATCTGACCCTCTTGAAAAATAAATGCGTTCAAACGAACACTGCGTTAATTGTTTCGGTTCATTGATTTGAATTTCCTTTACAAGTCCTTTTTTCTCCAGGATAAGTGCATGGCCAGGTTTAAGTTCCTGAATTTGATCAACTTTTAAATTAAAGGTGGTTTGTATTACCGGTCGTTCAGATGCTACAACACATATTTCGTCATCTTCATACCAAAATGCTGGCCTGATCCCGTTAGGATCTCTTAAAACAAATGCGCTCCCGTGCCCCAAAAGACCGGCCATTGTGTAGCCTCCATCCCAGCGTTCAGATGCTTTTTTAAGAATTCTTTCTAAATTAAGCTCTTCTTGAATGCGCTTGTAGATTTCAGTTTTTTCATATCCAAGGGCATTGTAATAATCGAATAATTCTTGATTTTCGACATCAAGAAAATGTCCGATTTTTTCCATTACCGTAACGGTATCTGACTTTTCTTTTGGATGTTGTCCGATTTCAACCAACACATTAAAAAGTTCATCGACATTGGTTAAATTAAAATTCCCTGCCACAACCAAATTTCGCGTCATCCAATTTGACTGTCTTAAAAATGGATGACAACTTTCAATTGAATTTCTACCGAAGGTTCCATAACGCAGATGTCCTAAAAAAACTTCTCCAGTAAATCCCACATTTTTCTTTAGGTAGTTAGCATCATTTAACAATGCTGGATCTTCATCATATATTGCCTTGAATTTCGCATTGATTTGTTCGAAAATAACTTGTGTTGGATTTTTTTGTACTGAGCGCGTGCGAGAAATATAGCGTTCACCGGGTTGCATATTGAGCTTGACGTTAGCAATTCCCGCACCATCCTGCCCGCGGTTGTGTTGTTTTTCCATCAATAAGTGCATCTTATTGAGACCCCAAAGGGTAGATCCGTATTTATCGAGGTAGTATTCGAGTGGTTGCTTGAGTCTTAAAAGGGCGATGCCGCACTCATGTTTGATCGGATCACTCATGGAATAGAATTTGCAAGCAAAGTTAATTTTTTATTCGTAATTTTAAGTTGTGGGTTTTAGTATAAAAGACATTTTGAGGTTGAACTTGGGATTTAGCAAAACAATCTACAAATTATTTAGTGCCTTATTCTTTTTTTCCAATTTAGCACAGGGCCAAATTCGCGGCATTGTATTGGGTGCCGATTCATTACAAACAAAACCGCTAAATAATGTGAAAATTTCTTTAATAGGTGCTGGCACAACGGTTTTTTCCAATATGGATGGCACATTTGAAATTTTGTTGGGGAAGCAAAGCCCCGACACACTTGTTTTTACAGCAAATGGTTTTAGGACTGATCGACTAGTAGTTACTCGGGCAGATCGCTTTGCCGCACTACAAGTTATTTTAGTTTCAGGACAATTAGTTAAAGAAATTGTTGTCACCAAAACAAAGGATGCGCACGGTATTTCCAAATTGAAAACATTGCATGTAGAGGAACTTTCTGGCAACGAATTTCGAAAAGCGGCATGTTGTAATCTTTCTGAAGCATTTGAAACCAATGCAACAGTTGATGTGCAAATGTCAGATGCCATATCAGGTGCAAAAAAAATACAACTTTTGGGCCTTGATGCGGTTTATACACAACTTCAATTTGAAAATATCCCATTTTTAAGAGGTCTTGAAAGTAGCTTTGGCCTTAATGTATTCCCGGGGACTTGGTTGGAATCAATTCAAATTACCAAAGGAACAGGGTCGGTTGTAAATGGTTTTGAATCAATGGCTGGCGCTATCAATTTTGAATTTAAAAAACCTGATGACTTGCCAGTTCTTGGACTAAACATCTACCAGAATCGCTTTGGAAGAACTGAACTTAATCTACACAGCGGTCAAAAAATAGCCAAGGGATGGTACATGGGATTATTTGCTTCAGGCGCTAGTATGTATGGGAAACAAGACCATAACATGGATGGTTTTAGAGACCAGGCCTTGAGTAATACTTTCTCAATGATGCAAAGATTTAGTTTTAACGGCCCAAAAATGGAAGCGCAATTAGGCCTTCAGGCATATGCAGATGATAAAATTGCTGGTCAAATGAGCTTTAGCAAGCAAACTCCAAATGGATATGGGATGGCGTTGCAAAATAAACATGTTTCCATTTTTTCGAAAACAGGTTTTTTCGGTAAACAGCAGGGTCAAAGCTTGGGTTTAATTGCCAATATGAAATATCAGGATTTGAATGGGTTTTATGGCAATCGTATGTATCGTGGAACAGAAAGTCGATTTTATTTTAATTCCATATATGATGATAAATTAGGTTCTGCTAGCCACCACATAAAGTTTGGCACAAGCTTTCTAGCATTACATATTGAACAGTGGGCAAGCCAACCACAAGGCGATGAAACACTTGGTTTTTCAAGATTAGAGTTGGTACCTGGATTATTTACAGAGTACACATATTCTGGCAATCGACTATCAGCTGTATTGGGTTCGCGCATTGATCGACATAATTTAGCAGGCACCCAATTGTCTCCTCGAATTCATTTAAAATATGCGCTTGCACCGCAACTCGATTTCAGACTCACTGTGGGTCGTGCATGGCGTATGCCTAATTTTATTGCAGATAACTTGTCCTTGTTAGCGAGTGCTAAAAATTGGATTGCCAATCAAGAATTAAAGCCAGAGATTTCCTGGAATACTGGCGTTTCTGTAGTGCAAGGTTTTCGATTTAACAAACGAAAGGGGAGTCTATGTTTAGATGCTTACCATACCCGTTTCAAGCAACAATTGGTAGTCGATCGTGATTCACTAAGCGGCTCGGTTATATTTAAAAATTTATCAGATTATTCAATTGCCACGGTATTTCAAGCTGAATTAGCCATAGAATTATTGCGAGGTCTTGATATCAGAATTGCATATAAATACCAGGAAGTTATGGCGCTTTACAACGGGAAATGGAAAATGCAGGTATTATTGCCTAAAGAAAGATTATTTTCAAATTTGGCATATCAGACACGAAACAAGCGTTGGAATTACGATTTAACATATTCCTATTTTAGTGCTGTAAGACTACCGCAGCAGGGAAGTGGCATGCCATGGGGCTTACTCAATATGCAAATTTCCCGGAATTGGAAGAAACTAGAGTGTTATATTGGCGGGGAGAACCTCTTGAATTTCACGCAGGAGCAGCCCATAGTTGATGCCTCAAATCCTTTTGGTACTGATTTTGATGCTACACAAATTTGGGCCCCAATTATGGGTTGGAATGCTTATTTTGGATTGAGATACAATTTGAAGTAGCTACAAATTATTATTTTTAAAAAAGCAAACGAACCAAAATCAATAAATCTACATGAAATGAAAAATATACTTCTTATTTTTTTCCTTGTTGTTTCCAATTCATTTATTGCACAGAAAACAGCAGGTATTGCAATTCAAACCAATGCCCAATGTGGAGATTGCAAAGAGCGTATCGAATCGGAACTTAACCAAACAAAAGGAGTCATTTATGCAGAGCTCAATTTGGAGACAAAAGTAGTTGAGATAAAATTCCGACCGAGTAAAATAGACCCCGTTGCACTATTTAAAGTTATTACTTCTTTAGGATACAATGCAGACGAACAAATGGCAGATCCTTCGGCCCAAAAAGCCCTCCCGCTATGCTGCCAGCCTGGTGGGCATTAACTTAAGGTTCTAATTTATAGGATAGCCCAATACCAATTACTGACTTAAATTGTGTTCGTGGTCCTATATTTCCGTTAGTATCTTTAATCTTAATATCATCGTCATAAAGTAGGTTCCATTGTGCAGAAGCCGAAACCAAAGAGTTGACCCTGAATAATAAGATGAGTTCTGCGTTTATATCGATGTTTTGCGGTTTATTCAAATAATTACTGAATAATTCCAATTTTGATTTCATTTCAATGTTTTTTGCCAAAGTTGTGTTGTATTTTACCTTCAAATATGCGCCGTACTCTTGCCTAAATCGGGTTCCTGGATTCACCCCAAAAGAACCTTTGGCACTTAATGAATCGTCAAAAACAAAAGTTGATTTCAAGGCTACTGAAGAAAAGAATACATTAAAACTGTCCGACTTTCTAAAGTCTGCACCTATGGCAAGATTCAGATATCCAGGAGCCATAAAGCTAGATACAGGGATGGAATCATTTGGATAGGCATAGCCGTTTATACTTTGAGTTCTAAATGATGTAGCGACTGTCAAGAAAAAGCCTTTTGATAGTTGCATTCCAAAGGAGCTAGAAAGCTCCAATCGATCGTCGGTTTTTTGAGCTGCAATACCCTTGTTATCAAAATATTTAATCCCACCTAGAGCGAAATTAACATCATTTGCCCATTTGATATTTTCTTTTGTATAATAAGCAGAGGCATTCAGTGAACCAATCAGTGAAATATTATTTCGTCCACCTGCATTCCAATTAACAAATGAAGTTTGTGTACCACTTAATGAATACAAAGATTTAAATTTCCAATGAGCGGTGCTGTCTTGCCCCAAAACTAAGAGATGGGAAAAGAATATAAACATTAGACCAAAAAAAGTGTTTTTTTGTAACGTCGACATTTAGTTTACAAAAATAATGCGTTTTCTTAGCTTTAAGTATCTGTATTTAAATCTATTTATTGTTCCTTTTGGAGGATTTGGTCAAAGCCCGATAGATTATAGCAACAACCTTAACTGGGCAGCCCTACCAAATCAGATGCCCGAAATGCTGGCAATTCACTGCATCGATACCTTGTTGTGGTCAAAGGCAGACGTTTTTTATGTATATCCAACCCTCAACACAAAAAATAGCGATAAGCGTTGGAATGTGCCTATAGATGACATAGAGCAGCGCAACAAAGTCCAAGAAATAGCCTTGCCTTATCAAGCGAGTGCTTTTGTGGAAGCAGGCCGGTTTTATTGCCCATATTACCAATCTGCTCATATTCGGGCTTACGATGGCGATGATCTACGAGGCGAAGAGGCACTGGGTTTGGCATACCAAGATGTGCGCGCTGCATTTTTATATTATCTCGAACATTACAATCAAGGGCGTCCAATTATTATTGCGTCACACAGTCAAGGCAGCACCCATTGCGGGAGGTTATTACAAGAGTTTTTTGACGGTAAAACACTACAAAATCAACTCATCGCCGCTTATCTGCCCGGAATTGGAATTCTTGCTTCGGATTTGAAAGAAATTCCACTTTTGACCTATCCAGAACAAACAGGGGGGTACCTCACTTGGAATACATTTAAAAAACATATTGATCAGAATACTTATGTTAAATGGTATAAAGGAAGAGAAGTAATTAATCCGGTTACTTGGAATACTGAAACTTATGCTGAAAAAAAAAGACATAAAGGCTTGTTATATTACGACAATCGAATTTATTCTCAACTTTTTGCAACACATATGATTGATGGTGCTATTTGGATTGAAAGGCCTAAAGGAAAGTTTTTTTTAATGAGTTTATGGATGCGAAATTACCATATTGGAGATATCAATCTTTTTTGGCAGGATATTCATGATAATGTCAAATTGAGGACTGAACTTTTCCATGAAAATAAGTAATTTTGTAGACCCAAAATTTTTTAATAAATGACACCTTTTGAAAGACGCCATATTGGTCCAGGATCCAAAGAGCAGCAATCTATGCTAAAGTTAATTGGTGTAGACGATATTTCTACACTTATTAACCGTACTATTCCAGCTCAAATTCGTTTGGAAAGAGAATTAAAGATTGATGCAGCGCTTTCAGAACAAGTTTTTATAGAGCACATGAATGTCCTTGGTTCTAAAAATAAGGTTTTTAAATCTTTTATAGGATTGGGTTATCATGAAACAATTGTGCCCTCCGTTATTTTACGTAATGTGCTAGAAAATCCAGGTTGGTATACAGCCTACACGCCCTATCAAGCAGAAATTGCACAGGGTAGATTAGAAGCTTTGTTGAATTTTCAAACCATGGTCATAGATCTGAGTGGGATGGAAATAGCCAATGCCTCGCTACTTGACGAAGCCACTGCCGCAGCCGAGGCATTAATTATGTTTTATAATTCTAGAAGTCGTCAAGATGTACTTTCTGGGCGTAATAAATTTTTTGTTGATCAATCTGTTTTACCTCAAAGCATTGAGGTAATGACAGGTAGGGCTAGAAATTTAGGCATTGAAATCATAGTGGGCGATGCTCAGTTGTTTGAACCAAATGATACTTATTTTGGCGTGTATGTTCAATATCCCAATGCTAAGGGACATATCATTGATTGGAGTTCTTTATTTGAAAAATGGAAAATTGCAGGATTACAAATTGCTTTAGGTGCCGATTTACTCTCCTTGGCTTTGCTTAAATCACCGGGAAGTATGGGGGCAGATGTCGTTGTCGGTTCTACACAACGTTTTGGTGTACCTATGGGTTATGGTGGTCCTCATGCAGCATTTTTTGCCACAAAAGAAAATTATAAACGTAATTTGCCAGGTAGAATCATTGGTGTTTCTAAAGATTCCGACGACAATTTAGCGCTCCGCATGGCGCTTCAAACACGGGAGCAACACATCAAGAGAGATAAGGCTACCTCAAACATTTGCACAGCCCAAGCTTTATTAGCAGTAATGGCATCAATGTATGCCGTATATCACGGCCCAAATGGAATTAAACAAATCGCAAATCACGTTCATTTATTGGCATGCAGTGCAGCAGAAAGTCTTCTTAACGAAGGTTATAAGCTAGGTTCATCACAATATTTTGACACCATACATGTTCAAGATGTCGATTGTAAGGCAATAAAATTAAAAGCTGAATCGAAGGGCTTAAACTTTCACTATATTTCTTCTAGCGAATTAAGTATTTCATTCGCAGAACCACATTCAACCTACGATCTTATTGAAGTTTTAGATGTGTTTGGTGCAAAGTTAATGAATGCAGAATCTGTAATTCCAATCCAATTACAGCGAACTCAAGAGGTATTGTCACATCCTGTTTTTAATTCATATCATTCAGAATCTCGAATGATGCGCTATTTAAAAAAACTAGAAAATAAAGACCTTTCCTTAGTCCATTCAATGATTCCATTGGGATCCTGTACAATGAAGCTCAATGCAGCCACTGAAATGATGGCGGTTACCAATCCTCAGTTTGCCAACATACATCCTTTTGCGCCTATTGATCAAGTGGAGGGTTATAATTTGATGTTCGATCAATTGAAAAAAGATTTATGTGAGGTTACGGGGTTCTCAGCAGTATCATTGCAGCCCAATTCAGGTGCTCAGGGCGAATACGCTGGACTAATGGTTATTAAGGCTTATCACGAATCTCGAGGTGATTTCGGGCGCAAAAAAATTATTATTCCTTCTTCAGCACACGGAACTAATCCAGCCTCAGCAGTTATGGCTGGTTTTGAAGTTATCGTCACGGGCTGCGACGAAAATGGGAATATTGATATTGACCAATTACGTCAAGTTGCTTCCCAACATTGCGAAGTCCTTGCAGGAATTATGGTGACCTATCCTTCTACCCACGGTGTTTATGAAGAAGGTATTATGGAAATAACAAGCATTATTCATCAAAATGGAGGTCAGGTGTATATGGATGGTGCAAATATGAATGCGCAAGTTGGCCTTACAAATCCTGGAAAAATTGGCGCGGATGTTTGCCATTTGAATTTGCATAAAACTTTTGCCATTCCTCATGGAGGCGGCGGCCCGGGAATGGGACCAATTGGTGTGGCATCACATTTAGCGCCTTTCCTGCCTAGTAACCCAATGATTAAAACAGGTGGAGAAAATCCAATTCATGCGATTTCAGCGGCACCTTTTGGCTCTTCGCTAATTTTAACGATATCTTACGCATATATTAAAATGTTAGGAGCAAGTGGTTTGAAACATTCAACCCAAATGGCTATTCTCAATGCAAATTATATTGCCACTCGATTAGAAAAATATTATGATATTCTTTATACAGGCTCAAAGGGTACGGTTGCTCACGAAATGATTTTAGATTGTCGTCAGTTTAAAAAAACAGCCGATATTGAGGTTGCAGATATTGCAAAACGCCTTATTGATTTTGGTTTCCATGCGCCAACGGTTTCATTTCCTGTGGCGGGAACGCTTATGATCGAGCCTACCGAGTCAGAAGATAAAGAGGAATTAGATCGTTTTTGCGATGCGATGATTAAAATTCGAGAAGAAATTAGAGAGATAGAAGACGGCCTTGCAGATAAGTCAAATAATTTGTTGAAGAATGCGCCGCATACTGCAAATTGTATAATTAATATTGATTGGACTTATCCGTATACACCTCAACAAGCTGCTTTTCCTTTGCCTTACTTGTTGGAAGCCAAATATTGGTCGCCAGTTCGCCGTGTGGACAATGCCTATGGCGACAGAAATTTAATTTGTAGTTGTCCTAGCATTGAAAATTACGCCAACATTCAATAAAATGTATAAACTCGATATACTCGCTTTTGGGGCGCATCCAGACGATGTTGAGCTTTCAGCAGCAGGCACGATTTTGCATTATGCACAACAGGGTAAAAGAATAGGAATTGTTGATCTCACCGAAGGAGAATTGGGTACGCGTGGTAGTGTTGAGGATCGTTACAAAGAAGCTTCTTTAGCTTCATCCTTAATGGGTTTAAAACATAGAAATAACCTTAGATTGCCCGACGGTTTCTTTGAAAACAATCAGGCTGCCAAAATAAAAATCATTGAACAAATTCGATTTCACCAACCCCAAATTGTTTTGGCCAATGCGCTGAGCGATAGGCATCCTGATCATTCTAAGGCGGGTAATCTAGTGGCAGAAGCTTGTTTTTTGGCAGGTTTGCGTAAAATCCAAACCAATTATCAAGGAGAAGCCCAAGAATTCTTTCGTCCAAAACTAGTTTTGCACTACATCCAAGATTACCATCAAGTACCATCATTTGTTCACGATGTAACACCTTATTTAGCAAAAAAAATAGAGGTAATTAAGGCCTACAAATCACAATTTTTCGATCCAAATTCCAAAGAACCAAATACGCCAATTTCCTCAGAATTATTTTTCGATTTTTTAAAAGGTAGAATGCTTGAAATGGGACGTCCTGCAGGTTATGACTATGCTGAAGGTTTTGTTGTTAATAGGTGGTTTGGTGTTCAGAATATTTTTGATCTCGACTGAAGTTTGTACCAAAAGTATAAAGCTATACCAAGCCCTATACCTACTGAATTGGCAATTATATCAAAAAAAGAGCATTCTCGTCCGGGAATTAATTTTTGAAGTATCTCCAAAATAATGCCCATTCCCATTAAAACGCTTAAAAAAAACAGGCCTCGTTTTATTGGATTAAATCCAAAAACTAAATAAGTATTTAGACTCAGGATACTATAGGCAATAAAATGTCCTATTTTATCATTTATTCGAAGTTGCATTCCATGCCCGGGATTTTTTAACGAAAAGTATGAGATGATAACAACCTCTAGCGTAAGAAGAATAATGAGGGTTTTGCGAATATTACTCATAACCTAATTCTTTGTCTTTTTTGACAGCGGGTCGTCCTTGTGTCATCCAAGACGGGGCGGGGGCATCTAATAAGTAATGATCGAAAAACTGTCGCATGCGTATAGACAAATCGTATTTATTAGGTAGTTTGGTCAGGTTGTGGTCATCATTGTTGTAATTAAGCATCCAGCATGCTTTTCCAAGCCGCCGCAGACCGTTATAAAGTTCGATTCCCTGATACCAAGGTACAGCACCATCTTTATCGTTGGCCATGATTAAAAGAGGAGTTTGAACCTTTGGTAAATGAAATAAGGGCGAGTTTTCAATATATAATTCTGGATTTTCCCAAATATTGGCGCCAATCCGGCTTTGTGTACTTTCGTACTGGAATTGTCTGTTGAGTCCGCTTCCCCAACGAATACCTCCGTATGCAGAAAACATATTGCTAACTGGTGCCCCTGCCATAGCAGCAGTAAAACGCGTCGTCATGGTGATCAGCATTGCTGTTTGATATCCACCCCAGCTTTGTCCTTGTAAGCCAATTCGATTTTCATCAATCGGATAGTTTTCTATCAAATAATCTGTTGCGCTCATAATGCTGTTATAAGCCCCCTGAGCAGGTTTGCCTGGTTCATATCGAATATCGGGAACAAAGACCAAATAACCTCCACTCGCATATTCCGTGGGGTTGATAATGCTTGCAGAAGGTTTTGGAGCTTGGTAGTTGTGCAAATTATCAGCATTGAGCTCATAATAATAAAAAAGAAGCGGATAAGTTGAATTAGGGTCAAAGTTTTCAGGTTTGTATAACAATCCTTCCAATTCTTGTCCATTATACGCATTCCATTTTACTGTTTCTACAGTGGCCCAATTGTATTGATTTTGCTGTGGGTTGGCAGTAGAAATCTTCTTGGCGAGATTAAAATTTTGATCCTGCACAAGCCAAATGTCAGGGTATGTACTCACGTCCATTTTACGCAATAAGTAAGCATCATTTTTATCTGCTTTTTGAAGTGCTACAATTCGTTGAGAAACATCTAATTTTTTAATTAACTCATTGGATTGATACAAATACAGGTGCTCATTTTTATTTGCTTTATTCAAACCAATAAAATAGCCGTCATTAAAATCTAACCAAACCGAGTCGCTGTGAAATTTAATAAAACGCAATTCAATTTGATTTTTTGTAGCCACTTCATTGCTTAAACTTTTGAGGGTTTTATTTGAAATATCGTAAGTCCAGATATCGCAATCGGACTGAAAACAGAATTCTTTTGCATCTTTTGTAAATCCTAGCTGACTAATCGGACCAGCCTCTCTGGGCTGTCCATTTAAATCTTCTATCCAAACAATATCTTTTCGAGAACAATTCATACAAATGTGCTCTTGACTTTCAATATCTAGTAGCATCCATTTTTGCCCCTCAGAAAGAAAATAGGTATAATAACGGCCATCTGCCGAGAGATCTCCATAAAAGGTTAAACCTTTACCCAAGGGAAGTGCTGTGCCACTTAGTAGATCAATTCTATATATATCACTCTTTGATGGGGCGTGCCATTGTGCCTCAATTGCGTATGGATTGTTATTGCTAGCTAATAAATATGGGGCTTTTATCTGCCTATCTACCATTATGCGAAGTGAATCGGTTTCGATTTTAACAAGCCGGTCATTTTCGATGTGATATACATAAATTAAACCTTTGGTTAAGTCATAATCTTTTCTAAGCAATTGTTGTGGTTGAAGTTGCAAATCTCGATAATGCCAAATATCTAAATTCACTTTTTCTCTTTCGAGAAGCGTATCCTGAAAGTCGAATTCTCTGGGTACTACAGAAAAAAATAGCAGATTATTGTCGTTGCTAAACATTGGTTTCCTTCCTTTTGAGATTGCCTGGTACCTGCCATCAGATGAAAGTTCAAAATCAGTTGAATCACCAAAATTTGTTGATTTGAGTTCAGAAAAACTAAAAAGCAACAATTGCATATTTTTAACCTTTGAAGTATCTGTGCTATATAAAAAACTAATTAGTTCACTGTTTTTGCTCCAATTTAAATCTGAAATAAGAGTTTGTGCATCGAATTCTTGGAGTAATTGTAAATCTTTTGTTTGGTAAATACTGACTTGAAAAGTATCTAATTTAACTTTCCGATGTTTAATTATGGCCACCTTATTGCCATCTGGACTCAATGAAAATTGAGTAACACTATCTAAAAATAGTAAGCTAGTTTGATCAGATTGAAATATATTTAGTCTATTGCCGTCCGTTTTATATGGATTAAGATTTTCTGAAGGATTGTGTTTTTTCCAAAAAAATAATTTATGCCATTTTTTTAATTCAGTTTGCTTTTGTTTTGAAGAACTTATCTCTTGTGTGAATGCCAAGATTGGGGCATTTTGGGCCTGAATCACTTGCTTAACTTTTTCAAATTTAAACAGTGTATCTTTTTCAATATGATAGATATAAAGAGAGTCTTTTGGCCATTTTCGTTTTTCCACTTTTCTGAGCTCGAGTTGTCTTAAGGTGTCGTAGTCTGGGCTCATTAACCAAGCAACAAAACCTTCATCTTTAGCTATAATGGCATTATTGCCTCTAGAAATAGAATCATGTTTTTGCGCTGCAATGTAATCTATATGCAAAATCGGGTTGCCTTTAAGAACGGTCAGTTCATAAGTTGCAATTTGACCACTTTCGGAAATTTGTTCTTTTTCGATACGTTTCCATGTATCATAGGCCTTGAAGTCAAGCGCTGGTTTTTGCGCTGTAAAAAAATTTACATTCAGAATTATTATAAAAAGCAGTAGATTTTTCATTTTTTTGACTTGTGAAAGGATACTAAATATACACCCATAAAAATAAGCAACATATATAATATGCGCTCAAGGGTTATGATATGCAAATAGTTATCGGACCAACCAATGGCGGCAAAAATAAAAGTGAAAAGCATCACCATTATCGGCTGTGTGTATATATAGGTCGCAGAAACGGTTGGGCTTACATATTTAAGCCCAAAGATGGTCAACAAATAAGTCAAGAATGTTACGCCAATTATTACATAAAGAATTTTAAGCCATGCATTAAACGGTATGATGCTTAAATTAATTTGAGATAAATTGTGCCAAGTGGGCGGGAAGAGCAGCAAAAGAATGAAGCCAATGGTGAATACGTAACAAATAACTTGAATAGGGCTGTATTTGGTTAAAAGCGGTTTTGATAATACCAAGTATAGCGCATAACTCAAAGCATTTATAAGTAAGAAGAGATCTCCGCGAACAGAAGTCCCAATGGACTGTCCTGAACTCAATGTCAAGGCAATGGCTCCCGCTGCACCAATGAGAATCCCTAAGTAATTTTTAGCGCTTAATTTTTCTCTGTAAATTAATGCTGACAGCACAAAAACCATTAATGGATTTAAAGCCATAATAATACCTGCATTGAGTGCAGATGACAAGTGAAGTCCGTGAAAAAAAAATAATTGATTAATAGTAACGCCAAAGAGTCCGGCGGCGCCAAAACGCCATAGGTCTTTTGGATCAATTGGTTTTCTTTTTTGAAAAATCAATAGCAGCCAAAATAAAATAACGGCACCAAAAACTCTAAAAAAAATAAAGGTTGTAGGGTCTAAATATTTTGGCATTACGCCCTTAGCCAATACATGATTTGCGCCATAGAGCATATTGACGAAAAGTAAAGCGAAATGCGCTTTTGATAATTGCGATAATGACACAGAGCAAAAGTAGTTATTCTGTATCTTTGTTTTATGCATTTGGCCAAGCTTCATTTAGTTAACTACAAGAATTATAAAGACCTCGAACTTGAATTGGTGCCGGGAATTAATGGTCTAGTCGGCCCAAACGGTGCAGGTAAAACCAATATCTTGGATAGTGTTTATTATTTAAGTATGTGTAAGAGTTATCTCAATGTAAATGACCGTCAAAATCTTCGTTTTGATGAGAATTATTTCTTTATTACGGGTCAATGGGTGCTTGAAAATTCAAATCATCAAGTTCAGGTAGCTTATAAAGCCGGTGCAAAAAAACAAATCAAATGGAATAAAAAAGCCTACGATAAAATCACTTCGCACATCGGAAAATTGCCAGTTGTCTTTATTTCACCCTATGACGGTGATTTAATCGCAGAAGGTTCAGAACTTCGACGCAAATGGATGGATGGTTTATTATCGCAATTGGATAAAAATTATTTAGAAGAAATTCAACGATATGCGCGTTTATTAGATCAACGCCATGCCCTTTTGCGCAATATGCATGATCATCGCATTTTTGATACAGAGGCACTTGAGGTTTGGGATGAACAAATAGTGCCTTGCGGAAACTATATTTATCAAAAACGCAAGGAATTTTTATCAGAATTCATTCCAATATTTAAACGGTTTTATGCCCAAATAGGTCAGTCTTTTGAAGAGGTGGAGATCAATTACCGTTCTCAACTGTCTGAGGGCCAATTTTCAGATCTTTTAAAAAACTCAGGAAAAAAGGATGCCATCACACAGTATACCAACGTCGGAGTCCACAAAGACGATTTACTCTTTCAAATAAACAGCCATCCTGTTAAAAAATTTGGCTCGCAAGGACAACAAAAATCGTTCATCATTGCTTTGCGTCTTTCTCAATTTGATTGGTTAAAGCAACACAAAGGTCAAAAGCCTGTTTTATTACTTGACGATATTTTTGACAAACTAGATAATCAAAGAGTGGAGCGTTTAATCGATTTGGTTAGTGCCGATTACTTTGGTCAGGTATTGATTACTGATACGGACCCAAAAAGAATGAAATCGCTTTTTCGGAAGCTTCCAGTAAACTCAAACTTATTGCAGATTAAAGATTTAGAAGCCATTCCTTTATGAGTTCAGATAACAAAAGACAAGAAGACGGTAAACCACTAAACAGTTTGGTGGATAAAATTCTTAAAGCATATGGGTTGCAAGATAAAATGAAAAATTACGACCTTATTGCAGCTTGGCCCGAACTCATGGGTCCAGCTGTTGCCAAGAGAACAACTGAGATTCGCATCGAAAAGAATGTTCTTTATTTAAAAATAGATTCTAGTGTTATGAGAGACGAACTTTTTTCAGGAAAACAAATAATAATTGCGCGTTGTAATGAATATGTAGGCGCGGAGCTGATAACCGATATTTGGTTCTATTGATAAGTAAGCTTTTCATGCTTCAAGGCAATTCAAGTTTTTGTAATTTTGTTTTTAAACAATTTAACTATGTCAAACGCATTTTTTAAGGCACCAATCGCTATTAATGAGACAGTTCGGGCCTATGGACCAAATACACCAGAACGCGCTTCATTACTGGCAAAATATCGAGAATTTAAAGATCGTAATCCAATCGATGTGCCAATGTATATTGGCGGGCAAAAAATCACTACGGACAATAAAATAGCCCTCACCATGCCCCATGACCACCAACATGTCTTAGGTTATTATAATCAAGGTGATGGCGCACATGTAAGTGCGGCCATAAATGCGGCATTGGCTGCTAAAACCAAATGGTCTTCACTCCCTTGGCAAGATCGCGCGGCAATATTTTTAAGGGCTGCAGACTTATTAGCAGGCCCCTTTCGCGATCGAATGAATGCAGCAACAATGCTTTGTCAATCTAAAAATGTTTTTCAATCTGAGATTGATGCGGCATGTGAACTAATCGATTTTTTTCGATTTAATGTTCAATACATGACTCAAATTTATAGCGAACAACCAGAGTCGTCAGTGGGTATGTGGAACCGTTTGGAGTATCGTCCCCTAGAAGGATTTGTTTTTGCTTTGACGCCATTTAATTTTACTTCAATTGCTGCCAATTTATCTGCGGCGCCTGCAATGATGGGAAATGTGGTTGTATGGAAACCAGCAGATAGTCAAATTTATTCTGCACATGTAATTATGGAATTATTCGAAGCCGCAGGTTTACCAGCTGGTGTTATTAATATGATAACGGTAGATGGACCAGTTGCAGGAGAAGTGATTTTTAAGCATAAAGAATTTTCAGGAATTCATTTCACTGGATCGACAGGTGTTTTTCGTCAGCTTTGGAAAAATATTGCCAATAACATTGAAACTTATCGTTCCTATCCACGAATCGTCGGGGAAACAGGGGGTAAAGATTTCGTGATGGTTCATAAAAGTGCCGATGCAGCCCAGGTTGCTACTGCGCTTTCACGAGGAGCCTTTGAATTTCAAGGTCAAAAATGTTCTGCGGCCTCACGTGCTTATATTCCTCAAAGTTTGTGGCCCCAGGTTAAAAAGATTTTAGTAGATCAAATTAATTCATTTAAAATAGGAAGTCCTGAGGATACTTCAAATTTTGTCAATGCTGTAATAGATCAACGTGCATTTGATAAAATTGCATCCTACATAGATTTTATCAAAGATCAAACCGATGCTCAAATCATTGCAGGTGGAAATTATGATAAATCAGTCGGATACTTTATTTGGCCTACAATTGTAGAGACGAGCAATCCTCAATTTCGAACGTTGGTTGAGGAAATTTTTGGACCAGTACTTACCATTTATGTATATGCCGATGACGATTTTGAACAAACTTTAGAATTGGTAGATCAGACCTCCGAATATGCATTAACAGGTTCGATTATTTCCACCGATCGCTATGCCATACAATTAGCAAATGAGAAATTGATGAATGCTGCAGGGAACTTTTATATTAATGATAAACCTACAGGCGCTGTTGTGGGTCAGCAACCATTTGGAGGGGCAAGAGGCTCCGGAACCAATGATAAAGCGGGTGCTGCAATCAATTTAATGCGCTGGGTATCCCCTCGCACTATTAAGGAGACCTTTGTGCCCCCATCCGATTACCGATATCCATTTTTAGATTAATGATGCGCATACTCATATTTTCTATTTTTTTATTGGGATTTCATGTGCAATCTCAGGCGCAATGGCGTTGGTATTTGCAAGCTGAAATTGGCGCGAACAAGCAAGAAATTTTGAGTACTTATCAACTGGCACAGCAACCTTTTGACCCTCAAGCATTTTGGAAAGCCACCTCTGGTGGAGAATTGCAATTTGGATATACTTTGTTAAAGGTGATTAGTGCATATACAGGTTTGGGTTATACTCATCAAAATATGGCTTATCAAAGTACAGAATGGGCAACAGATGATACTGGCGCCTCCTTTTTACTATTGTGTGATAAAACTGCAAAAGGTGAATTACTCACCATCCCTCTAGGCCTAGAATTAAAAGCGTTGAGTTTTCATGTAGGTGGTGGAATGCAATATCGCTATAGAATTCAAGGCTCCATGCAAACCGATTTTTACGCATTTACACCCGGAGCGCCATCTGCCAATTTACTTAGTTCAGAAATTGGCCCTAACACACAGTCCAAGTTGGATATGGGATATTTTGCCTATCTGCAATGGAATCCACTTAAGCGATTGGGTATAAGGGCCAGCGCATATAGAGGATACAGAGACCTGAGCAATGGTTTAGAAGTAGGTGCTTTTAACCAGTGGCAGCAATTATTTGATCAGGAATCTTTTTCCCTTAAGAACTTACAATTTAATTTAGGAATTAATATCCGTTTATCTGAATAGCCTGATGAAAAGAATTAATTTTCATTAGATGAAAGACGCTCAATTTCTAAAACTATTTTTTCAATTTGATTTAAAATAGGCCTTCCATCATTTTGTATTATAAACGGGCTGCGTTTTATTTTTTCGTTATCCGGCCATTGATGTTCCATTCTTTCAAGCACCTTTTCTCGTGTTAAATTATCTCTTTGCATGACGCGATCGATTCTAATTTCTATTGGAGCTACTACCAAAATAATGGCATCAAAATGTTGATTACTTCCTGTTTCAAACAAAATTGCGGCTTCGTTAAAAACCAATTCGGTGGTTTGATTATTGGCCCATTTTCTAAATTCTTCTCGCACCAAAGGGTGCACCAACCCGGATATTTGTTCTTTTAAATTGGGATTTGAAAATATTCGCTTGGCTAAAAAATCTTTTTGAAAAACACCATCTTTATAAACTTCTGAACCAACGATATGCTTCAGTTTTTTTTTCAATTCATGATTAGAACTGTAAAGTTTCTTAGCCTCAAAGTCTGAGTAAAAAACTGGGTAATTCATTTTTTCCAATACTTTGGCAATACATGTTTTACCCGAACCTATCCCGCCTGTTATACCTATGAGAACCATGACTCTAAATTAGAGAAAGAAAATTGTAATTTTGCAGCATGTCAAAAAAAGAGTGGTTTGCTTCATGGTTCGACTCCCCCTATTACCATATGTTGTATAAGCACCGTGACGATAATGAAGCACAGCGCTTTTTAAGTAATTTATTAGAAAAAATTCAATTGCCTTCAAAGGCTAATATTCTTGATTTAGCTTGTGGAAAAGGTAGACATGCAACGAGCCTTGCTCAAATGGGATATCATGTAATGGGTGCGGATTTATCAGAAAATAGTATCCTTAGCGCAATGCAAAGTCGGGATGCTCATCAACTTAAAAATCTCGATTTTTTAGTACACGATATGCGCAACCCCATTAAAGGAGTTAATTTTGATGCAGTATTTAATTTATTCACAAGTTTTGGCTATTTCCAAACCATTGAAGAAAATCAGCGTGTTTGCCAGGCAATCCATCAGATGCTCAAATCGAAGGGAATATTGGTCATTGATTTTTTAAATGCACATAAAGTCCAGGCAAACTTGAAAGCACTTGAGCAAATTAATAGCGAGGGTCTTGTGTTCAATATTGAACGTTGGTATGATTCCAATCACTTTTATAAAAAAATAGAAGTCATTGATTCAAAAAATATTGAAATGAGCACCCATATTGAACGTGTTCAGGCCTTAGAATTTTCAGATTTCAAATTGTTGTTGGAACCCCATTTTAAAATTGAAGCTACCTTTGGTTCCTATTTAATGGAAGACTTTGACCATCAAAATAGCGACCGACTTATTATAATTGCAAAAAAGACAACATGAACTTTTACGTTATTGAATTAATCCTTCTAGTATCGGTCATTTTTGGTGGATTGGTGGTGAGTTATTTAAAAGCCACCAACAAAAATCAATATATAAAGTTGGCATTGGCATTTAGTGGCGGGTTTTTATTGGCTGTGATTTTTCAGCATTTATTACCTGAACTCTATGGCGCCCATCAAGGCCATCTGCATGAAGCACATACAACACTTCCTGTTTTTGAAGTAGGTGTATTTATATTATTAGGATTTTTAGTGCAGTTAGTATTGGAATATTTCTCTGGGGGTATCGAACATGGGCATGTGCATGTGCACAAGGGTCAAAAAATGCCTTGGCCACTTTTTATTTCTCTATCTGTTCACTCAGTCATAGAAGGCATACCGCTTGGCAATATGTTACAAATGGGTATGGTTGATAACGTTTTAATACCGTATAACGGAAGCTTTTTTTGGGGTATCGTATTGCATCAAATTCCAGTTTCTATTGCATTAATGACACTTTTATTGGCTACAAACATCAAACGTCAACAAGCATGGTTAATTTTATTGGCATTTGGGCTCATGACACCCCTTGGAGTTGTGCTAGGATTGGGCATCACAACCCAACAACTTGGTATTGATGTAAATGTCATTTTAGCAATCGTTGTAGGTATGTTTTTGCATATTTCCACAACGATTATTTTTGAAACTTCAGAAAATCATAAGTTCAATTTACTTAAACTTATTAGTATTGTAGTAGGGGTGCTTCTCGCCCTATGGCTTTTTTAAATTCAAAAAAATTAAAACGGAAGATCGTCGTCATCTTCAGAACTTGAATTGTTTTCGGGCACTGAATCTGCACTAATATTCATTGCCGAAGGGCCACTAGTGGGGATTCCCATTCCTTGATTTTGACCTTGCTTTTCGATTCTCCATGCTTCAATTGTATTGAAGTATTTGACTTCCCCTTGCGGACTTGTCCATTCACGTCCTCTTAAATTAAATGATACCTCAACACTATCATTTACTGCAAATTGATCAAGTAAATTGCATTTATCTTGTGTGGCTTGAAAAAGAATATCTTGAGGGTACATTGATGTTGTATCACTTACTACAAACTCTCTTTTTTGAAATTTTTCTGAGATTCGTTGTGTTTCTTGAATGACTTTAATAGTTCCGGTAAACTTAAACATGGATTTAATTTTAAATATATGATTGATTAATTATTGAAAGAGAGAAGGGTTAGCCAAGCGTCATTTAATAATTGCTGCTCAAGCAATTCTTTTGCGCGATGATGCAGCGCAAGTTCTAATGCCGCAGGGTCATCTTCATGTGATAAAAATAGATTTGACAGTTCTAAGAGTTTGTATTCATTGACATCCGTTTCATTTGGTAAGGCCTCAATTGAGGCCAGTTGCCCCAAATTATTTGCGCTTAAAATGGAGCTGTTTTTAATGTCTGAAGGCAAAGCATCAAATCCAATTGGGCAAGTGGTAATTGGTTTTTTAATTTCGAACATTGAGGCCGAATTGGCATGGCAATACCAATCACCTCCCATCCTGGCAACGAGGTTAATTTTTTGTTGGTCGATTAGACCATTTTCTGTTAGTAGTTCTTTTTGAATATGCATTTGAACAACTTCACAAATGATCAGATTACCTGCACCGCCCTGTTGACCTAATTCAATTATTTGGTTGATTTTACATTCAAATTGGACTGGTGATTCTGCAACTCGAAATGGTGCAACATGCGTTGATGCGATGGGTGTAAAACCTGACTTTATAAATTCATCGATATTTGGCGAATATGGAGCACTTGCTATGCTCATTTGATGAACCATTTTTTCATTGACAACATTAATCACAACCTCTTTGACGACTTTTGCATTTAACAAAGTGTCTTTATTTTCGTTTGTTCTGCCCGAGCGCGCAGGTGAAAATATTAATATTGGAGGGTTTGCACTAAATACATTGAAAAAACTAAATGGGGCTAAATTTGCGCAGCCCTGAGCGTCGATTGTGGATGCAAATGCAATGGGGCGAGGTCCGATTGCACCCAAAAGTAATTGGTGCAAGCGCTGGACATTTATTTCTTTAGGATCGATGCTAAACATTATATTTCAAAGTTAGCCAAAATTAGTAAATTGGTGGTGTGAAATTAAGGACTACTTTATTCTGTTTTTTGGTCTTGTCGACCTTTTTTTCTTATGGGCAGAACAAACGTAATTCAGCTGGCCAGCGCCATGGAAAATGGGTCTATTTGGGCAAGGACTATTCCAATGGCAAGTACCCAAAAAATATAAAAGTTGAAGAAGGATATTATGTGAATGGACGCAAAGAGGGAGAATGGACAAAATTTTACAATGACGGTAAAATAAAATTTAAAGGAACATACAGAAATAATAGACCTGAGGGTTCGTATACTAGATATTACTCAAATGGCAAAATCGCTGAACAAGGTGAGTTTCAATCGAATGGTTACAGGGGGCAATTGCTGCGATATTATCAAAATGGAAACTTAGCTTATCGAGCTACTTTTAATAATCAAGGTCAGGAAAGTGGGAAAGTGATTTATTATCACAAAAATGGAAAGGAGGCACTAAGCTATACTGTTAAAAACGGTACCGTTCAAGGCCAAGTCTCGCGATTTGATGCCAATGGTAATCTATTAACTTCATTTTTAATTTCTCAGAATGGGAGTGTTGGTCCTATTCAAAAAGTAAGCCCTCAAGTTCAAAATAATGCGTCTAAACCATATACACCATCGAATTCTAGTGTTTTTCCACCCAAGTTGTCTAATCCAAAAACAAAAGGCCTTCGCTTTGTTCCAAACGGATATAATAAAGTCTATAATAGCAACGATGAGATTTGGATGGATGGTGATTTTCGAAATGGTCAATTATACGACGGCAAGGTTTACGACTATGACAAAGATGGGATTCTTCAAAAAGTGAGAATTTTTAAATCAGGAAAGTATCATTCAGACGGTCAGCTTTAATCTTTAGGTTTTGATTAATTTTGTGTCCAAAGTTAATTTATGAAGGCATATGTTTTTCCGGGCCAAGGCGCTCAATATATTGGAATGGGGAAAGAATTATATGAACAATCCCAAAAGGCGCGTTCAATGTATTCAAAAGCCAATGAAATACTTGGTTTTGATATACAAAGTATTATGTTTGAAGGATCAGATGAGGCCCTTAAACAAACCAATGTAACCCAACCAGCGATCTTTTTACACAGCACCATTCTTGCAGCTTGTCTTGATGAATCTTATTCTTTTGATATGGTTGCAGGACATTCTTTGGGTGAATTTTCTGCACTTGTTGCCAATAAGACGCTCACTTTTGAGGATGGATTAAATTTGGTTGCAAAGCGTGCTTCAGCTATGCAGAAAGCTTGTGAAAATGTACCAAGTACAATGGCAGCTATTCTAGGATTAGAGGATATAGTTGTGGAGGAAATTTGTCAAAAAATAAGTGGAATTGTGGTACCGGCAAACTATAATTGTCCTGGCCAGCTTGTTATTTCTGGCGAAATGGCTGCAATTCAAACGGCATGTGAAGAGTTAACCAAAGCAGGAGCAAAACGTGCGTTGATTTTGCAAGTGGGTGGTGCTTTTCATTCCCCATTAATGGAACCTGCTCGAGAGGAACTTGCAGCAGCAATTGAAGCCACAAATTTTTCGAAACCCACTTGTCCAGTGTATCAAAATGTAAATGCTAAAGCTGTTATTGACCCAGAACAAATTAAAGAAAATCTTATTACCCAACTAACTGGGGCAGTACGTTGGACACAAATCATGCAAAATATGCTTTCTGACGGTTGCAAAGAGGTAATTGAAGTGGGTCCGGGCAAAGTACTTCAGGGTCTTTTTAAGAAAATCGATAGGGAAATTCCTACCTCGAGCGCAACGCTTTAGTCTATTTTGTGGAATTTTACCACACCTTGCATCTTTCAAATAAACAAGCTTATGAAAAATATTTGTTTGGTGTGGATGCTCGTTGCAGCAATAAGCACATTTGCTCAGTCTGGAACTGGTGATGTAATTGGAACTTTCGTGAATTTTGAAAGTCAAGAGCCCATTTTGGGCGCTAAGGCTATAATAAAGGAAAATGGCAGGGTCTATTTGGCCATTTCCAACGAGGATGGGCGCTTTAGAATTGTTGGTCTTCCAGCGGGCACTTATGAAGTTTTTGGCATTTACCAAAAAGACAGTACGGAAAAAGTCGTAGTTGAGGTTCCAGTTGAAGCATATGGCAACGCAGGTACTATTTATTTTCAAAGTAAAACTCAAGATACCAAAGCTGTGAGGGTAGGTGGAGGTCGTTACGAAAAGGCACGCATCCGAATAGGGGAGACGCCTGTTACCACACTCTCTCCCAAAGAAATCAAGTATAGACCAGACAAATTTAGTGTTGCCGATATGGTGGCCAACACCAGCTCTGACGTGAAGAAAGCAGACGATGGGCAGCTTATGTTCAGAGGCGCTCGAAAAGGCGATATGATTTATGTATTAGATGGCATTAAATCCAATCAAGTTTTCAACGTGCCGAGTTGCGCAATTGGCCGTATTACTGTTTATACAGGTGGTCTTCCTGCCAAATATGGAGATACTTTAGGTGGGGCAGTAATCTTGGAGACGAAAAGTTATTTTGACCTATATAGAGAATGGCAAATCAATCAGCCAGATTTGTAAATATACGTGTCGGATAATCTATTTTCCATAAAAATAATCCTTGAGGAGGCACTGATACATAAGCCTCTGATCTATCTTGTGCTGCAATGATGTTAGGCAACTCAGAAACTTTTATTTTATCGAGACCAACCTCAATTAATGTTCCAACAATGGCCCGAACCATGTTGCGTAAAAAACGGTTGGCTTTTATTTCAAAGTAAATACCATTTTCATCATGTTTCCAAACTGCTGAATAGACTTCACAAATATTGGTTTTAACATCAGTATGTGCTTTTGCAAAGGAAGAAAAATCGTGAATGCCAAGTAAAAATTCAGCGGCTTGATTCATTGCATTAATGTTTAGCTCAGTTTGAACATACCAACTTTTATCTTGCAAGAATGGATTTTTTTTGTGATGAATAAAGTAACGGTAGGTTCTGCATTTGGCATCAAATCTAGCGTGGTATTTTTCATCTATCAATCTCGCTGTCGAAAATGAAATATCCGGCGGGGTCATTCTATTTAGCTTAAAGACAAGTTGGTCAGCTTCCCAAAGTTGAGATAAATCGACATGCATAAAATATTGCTGGGCATGCACTCCAGTGTCTGTCCGACCACAACCAACAACTTCAATTTCAAGATTTCCATGAAGTTTGGAAAGTGCAATTTGAATTTCTTCTTGAACAGTCTTGACATTTGGCTGAATTTGCCACCCATGGTAATTTCCGCCGTGATAAGCTAGTTCAATTAAATAACGTGGCACTCTATTTTGGTTCTTCTAATTGTAAAATTGCAGAATTAGCTTGAAATAAATTGTAGCTAAATAAACCATCTATTTCACTAACACTTGCCCAAATAATATTCTTATCAAAAATTTGAGGATGCGTATCATCTAAAGTGCTATTGAATTGACCACCTAAATTTATTGGTGCTGACCATTGCTCACCATTTCGTTTACAATAAAATATATCATATCCTCCCATTCCTGGAAGGCCATCAGAGGCGAAAAATAAATATTGACCATCAGGGGTAACGTATGGCGTAGTCTCCCTTCCTTCTGTATTTATTCCTTGTGGTAATGCGCTTACTTCAGCTTGCCAAATGCCATTTATTTTTTTTGCAACATAGATATCCGTTGCAAATTTATTGGCATTGCGGTCAGAGACAAAATAAATTTCCTCTACATAGGTATACTCATCAATCCAAATTGTATCAGTTTTAGTAGGAGAACCTTCAAAATATGAAGTATTGAGATCTGGAATATCAGCGATTATACGTTTGTCATCCCAATTATTTGAATTTTCAGTACTCATTTCAAAAATATCTGATCCTTGTGTATTGTTTTCTTTAGAAGCTGTTGTATTTATGGTGCCTAGTGCGCTTAATCCGTCTTTAGAAACATAGGAAAGGGCATCAAAACCTTCTGTATTGAGTAGTTCATCATTTTTATAAGTTCTTATCCAAGCTCCATAGTTTACTGTGTCAATTTCAGCTTGGTAAATATCTTCAAAAAAGCGTTGGTCATCTGGATTTAAATTAGCGCCTTTTGTATCCGGATTTCGCGTAGTAAAATACAAAGTTTGCCCTCCGTTGCTTAAAATTGGACCATATTCGTCATATTTGGTATTGAGCGCATCTCCCAATAACTGCCTTAAGTTGTTGTAGCCTTTTTGTTTTTGTTCTTCGGCAAAGGAGCACTGCTGTTCGAGTTTTTCAAAGCCAAGTAGTTTGTAATCTTTCTGTCCACCTACAATATTTTTAACCTGTTGTAAGTGCTCCTTAGCGTGTGCAAATTCATTTAAAGCAAGTTCAATTTCTATCGATAAAAACAAGTGGTCTATATTAATATCTTTTCCCAATAAGAATAGCGCTCTTTGACAATGTTCTTGTGCGTAATAATAGGAACGCAAATCAAATTCTGTTTCAGCCAACCAATAATAAGCAGTGCCATTAGTCGAATCTAAGGCAACCGCTTGTTTTAGAAGCATGTAGGCATTACTACTTTGTCCTTCCCTAAATATTGTGATGGCATTTGAAGTAAATCTTTTGGCCCGAAGCTTGTCTTTTTTTGTAATATCCTGTGAATAGTTCAGAAAAGGAATAAAGAAGCAAATGAGATAGACTAGTTTCATATTTGTGATTATATTACAAAGTAAATAAAACTATTAAAATCTATAACTTTGAAAAAGGGATAATTATGAATTATACTTTTAAATTTATTGGTTTGGCTTTAACTATTGGATGCCTTATGGCCTGTTCAAGTACTCCACCAAAAAAACGCCATAACAATACACTTAAGTTTACATACAAGCAATGGACTTCCTTAACAAAAGGAATGGAATTTAAAGAAGTATATGCTCCAATGAAATCTCAGGTTGGGGATTCCAAACTTTCGATTTTACGTATAGACCCTTCATTTTTTGAATTTGATGTTTATTCGGCTACAAAATACAATTCAATTCCAAGAACAATTCCAGACTGGGCTCATGATTTTGGTTTGATTGTAGCATTTAATGCCGGCATGTTTAGTCAAGAAAATACCTTGCAAAGCAGGGCATATTTAAAATCAGGGCGTCATATTAATAATGGTGAGCTGCTTAAAAACTTTAATTTGATGCTAGCGCTAAGTCCCAATGAATCTACCAAGCGTTCAAATATTGAAGTGCTTGACCTTACCTGCGATAATTGGGAAGAAGAAAAAAATAACTTCTCTAGTTTTGCACAAGGTCTGCGTATGATAGATTGTAATTCAAATCCTACTTATTGGCAAAAGAAAAAACAATCTTGTAGTATGCTTGTCGCAGCAGAGGATGAAAAAGGAAGATTTTATTTGATTTTTACGCGCTCGCCGTATTCTCAAAATCAAATGATTGACTTCATTCTACAAATGCCAGGAGGCTTACACAATGCAATTTATTTGGAAGGAGGCCCAGAAACAAGTTTGTTTATTCATGTAAATGAACACCATATCGAAAGAATTGGATCATGGGTATCAGATACCTGGGAGAGTGATTCCAATAGACATTTTTGGGAATTACCTAATATTATTGGCGTAAGACAGAAGTAAGGTAAAATGAATTTTCATAGTCATTTTAAGACTTTTAACCCTATTTTAATTATACTCAGGAAATAATGATAAAATACCAGCCTCAGATGCTTCACAAATCCCTCTTTCGGTGATGAGTCCTGTTACCAAGCGAGCAGGTGTTACATCAAAGCCATAATTGGCTGCATTGGTACTTTCAGGGCATATTAAAACCGATTCAATTTGTCCTTGAGTTGTTTTTCCAACAACATACTTTACTTCATTTTGATCGCGTTCTTCGATAGGAATTTCGGTAAGACCATTTTGGATAGTCATGTCTAGGGTAGTGGAGGGCAGCGCTACATAAAAAGGAATTTTGTTGTCTTTGGCTGCCAAGGCCTTCAAATAAGTGCCAATTTTATTGGCAACATCTCCTTGCCGAGTCGTTCTGTCTGTCCCAACAATTATTATATCTACCATGCCATGCTGCATTAGGTGACCACCAGTGTTGTCTACGATCAGTGTATGATCCACACCATGCTTGGTAAGTTCATAGGCAGTCAGGTTCGCACCTTGGTTGCGGGGCCGGGTTTCATCAACCCATACGTGAACTTTGATGCCTTTTTGTACGGCCTGATAGATCGGTGAAGTAATGGTTCCCCATTGGATGCAACCAAGCATTCCGGCATTGCAATGCGTTAAAATATTTACAGTTCCGCCATTATTCTTGGCAGCTAATGCTTCAATAAGTGGCAAGCCATGCACACCAATCATTCGACAGGTCTCTATGTCTTCTTCTACAATTTTTGATGCTTCATCCCAAGCAGCGTCTAAAAAATCATTTGCATTATCAAGTGCACTTTGCATTCGGTCTAGCGCCCAAAATAAATTGACTGCCGTTGGCCGAGATGCACGAAGCGTGCTAAAGGCTTCGTCTAGAAAACTACCCTCAAGGCCATTTTCAATCATTTGACGCACCGCCAAGTAAATTCCATAGGCTGCAGTGGCACCAATTAATGGTGCGCCACGTACGGTCATATTTCGAATAGCTAAGTCGGCATCTTGATAGGTTTTTAACGAAACCACCACAAATTCATGTGGTAATTTTCGTTGGTCTATCACCTCAATGTGCCGAGATGGAGTTGTCCAGATGGTACGCAGTGTAGTTGACATAGTGAAGTACAATAAAAAAGCCCGTATGAACGGGCTTTGAAAAAAATTAAAGGCCGAACGCCGATTTGACTTGATTTACGTAATCGAGCTTTTCCCAGGTAAATAGCTCTACTTCCTTGCTTATTTTGGTGCCATCTGGGGCGGTGAAGTGTTTGGTAACTATTTCGTTCTTACGCCCCATATGTCCAAAAGCTGCTGTTTCCTGATAAATTGGGTTGCGCAACTTGAGTCTTTGCTCAATGAAATATGGGCGCATATCGAAGATTTGGCCAATTTTTTCTGCGATTTCTCCATCAGTCATTTCAACTTTAGAAGTTCCATAGGTATTGACATATAAACCACACGGTTCAGCAACGCCAATGGCATATGAAACTTGAACCAATACTTCATCGCAAAGGCCGGCTGCAACCATATTCTTGGCAATATGTCTAGTGGCATAGGCTGCTGAGCGATCTACTTTTGATGGATCTTTTCCCGAAAATGCGCCACCACCATGAGCGCCTTTTCCGCCATAGGTATCAACGATGATTTTACGGCCTGTAAGGCCTGTATCACCATGTGGACCGCCAATTACAAATTTTCCAGTGGGATTTATATGGTAGGTGATCGTGTTATTAAACAAGGCCTGGATGGCTGGGCTCAATTTAGCCTGGACGCGTGGAATCACTATTTCGATGATGTCTTTTTTAATCTTAGCCAACATCTCTGACTCAGGGGCAAAGTCATCATGCTGTGTAGAGACTACGATGGTATCGATACGTTGTGGCGTATTGTCGTCGGCATATTCAATGGTTACCTGAGATTTGGCGTCTGGACGCAAATATGGAATTAAGTTAGATTCTTTGTTGCGGATTGCAGACATTTCCTCTAAAATTTTGTGCGCTAGGTCCAAGGCCAAAGGCATATAGTTTGAAGTTTCTTTAGTCGCATAACCGAACATCATTCCTTGATCTCCTGCTCCTTGCTCTTCTGGATTACTTCGTTCAACTCCTTGATTGATATCTGAAGATTGTTCGTGAATTGCAGAAAGAATGCCACAAGAATTGGCATCAAACATGTATTCAGATTTAGTGTATCCGATCTGGCGGATGGTTTGACGTGCAATTTTTTGAACATCCAAATAAACACTCGATTTTACTTCGCCAGCTAAGACCACTTGTCCGGTGGTAACCAGTGTTTCGCAGGCAACTTTAGAGCTTGGATCAAAAGCCATAAAGTTATCTATCAGTGCATCAGAAATTTGATCGGAAACCTTGTCAGGGTGACCTTCAGATACGGACTCAGAAGTAAACAAATATGCCATGATTATATAGGATTAGAGTGCAAAGTTACAAAATAAATTTGCTTTGATTGCGGGCCATTTTTCTTAGTAAAGGATTGGGTCTGTAACGGTCTTCGCCGTATTCTGTGAAAAGGTTTTCCAATCTTTCTAAGACCCAGTTTGCTCCCAATTCATCGGCCCAAGCCAATAAGCCTTTGGGGTAATTTACTCCTTTGGTCATGGCCAAATCTATAGCTTCTGCACTAGCCACTTGCATGAATAAAGCATCGGCAGCTTCGTTGATTAATAGAACCAAAATTCGTTCAAAGATTTGTTTTGCCAATTCGCTATCTTCTTTTGGTTTTGGTAATGCTACCCCTTCATTGTAATCATAAAAACCTCTATTTGTTTTTCTTCCAAGAAAGCCAGCCTCCATATGCCGTTTTTGAGTAAATGAAGGTTTAAATCTCGGATCATAATAAAAGGCGGCAAAAATCGTCTCGGTAACCGTGTAATTGATGTCGTTGCCAATAAAGTCCATAAGTGTAAAAGGCCCCATTTTAAAACCACCTAAATGGGTCATTGACCAATCAATGGTGGCAAAATCTGCAATACCTTCCTCGTAAATGCGCAATGCTTCTCCATAGAAAGGTCTAGCAACCCGATTGACAATAAATCCTGGTGTATCCTTGCATACAACAACTGATTTTTTCCATGACGAAATCAAAGCTTCAACGCGCTCGGTATGCTTCAGCGTTGTACCTACACCGGGGATTACTTCAACCAAAGGCATTATTGTTGCTGGATTGAAAAAATGAATGCCTAAAAATCGGCTTGGATCTTTCAAACTAGCGCCTATGGAAGCTATCGAAAGTGAAGAGGTATTACTTGCTAAAATACAATCTGGTGAAACAGCTTGTTCAAGTTGTTGAAAAACCTGATGCTTAATAGCTAGGTCTTCGACAATGGCCTCAATTATCAATGAAGCTTCACTATGCTCGCTTAGTTGGGTTGTAAATCTAAGGTTTTGAATTATTTGAGTAGCTTCATCAGATGTGATTTTACCTTTATCAACTAAGCGGTTTAAACTATGTTCAATGTGTGATTTGGCCAAATCAAGCTGTTGTGAATTGGTATCGCTAAGTACCACGCGGTGCCCATTTTGAGCAGCTACTTGGGCAATGCCCGCACCCATTGTGCCTGCACCAATTACACCTATGAGTTCTTTCATCTTAGTTTCCTTTAAAAATAGCTTGTCTTTTTTCAAGAAAGGCAGCTACGCCTTCTTTGAAGTCGTTGGTTTTTCCAGCTTTAGTTTGCATTTGTTCCTCAACTTTGAGTTGGGTAGAAAGATCATTAAATAGGGCTGAATTGATAGCATTTTTCGTTAGCCCTAGGCCTTTGGTTGGCATTTGAGCAATATTACTTGAAAATTCTTGGATAAAATGCTCAAACTCTTCATCACCGATGGCTTTATATATCATGTTCATTTGCTCAGCAGCTTTTGCACCCACTTTTTCCCCAGTAAGCATCAAGGCTGTGGCTTTTTGCAAGCCAACTAATCTCGGCAACATAAAAGTACCACCTGAGTCTGGTATCAATCCAATTTTAGAAAAGGCTTGAATAAAACTTGCACTTTCTTTGGCAATTACTATATCACATGCCAAAGCTAAATTCGCGCCAGCGCCGGCGGCAACACCATTCACTGCAGCAATAATGGGTTTTTCTAAACTGCGCAGTTTTAAAATAATTGGGTTGTAATGTTCACGTACAATTTTTTGTAGTTCTGGCCCATTTGGGTCTGTGGCTTCGGCCAAATCTTGCCCTGCACAAAATGCTTTTCCTTGTCCAGTGATAACAACAGCTCGAATGCGATTATCCAAAGCGCAATTATCCAATTCAAGCTGTAGCGCTAAGGCCATTGTTCGATTAAAAGAATTGAAAACCGAAGGCCTATTGAGTGTAATAGTCTGAACTCCGTTTTCTAAATGGGTGAGTAGCTCTTGCATTTTATTTTTGATAACGTTTTAGTAAAGCACTTGCTCTTTTTTCAATGGTTTCTCTTAGATCATTGGGTTGTAGAACTTCAACTTCTCCCGCATAACCTAATAAATTTCGAATAAATTCTTCGGTAATCAAAATGCGTAATTCAAAAACGCTAAAATCTTTGTGTTTTTCGATGCATTTTTGAGAATGATGAAATGCTTGTGATTCAATATATTTTGCGGCTATTGGATCGGCTTTAATCAAAATCTTTTGTGCTTCACCCTTAAATGCGGTAATTCCTATAGCATCGCGGAAATATCGTGAAGGATCAAAATCAGCAGGAATGTCTGCTTCTTCATCGAGAAGTTGAAGATCTGCCATTCTGTCCAAAGCAAAAGTGAGAATATCTTGCTTATGAAGATCATAACTTATTAAATACCAACGATTTCGGTACTCTTTTAAAAATAAAGGACTGACCTTACGTGGTTTTGATTGCTCTTGTTGGAAGCTCCTATACAGAAACCAAATGCGTTTTTTTGCTTGTATTCCTTCTAGTATCATTGGAAGAAATTCATTTCCTCCAGTCGAAAATGCAGCCTCAAATTGAATATATTCTGAAAGCGCTTGATTTTGATCTCCCAGGGCTACACGATCAACGATCTTATCAATGGCCAAGCCGAACTGCTTAAAAAACGGCACCTCTCTGAATTGTTGCAAGGTTGAGACTGCAAAACGGATTGAAGAGAGTTCGTCTTCGGTGAGCGGCACATCATTGATACTAAAGTTGGCATCCTCATAATAATAACCCGCATTTTTCTTACTGTATTTAATAGGAGCATCGTGTTCCATTTTCATATTAAAGAGATCTTTTTCAATGGTTGATGCACAGATATGATTTCCAACATCTGAGCCAAATAAAGCCTCTTCACATGCAGATCTTATATTTTCTTTAGAAGGATAGGGTTTATATTTATTGCGCAGCATCCTATCAATGATGCGGTAGCGGATTAGGGCATTTTTAATGTGAGGCATAATTTATTTTATGCTTTGCTGGAAACCAAAAAGTTTGAAAAACTTGATTGCTTGTACAACTTCATATGGAACATCGTCTTCCCAACTTTTTGCATTTGCTTTGATTTTGCTCAGGACATCGTCGGAAAGTATATGTAATAATTTAGTATCATACTCTTTGAGAGGTGTAATTTTATCATTGGCTTGCATATAATTTAGTAAGCCCATCATTTTTTGAGGTAATCTTATATTGTCTAAGTGGTATAATTCACCATCTTCTACATTAAGAGCTGGATAAATGTAAAGTTTGACATTGTGTCCAAATCCTCGTCCGAAGGCTTCAAGTAAGCCTCCTGGTAGATTGTCATAATATTTCTCGTCAAAGATGATATGCAAATTATAAATTCCCATAATTACCCCAACTAAATTTCCTCGTGCTATTGAAGAAAGATATTCGAGCATTTTATAGTGTTTTAAATAATTCGAAACCATAACAGTATAACCCAGTGAACCCAGTAATTCTGAACGATCTAAAAAATCTTTATCAGAAATTTTCCCATCGGCCGTAAGGTCCTTTAAGGTAAGTTCAAATACAACTTCAAGTTGTTCTGGCTTAACTCGTTTTTCTTTAGCAAATGCCTCTCGTGCCCGCTCTATCATATCGATATGTACTTTTGTTACAGGTCTGAAGCGCCCGCGCATTAAGAGAATATTTTTTTTGTAAAGCGCTGTCGATGGCTGCAAAACGTTCTTGGCCAAATCAAACATGGTTGCATTGGTGATTCCACGCCTTACCAAATTTAGGGCAATTATGCGGTTATCAATTTCCTCAAAATCAGGTCCAGAAATTCGAAGCATATCAATCTCCATGCGCTCTGGCGGCAAACGATGTACGATGCCATCAATGAATTCATCTATATTTTTAGACTGAAAATAACAAGCATAAATTAGGTTGACGCCCAATATGCCTAATGCTTCTTGTTGGGCTTTGTGACTATTATCGTGCATTTTAATATGCAAAATGACATCATTGGGCTTTTTTGTTGATTCTAACTGAAAGCGTATTCCAACCCAACCTTGACCTTGGTTAGTTTTATGGTAATTGAGTGATTCAACTGTATTACAAAATGCAAAAAAACACGCATCTTGATTTTTTTGGGGTAAAATCTCTTCTAAATGTTTGAATTCGGTTTTAAGCATTGTAAGTAACCGTTCCTCACATACATAGCGAACTGTCTCTCCATACATAGAGTCTGATACTTTCATGTCGTATGCCGATTGCGTGTAAGCAATCGTTCCCGAACTCCCTCCAGCTTTAAAGAAATTAGCCGCAACTTCTTGTCCTGCTCCTATTTCTGCAAAACATCCATAGATGTCTTTGTTGAGGTTAATTTTTAACGCTTTGTCTTCAGTGGTTAATCGACTTGCACTCATATTAATTGGGGTCTTTGAAAGCTGGATTGGTAATAAAACTCGAATCAGTAAGTGTCAAGAGAAACTTTTTTAGGTTTTTTTTCTCTATGGCACTTAGCTGAACTCCGCCCTGATTGGCAAATTCAATCAAGGGGTCAATGGTTGGAGAGATGCTCACCCCACTTGAATAATGTTCAATAACTTGATCGAGGGTTTGAAATCGGCCATCATGCATGTATGGAGCGCTGAGCGCAATATTGCGTAGTGTAGGCACCTTGAATTTACCGTAATCCTCAGGGTTTCCAGTCACTGAACCGCGACCTAGGTCTGTAAAATTAGCATCAAGACCATTGTTGCTATATTTTTTAACACGCATTAAAGGGCCATTGTGGCAGTGAAAGCAGTCGGCTCCATTCAGACTTTTAAAAAGATCATAACCATCCCATTCTGAGGGTGTGATCGATTGTAGCGTAGATAGTTCAGCACTTGAAAGAGCTACCCCGTTTTCATATTTATACATGACATCAAATTTCGACGCCCCAGAAATCATGGTACGGATAAACTGAGCAATGGCTTTTGCCACTTTAATAGAGTCAATGCCTGGTTCGCCAAAGGCACGATAAAACCTATTTCGGTATTCAATGTCGAGATTCAATTTATAAACAGCGTCGGTCCAACTTTGATGCATTTCAATAGGATTGGGCACGGGTTCTAAAATTTGCTGTTCTAGTGTTGCAGCGCGGCCATCCCAAAAGAAAAATTTGTCCCATCCTAGATTTATTAATGCCATGGCGTTGCGATTTCCAGAAATACCATCAATCCCAGTCGAATAGCTATTTGGATCTGCAAAACTACTCGATGGCCGATGACAAGAGGCACAACTCATCGAATCATTGCCTGAAAGCCTTTTTTCATAAAATAACCAGCGCCCAAGTGCAACTCCCTCAACTGTCATTGGATTATCGGCAGGTATGTCCATAGAAGGAAAGTGACTAGGTATTTCTAAAGCGTATGGCGTTGGCCGAAAATTGGCTTTGTCTTTTTTGCAAGCCACGGTTAAAAAAAGCAATGGAAGAAAATGGATAATTTGCTTCATTTAAAATGGCGTAATTGCGTTTTTAAAATTGTTCACTACTTTTTGAGTCAAAGCCTGTTGGCCAGCTGCTGAATGTGTCAGAAACTCACTATTGAGTTGTATGCTATTTGATCCCTCTCCCAAAAAGTTAAGTAGGTCTAATTTGAGTTTAAACTCATGGGTATTTTGTCCAATATCTGTCCAGTTGATATTAGACCAGCCTAATGCTTGGGCATTGATATCTGAGCCAATATGAAAACTAAATGAATGGTCTGTAATAAGGTTGGCATCTGGAATGGTATCCACTTTTCCTTCAATATTTATAAAGATGTAGCCGGGGTTCCAACCCCAATGCATTGGTCCAGCATTGGATATGTTAAGTGGACTAGTGTTCTCAAATGCGCTTGGATCGAGATGGTTGAGGCTGCTATCTACACCAAGGATACAGTTCAAATGTTCGAATTGCTTATAATCACCTTCAATTTTAAAGAGTTGCTTGTCAGTTTCTCTAAAATCAAAAAGTGAAGCTTGATGCAAGGCAAGAGAATTATTAGCAAATAAACTAAAATAACATTTGAGTTCTGTGAATTTAACTTTAAAACCTTCTTGCGTGGTGTATATGCTATCCATAAAGAAACTTTGACTGCCAAAAACTGGTTGCAATGACATTTCAATATACTCCTTTTGGGCTTGAGGCTTATCTTTTTCACAAGCAGCAAATGCTAGCAATATAAAAGGGGTTATAATTATTGCTCTCATATAACAAAAATACGTCAAAACCCTTAAAATGTTCTTAATTTTAAGAAAAGATATGCTCGACAAGAGAATGCACACAATAACTAATAAATCATTGCAAGTTTATGCTGCCTCAGCTGGAAGTGGTAAAACACATCGTCTTGTTTTGACTTATCTTAAGATTTTACTCTCAGATCCTAATTATGGACAGAAATTTAGAAACATTGTTGCAATGACTTTCACCAATAAGGCTGCCAATGAAATGAAAGAGAGAATTTTGCAGACCTTAAGTGGAATTGCCTTTGAACATCATGCGAGCCAAAAGTCAAATGCCCTAAAGCAAGATCTAATTGCCGAAACAAAACTTAGCGAACAGCAAATTAAAGAAAGGTCGGCAATTGCGCTTCAAGGAATTCTTCATCACTATGAAGATTTTAATATTTCGACGATTGATAAATTCAATCTTAAATTAATAAGATCATTTAGTCGGGATTTAAATTTACCCGCTGATTTTGAGGTAATTATAAACGAAAAGTTAGTTCTAGATGAGGTGCTCGATCTGTTATTTGCCAAACTCGGACAAGCTGATTTTGAAGAACTGACTAAAATGATGTTGGCATACGCAAAAACTAAAGTTGCAGATGGGGAATCATGGGATTTTAAGAAATCGTTAATGCAGTTTTCTGAGGTTTTAGGCAAGGAAAATAACATTGAAGAAATCAAGCTTTTATTTGAAAATTCCTATTCGCACGAAGCATATAAGGCCTTAGTTGAGCGTAAAGAAAAGGTTAAATCTGATTTTTTAGCTAAATGTTCAGAAGCTTATTTATTAGCGGCACCATTTAAAGGAATAAATTTTAAAACTCCAACAGACCAAAAGCGCATCGATGCGCTAGTCAATGACTCCAATTGGGGTCTTGGAAAACAAACTGGCCCTTTTTATGCTTCTGGTTTTTTAAGTAAACTACAAGAAAATAAATTCGACCTTCCATCCGAGGTAAGTAGTTCACTTATAGAATTGTCGGATGCATACCAGAGAGACTTTGCTAAATTTAGTTTGTTAGAAGCCCAAAGAAAAAATTTCTTTAACATGGCATTGTTGCAATATGTTGCAATTCAAATCAGCGAGTTGATGGCCCTTCAAAAACAAATTCGAATCTCGGAATTCAATCAACTTATTAGTCAATTGGTTCAAGGTGAGAGTGCGCCATATATCTATGAGCGATTAGGCATACGCTTTGAACATTTTTTATTAGACGAATTTCAAGATACCTCCCGATTGCAATGGGTCAATATGATCCCCTTGATATTAGAAGCCATTTCTTATAACAGGTTGAATCTCATAGTTGGTGATGCAAAACAGAGTATTTATAGGTTCAATAATGGCTTGGCAGAGCAATTCGTTTCACTTCCCAAACTATATAATCCAGAAGATAATCCGGAACTAAGTCTTATTAGCAAACAATTTGAGTCAAATGGTGAGAAAATAAGTTTAAAAAATAATTTCAGATCTGCACCCCAGATCGTAGCTTTCAATAATGCGCTATTTGAAAATCTAGCTGGTAGTCTTTCTTCGGAGAAAAAAGATTTTTATTCGGATTTAAGACAAGATGCCAAATCCAATAAGCAAGGCTATATTAGAATTGAAACGCTATTAAATAAGCTCCCAAATGAGTTGTTACACCAAAAAATAATCTCGACCATTGATGATTTGTTAAATGATGGTTTTCGACCATGTGATATATGTATTTTAACTGAGCGCAATAAAACGGGAAACTCCATTGCCATGGCATTAACTCAGGCGGGTAAACAAGTGGTTTCTCAAGATTCCTTATTAATCTATTCTAATCCAGTAGTTCAACTTTTTTTAATTTACTTAAAAAAGCGTGCTAGACCATCAAATTCTACGCTCGGTAAACGGTTAGCTGAAGCATATTTGCGTGTACATAAAAAATTTGACGCATCATCTTTTATGTCTTATTTCAAAACAGTTCAAAAGGATGCAAAGACCTACCGATATTTTGATGAAAAGACTTTTTTAAAAGATGAATTTGGATCTGCTGAGGCTATTTTTATGCCATATGAACACTTGTATGATTTATTGCAAAAAGCGGCAATTTGCTTTAAAATTGACGAAACAAAAGATCCTTATGTGCATCATTTTTTTGATGTCGCATTTCAATATCAATTAAATCGTAATGCTGAACTTTTGCCCTTTATAGATTTTGTTGAACAACAAAAGGATAAACTCGCCCTACAGTTGCCAGAGTCAACAGAATCAATCCGAATTACGACTATTCACAAAGCCAAAGGTTTAGAATTTCCCATTGTATTAATACCGAGTTTAGATTTTACAATTGAAATTTATGGCTACAACAATTATTTGATGAATACCAATGAGGGATTGGCTTATTGTTATCCTTCCAAAAATATTCCAGAATTTAAAAAATTCTATGATAAAGAACTTTCAGCCATTTTACTCGATAAAATAAATCTGCTTTATGTAGCTTTAACTCGTCCAGAACAGCGCTTGTATATTTGGAATCATCATAAACAAAAAGGTTTTGGCGCACAAATTCACGAACAAATATTGAATTTGCCATTTTTAGAATCTACCGAAGAACATGTTTACACTTATGGTCTTAATTTAGCTATAGAATTTTCTAAATCAGACCTCGAAAAACAAGCGGCTGAACAAACTAAATTTTATCATCCTATTGGTCTCCACGATCAGCTTTGGTATCCGGCTCTTGCTTTTCGTACTCCTGATATTGATCGAGAAGAAGATTTACTCTTTGGGCTAGCATTTCACCGCGTTCTATCGCTTTGTTCAAGCCCACAAGATTTGACGAGTGCTATAAATCAAGCCCTTCAAGAGGGAGCGCTGGCCATAGATCAAAAAAAAGCTGTTGAAGATGCTGCTAATCGATTTTGGATGCATGTTACGCGAAAAAAATTAAATCTAGATGTTATCGAAGAGTTTAATGAACAACGTATCATTGCAGACATTAATCAAGTAAAACAACCCGATAAAGTTTGGAGAAGGTCAAATGAAATTATCGTCATCGATTTTAAAACCGGTCTAAGAAAAGAAAAGCATCTACAGCAAATTAGCAATTATGCAACTTTGCTTTCTTCGATTTTTAAATTACCAGTAAGGTCTATTCTCTATTACACCCAATTGGATTTATTCTTGGAGCTTTGAATCAAGCCCTGCCAATTGTGCAGCTAACTTTATAAAAGTGTAAACCAAAGGGTGTGGCAGGTCTCGGGTAGAGGAAATTTGAGGACAAAAACAAGTTGCCATAAAGAATGGGTGTGTTTTCATGGAAATGATTTCAGGATCCTCAAATTGATTGTAAGCCTCTATATCAATTAATTCTCCAACTAACTCTTCTAATAATTGTGGATACATACTATAGCGGGTCGCGCTGAGTTCTATAGAACTACAATTTTGATATAGCTTTTCCATCAATGGAGTTTTGGGCCAAACATTTATACGATCAAAATGACTTCCAGAAATTAAATTTTCTGAAATTAGTTTTTCACCGAATGGATTCAAATTGTTTGCCGTTATCAGATGTTCAATAAAGTATTTAAAGCACTCACCAGTTAGAAATACTGGTTTTTGAATCTCAAGTAAATGCCGAAAAATACCACTTAAATAAAACGGGTTTAGGTAGGGGCCAGGTGCTACCCAAATGCCATCGTACTGTTCAAAAACTGTAGGTTTAAATTGTAGGGCCTCATTAATTTTAATCCAATAATAATTTAATTCTAAATCTAAAAATTCAGAGGCATGATCCAAGGAAAGATTGGTCGCATGGTGCGAGTTGTAGGTGAAATTGTAGTCGCCTATGATTGCTATTTTGAGTGCTTCACTCATAATGGCAGCAGCTACCGAATTTTATCGCTTAAACCAACCTCTTAGCTTGGCATTTGTGATTTGGATCGATTCTTCAACACTAGTCTGTGGGTCTACATACCAGACCTTGCAGCTAAATGTTACCTCAAATAATGAATAGTCACCAGTGCCATCAGAGGCTTGTTTTAAGATTGTAAAAGTTGCTGTTTGTCCAGGGTCAGTTTCTCGAGAAATCCAGAATTTACCCGTATTATCTGTATAGGACACTTGCACACCATTGATATTGTTAGTAGCAAGGGTTGCGATGTCTTTGAAGGGGACTGGATTTCCCGAATTTGTCATGTGAAAATCATTAAACATGGGTAGCGTTGGCGTGTTGTTTCCAGTGGCATCCCATTCAAGTGAGCCAAAGGCCAAAGTGATGCTTTGAGCATTGGAAACAGACGCCATTCCCGAAGAAAAAATTACTTTCGAAAGTACAGGTGCGGTATTTACAATTTGCGTATCAACAGCGAACCCCAAATAATTATTAACATTTTGAGTTAATTCAACTTGTGTTCCATTGATATAGCCAATAAAGCTGGCATTAAGATCAACTTTATTGCTAGGTGGTGGTATAATTTCATGTTCAATACATGCTGAACTAATCAACAACAGTAAAGAGGCCAAAAAAGCAAAGCGCGTAAGTTTCATGCGTCTAGGTTTAAAGTGATAATAAATCAAATTTAGTCTTATATACGTAAAGAACCAAAAAAAGATGCCTTCCCAAATAAAACTGAATTATTTTTTTAATAGATAATGCTCAAATTCCATCATAAAATGTGCATCTATAAGTTGCGCACCCTTTGTAATTAATTCATGAACAACTTGCGCTTTTTGGTCAGTAACTTCCTTTGTGCCTTTTTGAACCTTGAAATCGGGATCTTTTTGAATTAATTTTTCTAAGAAGCGCGCAGATTCTATTGGACCTAATTGGTTTGCACAATTCGATTTAAAATAATAAAACTCCCAGGGGTCTCTATTAAAATTAAATACAGTTATAAAGTCAGTTCCAGTTTGCAATAAACCAACTGCATTCTGATAGATTTTTTCAATGACAATATTAGAAAAAAGGTCGATAAAACCCTGTGCCTTTTTTGGATTTGATTTGGCAAGCGCTTTCCATTCAGCGTCGTGCAAACCGTGAATGATTAAAAATTGCTTGAATTCAGTTTCTAAGTCTAATAGTTCTTGCTTGGAAAGCGCCCTGAATTTAATCATTACTGCGTATCACTTTTGCGTACTTCTAAACTAATATCCAAGAGCTCATCTACTTTTTTTTGCGTTATGGCTTGATCGAGTTCAAAAATATATTTCCCTTTGAATGGAACCTTTCTTCTTTTGAATGACAATTCATTTTCAACTACCGTCCCGGATTTATTCCCAATCCAATTTCCTTTTGGATCTGCTATTTTAATTTCAAAAGGTTCGCGAACACTTTTGCCATAAGGTGGCGTTGTTCGTAAAAAAATCCAAAGGTTACTAAAGGCATAATCAGTAGTGCTGCGAAGCGTAAAAATAAAGTCGTAAAGTTGAGTTGTATCTTTTATTTCGACAATAAATTTAGGATGGTCGTTTAGCCCCCATTTTGAATTTTTAAAACGGAACGCTTTTGTATAAATAGCATCCGTACTGCAAGCGGCGAGTATTGCTATGATAAAAAAACTTCCAATTAGATTTTTCATTTCTTTTGCACGCTGTTGGTTGATGAACGGTCTTTACGGGGTGGTCTTTTGCGTTTGTTTTTACTAAATGTTTTCTCGAAACGTGTAAGGCTGTCCTGCCCTACAACATTTTGATAACCAATTTCTTCTACCTTTTCTTTCACTTGAGCAAATTCTGCTAAATCTTTGGGTTTGATACCGTCTTTGTTTAACTTTTTTATTTCAGCAACACGTTCTGGTTTTAGCGCTACCATACCTGTTTCTCCTTTGTAGGCATACCAAATTATACGTTTAAAAACATCTGTTTTCATGTGGATAGCATCTCCTTTTTCAGTATAAAGCTTGCCATCTACTTTTGGCATCGACTTTATTGCATCTAGATACATATCTAATTCATAATTCAAGCAACATTTCAATTTGCCGCATTGACCCGCCAATTTTTGCGGATTTAAGGATAATTGCTGATAACGCGCTGCAGAAGTGGAGACTGATCTAAAATCAGTTAACCATGTACTACAACAAAGTTCTCTTCCACAGGAGCCTATTCCACCTAGTCTAGATGCCTCTTGACGCGATCCGATTTGACGCATTTCTACCCGCACCTTGAAGCGCTCCGCCATATCTTTAATAAGTTGACGAAAATCTATTCGGCCCTCAGCAGTATAATAAAAGGTGGCTTTAGTGAGGTCCGCTTGGTATTCGACATCGGAAATTTTCATATCCAACGAAAGATTTTGGGCCAATGTTCTTGTCTGGGTTAATAAATCTTGTTCTAACTCGCGTCCTTTAATCCATTGATCTATCTGGTCTTGTTTGGCAATATGTAATATTTTTTTACACTCAGAAGATTTTAAATTTGGTGATTTTTTCTTTACTTGAATCTTTGCCAATTCTCCAATTGCCGACACAACACCTATATCCCAACCTGGATTGGCATCTATGACAACCAAGTCACCGGTTTGCAAAGTAAGGCCTTCTGAATTGCGATAAAAAACCTTGCGGGCATTTTTAAAACGCACCTCAACTAAATCAAAAGATGTTTGACCCTGTGGTAAACTGATATTGGCAAGCCAATCAAAAACATCTAATTTATTGCACCCACCGCTGCTGCATGTTCCGTTATTTTTACAACCTCTTGGTGATTTTTCCCCATTACCACACGACGCACAACCCATTTAGAAAATTTTGTTGTAAAGTTAACAATTTAAGTCAAAGCAATTACGCCTGATGAATGTAACGCATTGTTTGGAAACAAAGCTGTGTAAATAGAATTCGAACATTCGCATTACGGTCAATTTGAAAAAATGCATTATCAAAAAGTGCCATAAATTCACGGATATTATTTCCAGAAATGAATGGCGCAAATTTTTCTAAAAACGAGGCCTCTTCATTAGAAGCCTTGCTAAAAGATTGTTCCAAATAATTGGTCAAAAGGCTTTGTCGCAACATATGAAGTGTATATTGAATAAAGAGTTTTTGACGTTCCTTGCCTATAGAAGAAATCTCCTCAGCCCAATCCATCATGGAAATCACATCTTTTTTGTAACAAACGCGCATCATTCGTACGAAATATTCATGTTGCTGGCCTTGGTTATCCGAAGATTTAAGATAGGATATTGCTTCAAGTAAGGACCCATCTGCAAAAGATGCAATGGCCTCTGCGTTATTTGAAGTTTGCGAAAATTTCTCTTGCAAATATTCACTTAAGGAATGCGCATCAATTTTGGGAATCCTTAATATTTGCGTTCTAGATTGAATGGTAGCAAGTAAGTTTTCCGGGTCTTCGCTAACTAGAATAAAAATGGTTTGAGAAGGGGGTTCCTCTAAAATTTTGAGCAATTTATTGGCGCAATCTGCATTCATTTGCTCAGCAAGCCAAATAATCATCACTTTAAAACCACCCTCATAACCTTTTAAGTTGAGCTTTCTAATAATTTCTTTACTCTCCTCTGTTCCGATGATAGGCTTGCGCATTTTGGGATCAATGGATTGGGTCCATTGATACAAGTCAAAGTAGGGATTTTCAATTATTTGCGCACGCCATTCTTCAATAAAATGGTCAGAAGTTTTGGCTATACTTTGAACCACAGGAAAAACAAAATGAAGATCCGGGTGCTGCAACTGATGTACTTTCAAACAAGAAGGACAAACACCACAGCTATCTTCTTTTTGACGATTGGTACAAAATAAGTACTGAGCAAATCCAAGAGCCAAGGGAAGGCCTCCATGGCCACAAGGTCCATGGAACAATTGGGCGTGGGCAATTTTTCCCGCAGCAATGCTTGAAATTATTTCTTTTTTGAGGGTAGCTTGACCTATGATTTGCTGAAACTGCACCATCAAAATTAAAGAAAATGCTGAAATTAGTTTGTGTTCCCTTTCAACAATAAAACGATTTCACCTTTGGCATCATTTTGTTTGAAAAATTCTTGAAGTTCCAAAAGTGAACCTCTATGATAGGTTTCAAATTTTTTTGAAATTTCTCTCACTACACATGCTTCTCGACTGGGGTCAATCCATTCACACATTTGAGCAAGTGTTTTTAAAATTCGATGTGGTGACTCGTAAAAAATCACTGTCCTGTTTTCATTTGCCAATGATTGAATGCGTGTTTGTCTTCCTTTTTTATGTGGTAAGAATCCTTCGAATACAAATTTGTCACATGGAAATCCAGAGGCCACAAGCGCGGGCACAAATGCTGTTGGCCCCGGAAGACATTCGACTTCAATTTGCGCCTCAATGCAGGCCCTAACTAGCAAGTACCCCGGATCTGAAATACCAGGTGTACCAGCATCAGACACCAAAACACAAATTTCGTTTTGTTGAATAATGGCAATGGTTTTTTCCAAAAATCGATGTTCATTGTGGGCATGAAATGCCAGAATTTTCTTTTTGAGATTAAAATGGCTGAGTAGCTTATTGGTAACCCTAGTATCTTCAGCAAATACAATTGAAGCCTCCTCTAAAACTTTTAGAGCACGAAGTGTGATATCTTCTAAATTTCCAATTGGTGTCGGTACAAGGATTAGTTTTGACATTCTTTATGCAAATACGGCACGCACCACTTCTTCAATTTTGGCGCATGGAATGATTTCTATTTTCTGTTTATGTTCTTTTATCCCTTTGGAATATTTTGAAATGATAATTTTTTTATAACCAAGTTTTTCAAGTTCGCTTAGACGCTGTTCCAACCTATTTACAGGTCTTAATTCACCACTTAGTCCAATTTCTGCAGCAAAGGAAACATTTTTATCTATGGCTAAATCGGCATTTGAAGATAAAATGGCCATTGCAACGGCCAAATCAATTGCGGGGTCATCTACTTTGATTCCGCCGGCGATATTTAAAAACACATCTTTTGAAGCTAAGCGGAAGCCACAGCGTTTTTCGAGTACTGCCAAAAGCATATTGAGGCGTTTTACGTCAAAACCTGTCGATGATCGCTGAGGAGTGCCATAAGCGGCAGAAGAAACTAGGGCCTGCACTTCTATTAATATTGGACGTATACCATCTACCATCGAAGCAATTGCAACGCCACTCAGTGATTCTGATCCAACAGAGACCAAGACTTCAGAAGGATTAGAAACAGGAATTAATCCATTACCTTGCATACTATAAATTCCGAGTTCATTGGTAGATCCAAAACGATTTTTTATACTTCTCAATAATCTATAAATGTGATGACGGTCACCTTCGAATTGAAGTACGGCGTCTACCATATGTTCGAGTACTTTGGGGCCTGCAATTGTACCGTCCTTGGTAATATGTCCTATTAAAAAAATAGGTATATCCGTTTGTTTGGCAAAGCGCAATAAGTTAGCTGTGCATTCTCGAACTTGGACCACTGAACCAGGAGAACTTTCAACACTTTCGGTATAGAGCGTTTGAATCGAGTCAATGATCAATAATTGTGGCTGGATATTTTCAGCTTGCACAAGAATTTGTTGAAGATTTGTTTCTGTTAGGATGTAACAATCAGCGTTTGCCAATCCAATTCTTTCAGCGCGCATTCTAATTTGTTGTTCACTTTCTTCGCCTGAAACATAAAGCACCTTTAGTTGCTCATTAATCGCAAGTTGTAGTAATAAAGTTGATTTGCCAATTCCAGGGTCACCACCAAGTAACACTATTGATCCGGGAATTATTCCCCCACCTAAAACTCTATTTAGTTCAAAATCATTAATTACGATCCGACTTTGGTCACTTTTATCAACCTCATTGATCAGAATTGCTTTTTGTGCCAAACTAGATTTCGAAAAACTAACCACGTGTTTAGGTGTTTTCTCAGTACGTTGCTCTAAAAAAGTGTTCCACTCTTTACATCCCGGACATTTTCCGAGCCATTTTGGAGCTTCATATCCACATGATTGACAAAAAAAGGCACTTTTTAATTTGGTCATTGCTAGATTTCGAGTGAAACAAAGTTATTTAAAAAAGCTTCTCTAAGGTTTATTCTAATTGACTTTATCGGAAATATTACTGAAAAGAAAATTTTTTTTCAAAGAAATTACATAGGTTTGATTGCTAGAAATTCAAAAAATATAATTTTGCCCTATAAATAGTTGTCCATCCCATGTCAAAAAGAAGAGCTATTATCAGTTACGACAAGTTGTCAATTGAGCAAAAAAAACAAATACTCCGTGATTTTCCGGACGGTTATATAAATCACCTTACTACGATCAAAACCCCAACAGGTGAGGTGTTGGATGCGCTTGTTTGGGAAACAGATGAGGTGATCTATTTGGTAAAAATCAATAAAATTCAGCCTAAAGTGAGGCCAGTCGATGATGATGATGACGATGACTTCGACGACTACGATAAGCCAGACGACTTAGATGAAGACAGCGAGGATAATGAAGATGACCATACAGACGATTTTGACGATAATAATGATGACGATGAGGATTCGGATGAAGATTAACTAGGTTGAACCCAAGATTTTTTAACTTTGGGTTATGATTGACGCTATCTCTTCAGATCAACTTTCTACTATTCTCGCTCAAGCTCCTTCAATAGATCAAATTGGCGCCTTAGAACGCGTGGCGCGCATTCAAGCAAGAAGCATTAAGGGTGCTGCCAAATTGCAAGGATTGCGTATGGCCCTTTCGATGATAGATTTAACTACATTGGAAGGAAAAGATTCGCCTGCTAAGGTGAGTCAGCTTTGTTATAAGGCACAACATTTACACGACCAAGCAGATGGGCTTCCGACTGTGGCAGCTGTTTGTGTTTATCCAAGTATGGTAGCACATGCAAAAAAGGCACTTGGTAATTCTGGTATCAAGGTAGCTAGTGTTTCAACTGCATTTCCATCTGGTCAAGCACCATTTGAGATTAAAAAGCTCGATACCCAGTATGCCATTGATAATGGCGCTGATGAAATTGACATGGTTATTTCAAGGGGAAAGTTCTTGTCTGGTGAATACCATTTCATATTCGATGAAATAGCAGCAATTAAAGAAATTTGTGGCCCAATCCGCCTAAAAGTTATTTTTGAAACAGGTGAGTTAGATTCATTGGATCAAGTGCGAAGAATATCAGATATAGCCATTGCTGCCGGGGCAAATTTTATAAAAACCTCCACGGGTAAGATTCAACCAGCTGCAACATTTCCAGTAGTCTTAACCATGTTGGGAGCAATCAAAGATCATTTTGATAAAACTGGCCAAATGGTAGGCATGAAACCAGCTGGAGGGATTTCATCGGCAAAAATTGCGCTACATCATTTATTATTGGTAAAAGAAGTTTTGGGCGATGCCTGGCTTACAAATGAATGGTACCGTTTCGGTGCAAGTAGTTTGGCCAATGACTTACTAATGCAATATCAAAAACAACTGACTGGGAAATACCAGTCGGCAACTTATTTTTCAATTGATTAATAATGAGTTCAAATAACTGGAATTTAGACCCTGCACCGGAATCCACAGCGCAGATTCAACTCAAACCAAAGTACGAATTGTTTATAGATGGTTCATGGCAAAAACCTCATTCAAAAAAGTATTTTGATTCATTGAATCCGGCCAATGAAAGTATTTTAGCCCAAATAGCCCATGCAAATCAAAAGGATGTGGATATGGCTGTAAGTTCCGCTCGTAGGGCTTACAGAGATGTTTGGTCTAAAATGAGTGGAGCGCAAAGAGGAAAATACTTATTTAGAATTGCTAGGCTCATGCAAGAAAAATCACGCGAACTGGCTGTTCTAGAAACTTTAGATGGAGGCAAGCCAATAAGGGAATCAAGAGATGTTGATATACCCCTTGCCTGTAATCATTTCTTTTATTATGCCGGTTGGGCAGATAAATTAAATGAAGCTTTTGCGGGTCAAAAACCCAGTTCAATTGGAGTTGCTGCTCAGATTACGCCCTGGAATTTCCCGCTGCTTATGCTTGCTTGGAAAATAGCTCCTGCATTGGCTTGTGGCAATACCGTTGTTTTGAAACCAGCCGAAACCACTTCATTAACTGCACTTAAATTCGCAGAAATTTGTCAAGAAGCAGGGCTGCCCAATGGAGTCGTGAACATTGTAACTGGTTTTGGCGACACGGGTGCACTCCTCGTTGCTCATCCTGATGTAGATAAAATTGCTTTTACCGGAAGTACAGCCGTTGGGAAATATATTCAAAAAGCGTGCATAGGAACAGCTAAAAAATTAACGCTTGAACTGGGAGGTAAATCTGCAAATATAATTTTAGAAGATGCACAAATAGACCAAGCAGTTGAGGGAATAATTAATGCAATTTTCTTCAATCAGGGTCATGTGTGTTGCGCCGGTTCTCGCTTGTTTGTTCAAGAATCTATTGCCCAACAAGTTGTCGAAAAATTAAAGTTCCGACTTCAAAGTATTTATATTGGCGATCCATTGGATAAAAACACTGATATTGGCGCAATCAACTCGAAAAAACAGCTCGAAACTATTGAAAAATATATTGCCCTTGGTATTAGCGAAGGAGCTTCAATTTTTCAGCCAGAATGTAGGATGCCAACAAAAGGTTATTATTGTAAACCTACTTTATTTACTGACGTGGCGCAAAGTGCGCGAATTGCTCAGGAAGAAATTTTTGGACCTGTTCTCACCATTCAAACTTTTAGGACAATGGAAGAAGTTGTTCAAAAGGCGAATAATTCGCCTTATGGGTTGGCAGCAGGTATTTGGACGGCAAAAGGTGCACGAATTTTCGGCATGGGTAAGCAATTACATGCGGGTGTAGTTTGGGCCAATACATATAATAAATTTGACCCAAGTTCTCCTTTTGGTGGATATAAGGAAAGTGGTTATGGCCGTGAAGGCGGTCGTCATGGGCTCAGTGCATATCTTCAATTTAATACCTAATGGAAATATTAAAAACTTATAAATTATACATAGGTGGACAATTTCCACGAACTGAAAGTGGAAGGTCTTATGTGGTTTATGCAAAGGATGGTAAACCACTCGCCAATGCTTGTTTGGCTTCGAGAAAAGATATTCGCAATGCGGTGCAATCGGCAAGAAAAGCACATGCTTCTTGGGCAGCTAAATCACCCTTCAATAGGAGTCAAATTGCTTATAGAATGGCAGAGATGCTAGAAGCGAGGAAAGCTCAGTTTATTGAAGAACTCATAGTTTTGGGGAATTCAAAAGCCGCTGCAGAAAAAGAAGTAAAATTATGTATCGATCGCTGTGTTTATTATGCAGGATGGGCTGATAAATATCAATCAATAATTGGCAGTGTAAATCCAGTCGCAAGTAGTCATTTCAATTTTTCGATGCCTGAGCCTATGGGCGTGGTAGGTGTGTTGGCTTGTCAGCGTAGCGCTCTTATTGGATTTATTTCCCAAGTTTTACCACTTATAGTTGGTGGTAATACTGTTGTAGTTTTAGCCAATAGTGCGCAACCTATTTGTGCAATTTCGTTTTCAGAAATTTTAGCTACCTCAGATGTTCCTGCAGGTGTAGTAAACATTTTAAGTGGAAATATTTCAGAATTATTACCTGTTTTAGCAGGGCACATGGATGTAAATGCCATGAGTTTGACTCCAGTAGATAGCCAATTGATGCAAAAGGCTCAAGAATTGGCAATTGATAATTTAAAACGCATAAAGATTTTAGATTATGATTTTAATTTGGCCGCTGTGCAAGGCTTGCGATTTATTTCAGAATTTCAAGAAATAAAAACAACGTGGCATCCTATTGAGCAAATTGCCGGAAGTTCAAGTGGATATTAATCGAAAAAGAATTAAATTTAATTCATTAACTAACCCAAAACCTATGTTTAGACTCACTGTACTTACTTTAATTAGCATTTTTGTTTTCGGTGCTTGTACTATGGAAAAACGATTGTATCGAAATGGATATAATGTACAATGGCATGCTTCTTTAAAAACCAATAAAACAATTGGAAATGGAGACCTATTGGTTACAAATCAAGCGGAACAGAAAATACCAAATCAAAATCTCGATCTTTTAAACGAGGTTGATAATGAAAGAATTACATTAGTAGTTGAGGATTGTACTGCAGAAATTAAGACAATTGAAGCTCAAAGAGATAAAGTTTCTAAGTCCTCGGTTAGTAATAGTAAAAAAGGACCCGTTTTTGAATATTTTGTTCCTCAACATAAATCAATGGCTTCTGTACAGCAGCACTCTTTAACTAAGCATAAAGATCTGCGCTTAAATCGTGCACTCAAAAAATTAACTGTGCAAGATTCCTCCTCAGACGACATTCCCTTAGTTCTTTTATTTATTCTTTGTTTTATTTTTCCTCCTATTGCTGTTGGTTTAGCAACTAATTGGGATATCGAGACAGTGATATACAATATAATTTGGTGTGTCCTTTGTGGTGTACCAGGAATTATTCATGCACTAATCGTAGTGAGTCGAAATAGCTAAAATGCTGCTGTATTTAAGACTGGCCGGACTCTTATTAATACCTATAGTCTTGGTTGCATTACCGGCTTCTTATTTCGATTCGGGACAATCAATGTGTTTGTCTGTGCTCTTATTAGATAAACAATGCATTGGGTGTGGGCTCACTCGAGCTCTGCAACATTTAATACATTTTGAATTTATTCAAGCATGGCAGTTTAATAAATTGGTGGTCTTTGTATTCCCAATTCTTTTTTATGTTTGGCTTAAACTGACAATAAAAAGCTATAGAAGAATCAAATCAAAAAATCGCTGATATCCTGGGTTGCAGCCGAGATAACAGGACGAGTTTCATTGGGATTGAAGGCACTGGCGATCCATTGATCTTGATCCAATACCAAGGTAGTCATCCTATCAAAAAAATTAATATTGAATTGTGCTCCTAAGGCTTTGATCAAATGATTGATTTTATCTATGGAGCATCCGGAGGCCTTTAATTCAGATTCATTGGCAACAAGAACAAGCGCTTGTTTGGCAAACAAAAAACCAGTAGCAGTCATTTCTTTTCCGTGGGTTTGCCAATTATTTGCAAAATTTATGATCTCTTCCGTAGCAATTGTTTGCTCATTTGGAGTCAATTGACGGTTACTCACAAAAACCCAAATTCGGGCTTCCGTTCCAAATTTTTCTAGTATGCTAGAGATCTGCTGCATTTGCTATAAGTTCGGCTATATCCATGACGTGAATTGTGGATTCCTTTTGGGCATGTTTGATTCCATCAGTCATCATTGTATTGCAAAAGGGGCAACCCGTTGCAATAATTTGTGCATTTGTTTGAAGCGCATCTTCTGTTCGTTCAATATTTATTTCTTTAGATCCTTTCTCGGCTTCTTTGAACATTTGAGCGCCTCCCGCGCCACAACACAATCCATTAGCCTTGCAACGCTTCATTTCTACTAACTCAGCATCGAGTTTTAATATTAATTCTCGAGGTGCTTCATAGACATCATTTGCACGTCCTAAGTAACATGGGTCGTGAAAGGTAATTTTCTTGCCTTTGAAAGTGCCATTGTCAGCAAGTGTTAATTTACCAGAGTATATTAAATCTTGAATGAGTTGGGTATGGTGTATTACTTCATAATTCCCGCCTAATCCAGGGTATTCATTTTTTAGAGAATTGAAACAATGAGGGCATGCAGTTACAATTTTTTTTACTGCATAGCCGTTGAGTATTTCAATATTCATCAATGCCTGCATTTGAAATGTAAATTCATTTCCAGCACGTTTAGCAGGATCTCCAGAACAGCTTTCTTCGGTTCCTAAAATGGCAAAATTTACTTTACACTGATTAAGAATTTTGACAAGTGCTTTTGTGATTTTTTTTGCACGATCGTCAAAAGAACCTGCGCAACCAACCCAAAAAAGAATTTCTGGACTTTCATTGGCAGCCAACATTTCAGCCATGGTACGAACTTGTATATTCATGTTGTGTCTATATTCTTATTCTTCTTTTGACCAATTCATACGCTCATTTGAAGCAAATTGCCAAGGTGCGCCATTGTTTTCAATATTGGTCAACATTCCAGTTAATTCAGATGGAATATTGGCTTCTTCCATCACTAAAAACCTACGTAAATCAATAATTATTGATAAAGGATCAATATTTATAGGACATTCTTGCACACAGGCATTGCAAGTAGTACAGGCCCAAAGTTCTTCTTTACTAATATAATCACCTAACAAAGATTTCCCATCTTGTGACTCTTTGCCATTTTTTCTTTTATAATTTCCCAGCTCGGCCATGCGGTCACGGGTATCCATCATGATTTTGCGCGGAGAAAGAAGTTTGCCCGTTATATTGGCTGGGCATACCGATGTGCAGCGGCCACACTCTGTGCAACTATAGGCATCCATTAGACTTTTCCATGTCAAATCTGTAATATCCTTGGCTCCAAAACGTGCAGCAGGAGCATCATTGGTAGGGGTAGAATACGGATCCGCATTCGGATCTAACATGAGCTTGACTTCATTGGTCACGCTTGGCATGTTTTCGATTTGACCTTTTGGCTCCAATTTTGAATAATAGGTATTAGGAAATGCAAAGAAAATATGTAAATGTTTGGAGTATGGAAGATAATTCATGAATGCAAAAACCATAATAATATGGCCCCACCAACCCACTTGTTCCAAAATATGAAGTGTATTGAGATTATCGATACCTCCAAAAAGAAGTGGACCGATAGATTTGCTAATTAAAAAGTCATTACTGAGGTTTGAATGTAATTTTAATGCGGCTTCATCGGCGCCATTCATGGTAAATATGCATGCAATCAAAACGATTTCCATGATCAAAATAAGATTGGCGTCTTTGGTTGGCCATCCCGCTAATTCTTTCATATTAAGCCTCGGTAATTTTAGCATATTACGACGCGCTAAAAAGGCCAGGGTCCCTATAAAAGCAAGAATTGACAGGATTTCAATGAAACTTATAGTAAATGTATAAAATGCACCTAAGCTATGCTGAAAATAACGGTGTGAACCACTCAATCCGTCAATAAAAATTTCAATGAGTTCAATTTGGGTGATGACAAACGCTGCATAAATAGTTAAGTGGAGAAGAGCAGCAATAGGTCGATTAAACATTTTCTTTTGACCAAGAGCAACTAAAAGCATGGTTTTCCATCGTTTAGCTTTCTGGTCAGATCGATTTAAAGGCAGCCCGAGATGAATGTTTTGAGCAATTTTATAAAGATTGAATGCAAAAAATCCAGTACTTAAAAGCGCTAAAACGCCAAAAATGAGCTGATGCATAAAGTTTTTTTATTGGGGTAAACTGTCCAAAATTCTAATGAGTTTATCTTCATTTTTCTTTGAAAGTTGTAGACCTTTGGTTTTTCCTCCTATCAGTGAAAGATGTACGTATCTTTCAGGGTGGGCTTCTAGATCTGTAACTAAATTCTGTAAGTCTTTATTTGTTGCAACAAGTTCAGCATAAAGCTTATCGTCATGTACGAGTTTACCAATGGTTCCTTGTCCTCGATCTATCTCATCCAAAATAGTATTGAATTTTTTCAAAGTAGTCTGTGCCTCTAATATGGTGTTTTTAAAATCAGCAGTAACAAGTTCATCAGTGATTTTCTTGGTATTTCCAATAATTGCCGTTATTTGATCATTACTCTTTTTTAAATTGAGTGTTATGGCCTCCACATTAACCATGATTTTTGCAAATTGTGCCTTTTCAGTTGCAACAAAGCCCTGAAGTTCATCTGCCACTTTACCTAATTTGGCAATGGTTAATTTTACTTGTTTTAAACTCCCTTCTATTTCCGATGTAGCCGTGGTATCCCAAAAAGTAGCCAAAGACCCAACCATCTTATCTACAGAGAGCATCATGGTTTGAAGTTTTTGAGAAATCGGATCAGCATAGGCTTTTACTTGCGAAACCACATCTACAGAGAGTTTTCCCGGAAGAGTTGAGCCGGCCTTGTAAAAGGTGCCATCTGAAGTACTGGGTAAGTGAACGATTAGTGCTTTGGTGAAAAAATCTAAGGAGCCAATTTCAACATAACTACCTTTCGGCAGTTGAATATGAGAATTGTGAATATTAAAAGTCAATTTTACTTTATGTAATGAGTCGCCTTTCGGATTTGATTTAATGCTCAGTACTTTGCCAATCTCAACACCATCGAGGGTTACATTAGAGGAGGCCATTAGTTGACCCGAATTGGGGAAGTAAGCGGTGTATATGTCATCACCTCCAAAAAAGCTATTCCCTTTAAGAAAATTGATCCCGGTAATGAGAATCACAATGGCGAGTAGCGCTATGACAGACGCTTTGATTTCTTTTGAAAATTTCAAGCTAGTTTTTTTCTGCTAATTTAATGGCTTTTTCAATACTGATGCGTTCACCATCAAGGAAAGCGACCACAAAGGCATGTGTAAAACCTTTTTGAATGAGTTCATTTTTATAATTTTTGGCACCTTGAAGATCATTAGGAAATTGCCCTGAACAATACTTATAGAGCGTATTATCTTGGTATTCAAATATTTCTAGACCCTTGAAGTTACTTGAATTATGTGCTAAGCGTTGTGAAGAAGTTTCTATTTGTACACGAAATATAAGGCCAGGCTCTTTTTTGGTCTCAATCGGTAATTCCACGGGTTTACTTGGCTTTGTTTCGCTTGGTTTTGATTGATTATTTGTGGTTACCTGAGTTTTTCCTGAAACCATCTTGTCTTCGGTAGCATTTTTGTATTTAACAAATGCTTCGAATATTGAACGTGCCATTTTTTGTTGACCTTCCGCTGAACCAATAAGTTTTTCTTCAGTTGGGTTTGGTAAAAAAGCAGTTTCAATCAAAACACTTGGCATGGTTGTTTTATAAAGCACCAAAAATCCAGCTTGTTTTACCCCTCTGTCATAGCGTCCAATTTGTTTAAATTCCTTCTGAATTAATTCGGCAAACATAATGGATTGGCGGTGAAAAACTGCAAGCTGAAATTGCAGGGCAATAATCCCATCGGGAGTGAGGTCATAAGAACGATATTTTGCTCCTTTGTCGTCTTCTAAATTGATACTTGCGTTTTCTCTTTCGGCAACTTTTTGTTGGGCATCTGTTCTGTGAAGGCCCAAAACATAGGTTTCTGAACCATAAGCCGTTGTGCTGCCTGCATTGGCATGAATACAAATGAAGAGGTCGGCATTGTTACGATTTGCGATACTAGCCCTTTCAGCCAATTCAACGAATACATCTGTTGTTCGTGTATATATTACTTTGATTTCCGGGTAGCGTTCTTTGATTAATGCGCCGAGTTTAAGTGCCATCGAAAGACAAACCTCTTTTTCATTATTATGCGCACCATGACAACCAGGGTCATGCCCTCCATGACCGGCATCAATTACAACTGTTTTGATTTTTCCTACTTGGGCCCAATGAGTTATAGGAAAAAATAAGCCAAGCATTGCCAATAAAACTAGGCGAATTGCGTTTTTTTGCAAGCCATGGAAATTTGGTAGCTTTGTAAGATTTTCTTGCATATTACAAATCTAATTAAGCAACTTGAGTAAGAATCAGCGTTTTTTACAATTTTTCTTCGCTTCATTGTTAATAATGTTGGTAAATGGATTGGTTACGGCTCAAGATACCCTTTTTGTCAATGGACAAAGTATAAATAAAGTAGTCACCTATAAGGCGAGTCAGAAAATTGTGCACGATGTGGTATTGCGTCGCATTTATTTGTTTGGCAATGCCGAAGTTCAAAGCGATGGTTTTACGATTCGGGCAGGTTACATCCTTATTGATATAGACTCCAATTTAGTAGAAGCCAGTTATCGATTAGATAGTTTAAATACTAAAGTAGAATTCCCTGAACTTACCGAGGGTAATGAAACAATTCGTTGCCAGACAATTAAAATGAATTATAAAACTCAAAAGGCATTTATTCAAGCTTTGGCCATAAAGCAAGATGAATTCTATTTTCGGATGCAGACCGCAAAAAGGCAGCAAAACGAAGAATTACATCTTAGGCAAGGCATCCTAACTACCTGTGATTTAGAGGAACCACATTATCATTTTCAGTTGAGCAAAGGGGTGTTGGTTCCCAATGAGCGCATTGTAACTGGCCCAATGAATTTATGGATTTCTGGTATTCCAACGCCCCTTGGTCTCCCATTTGCTTATATTCCAACAAATCAAAAGGAACGTTCATCTGGCTTATTGTTCCCAGAATTTATTCCTTTGTCTGCCTATGGTTTTGGGGTACAGAATTTAGGTTGGTATTTTCCGATAAATGACCGTCTTCAAACTTCTGCATACGTCAATTTATACAGTAGGGGATCTTGGGGCTTGCGCAATGATTTTGATTATGCCAAAAGATACAGCTATAATGGTAGATTATCCCTTGGTTTTCAGCAATTCAATAGTGGATTTCCTTTAAATGATAAACGCAACAAATTAAGTATTTCTTGGTCGCATCGAAAAGCACCAAAGTCCAACCCATTTTGGGATTTTTCTTCAAATGTCAATTTTATTTCCGATAATCAATCTAAAAACTCTTTAGACCCAATCAATCCAGATTATTTTTCCAATTCCTTTAATTCGGATATTAATTTGGCTCGAAATTTCCCAGGTAAGCCGATCAATAGTGGTTTAAAACTTTCGTTAAGACAAAACTCGATAGCTCAAAATATTTCACTGACAAGTCCAGTTTTTAATTTCAATGTAACCCGAGTGTTTCCGTTTAAAGATTTTTTCGAGGTAGCAGATAAAAATTGGAAAAAAACCATTCAGCGCATTGGTGTTGCCTATAATTTAGAAGCTCAGAACCGATCACAGTTTAAAGATAACTTATTGAGCAATGGAGATTTCAATGCCATAGGACAACAATTCATGAATGGAATAAGTCAGTCTATGAGTATTCAGACAAACACGGGCTTTTTTAAAAATGCATTAAAAATTAATCCGAGTTTGAATTATGGTAATAAATTAAATTTCCAACAGGTCGTTAAAACCTATAATCCAATTGAAAATAATACCCAAACAGATACCATTGGTCAATTGGCAATGCGACACGAACTAAATTTTAACCTCACCGCTACAACCGTCATTTATAGTTATTACCGATTTGTTGGTAAGCGTCAGGCACGCTTAAGGCACTTAATGACTCCTAACCTAGGATATCGCTACACCCCAGGTTGGAACCCACTGCTAAGTGTTAATGCCGGACCGAATCAAAGTCAAATTACCTATTCGCCTTTTGAAAGGAGCATTTATTCTGTAGGTTCGAATCGGGAGGCATCAATGCTTACTTTTGGCATCAATAACACAGCAGAATTAAAATTTAAGTCTGAAAAGGATACCGTAAATGGTTTTAAAAAGATTAGACTGCTCGATCAATTTTCAATTACTGGAAACTATGACTTTACCAAAGATTCCATACAACTTTCTGACTTGGCTTTAAACCTTAGGATAAGCCCTGCGTCTTGGATAAATTTTGTTTCCAATGCGCAATGGAGTCCATATGCATGGAATTCAAATGGTCAAACCCAAGGAAATTACGCATGGAAAAACGGTCAATCATTAGGGCGACTTACCAGCACCAATTTAACAACATCGATGGTATTAGCGCCTAAAAAGGACCGTAAAAAGCTACAAGATCACAGCCTTTTATTCAATGAGCAAGATTGGAACGCAGACTTTAATTACTACGCTTTACATCCAGAAAATGCTATTTATTATGACATTCCTTGGAAAATGACGCTTTCTCATGTCTATAGCATTCGGGCCAATCAAGACCTTTCTACAAATCCAAGTACTTGGTTATTTGTCCAGACTCTGGTGTTAAGTGGTGACCTGAGTTTTACCAAAAGATGGAATCTATCTGGAAATCTAAATTTTAATCTTCAAGAACAACGGTTGACAAATGCTTATTTTGCCTTAAATCGGAACATGCATTGTTGGGCGCTGTCATTCTATTATGTTCCATTGGGAGGAAACAAAAGTTTCTTGCTCACCATAAGAAATACTTCGAGTATTTTTAGGGATGCAAAAATAGAAATCAGGAAGCCTCCTTCTTTTCTGTAGGACTGGTTATAATTCTCTGGTGATACACATTTCCGATTATGTAAGTGTATTTTGCACCAAAAAATACAACTTGTGCAGAATAATGTACCCACGCCAACATGATAAATATAGAATTGGCTACTCCTATTGAACCCATTATAAAATAATGCTGTAGGTAATAACCGATAAGTAATTGGCTGAAATAAAGCAACAGGGCGGTCATCATAGCGCCGTTGCGCGCTACTTTCCAAGTCACTTTTGCATTATGCATATATTTGAAAATAAGGCTAAAAATCAACACATTAGTAAGTAGTGTAAATAGGATATGTAATGTTTGGATTGAAAAATCTACAATACCATTTTGGGTAGAAAGCCAACTTGTCAATGCCGAGAATAGTACAATTTGAATAAAATACAATAAGATAATCAATAAGGCAATAAAGGCTAAAATTAAAATTCCTAAAAAACGGAAGCCGATAATTTCCATCAATATATTTGAAGAAGTTCTATTTTTTTTATTGACGTTAAAAAATTCATTTAGACTTCTCTTCAAAGAAATCATAAATGCAGAACAAGTATATAAAAGAAGGCCAGTACTAAAAATTTCAAGAAATAAATTTGGCTTATCGAAGGATATCGAATCAATCAAATTTAAAAGTGCGGAAGAATCTTTTATTCCCAATCCATTTTGGATAATCTGGGCTAAAATTTTGCGCATATTCTCCGATCCAATGAGGCGTTCATATATCGAAGTAGTTAAATAAATGATGGGAATGAATGCAAATAAAGTATAATAGGCCAGCGCAGCACCGTGATGGAAAGCACCATCTTTTATAAATTCTTTAAGCGCTTGTTTAAATGCCTTGAACAAATCAAAGATCAAAAGCTTTTTATTTTTTACTGATTTCAATGGCACTAATTTGGTTTAGTTTTTCAAAAGCGTAAAGCAAAAGTAAATCTCTTTCTGTCGTACGAACATAGTTGTGATATAACCCACCCACAAACATGGCTTTTTCAAAAACCACAGGTATACCCTTGTCAACAATTCTATATTCATCGGGTCTGAAATGCACTAATTCATTGTTCAATTTAATTGTATTTAAAGGGCCGAAAAGTCGAGCGCGTTCAGGTGCCTTGTAGTGGTAATATATTGCTTCAGGAATATTTTTTTTGGTGAGTTTCCCATTCTGTAGAATACAAATGTGATCACAAAGGCCCAAAATATCTTGTCCTTCGTGTGAGACCAGAATAATCCCTGTGTCCTCTTGATCTCTAAGATCCATAAGTTGTTTACTTAGCTTTTGTCTTAAACGCGCATCGAGATGTCCAAAAGGCTCATCCAATAAAAGAAATTCGGGCCGGTCAGCAATGGCACGAGCAATTGCTACGCGTTGTTGTTGTCCTCCAGAAATTAGATTTGCTTTAGTATAACGACAGTCGTTAAGATTCATTAAAGTCAATAATTTTTCTACGCGTTTGTCTCTTTTTAAATAGGGCCAATGCAAAATGGCTTCGCGAATATTCTCCTCTACAGTATGAAAAGGATCTAGTTTAAAATCTTGATTTACAATAGAAATATTGGAAAATCCTGGTACTAATAGATTTCTCACCAAATTTTGAGTTTTGCCATTTAATAAAATTTGTCCGGAATCTGGGTCCAGAAGCCCAGCACAAACTTTTAGTAATGAAGATTTACCCGCTCCACTTTTTCCAACGAGTCCAAGAATTTCACCTCTTTTAACTTGAAGGTTCAAATTCTTAAGCACTGGATTTTGAAAGCTAAGGCTAATATTTTTTAATTCTATCATTGGATGAGTTCTTTTGGGAAGCTTTTAGAGGCAATAAATATTCCTGGAACAGGATTTGACATTGGTTCAAAATCTTTGAGAAAAATAGTAATGGTATGGTTATTTGACGCGGCAATATACTGACAATCATCAAGTATTGAGTTCGATGCACCTACATATATGGTTGGGTTATTGGGTGAAATAATTTCAAAAAGATACATATCATCTATTTGGTATGCGAATGGATTGTTTTCTTGGTCAAAACCCTCTAAAGTATATTGACTTGCAGGATGCTGTAAAATACGCTCAACAGTTGTTGTGATTTGTATTTCATCTTCCCAATGGTATTTTATATTGTCTTGTGATTCGAGACCCTCATGCTGCTTATCTGCAAGATCTTGTGAATAAAATTCATTGTTTAAGTATACGTGGATTTTACAATTCATCTTTTTGGTTGGTTTTTTCTAATTCGTTTGTTTTAAAAGCAGATGGCACTAGTTCGGGCACAAGTTTCATTACAATGGGCAATAGTAAGGTGCCACCAGGCAAAAGAAAAAGAGCTAGAGAAGGCATTGATTTTAGTATGTCGTAGAATTGTAGCTTGACCTGCTCTTTTTCTTCCTTATTTAATTCTTCTTTGGTTGATTTTTGCAAGAGCTCCATAAGTTCTTTGCTCTCTTTTATTTCTAAAATTAGGCGTTCTTTATTTCTACCAATGATTCGCAACCAACGATTACTGGTTTCTTTAAATGCAAAACTAGTTGCAACAGATTGCTTATAAATCTCGATTTCTTCTGGTCCGTTCTGAGATATAAAGGCCAAACACATTTCCTCGGATTGTAGCATTTGTTCCTCATTCAATTCTAAAACTGCGCCTAGAGTTTTGAGTTTTTTCTTTTCAATCGGGCTTACTAAATGGGTGCTCTGTAAAAGAAAATGAGCATACTCAAAGGTAATTTGTCCAAGTAAGGCATCGTTAACATGTTCCTCTTTTAGGATTTGCAGGGAAATACCAGAAGATATTCTTTCTTTATAAATATCTTTTAAAGATTTATTTAATGTTGCTGAAGCAAGGAAATGTTGTAAAATCTTTTTTTCGTTATCCTCCAGGACGCCATCCATAAATGCTGTGTAAATAAGCCCATTGAAAACAGAGGCTGTATAGCGCATGTTACACCTTGAAAAAGTATTGACCTTGTTTTGCAGAAAAGAGCGAAATAAAATAATGTCAATAAAAATAAATGCATTAGAAAGATGATTTAACCAAAAGTTCGAGCCCAAAGGTGAACTTTTAACTCCAACCCTTGATTTCAAAATAAGTTCAAGTTTGCCAAAAGGGCTTTTGTGAAAATTCATTTCTATGAGTTCTCGAGGACTTAGGCCCTCATAGTCTTTGTAAAATTCTAATGCATCTTCAATAAATTGGATTTTTGAAAAGGTTTGGCTATGCTTGCGAAAATAGGTGAAGAGGAGGGTTTCAAATAAGAGCAGTTGGAGTTGTTCATCAGTATTGAAATGCTTTTTACTGAATTTATTTGAGAAAATAAAGGACTTCGCAGTACCATAAATTAAGCCTGTTTGGTGTGAAATAAAGTGCGTCAGGTTAGATTCTTCTTGTTCAATTAGATCAGCATCGATTTCAAATACTCCCTCTTCGAGAAGTTCGAAGAATTTAGCAATCCAATTTTTAGATCCCGGTGAAAAATTTATCTTTTGATCGACGGCTGACACATTCAAATTTAATGTTTAATGCAGCGCGCAAAACTTACCTTACGACTAAAAAATACACCTGGTTCTGTTGAAAAGGCTTTGAAATCAAGAACATAAATCCCAAAATCGGCAATGGTACCATATTCTGTACTTCCATCCCAAATTATACTTCCATCTTTATCAAGTAACTCATTAATAATTAAACGTTTAACAATATCTCCACTCAAAGAATAAATAATTACTTGCCCCATCATAAACGACACGGGCAGCTGGTAGTTAATTTCCAAAAAGTCGTGGTATCCATCTTGATCAGGACTCAATTCAGGATGGCTCAATACGAGTGCGCCTTTTTGAGTGCTTGACAGTTGTTGTGAATTCTCTCGTCCTGGGGTGCCAAATCCAATGGTTTTTGATGCCGAAAACCAATTTTGATAAGATTGAGTTGGCCCAAAAGCATCTAAACGTTCTAAACTAACACCTTCTTGATTTTCTATTAATGGTGAATGCCATGAAGCAGAATAATGCAATTGATCCAAAATATCACTTTTATAAATTAATTCACAAGTGCCACTATCATTATAAAAATAAGGAAGCGATTGGGCGCTAATATTTTCAAATGAAGTTGCGGGATAGAATTGCATTAGAAAATTAGTATCTGGACAAAAAGCAACATATTCATGAGGGCTTAGTTTGGTAGAAAAAATTTCTATTGAATTGATCCCATTACTTATATGGCAACCGCTTAAATCGAGGTATTTGTTTGATTTATTATACAATTCAACAAAATCTGAACCGCCTGCTGGCGGATCAAATAGCAATTCATTGATAACTAGATCTCCTAATTTGGGCCTTTGGTAGTTTACAAATTCGGTGGTATCTGAATTTGAATTACCCCAACAATCAATAAAATCGAAAAGAAAAATTTCAAATGGTTGACTAAATGGTATAGGAGTTTCAAAATTTAATTTAAGTTGTGCATTTGCTTGATTGAATCCGTAATCAAATACTTCTCTAGAAAAATTACCCAGATTATTGGAGAAATTTATATCCGCATATAACAAACTTAAAGTATCAATAGGTTCAGAAAAATAGATTGACAAGTTTATTGAATCAATAACCTCTGCACAGGTAATATTGGGTACTAAGGTATCTTGCAATGTATCTAAAATCGAGTTGGCACCTCCTGGAGTCCCTCCCAAAATGGCTTGACATGACCCCCAATTATTGAAGTCTGAACAAGGTTCTTGCAAAGAACGTCTTTCTAAGCTGTATCCTCCCAATTTTTTAATTGAATCAAGATGCCATTCTATCGAATAGGAGAGAACATCCTTTGCAGGCTCTAGGTCATGAAAAAGTTGAATAGTTTCTGCGGTATTATTCAAATTTGGAAAGGAGGTTACTACAATTGTATTGGATTGATTAAATCCTGCGTCATGGCCAGTAGGGACAACAGTTACATAGCAAGACGGGTGAAGCCAAAAGGAAGGAAGGGTACAGGTTGTGTTGTCGTCTTGAATTTTCCATCCGTTTAGTTGTTGGGTAAAATTTCCTGCATTGTATAATTCAATGTATTCGGTAATCGGAAGACCATTTGATGGTTCGGGGTCTGACATTATTTCGGTCATTATTAGATGTGGACTACCAGTCTCTAAAATTGGCCCAAAGTATAAGTCGTCAAAGAAAAAATTTTCTTTGTTCGAATTAGTATAGGTAAAAACGAGCCCAGTAAATGCGCCGAGTGGGAGATTAGGCAATGATCCCGAAAACCAAATTGTGCTTTCTTGAGTCATGTTGTTTCGGACATTAAGAGAATAATTATTTTCAAAATATTTAAATTGAAAAAAAAGTTGAAAAGCTGAAGCAATACTACCTAATGGACCTTGCGCCAATAAACTGTCGTTTCCATTTTGTCTTAAAAATAATTTAGGAGCATCTTGAGTGCCAGACTCTCCAAATTCAAGATATAAAGCATTGGTTGCGTTTAACAAGTCAAAATGATCTGCTCTAATATAAAAACGGCTCCAATTCAGACTTGATGGGCTAAAATTTTGTCTTAACCAAAATTGACATTGAAGATTGCTGTCGGGAGATAAATAATGAAAATAAATACTTGAAGAACCACTACTATCTGCACTTAACTGCAACTGTCGGTTTGGATTGGTTGTCACATGACTTAGATCGCCTTGCCAAAGCAATCCATTAAGAAGGTTTTGGTCATGGAAATCATCAAATACCTGGGCGCAAACTGGACAAGTTTGTGTAATGACATAAAGGAAAATTAGCCGAAGAAATGATCGCATTTGAAACAAAGGTTATTTTTGTAAAAAAAATTAATAATGAAAGTAGCTGTCGTTGGTGCAACCGGTATGGTTGGTTCTGTTATGTTAGAGGTTTTGGCCGAGCAAAAATTTCCTTTTACAGAATTAATCTTAGTTGCCTCCGAAAACAGCGTAGGTAAAAAAATAACGCATGAAGGCAAACAATATGTTGTTATTGGCTTAGAAGAAGCGGTTTTAGCGGCACCCCAAATTGCTATTTTTTCAGCAGGTGGCGATGTCTCTTTACAATGGGCGCCTCGTTTTGCTGAGAAAGGAACGGTTGTCATTGACAACAGTTCTGCTTGGCGAATGGATCCTAATAAAAAACTCATCGTTCCGGAAATCAACGGACAACTCCTCTCAAAGGAGGATAAAATCATAGCCAATCCAAATTGCAGTACCATACAATTGGTCTTGGTTTTAGCGGCACTGCATCAAACTTATCCCATTAAAAGAGTGGTGGTCTCTACCTATCAATCCATTACAGGAACTGGTGTTAAAGCAGTCCAACAATTAGAAAACGAACGCGAAGGTTTAGAGGGTGAAATGGCTTATCATTATCCTATAGACAAGAATTGCATTCCTCAATGTGATATCTTCCTTGAAAATGGTTATACCAAGGAAGAAATGAAACTCACAAACGAAACAAAAAAGATATTGGATCCTAATATAAAGGTGACTGCAACGGCTGTAAGAGTCCCTGTAGTAGGAGGGCATTCGGAATCTGTTAACATTACTTTTGAAACGGACTTTGATTTGGAAAAGGTTCGCAAATTGCTTTCTCTAGCTAAGGGCATTACAATTCAAGACAATCTAGATTTAAACTTGTATCCAATGCCTCGATTTGCTCAGGGTAAAGACGACGTTTTTGTAGGTAGAATTCGTCGTGACGAAAGCCAAGCAAATAGTTTAAATTTATGGATAGTAGCAGATAATCTGCGCAAAGGGGCTGCTACCAATGCTGTGCAGATTGCCAAATTGGTTGCAAATCTATAAAATCGATGTGCCATTGATTAATGGTGTTTACATATTATTGAGTATTTACCTATATTTGTAAGGTCTCTAAGGGGTGCCCAAAAGGCTGAGATTACACCCATTGAACCTGATTTGGATAATGCCAACGAAGGGAAGATGACAAGGTTTTATTGTACAACTGTCAAGAAGAGCCCCTTATTCTTGTTTAATTTTTTTTAAAATGAAAACAAGATTATTATTTCTATTTATTATCTGCGCTAATTTGCTATTGGGGCAAAAAAAACTCAGTAATGAAGATTCCTTATTACGTATTCAAGAATTGGAAGGCATTTCGGTGAGCAGTTTGCGTGCCAAAGATTCACCAAGTAATTCATTGGTAACCAAAAGAAAATTGAATGCAAAAAATTATGGCCAGGACATGCCCACCCTTTTGGAATTCACTCCTTCGGTTGTTACCACTAGCGATGCCGGAGCTGGAATCGGCTACAGTGGCTTGCGCATCAGAGGCGTAGATGCCAGTAGAATTAATGTTACCATCAATGGAGTGCCAGTCAATGACCCTGAGTCTCACGACGTCTATTGGGTCAATATGCCTGATTTAGTTGGATCAGTTGAGAATATTCAGATTCAGCGCGGCGTGGGGGCATCTACCAATGGAGCTGCCGCCTTTGGAGCTAGCGTCAATATCAAGACTAATGACTTACAAAGCAATCCTTATGCTCGTTTGGACCTTTCAGGCGGATCGTTTGGAACACTTCGCGGTACAATTTCAGCAGGAACTGGCATACTAAATAAGCGATTTACATTAGAGGCTAGAGTCTCTGAAATTCGTTCAGATGGTTATTTGGACAGGGCTACAAGTAATCTCAAATCTATGGGGCTTTCAGCAACTTACCTTTCCGAAAAGTCAATATGGAAAGCCGTCGTTTTGATGGGTGCCGAACGCACCTATCAGGCTTGGTATGGTACTCCTGAAAGTCGTTTTCGCGGTGATTCAATAGGAATGCTCGACTACGCTGCGCGAAATGGCCTTAGCGAGGCTGAAACAGAAAATTTGCTCACTTCGGGACGCACATACAATTACTATACCTATGCTGGGCAAGTCGATAATTACAATCAAGACAATTACCAATTGCATTTCTTTCATCGCTTTTCTGAAAAATTAAATTTCAATACTGCTGCACATTATACATACGGCCGCGGTTACTATGAAGAATACCGTCAGCAAGATATCCTAAGCGACTATGGTTTAGACCAGGTTGTTTTGGGGTTAGATACAATTGCACAAACGGATCTCATCCGCAGACGTTGGCTCGATAATCATTTCGTTGGTTTGATATACGGTCTCAATTACCAACACAACAAGCACCTACTACTCACTTTAGGGGGTGCAGCAAATCGATACTCAGGCGAGCATTTTGGAGAAATCATTTGGGCGCAGTATGCCTCTAATAGCCAAATCTATGATCGTTATTATGACAATGATGCATTAAAGAATGAGATCAGTTCTTTCTTGAAAACCAATTACCAAAAGAATGGTTTTGATCTTACCCTTGATTTACAATACCGTGGTATTTCTTATCAATTCTTGGGTATCGATCAAGTCAGTGGTGTGCTTTCAGACGTCACTCAAAACGTGAATTTCAATTTCTTCAATCCCAAAATTGCTCTTTCTCGGACATTTGGAAATAATCGGTTATTTTCTTCTTTTGGAATTGCTAACCGAGAGCCCGTTCGTCGCGACTTTCGCGAGAGCATACCTGCAAACCGCCCCCTTTCAGAACGCTTATTCGACACAGAGCTGGCTTATCGTTTTGATAATTCAGAAAGATTGGATTTCCAGGCTAATTTATTTTGGATGTATTACCAAAATCAATTGGTCTTGACCGGTCAAATCAATGATGTGGGTGGCTACACCCGCACCAATGTTGACAAAAGTTACCGCGCTGGTCTTGAGCTTGAGTTTGGCTATCAAATTCATTCAAAGATCGGCTTGCAAAGCGCTACTACACTTAGCCAGAACAAAGTGTTGAATTTTACTGAGTATGTCGATGTCTTTTTGGATACGGAACCTTACTACACTCAAACTCAAATCAATCATGGAACTACAGACTTGGCTTTTTCACCTAATTTCATTCAAACACTCGGTGTGCAATATGTTCCAATCAAAGAATGCAATATTTTGCTTCAAACTAAATATGTTGCAAGACAATACTTAGACAACACCTTAAATGTGGCTCGCAGTTTAGACCCATTTACATTTACAAACCTGAGCATCAATTACAACATAAAACAGCAATTTGCCAAATATCTTCAAATAGGTTGTCTTGTCAATAACCTATTCAATGCCATGTATGCCAATAACGGCTATACATTCAGTTATCAATATGCAGGGCAGACCATAACAGAGAATTTCTTTTATCCTCAGGCAAGTCGACATTTCTTGCTTAAGCTAAGTATACAATTTTAATCTTACTATCTTTGCTTAAAAATTAACAAGTGAAAGCGACGCTGATTTATTCCTTTATTTTTTTAAGTTTCTGTGCCACTTCTCAAGTGCTCGAAAAACCTCAAATAGTTGAAATACAAGAGCCAATCACACAGGAAGTAATTTCTGAAATAGGTGAAAGTGAACCACCAATTCGGGAAGAAGTTTGGATTGAATCCGCGTTTTCAGAAAATCGCACCCCTATTTTTCCAGGTGGGCAAGATTCATTAGATCGCTACATTAAAAATGAAGTCGAAAGATTTATTTACGCAGATACTTCTGAGCTTTTTCCGTGGGGGGAATCTGTTTATGTTGCATTTAAAATTTCAAGCGAAGGCAGGGTTTTTGATCCTATTGTAGAAATGGGTTACAATGCTATGTTGGATAGTGCTGCCTTGGAAATTGTGCGCAATTTGCCTTTGTGGCAACCAGCAACTAACGATAATGGCGATGCCATAGAATCTAGTTACAGATTGCAGATTTTATTCGATTTTGCTGATTTAGGATTAGATGAATTTGAAATGGACAAGGAACGCTTTAAAAACAAAGCGCATTGGGCCGGTTTTGAGTTGGGGTTACAAGCCAATACCGTTGGTTTTCTTAGCCCTTCACGATCATTCAAAAATGCGCCATATTGGGAAAATAACCTATCTAAAAGTATGGTATTTAATCTTAATCTCTTTCAAATGAAAAAGGATTTGATAAAAGAATTGTTTGGAATTACTTCTGGATATGGATTTGCCTTTAATAATATGGAGCTCACTTCTTCATATATACTTAAGCATGATGATCAAAGTGTATTTGCTGTGTCAGATTCAACACAGATTTATAAAAGGAATTCGCTATATGCAGCTTATTTTACAGTACCTATGTTATTAGATTTCACCACCAATGCTGCCTATAAAAAAACAGTCTACCTAAATGCAGGTTTGATAGGTGGAATTAGAATTTACAGTCATCAGCGCCTTACTGGAACCTATATTAATGGAGATAAATTTGAGAATACTACCAAGTCAAATTTCAACCTCAACCCATGGATGCTCGATGCAACTATAAGGTTGGGTTATGGTTATTTTGGTGTTTTTGCAAATTATGCCATGTTGAGTTTGTTCAAAGAGGGAAGCACAATAGGGGTTTATCCACTTCGCTTTGGAATATCATTCAATGTACCTCAGTAAGCTTATTTTTTAAGCACGAAAAAACTCTGTAGTGTTTTGTTAAGACCGGGAATTTTTAGAATGTAAAAATAGGTCCCTTCAGTGTACAGGGAGCCATTCCAATCATTTTTATAATCTTCTGAACTGTAAATTAATTGACCCCAACGATTGAGAATTTGAATACTTGAGTTTGGATAAAAATCTAGATAATTAAAATATAGTACATCATTTATTTGATCATCATTGGGCGTAACCACATTAATGTTTTCTATGGAGGCAGGAACAATATTGAGCACCTCACATACGGAATCCAAACATCCAAATTCATCGATAATCCGAAGACAATACGTATAACTTCCTGGAGCGTCAAACTGACTTGTAAATATGGAGTCTTGAACCCAAATGCTATCAATACTAGACCAGGAAATTGAAAATGTTGAACTTACTGGACTTGTTGAACTGTTGGAAATTGATGCTGAATTTCCAACTACTACAGGATTGGGATTAATAGATATTGCTGCGCTAGGATTGGGAACAATATATACATTAGCTACAATTGTATCGGAAATACAACCGTCTTTTTCAGCAAAAAATAAATAACTCGTATTTAGAATAGAATCTGTATTGTTTATAATATCTAAAGTTAAATCACCAAATCCTTGTGTTGATGGAGTAATAAATTGAGTTACTCCTCCACTTATACAAGGCGGATTATAAATTTGTGTTTGCATTCCATTGCAAAGAATACTATCAAAAATTAGATTTGGTTCAATTGCCGGAATTAATGGTTTAATAGCAGCTTGAATTCCCGTAACATAGGTTCCGCAAGCATCAACTATTACTGGAGGCGGTATGCTCAAAGACGTGTAACTCGAGTCACAATAAACAGGACAATTTGGAATATCTAGGGTGAAAACGAAATTACTTGCACCAGTATTACAACCCATATTTTGACCTATGGTACCCACAGTGCTTGTCCATGGATGAGAAACCGTATATGGTGGTACACCATATCGGGCATACGCTGTAGCATTCACTTGGCATTTATTCGAGCAAATAGGTGTTTGAGACGTGTACCACTCGTTGCCATAAGATTCTGCCGATCGCCCATAAACTACAACTCTAAACGGCCAACTAGTAGTAAGGGGGTCATATAATATGTAACTTGTATTGCAACCAGGTCCATTTGCATTGCGTCCTAGATGCATGCTCACCCAAAATTGAATCGGATTACATGATTTCTGAAGGCAACATGTAAGAGGATTCATTAAATTGAAACTATCTAGATAGGCAGTTCCAGCTAAGTTCGCAGTAGCACCTGTAACTGTAAAAGACTGTGAAGATCCACAAGATGAACTAAAATACATTGCCCCTTGGGCCATGGTTGCAAAGGTAAAAGGGTTGGCATAAAAACTAGCATCTACATAAACACCTGTGGGGGTAACACCCGCAGGAATGGTTACTTGAATGCTGTCTTCGTTGTACGCGGGCATGAAGCAAGAGGGCATTTGCCCACCACTCCAAACACTGGGTACGCCAGCAAGTAAAGGATCAATAGTAACAGGAAATGTTCGTCCTGGCGCAGATAACCAAAGGTTAGGAATTCGAATTACCAATTGATTTTTAGTAATCTCAAATTCAAGCGCTATTGAATTATTATTTTGATCGTAGCAAAACAAATTGGTCAATATGGCCCTGGTTTTTCCCAATTTATCCGAAATGTGCCATTGATTTTCATATTGGGTAATATTCCAATCTTCAGGCAATTCAATTTGTTCTTTTAATTCTAAATCCGACCCAATTAAGTTCAATGGTTCAAATATTCTATAATGAAATCCAAGCTTGCCATGGTCAATTTCTATTTGTTGAGCAATTGGTAAATTTTCAAAATCGAACAGCGAAAAAACTCCTAATGAATTATTGTGCTTAGTAACCACATTATCATTAATAGCTGTTCGAGTTCCTATTTTGATAGCTTGTTCTTCGTTGAACAAAAATTGAAAACCACCATCGCGATCAACTTGAATTGGGTATTCTTGTTTTTCAAAAACAATGTTAGAATCATTGTCTGTAAAGCTCAGTTCATAAGGAAGCAATTCATTGTCTGGACCCATATAATGAATGGGCACTGAGCTAAAAATTTGTTTGGTTTGCCCGTGGTTGCCAACAAAGGAATTACTGAAAATTGTTCGCGCATCTTTTTGCTCAGTCCAAATTATATCTGCATTTAAAGTCGAGGCGTCTTCAATTGCTATTGGGTTTAATTTAGCCGAAACATTCCATGATTCTAGGCCAGTTTGTTGTGTGAAACCTACGGTAGCAATCAGAATAAATATCAAACCAATAACTTGTGCCATAAGAGTAATATCGTATACTCTGACCAAGCTAAGAAAATTTGCAATGTTTTACAAATCAAATGATTAGAAGATTATTGACTATAACTTAATAAATGAGGATCGTTGCCTGCAATAAAAGCTTTGGCATCAATTCGTTTTTTACCTTCCATTTGAATTTCTTTTACCAAAAGACAGGTATTATTTCCACATGGAAAAAGTAGCCCATCTCTACTTGCTATTGGACCATTTGTTTGCGATAAGTTTATATCTACTACTTGCGAATTAAAAAGTTTAAATGTAACCCATGCTTGTTTTTGCTTAGAGAATAAGCTACACCAAGCAGCTGGGTACGGATCCAAACCTCTAATGAAATTATGAATTTCTGAAGCAGATTTTGAGAAATCGATTTGTGTATTTTCTTTAAATAGTTTTGGTGCAAGTGCACGTTTTCCTTGAATTTGAATTTGTGGTACTGCTTGAAGGTTGCCTTTGGCCAAAGCATCACAAGTTTGTAGGGTTAAAATCGCACCTTTTTCTTGTAAAATGTTCTGCACCTGGCCAACAGTCATATTCTCAGAAACTTCTACTGTTTCTTGCATTAAAATATTACCTGCGTCAATATGTTCATCAATTAGAAATGTTGTAACACCCGTTTGCTTTTCACCATTGATAATGGCCCAATTAATTGGAGCAGCACCGCGGTATGCCGGAAGCAAAGAAGCATGCAAATTAATGGTACCCAAAGTAGGCATTTGCCAAACTTCTTTTGGAAGCATTCTAAAGGCGACAACAACAAAGAGATCTGCCTTTAAAGTCGCTAATTGAGCTAGGAACATTTGGTCTTTTAATTTCGGAGGTTGAAGAATTTCCAGCTGATTTTGCTTGGCATATTGCTTAACTGCACTTTCTTGCAATAATTGCCCTCTTCCGGCAGGTTTGTCTTGGGCTGTAACAACGCCAACTATTTCGTGTCGACTCTTATTAATTTGGTCCAAAACGCTAACCGCAAATGCGGGTGTCCCCATAAAAACAATTCTAAGTGCTAAACTCATACTTGCTTATTTTGCCAATTTGTTTTTCGAAGATAGGTAATGGAAATGAAACCCAATATACCAAAGTAGATGTATTCAACCATCCAAATCCAAAAAACATCCAAATTCCAAATTTTGATGAAAAGGTAACAAAATATGGCGTATACGCCCACGGTAAAAAATTCAATGAGCATGGAGTGAAACGTATTTCCACTGCCATGAATAGTCTGAAAATAGACCGAAATAAACCCAAATAAAAGGATTGATAATGAGATTAGTCGCAGAATATCTGCACTTTTTGAAATGTATGCTTCTGCAGGGTTAATCATTCTAATCAATGTCTCGGGATAAAAAATAGCTCCATGAAAAGTACATAGCATAAAAATAATAGTGAGCAGTTGAATTCTTTTTTGAATAAGCGGTATTAAATCGTTTTTTTTGGCACCGAGATACTGAGAAACGTAAGTTTTTGTTGTACCTGCAAAGCCCCAAATTGGAACAAATGCTAGAAAATAAATAGATCTAATGTTCTGCGAAACGGTTAAATCAAAGGTTCCCTTTTGTTCAAGCCAAGTGAAAAATAGTGTCCACGTAGCAAGTGCCGAAAATCCTTGTAGCATCAAAGGGCTTCCTACGCGAATGAGTTCTTTGAAAGGTTGAAAGTCAATTTTACTGAAATGCAATAGTTTAAATTGTCTTTTTTCCTGCGAAAAAAATAAAAAACAAAGCATGCATAGCATTGCAATACCATCAGAAATCGTAGAGGCCAATGCTGCACCTTTTATTCCAAGTTCAGGTAAGCCGAAGTTTCCAAAAATGAGCAAATAGTCGAGTAGGGCATTGCTAATAGCAGCTAAAATTGCAGTGACAAGGACAATCCAAGTTTTTCCTTTTGCAAGAAAAAAAGCTTGAATTCCAAGGGTAATCATACTAAAAAAGAGTGCAAAACTTCTTTGATCTATATAGACTCCTTGGAGGGTGGCAATATTTTTATTTTCAGAATAATAAACTATCCATTGGGGTAATACATAATGTAAGATTAGAAAAAGCCCAAGAGCAAGAATGAGAAGAACGGCCATAGCACTTTGAAAGAGTAGCGCAATACGATCATTTTTTTGTTGTCCTATTCTTCGCGCTATGATTATTTGAGCACCATCTGCCATTCCTGCCAAGCACATATATAATGTTATATATAAAAGACCTGCATTGCCAACCGCATCAAAAGCTTCAGTTGAATAGCGTGCAATCATTGAGGCATCTGTAAGCAAAACTATGGATTGAATAAAACCAGTTACCATCATGGGTAATGCGACTCCAAGAATGGTCCTATAATTGAGTGAAAGCATTTAGTCTATTTGAATAACCAAACCTTTCAGATAGGCCCCTTCTGGATGGAAAGCTTGAATAGGATGGTCGGCGGGTTGATGTAAATGTTCTAAAATACGACATGATCTACCGGCTTCAATTGCGGCCGAAATGACTGTGTTATTAAATAACTGCGTATCGACAACTTGTGAACAGGAAAAGGTAAAAATCAAACCGCCTGGTTTTATTTGACGAATTGCATGTGCGTTTAGTCGCTTATATCCTTGTATAGCTTGATGTCTTTTATCGCGATGTTTAGCAAATGCAGGAGGGTCTAGCACTATTATATCATAATCTTCTGCCAGATTTTTCATATAATCCATAGCATCATCAACAATTGAAGCATGATTTTTTTTAAACTCATTCAATGCTACATTTGCTTCTGTGAGTGCAATTGCTTTTTTAGAGCTATCTAAAGAATGAACTAACTGTGCCTTATGAAGTAATGCTTGAAGACTAAATCCACCAGAATAACAAAACGTGTTGAGGACTTTTTTCCCTTTGGCATACTTACCCAATAAACTTCTATTTTCCCGTTGATCAATAAAAAACCCTGTTTTTTGTCCATTGATCCAGTCAATGTGATATTTGACACCATTTTCCATAGCAAGGTGAGGTAAACTTGACTTGCCAAACAAATAAGCGTCTTTTATTTCTTCCCTTTTGGGAAGCGTTTCTGATGATTTATTGTAAATGGCCTTAAGGTGTTCACCTAAAATTTTTTTTAATGCGCTGGCTATCATAGCTACTTGGCGGTACATACCAAAGGAATGACATTGAATAACACATACCCCGTTATAAAAATCAATTATCAATCCAGGAAGTTGATCTCCTTCACCATGACATAAACGAAAAATGTTGTTTTGATTGTTTAAAAGACCAATTTTACAGCGCAACTCAAAGGCATTGGCTAACCTTTTCTCGTAAAAAGCTTGATCAATTATTTGATAATCAAAACTTAACATACGAACTGCAATGGTGGCATGTTGAAAATGTCCAATGCCTAGGATTTGCAGTTTTTTCGTTGTTAAGCATACAAGTTCTCCATCTTCAAGCCAAGAAGTATCTGAAGCTAAGGCTCCAGAGAATACCCAAGGGTGTTTGCGTTGAATGGAAGATTCTTTGCCTTTAGTTACAACGAGTTGAGGGTATGACATGCGCAAAAGTAGTCTGAAAAATCTTATATTTGATTAAAACATAACTTAATGGCCAACAAACGTACCCTTAAAAGAAACATCAATGAAATGGTTTTTGATGTAGTTGAAGAATGCTTTTTCTTTGAAATGACAGCTCCTGAAAAAGCAAAAAAATCAGCTAAATTAATTGATGAAGCCGCTGATTTTCAAGATGAAATGCTTTCCAAAATGAATCGAGCTAAGGGAAAAGCTGAGTTTAGTAATATCGTTAAAGAAGTGGAGCAAAAAGCGGCCTATTTTGTAAAGGCACTTAATGATTTAAATAAGTGATAAATATATGTGGGGTTTAGAATCCAATCAATTGCTAGCCATTTTTTTGGCATTAGCAATGGTTTTACTTTGGATTACCGAATGGATACCAATTTATTTAACAGCACTACTTCCTCTAATGGTAGGGGTGCCCTTTGGCCTGATAACTCCTCAATTACTTTCAAAATGTTATGGTGATTCCAATATATTTTTATTTTTTGGTGGCTTTGTATTGGCCCTTTCTCTTGAAAAATGGAATGTTCACCAACAAATTGCGCGTCGAATTATTGCCATAGTTGGTGAGAAAAAATCTCATATTTTACTGGGTTTCATTCTAAGTACTGGTCTCATTTCAATGTGGATCTCTAATACTGCTACGGCGTTGATGATGCTGCCTATGGCAATGGCAGTGGTAAGTGCTTTACCGAAAGAAGACAGAAATGCGAAGTTTAGTGTCTTTCTATTACTCTCTATCGCTTACGCTGCAAATATTGGCGGTGTAGGAACGCTTATTGGTTCCCCTCCCAATACCCAAATGGCAAGTATCCTTTCAGAAAACTTTAACATACAGGTTAGTTTTACTGATTGGATTCGAATTGGTCTTCCTCTTTCCATTCTGCTACTGTTTTGCATGTATTTTGTATTCATTCTTTTTATGGGCAAGGAACGCAACGATATTCATGAATTGCATTTTCCAATTCAAACTTGGTCCAAACCACAAAAAAGAGTTTTAATTATTTTCTCTGTTGTAGCTAGTCTTTGGATACTCAGAGACCTTTTCTCAATCTATTTTGGTTTGAATTATCGTGATGAAAATGTGGCCATTCTGGGTGCTGTTGCTACATTTCTAGTTCCAACAGGTGACAAGCCTAAACAAAAGATTCTCAATTGGTCCGATACTCAAAAATTGCCATGGGGGATACTCCTTTTATTTGGTGGAGGATTGTCATTGGCAGCAATTCTAAAAGAAAATAAAATTCTTTTAATGATATCAGATTCTTTTAGCGCATTGGGGCACGTTCATTTAATTACAGCAATCATTTTGTTGACCCTCATAGCCATTTTTACTACTGAATTGATTTCTAATTTGGCTATGGTAACCTTGTTAATTCCAATAGTAGGTGTGTTTGCAGAAAAATCGGGCCTACCTTTAATGCCATTGGCAATGGCATTGACTCTCGGGGCAAGTATGGCATTCATGATGCCTGTTGCTACACCACCAAATGCAATAGTGTTCGGATCTGGCAAATTGAAAATGAAGCACATGTTACGATATGGTTTGCTATTGAATATTTTGTCTTTTATTTTGATCAGCCTACTTGTATTTTTGTTTTTTAATTGAAATAAAATTGGTATATTTCATAGCTAATCTAACGCTATGACTCAATTAAATCGTCTTTTTGATGTGCCAAGACATCAACTGAAAAATTACCCAAATCCAAATATGTTTGTGACAAAAACTAAAGGAATTTGGGTCCCCTTGTCGACAGCCAATTTTTTGGGGGCTGCAATGGATGTTTCACGAGGTCTCATTTCTATGGGTGTTAAAGCCGGTGACCGCATTGCAGTAGCGAGTTCTAATAGGGTTGAATGGAATATTCTCGATATTGCCGTGCAACAAGTTGGAGCTATTTTAGTTCCGCTTTATCCAAATATTTCTTCTTCTGATTATCGCTTTATTCTCAATGATGCCCAAGTTGAAATATGTGTTGTATCAAATCAAGAATTAGTTGACAAAATCAATGAAGTTAGAGCAGAGGTGCCGAGTTTAAAACATTTATTTTCTTTTGATAAATTAGACAATTGCACCCATTGGTCAGCAATTGAAGATCATAAAGGGCAAATACAAATTGAAGAAGTCGAACAACGCATGCGCGCTGTCCAGAGTGCTGATTTGGTTACTATCATTTATACTTCAGGAACCACGGGAAATCCGAAGGGTGTGATGTTAACTCATGCCAATATCATTTCAAATGTGTATGCTTGCATTGATCCTATCCCTGCAGATAAAGATTCAAAAGTGTTAAGCTTTTTACCGGTTTGTCATATCTATGAGCGCATGTTACATTACCTCTATATGTATATAGGCTGTTCTATTCACTTCGCTGAATCTATGGACACCATCGGAGATAACATTCGCGAAGTAAAACCTGATGTATTTTCGGCAGTGCCTCGACTAATTGAAAAGGTTTTTGATAAAATAATGGCAAAAGGCGAAGAGCTTTCAGGGATTAAGCGTGCTTTATTCTTTTGGGCAGTTGGTGTTGCAGAAGATTATGATGTTGTTGGAAAGTCGATTTTTTACAAATGCAAACTATTTGTTGCTCGAAAACTCATTTTCTCAAAATGGCAAGAGGCATTGGGCGGAAATGTCAAGGCCATTGCTTCAGGTTCGGCTGCGCTCCAATCAAGATTGGCACGTATATTTCTGGCAGCTGACATTCCAATATTGGAAGGATATGGCCTTACAGAGACATCACCTGTAATTTCTGTTAATAATTTTAATACTGGGATTAGAATAGGAAGTGTAGGTCCGCTTGTTGAAAACGTACAGGTTAAAATTGCCTCGGATGGAGAAATTTTAGTAAAAGGCCCCAATGTAATGGCTGGTTATTACAATAATGAACAAGCCACTAAGGAGGTTTTTAATGAAGAAGGTTGGTTTTGCACTGGTGATATTGGCACTTTTCAAGAAGGTAAATTTCTTAAAATCACAGATCGTAAAAAAGAAATATTTAAAACCTCGGGCGGAAAATATATCGTACCTCAAGCCATGGAGAACCGACTCAAACAATCGCGTTTTATAGAGCAGGCTATGGTAATTGGGGAAGGCCAAAAGTTTCCTTCTGCATTTATTGTTGCCAATTTTGACTTTGTACGCGATTGGGCAAAGCGCCATCAAATTTCTACAGAAGGGTTAAATAATCAACAATTGATACAAAATGAGAAAATACAGGCGCGTATTGAGAAAGAAATTACAGATATAAATAAAGAATACGGATCATGGGAGCAACTAAAAAAAATAAAATTGTTGGCCAATGAATTTAGCATTGATGGGGGAGAGTTAACACCCACTTTAAAACTTAAAAGAAAGCGTATCCTTGAAAAATACCATCAAGAGTACAGCGAGCTTTATGCTTCTTAATTTTAAATATTCACAGTCAAAAAAAAAGCCGGTTTAAACCGGCTTTTTTAATTTGTTCAAAAATCATTTTAGTGATGACCACCAGAACAAGATTTTTGAGTGCTATTTGAAGAAGAAGAACAAGATTTTTGTTCGCCATTTGCTGAGCAACAGCTTTTCTTTTTCTTTTTCTTTTTGCCTTTGTCGTTATCTTTTATAACGATGTGTGTGCCGTTTACTGCTGCAATTGCAGTACTTGCCATTGAGCCTACAAATGTGGTTAGGGCAATAGCTACAAATACTTTTTTCATTTTGATTTTTTTTATAAAGATACAAATTAATTTAAAGTAGCAAGTTTGGTGAGCTTTGCTTTGACTTTATCTTCTAGTTTTACATCAATTTTCGTGCCTAATGGCAAGAATATATCGACCCGAGACCCAAATTTTATAAAACCAAATTCTTCCCCTTGGGTTACCTTATCACCTGTTTGTGCATAATAACAAATACGTCTTGCTAAAGCACCGGCAATTTGTCTAAATAAAATTTTTGTTCCATGATCATCTTCAACCACAAAGGTACTTCGTTCATTGTCAGTACTGCTTTTGGGATGCCATGCTACCAAAAATAATCCTGGGTGGTATTTGCTGTAACAGACTCGTCCGCTAATAGGAAAGTAATTTGCATGAACATTCAAAGGCGACATAAAAATTGAAAGTTGAATGCGTTTATCTTTAAAATATTCTGTTTCCTCCACCTCTTCAATGACAACAACTTTACCATCTGCAGGGCACATTACATCAAAGGCTGAGCCAAGGCATTTGCGTTTAGGAATTCTAAAAAATTGAAAGATGAGGTAAAGCAATACAATAAATCCAAATTCTAAAATCAAAAAGAATGCCCAATATGCAGGTGACAGTAACGTGTAATTTAAATAGCTTAACACTAAGAATATCAAAGTGCTTAACAACATTATTGAGCGTCCTTCACGGTGAAAAGTCATCATTTCCAAAGAAGATAAAAAATAGACCAACAATAAAAAAATGGGATAGAAAAAAGCGCCGCGTCAAAGCGATCCAGCACACCACCGTGTCCCGGAAGGATCTTACCACTATCCTTTATTTGTAAACTTCGTTTGAATAAGGATTCCAATAAGTCTCCGAGTATAGCGCCAGGAGCTACAATGATGGCAGAGACTATCCAAAATAATTCCTCACCCCTGTTAATAAAAGCCCCAAAAATAAACCCTAAAATTAAGGTGAAGAAAATTCCTCCAATGGTTCCTTCCCAAGTTTTTTTCGGAGAAATACGTTCAAATAATTTTCTTTTTCCAAACATCCTTCCAGTAAAATAAGCGAAAATGTCATTGGTCCAAATTAGCAAAAACATACCAAGTACCTTTGGGAGTTTGGTTTCGTTCATGGATTGCCAAACCATATCGCGCAGATGAAGATCAATACTCAAATAAAAAGGCCCAACAACGTAGATTATACCAAAAACTAATACAGCAATATTGAGCAAAGGATGTTCATGTTTTGCCCAAAGTTCATTTAGAATTAGGGTAAAAAAAAGAGGAAAAATCAAGGCAATTGAAATTACTGGAAACCAATTGAAGCTGATGCCCACCAACAAAACGTAAATGAAAATTCCAATGAAGATGCCAATTTCATGTGATACTTTAACTATTGGGTGATTTTTAAAAAAATTATAAAATTCCCATAGACCAACAATCATAAAGAAAGAGAAAAGTATGGCAAAAGCGTAAGGATTCCATAATACAGTAGAAATTACTAAGGCACCAAAAACAGTACCCGTTATCATGCGTTGCCCTAGATTACCTATCATTCGCTAGGTGTGGATTGCGATTCTTCACTCAAAGTTGTGTCATTCTCTGAAGATGATTCTTGCTTCTCTTCATTATTTGAATCCGACACCTCTGTGGGTTGTTCGAGTAAAACTTCTACAGGATCCCAGGGTCGTTTTCCAAAAATAGATTCGAGATCCTCCTTGAAAATTACTTCAGAGCTCAGTAATCTTTCGGCGAGTTGATCGAGTTTATCTCGATTTTCGCTGAGGAGCTTTAAGGCTCGTTGATACTGTGTTTCAATTAGTTTACTTACCTCTTGGTCAATTACTTTGGCTGTATCTTCAGAGTAGGGTTTGGTAAATACATCTCGTCCTTGAGAATCAAAATAAGAGATGTTACCGACGCGTTCATTGAGACCGTATATGGAGGTCATGGCATAAGCTTGCTTAGTAACGCGCTCAAGATCTGAAAGAGCCCCAGTTGAAATTTTATTAAAGGTGAGTTGTTCTGCAGCGCGCCCACCCAAGGCAGAGCACATGTCATCGAGCAGTTGCTCTGTTGTTGTAATACTGCGTTCTTCCGGCAAATACCAAGCAGCCCCTAAAGACTGTCCTCTTGGTACTATAGTTACTTTTACCAAAGGATTTGCATATTGTAATAGCCACGAAACAGCAGCATGGCCAGCTTCATGAAAAGCAATGGTTTTCTTTTCTTCTGGTGTAATTATTTTATTCTTCTTTTCTAAACCTCCTACAATTCGATCTACTGCATCTAGAAAATCTTGTTTTTCTACATGGGTTTTATTGTGCCTTGCGGCAATAAGAGCAGCTTCATTGCATAAATTAGCAATATCAGCACCAGAAAAACCTGGTGTTTGCTTGGCTAGAAATGAAACGTCTATTTCACTAGATAGCTTTAGAGGCTTTAAGTGTACTCCAAAAATTTCAGTTCGTTCATTGAGGTCAGGCATATCTACATAAATCTGACGGTCAAAACGTCCTGCTCTCATTAGTGCGTTGTCCAAAACATCGGAGCGGTTGGTTGCCGCCAATATAATTACTCCTGAATTAGTGCCAAATCCGTCCATTTCGGTAAGTAATTGATTGAGTGTGTTCTCGCGCTCATCGTTAGTATTAAATCCATTGTTTCTACCTCTAGCACGACCAATAGCATCAATTTCATCGATAAAAATAATTGCGGGAGCCTTTTCTTTGGCTTGTCGGAATAGATCTCGAACTCTTGATGCACCCACACCCACAAACATTTCTACAAAATCAGAGCCAGACAAAGAGAAAAATGGCACTTTAGCTTCTCCAGCAACCGCTTTTGCCAATAAAGTTTTTCCTGTTCCAGGAGGGCCAACTAAAAGAGCACCTTTTGGAATTTTAGCACCCAATTCTGTATATTTTTTTGGGTTTTTTAAAAATTCCACAATTTCAACAATCTCTTCTTTTGCACCTTCAAGTCCTGCTACATCTTTGAATGTAACATTGGTGCTTTTTCCCTTATCATAGACCTGGGCTCTAGATTTACCTATATTGAAAATTTGACCGCCGCCGCCGCCAGAACCGCTTCCACCTGACATCCGACGCATAACAAACATCCAAATGAGTACGATAATACCAAAAGGCAACAAATAACCTAAAATTTGTGCAATCCAATTGGTCTCAATGATATTTTCGTAGTCGTGATAACCGTGTTCATCTAAGTCTTTCTCAAAATTGGCGTGATTTCCAATATTTTCAAGTTCAAAAACTATTTTACTAAATTGGGATTTCTCATTTTTAATTAGTTTGCGAATCTTTGGAAAGTCAAGATTATTTAGGCTATCAATAAGAGGTTTAGCATTATCCTTTAATTGAAAACGGGCAGTTGTTTGATTAATAATTTTAACATTCTTGACACCTTTTGCATCTACTAATTCGAGCAGGGTTTCTTTGTATTTAATTACTGAAGTTGCCTCACCATTTACATAGAGGTGAGTACTGACTAAAATAACCACGAAAGCTACATAGATCCAATATACTGAAAGGGGGTTTTTTCTTTTTTCGTTTGACATTTTGGGTGGAGATTAATGGTTCGGTAGATCTGTTCTAATGGCATCGGCCCAAAGGTCTTCGATGTCGTAAAAGGAGCGTGCATCCTTGTAAAAAATATGGCAAACAACATCGATGTAATCTAGCAAAACCCATTCAGAATTTGATTTGCCTTCAATATGCCACGGTTTTTCTTTAAGCACCTTGCGTGTATTTCTTTGAATCGCATTTGCAATTCCGTCTACCTGCGTACTAGATTCACCGCTACAAATAACAAAAAAATCACATACCGCACTATCTAATTGCCGTAAATCTAATATTGATACATCCAATGCTTTATTATTTTGCATCCCCTCAACTATTGCTTCAACAAGTATTTGTGTAGCGTCTAAATTTTTCTTTTTTGCCATTTAGTTGTTTCAATTACAAAACTAACTGATAAATTTGAATCCTCTTGAATTTCTAGATGACCAAATTCGGATCTGAACTTATACATTTAGTGTCTACTGACTCTACCAACAATTATGTTGCCAATCTTATAGAACAAGGCAGATGCAAAGATGGTTCGGTAATTATGGCAGATTATCAAAGCAAAGGCAAGGGACAGCGAGGCAATTTATGGCAGTCTGTCAGTAAATCAAATCTTTTATTTAGTCTTGCTTTTAAACCACAATATAGCATAGATGAGCAAATACGATTGGCATGGTTTAGTGCATTAATGTGGCAGCAATGCTTACGTCGATTTGGCATAGAAATTCAAATCAAATGGCCTAATGATCTTTATATAAATGGAAAAAAAATTGGAGGGCTACTCATAGAACAACAACTAAGAGAGCAGCATATTGAATGGTCGATATTGGGTTGTGGAATAAATGTAAACGCTGCACCAAAACTCCCAAATACAACTTCTATTTTTGAACAAACCAATAAAAAATTCTTACCCTTATCTATACTTGGTGAATACCTCGATTTACTAAATGGGCAACAAGCGCTCTTGAATGGTCAATTCGATAAACTTAAAAATTTATTTGAATCTGAGTTATGGCTGCGCGGTGAATATCATCTCTTTCAGTTGCCAAATGGAACTGAATTTAATGGCCTTATTGTTGGCATTTCTGACTTTGGTAAACTACGTATTGAACACAAGGGTCAAATTAGTGAATTTGACAATCAGCAAATAAAATTCTGTTTGCCTTAATTTAATTGTAAGGCTAAATTCTCCGCGATTTGAGATAATAATTTTTGGAGAGGATTTTGTATCAACATTTTCATCATGGGGTTTAATTGAGCATTCACTAGAATAAACCCTGTGGTGTGATTTTTCTTTTGTTGTAAATAGACAAACAATTCAAAGTCTATGGGGTTGCTCGGTAAGCCTTTGAAGTGTAAAGACTCAGTTGTAACTTCTATCTTTTCCAGGGCCAATTCAATTTGACCAGCAAATTTGAATGAAAATTGATCCTTTGAACATTTAAAATCTGAAATTTGATTACTTGGAAGAAGAACGCGGAAATTTTCGTTTTCAGACAAGAATCCAACGATGCGTTCCATGGGCACATCGGATTGAAAAACTTGGCTTTTGAGTGTTGTCAATTTCGGCAGTTCAATTATTGCATCCAAGTATTTGGATTATTTCGCCATTCAGCCAACGTGGCTTGATCTGACTCATTGACATACTGTGTTTTGATAGCTACATCAATTAACAAGCTATAGTCTGTCAGACAAATATATGGACATTTTGATTCAGCAAATTGTTGTTCAGCCTGAGAGAAACCATAAGTAAAAGTTGCGACCAATCCTTTTACATCTAGACCTCCAGACCGAAGGGCGGTAATTGCTTTTAAGCTGCTTCCACCAGTAGAAATTAGGTCTTCTATAACGACAACACGTTGCCCTTCTTGATAGGCACCTTCGATTAAATTTTCCATTCCGTGACCTTTAGGTGCGCTTCTCACATAGATAAAGGGTAATCCTAATTCTTGAGCGACCAAAGCACCTTGAGCAATTCCTCCGGTAGCAACGCCTGCAATTACATCTGGCTTTCCGAAATTTTCTAAAATTGTCTGTGCATAACCCTGACGAATGTGTGTTCTGACTTCAGGAAAGCTTAAAGTGATGCGGTTGTCACAATAAATAGGTGATTTCCATCCAGACGCCCAAGTGAATGGTTTGCCTGGTTGTAAACGCACTGCTTTAGTTTTGAGAAGTAATTCTGCCACCTTATAACTTAAGTCTTTGTTAACTTTCATGGCGCAAAATTACAAAGTTTTCCTCGAATCGAATGATATCATTTTTTCCAAACATTCTATTTCTTTAGCATCGCGGAGCACTGCTAAGGCAAGAAAATAATTTGATTTGATATTAATTCATGAGAATCCTCATCTATTCATCGGCCATTGAAAGAAGGAATTGAGGCTGTCTATTGGTTAACAAAGACCAACTGGCAAAATAGACTTGGTCAGTATTGTCAAAGGTAATAGGAGAATGATTCTACTATTGAAGGATAACTTGCTAAAATTGTGTTAATTTTACTCACAGCTGATTCAATATTTTTATTATTGTACAAGTTAATTGAATTCTTTAAACATATATCATCGATATGAGAAGTATCTATCTATCCTTTTTCATTTTAGTTGGCCAAGTTCTCTTTGCACAATCATCAGAAAATTCTAAGAAAGCAACACAGCCAGCATTGCGTTTTGTAGTGCTTGAAATAGAGCGTCAAAATATCCCTTATGGTTCTGAGGATCTATTTGTTTTTGAATTTAAAAATACCTCAAAAAAACCTGCAGTGATTACTAATGTTCAGCCAAGTTGTGGTTGTACTGCAGCAGAAAGACCAGAAACACCAATTCGCAAAGGGAAAAAAGGAGTAATTAAAGTACATTACGATACCAAGCGCGTAGGATCCTTTACCAAAACAGTTACTGTTTTTTCTAATGTAGGCGATCCAATTGTTTTGACCATAAAGGGAAGTGTATTGACCCCTTCAGATTCTCCGACAATCAACTAAGAACTAGCGTTGGTGGGCGCTTAGATATTTGCTATCTTTGCCACTTTAAGCCCAAATAATGGAGATTGCAAAGACTTACGAGCCTCAAAATGCACAAGAAAAATGGTATGAGTATTGGTTAGAGAAGGGATATTTCAGATCCGTTCCTGATCATCGTGAGCCATATACAATGGTAATTCCACCCCCAAATGTAACCGGAGTGTTGCATATGGGGCATATGCTCAACAATACTATTCAAGACGTGTTGGTTCGCAGGGCTAGAATGCTCGGCAAGAATGCTTGTTGGGTTCCAGGAACTGACCATGCATCTATCGCAACAGAGGCTAAGGTGGTTCAAAAACTCAAATTGGAGGGTATTTCCAAAGGAGATTTAAGCCGTGAAGAATTTTTAAAGCATGCCTTTGAATGGAAAGACAAACATGGTGGAATCATTCTCGAGCAACTCAAACGACTTGGTGCTTCATGTGATTGGGAACGCACGCACTTTACCATGGATGCGGAGTATTCTCAATCAGTTATTTCCGTTTTTATTGATCTTTACAACAAAGGTAAAATTTATAGGGGCATTCGTATGGTCAATTGGGACCCAGAGGCCTTGACCGCCCTATCAGATGAAGAAGTCAACTACAAGGAAGTCAATTCCAAACTATTTTATATTCGATATCAAATCTTAGATCAATCAGATCAATGGATAACTATTGCCACCACCAGACCTGAAACCATTTTGGGTGACACTGCCATATGTGTACATCCCGATGATGAACGCTATAAACATTTGGTTGGAAAGATGGTTTGGGTTCCATTAATTGAGCGTCAAATTCCAATCATCGCAGATACCTATGTTGATCCGGCGTTTGGTACAGGTTGTTTAAAAGTCACACCTGCTCACGATCAAAATGATTATGCACTTGGACAAAAACACAATCTTTCGAGTATAGATTTGTTCAACGACAACGGTACCTTAAATGAGAATGGAGCGCATTATAGTGGTCAAGATCGTTTTGAAGTAAGAAAAGCAATTGAAACCGAACTAAATGATAAAGGTTACTTAGTAAAAACCGACGACATTATAAATAAAGTAGGTTTCTCCGAAAGAACAAATGCGGTCATTGAACCTAAATTATCAATGCAGTGGTTTGTCTCAATGAAAGAACTTGCAGCCCCAGCGCTTGAAAATGTTATGAATGGAAATATTCAATTTCATCCAGACAAATTCAAAAATACGTATAGACATTGGATGGAAAACGTCAAAGATTGGTGTATTTCACGTCAACTTTGGTGGGGGCACCGCATTCCGGCTTGGTATTATAGTGACAGGCCTTCTGATTATGTTGTGGCTGCAACAAAAGAAGAAGCATTGGAATTGGCTAAAAAGAAGGCCGCGAGAGATATTCAAATGGATGATTTGCATCAGGATGAAGATGTATTAGATACCTGGTTCTCTAGTTGGTTATGGCCAATTTCTGTGTTTAATGGGCTAACCCAACCCAATAATCCTGAAATAAATTATTATTACCCTACAAATGATTTAGTGACGGCCCCAGAAATCATGTTTTTTTGGGTTGCACGGATGGCGATTGCGGGTTATGAATATCTGGGTCAACAACCCTTTAAAAATGTTTATTACACCGGTATCGTCCGAGATAAATTGGGCCGTAAAATGTCCAAATCTTTAGGTAATTCTCCCGACCCTATTGATCTCATTGATCAGTATGGTGCCGATGGGGTTAGGGTAGGGGTGCTCATCTCTTCTCCAGCTGGGAATGATTTGCCTTTTGATAGTTCTCAGTGCGAACAAGGCAGAAATTTTACCAACAAAATATGGAATGCTTACAGATTGGTTTGTTCTTGGGAAGTGCATCAATCAGAGCAACCCCTATCGAGCAAGGTAGCAGTTGAATGGTTTGAAAATCGCTTTATGCAAGTGCTTGTAGAAATCAACGATAACTTTGAAAAATTTCGTATTTCAGATGCATTAATGGCAACTTATAAGCTCGTTTGGGATGATTTTTGCTCCTGGTACTTAGAAATGATAAAACCTGGATTTCAACAACCAATAGATCGAGTTACTTTGGATCAAACGATTGATTTCTTTGAGCGTTTACTTAAAATAATGCATCCTTTTACACCCTTTGTAACCGAAGAACTATATCATGCAATTAAAGAACGGAAAGATGGAGATGATATCGTTATCGCAAAATGGCCACAATCCAAGCCGCCAATTAGTGCACCCTTGGATCAGTTTGATTATAATGAAAAAGTGATTACGAATATTCGCAACATCAGAAAACAAAATAATATTGCCTCTAAGGTTAAATTGGAATTATACATTAAAACAAGTCAAGAAAAATCAAGCCCTGCAGATAGTATTCTCGTTAAAATGGGGAATTTATCTCTCTTGAAATACGTCGATGAAAAAATTCCTCAATCCAATAGTTTTATAGTTGACGGAATTGAGTTTTTTATACCTTTTGGAGATCAAATCGATATTGGGGCTGAAAAGCTTAAAATTGAACAAGAATTAGAATACGCCAAAGGATTTTTAAAAAGCGTTCACGGCAAGCTAAAAAATGAAAAATTCATGGCGGGTGCACCTGATGCAGTTATTGCCAACGAAAGAAAAAAGGAGGCTGATGCACTGGCAAAAATTGCAATTCTTGAAGAAAAATTATCGGGTCTCGTTTGATTTGAGCACGTATTTTACTAAATAAAGCGAAAATCTACACGCCTATTGTGCTGTTTACCTTGTTCAGTATCATTGACATCAATTGGTTCAAATTCGCCTCTATATTTCATAACCACCCGATCCCTTGGCAGTCCATTTTTGGCGAAAAAATCTAAAAGTGCTTCGCTTCTTCTTTTTGATAAATTCAAATTGTAATCATCGGACCCATCGGCATCAGTATGCCCTGTAATTTCGATACGCAAGTCAGAATGGCTTTTTACCATACGTATCAATTCTAGTAAGTATTGAGCGTACTCGGACCTAATGCTATCTTGATCATAATCAAAAAAAATGGGTTTAAATTTAAATTTTAAAAGCTCCTGTTTGCGAATTAATGGAGCAGAAATGCCATCTTCAAGTTCTTGTTTGAAACGTACTAACCAATCACTTGGGAGGTAAGCAATTTTGCTTTTCTCAATAACCCCCTTGCTCTGATAGGCGATAAAACGGTATTGATCTTTTTGTGCACCTCCCTCTAAGTATCCATTTTCTGGATTATAAGTCAAATGATAGACATTAGGTGAAAGCGCATATTCGGGTTTGTAATGCCAAGTCGCCTTCATCGCCGTAAGCTCCAGTTTCTGTTCTTTAAAGGTGCCATAAATTGGGAAGATACTTACACCATCTTTATGTTCAACCCTCATCTTTCCATCAACTAGACCGTTGGTTACATAAATATCTAAGTAAACAGGTATGAGTTCTTGCTCATGATTAGGATCAAAAAGCATCCCTTGCCAAAATCCGGTCATTTTTTGCGCGGGGCACAAAAAACTATATAATGAGAATATCAAAACCCAAAACTTCATATTTTATTATTCGTATTTGACACAAAATGGTTCCATTTTGAACTTAGTTTGGCTTAGATTGTTTTACACAAAAAATATCATGAAAATTGCATTATACCTATTCACATTTTTATTTTTCAGTAGTATGTCTTCCGATTCAATGAGTATTCATCAATTTAAAGTCAGAGATATAAATGGCCAAACCTTTGATTTTTCGAGCTTAAAAGGAAAAAAAATAATGGTTGTAAATACTGCATCTAAATGTGGTTTAACACCTCAATATGAGCGCCTCGAAGCATTATATAACAAATACAAGACCAAAGGCTTCACAATAGTTGGGTTTCCTGCAAATAATTTTTTATCTCAAGAACCTGGTAGCGATAAGGAAATAGCGCAATTTTGTGAGATTAATTATCAGATCAGTTTCCCTATGATGTCAAAAATTTCGGTCAAAGGCAAAGATATACATCCAGTATATGAATTTCTGACCCAAAAAGCAAAAAACGGCAAACAAGACAGCAAAGTTGAATGGAATTTTCAAAAATATCTTTTAGATGAAAATGGATACTTGGTTAGGGTGGTTGAACCGCGAATTTTGCCCGATGACCCTAGTATAATATCATGGATTGAGCAGTAGTTCATTTCGTTGAAATTTTGTTGATAAGTTAAGGCTTTGAAGCCCATTTAGCGCACCGCTTCGCGGTGCTTTTTTTTTATCTTTGATTATAGGAAATTCATAAAGATATTCAAACCTAAAAAACATGGCTGAAGAGCAAAAAAAAGACAATTATTCGGCGGATAATATTCAAGTATTGGAGGGCTTAGAAGCCGTACGCAAAAGACCAGCAATGTATATTGGCGATGTTGGTGTAAAAGGCTTGCATCATCTTGTATACGAAGTAGTAGATAATTCAATTGACGAAGCGCTCGCGGGCTATTGCGATAAAATCAATGTTTTCATTAATGAAGACAATTCTATTACCGTGACTGATAATGGGCGCGGCATACCTACGGCCATGCACACCAAAGAAAAGAAATCTGCCTTAGAGGTTGTAATGACTGTATTACACGCGGGGGGTAAATTCGATAAAGATACCTACAAAGTTTCTGGAGGTTTGCATGGTGTTGGTGTTTCTTGTGTAAATGCATTGTCTATCCACATGCGTACTGAGGTGCATAGAGAAGGTAAAGTTTTTGAACAGGAATATTCAAAGGGAAAACCTCTGTATGACGTAAGAGAAATAGGTTCTTCCTCTGACACAGGCACTATTCAAACGTTCAAACCTGATAATTCTATTTTTGAAGTATCTGAATATAACTTTGATACTCTTGCGGCGCGCATGCGTGAGCTGGCCTTTCTTAACAAGGGAATTACAATTATTTTAACAGATAAACGTCAGATAGACGACAAAGGCGAACCCGTTGCAACAAAATATTTTTCAGAAGGTGGACTTAAAGAATTTGCATCTTATTTAGATCGCAATCGTGAATCTCTAATCTCTGATGTCATATATTTCGAGGGTGAACGTGAAGGAATTCCTGTAGAAGTGGCTTTAACTTACAACACCTCTTACACAGAAAATATACAGGCTTATGTAAATAATATCAATACCCATGAAGGTGGAACACACCTTTCTGGGTTTAGAAGAGGCCTCACCAATACATTGAAAAAATATGCCACCGATTCTGGCATGCTTGCCAAGGAAAAAATAGAGATCGATGGCGATGACTTTCGTGAAGGTCTAACTGCCGTAGTATCAGTAAAAGTTGCAGAGCCTCAGTTTGAAGGACAAACAAAAACTAAACTTGGTAACAGAGAAGTCACAGCTCCTGTGAGCCAAGCTGTTTCTGAAATGCTATCTGCTTATCTTGAAGAGCACCCTTCTGAGGCAAAATTAATTGTTGAAAAAGTTATTCTTGCGGCAAGAGCACGTCATGCAGCTAGAAAAGCAAGAGAAATGGTGCAGCGTAAAAACGTGCTTACAGGTTCAGGTTTACCTGGAAAATTAGCAGATTGCTCTGAAAAAGATCCGGCAGCTTGTGAGGTTTATTTTGTCGAGGGTGATTCGGCGGGTGGTACTGCCAAACAAGGAAGAGATCGACACTTTCAAGCAATTATGCCCCTACGTGGTAAGATTCTCAATGTGGAAAAAGCCATGCAGCATAAAATTTTTGAAAATGAAGAAATCAAAAATATTTATACTGCTTTGGGTGTGCGCATTGGTACTGAGGAAGATTCTAAAGCCTTGAATCTTGAAAAGCTCCGTTATCATAAAATTATAATTATGTGTGATGCCGATGTCGATGGATCACATATTGAAACGCTTATTCTTACCTTCCTTTTTAGATTTATGAAAGAACTCATTGAAAAAGGATATGTTTATATTGCCACACCACCTCTCTACCAGGTGAAAAAAGGAGCAAAATCTGAATATGCTTGGAACGAAGATCAACGAGATCGGCTCATTCAGGAGCTCAAAGGTGGCGGAAGCGAATCATCTGTAAATGTACAGCGCTATAAAGGTCTAGGTGAAATGAATGCTGAGCAACTTTGGGAAACTACCATGAATCCAGAGAGCCGTACGCTACGTCAAGTTACCATTGAGAATGCAGCAGAGTGTGATCAGATTTTCTCAATGCTCATGGGAGATGACGTGCCACCCCGAAGAGAATTTATAGAGCGCAATGCTAAATATGCTAAAATTGATGCTTAGAAAAAGTATAGATTTTTTACACAAGCCGTTATTCCTACTTGGAATAGCGGCTTTTTTCATGTGTTTAACGCTTGATAAGCGAGCCAAAGAAAAAATTGAAATAAAACTTTCAATGGCCTGCCCTTTGCCAATAGAAAATGAAGAAATAATTCAAAGGCAAGCATATACATTGGCCTATAATGAAGCGCATGAACAGGCCAATTGGGTAGCTTATATGCTACTGAAAAATCAGTCTAATAGCCGTGTGGAGCGCAGTAATCGGTTTATGGTTGATCCACTTGTAAGCACTGGATCTGCAACAAATGCAGATTATGCAAAAAGCGGTTGGGATAGAGGGCATTTAGCTCCTGCAGCTGATTTGAGTTGGTCAAAAGAAGCAATGCAATCATCTTTCTATTATAGTAATATGAGTCCTCAATGGCCAGCTTTCAATCGAGGCATTTGGAAACGCTTGGAAGAACAAGTACGGGATTGGTCGTTGCTATATGATACTTTATATGTTGTGACTGGTCCGATTTTAAGTTCAAATCTACCTTATATAGGCCCAAATAAAGTCAGTGTGCCAAAGGCATTTTTTAAAGCCTTGGTTGCGCCAAATCAAAAAAAAGGAATTGCATTTTTACTTAGAAATGTTAAATCTGACGAGCCACTTTCAACATTTATGCTTTCAATAGATGACTTAGAGTATAAATTGGGCAGAGACTTATTCTATCAATTACCCGATGATGTTGAAAAGCTAATAGAAGCCCAAGATACTTTTTGGCCATAAAAAAACCGCCAAATCGACGGTCTTTTAAAAAGCATTTTATAATTATTGAATTTCTTGTGCATATGCCACAGCATCTAACAAATCATCAAATTCTGTTGCATTAGTTACTCGTACTTTTACCATCCAACCTTCTCCATATGGATCAGAATTTACTAATTCTGGATTGGATTCTAAGGATTCATTGAATTCAATAATTTCTCCACTCATTGGTAAAAATAGGTCAGAAACAGTCTTAACCGCTTCCACACTTCCAAAAACTGCCTCTTGGTCCATAGTTTCGCCAATGGTTTCTACCTCAACATATACAATATCACCTAATTCGCTTTGCGCAAATTCAGTGATGCCGATTGTTGCAACGTCGCCATCTAGTTTAACCCATTCATGGTCTTTGGTATATTTGAGTTCTGCTGGAATATTCATTCTAATATTTTTGCAACAAATGTACATATTTTGCCCCAATCAATGCCCTCATTTAACTTTTCTTTACAATTGAATATGCTTAACTTTACACCATGACTTCTGAACAGTATAAAGCGCTACAATTAAGGCTTTCCACAATACAATCCTTTTTAAAAATTGAAGAGAAAAGGCTACAATTACAAGAAGCGGAACTCCTTACACAAGATCCATCATTTTGGGACGACCCTAAAAAAGCTGAGCGCGATATGAAGCAACTACGGGCACTAAAATTTTGGGTTGAGTCTTTTGATAGAATAGCTTCAGCGGTGGCAGATTTAGATGTATTAGCTGAATTTGTAAGAGAAGGAATGGCCAGCGAAACTGAATTAAACGAACAGTATGCAGCGCTCCAACAAGAATTTGAAGAGTTGGAGTTAAAAAATATGCTTTCAAATCAAGAGGATACGCTTTCAGCTGTTTTGCAAATTACTGCAGGAGCAGGAGGGACCGAAAGCTGCGATTGGGCAAGTATGCTTTTACGGATGTATTTAATGTGGGGTCAAAAGCATGGTTATAAAATCTCAGAACTCAATTTCCAAGAGGGGGATGTTGCAGGTGTAAAAACCGTAACCCTTGAAATTGATGGAGAATTTGCATTTGGTTATCTCAAAGGCGAAAATGGCGTACATCGCTTAGTTCGTATTTCGCCTTTTGATTCCAATGCCAAAAGGCATACAAGCTTTGTATCAGTATATGTATATCCTTTAGTTGACGATCAAATTGAAATACAGGTAAATCCAGCCGACATTACATGGGAAACCTTTCGTTCAGGTGGTGCCGGTGGGCAGAATGTGAATAAGGTAGAAACTGCCGTGCGCTTAAGACACGCGCCTTCTGGTATTATTATAGAAAATTCAGAATCTCGTTCGCAACTTGCCAATAAAGAAAAGGCCATGCAATTATTGCGTTCTCAACTCTATGAATTGGAGTTGCGAGAACGAATGGAAAAACGCAATGAAATTGAGGCAGGTAAGAAGAAAATTGAATGGGGCAGTCAGATAAGGAATTATGTAATGCATCCATATAAGTTAGTAAAGGATGTCAGAACTGGAATTGAAACTGCAGATGTCGATGCAGTAATGGATGGCGCCATTGATCCTTTTTTGAAAGGATTTCTTATGCAATATGGCGGATAATTAAAGTTTATCTACAAGATGCTCTAATGCAATAGCTCTTGATCCTTTTAAAAGAATAAGTTTATTTTCAAGTTGAGCAAGATTTATCGCAGAGATTAAATCATTTGTTCTTTCAAACCCTTGTGGGTTGATATTTCTAAATATAGAACCAACTGTGATAAAGTCAATTTGGTGCTGCTTTAAAAAGTCGATGATTTTTTGATGCTCTTGGGGCCCATCTTGGCCAAGTTCGAGCATATCACCTAAAATTGCTAGTTTATCTTGGTGCTCTATTTCAACAAATGAACTCAGCGCACTCAACATACTTGTTGGATTTGCATTATAGCAATCCAAGATGAGCGTGTTTCTTTTGGTTTGATTGACCTGTGATCGATTGTTATCTGGCCAATATGCCTCAATTGCCTCATTAAGTTGCTCTGAATCGACCTTAAAAAAAGAACCAATACAGAGGGCAGCTAAGAAGTTATAAAAATTATATTTTCCAACCAAATTAGTTTTAATATGCCTCGACATATAATTATTTTGCCGCCAAGAAAAGTGAACAAAAGGATCTAACTTCATCAGATTTCCATTGATTTGACCTTTTTGCTGACCAAAAGTTAGAATTTTGGAAGTTCTCTGCGTTGCCTCCTTAAAGAGAACTGGGTCATCTTCATTTACAAAAAGAAAACCTTTATTTGCGACAACATGATTATACAATTCAGTTTTGGTTTTCAAAACACCCTGAAAATTAATTAAACCTTCCAGATGCGCCTTTCCGATATTGGTAATTAGCCCGTGTGTTGGCTTAGCAATACGACAGAGTTCATCAATGTCGAACAATTTATTTGCTCCCATTTCTATAATTGCTATTTGGTGCTCGTGTTTTAATTTCAGTAGGGTGAGGGGCACACCAATGTGGTTATTTAAATTGCCCTCGGTACATAAAACGGTAAATTTTTTTTCTAAGCAACATTTTACCAACTCCTTAGTGCTTGTTTTACCGTTACTTCCTGTGATGCCGATTACGGGAATATCAAAACGCAGTCTATGTGCATGTGCTAAATCCTGAAGAAAGCTTAGCCCATCTTCTACATATAGAATTTTTTCATTGGTGATATATTCTTTTTGATCTACAATGGCATATTTTGCGCCATTTTCAATTGCCGATGCAGCAAATTCATTTCCGTTGAAGTTGTTTCCTTTGAGCGCAATATACATACAACCCTCCGTAATATTGCGGCTATCAGTGCTTATTTTCGTACAAGAATCAAAAAGTGCTAACCAACTATGCATAGTACAAAATTGCAAAAAAAAAGCCCGACACAACGGGCTTTTAATATTCAAATTCTAAAATATTATTCTTTAATATCTGGTCTTCTTGAGCTGCCAATTCGGTCCATAGCACATCTAAATCCGATGGTAGCTGAAGATTTGTCCTCATCTAAAAAGCGTCGATTACCACAAGAGAGCCAATAGGCTTGATCTGCCCAAGAACCACCTTTATAAACACGGCTCTTATCAGAAATTAAAGTAGTTGGCCATCCTGAAATTCCATTTTGGATTGGTTGATCTTCAAGATTCCTGTTCTCATGCTCGCTTTGATACATAACAAGTTTTGGATCTCTAATTCCATTATTGATTTCATCAATTCTAGTCGAATTGTTGTAATAAATAGACGATTCAAGGTCACCATCTAAATAATCGATATAGTCATCTTTGCGATAATTTAAACGACCTACGTTTTCCTCTACCGTAACATCTCTCCAACGTTGAGAACCCTTCGTCGTTGTGATAAACTCGGTTATCCCATTTCTTAAGGTCATAATCCATGTGGTGATTTCTGGATCGGCAAAATAGGCACCAAAATGAGCATTAATACAATCTGCTCCAAAATAAGCTTTTCTTTCTTCTTCCATTACATAACCAAACTCGTGTTCTTCTTCAAGATCACGATCAAATGCTTCATTTAGGACGACATACAATTCTTTTGATTCAGTTTTTGTATTGAATTCATCTTTGAATTCTGTTGGTAGCGATGAATTGAAAAGCACTCTTTCAATATATGCAGAGGCTGCAACAGTTCTTCCTTGATTAAATAGAATAATAGCTGTATCCAAATAATAATTTAAGGTGTCAAGAAATTCGAATTGTCGTTTTTCTTGATTGGAATATTGTTTGTTATTTGAAATATAGTAGTTGGACGGTTTGTTGTATTGATAAGCTTGTGGGTCTTGCTTAGAATAAATAGAAGAATTCAATTTATTGTTATTTACACTGTAAGAAGTTCCTGCACCAGCTTTAATTTTATTAAACTCCGATTGGAACTCTTGGTTGAAATTATCAAATTCAGTCAAGCCATTTGCGATGCTAGCACTAATGATCCCCGAAACATCATCCATGCCTTTTTGTAAGGCTGTATTTTGCGCGTTTTTTACAGGATTTGGATTATTGACAATCTGTTTGAGCAAATTAAAAGTATCGGTAATATTTTTAGACACAACTGGGTCACTTATCGTATTTTTCAACTTTAACCAAGTATTATCAAAAGCTTGTACATAGGCCGCAGCTTCTTTAGGAATATCAGGGATGTTTGATTGGTAATTATTCCCTGCAGGTTGGTTGTAGCTTTTATTTGCAAAAGCCAAATACTTAACCCGAGCAAATTCATTAACAAATTCTTTCATTCCATGCACATCATAGATGTTCTCATTTGCCTTAACGGGTTTGTCATAAAGCCCATTTGGCACAAGTAATTGCGTTTGGTATTTATTTCCTCTGAATGGCATAAAACCTTCAGCCACATCGGAAGTAAGAGGTCTGTAAACGTCCATTACCCATTCTGAAACGTTACCAGCCATGTGGTAGAGTCCATAATCATTGGGCCAAAATGAAGTGACGCGGTCAGTAATGTCTGCACCATCATTTAAACGTCCTGCAACCCCCATCATGTCACCATTAGCGCGCATGAAGTTAGCTTGAATAGCACCTGCAAACTGCTCTTCATCGTTACGAACATAATGGCCATCCCATGGATAGATTCTTCGATCGCTGATGTTTTCAGAGTTTTCATCTAAATTTCCGATTAGACCAAGGGCAGCAAATTCCCATTCTGCCTCTGTGGGCAATCTGTAAGAAGGTAGTAAGATTCCATCTTCCATTCTAACTGGACGCGCGCCTAAACGGCCATTGTCCATGTCTGCGTAAACAGGGTCATAGTTTTGAAGTTGGTATGGATCGCGCGGCATTTTACTACCGATTCTCACTCCCGATTTTTCAACATCCTGTTGATTTTTAACTGTTTTAGGCTTTCCTTTTTGAGACATTGTATAGCCATTGTCATCCGTTTCAACTGTATAGTTACCGTTTAAATAATTTTCAGTTGAGAACATATTTTGAGGTACAGAATTGAATTTATCATAATCTTTGCTCAAACCTATGCCAACATCATTGCTAGCAACAGTTTTACCTTTGTCATTTAGTTCTTCTGCGAAGTGCCATTTTAGAATACCTTCACGAACCAAAATTGCTTCATTTACACGATCTGTGCGCCATTTACAAAAATCACTGGCTTGTAACCATGAAACACCTACAACAGGGTAGTCTCTGTATGATGGGTGACGTAAATAATAATTAACATATTTTTCGCGGTATCCGAGTGCGGTTCTCCATGCCAGGGTATCTGGCAAACATTTTTTGTATACATGCGGATACGTTTTGTAGTACACGCGTCGCATCCAATACATATATTCTAACCAATGAAAATTGGTAACTTCTGTTCGGTCCATATAGAAAGAAGCCACAGTCACACGCGATGCACGTGCATTCCAATCAGACATTACATCTTGCTCAGTGCGACCCATGGTAAAGGTACCACCTTCAATCATTACCAAACCAGGTCCGGTTTCCTGCTCACGGGCATCGAATTTTTCGAAACCTCCATTTTTGTAATTATTGAATTCCCAACCAGTAGCTGTGGAACGTTCTTTTGAACACGATGAAAGCACTAACATTCCTGTAAGTGCTATTCCAAAGATATTTCGAATCATTCGTTTCATATGTGTTGCGTTTATAACGTAAAGTTCAATTTAATCTAAAAGTTACAATTAAAAAGACGGACACGATGTCTTTCTAAAGTTTTTTGGTTTTTTCTTACATTTCAAATTGATGCCCATTGAGACCTCATGCGATCCTCCTGAAACACCATTTCCAAGTTTAGATACAGTTAAATCATAGCTGTAACCAATTTTAAATTTATCAGTATTGATACCAACAGTTAAAATAAAGGCATCGCGGTTGCGGTACCAAGCACCAATTGTAAAGTTTTCATATTTCAGATAAGTGCCAATATTGAGTTCTTGAAAACCATTTTGGTACTGATAGATAATATTTGGCGATAGAAAAGTGGAGCTCGAATAACGACCTCTCTGACCTATCTTAATATTTGACCCAATGTGGCCAGTGAAACGCACTGGTAGTGGCGAATTTCCTAAAATCATGGATTCATCAGGACGATTAAGGTGATGGGCTGCAACACCGACGTAAAAATTCTTGGTGAAACCAACTGCTCCAAAACTCACATCAAAAAATCCCCGACGGCCATTGCCTCGAGGTACATCTCCAGTTTGGTAAATAAATCCTCTACGCGGATCAATCATATCTCCGAAGGTTAATTTGTCCCAATCTAAGAATTTTTGAAAATAGGCAGCGCGCCCACCAAACATCATTGAAAATTTCCGATTAACTTTCAAATTGTATGAATAAATTCCACCAATCATGGTCGTCTGAATTGTCCCTTGACCCTGCATGTCGTGCATGGCCAATAATCCAAAACCACCAGAAATATTTTTCGCATAAGTATCATAGGCCGCAGCATAAGTGACATAATTGCCAGTTAATTGTGGCCATTCGTTGCGATAATTAAGCGAAACTCTAGGACACCCAGAAGACCCAGCTAATGCAGGATTTAGATAGGATGGATTGGAATAGAATTGCGTAAAAGTAGGGTCTTGAGACCATGTTATATTGCTCATTATCAGAGAGATGAGACTCAAATTAGCAACTAGAAGTGTTTTAACTATATTCACGAAAGTTGGTTTTAGCACGAACAATCTTAACGTTATTCAGGTTTCAAAGGTTACAAATATCGAATATTTATTCAAATAAAATAAATAAATTGTCGTTTTTCTAAGCCTAAAAACACTAAGTTTTATGAAATATTTCAATCAAATAGTTCTTTGGTTCACTTTATTGTGGGTATCAGCTCTTTTTGGACAGGTTCAAAGCATACAATTAGATTGGAGTGGAATAGAGCAAGTTCACATCGATGGCCAATCTTTTAATATCCAAACAGTGAATGGTTTTGGATTAGATAATGGAAGGCCATTTTTTGCTTTAAAAAACAAACACAATCTACTAAGTCAGGACATCGAAATTCTATCGATGTCTTACCAAAGCGTGCCAAAGGAACAGCAAATAATCTATGATAAACTCGGTGTATTTTTTGATTCGATTGCAGGTGTCGATGCTAAGGTGGTTTCAGACGCAGGTCAAGCCTTCATATCGATTTACGTTCTCCCCATCAGAAAAATAGAAGGACAATTTGAACGATTGACACAGTTGAGCTACAGGCTAATTAATCGAGAAAACCAAGTAACAAAAGATTATGTCACTAATTCGATTCTTGGGAGCACTAGTGGCAGTTGGTACAGAATTGCCCTAAGCCAAGATGGAATTTATAAAATCGATAAAAATTTTTTGAATGATTGCGGTTTCAATACCTCGAGTTTAGATCCTGCGCATATCCATATTTTTGGGAATGGAGAGGGCGTAATACCAGAATTAAATTCTATTGAAATCACTGATGATTTGGCACAGAATGCAATCCATATTGTAGGTGAATCAGATGGTCAATTTGATGACAATGACTATATTCTTTTCTATGGCTGGGGCCCGCACCGCTGGGAGCTTATAGGTGGCAACCAATATAATCAAGTGCGTCATCCTTACAGCGATAAATCATATTATTATATCTACATTGGTTCGGATGTGGCTCCGTTAAGAATTTTAAATAGCGGTCCAAATCAATCGCCTGCCGATACTATGATTGAAGCCTATGATTATCGCGATATTTATGAAAATGATTTGGAAAATTTAGCATGGGGTGGTCAGCGTTGGTATGGTGAAGAATTTGATGTCAATTTAAGTCAGGATTTTAATTTCAACATTCCCAATTTAAGCGGTGATCCGCTTCGCATTCAAGTTACCTATGCCTCCAATGCCCGGACAACTGGAAATCAGATTTTACTTAAAAAAGGTGGCCAGACAATTGGTCAAATGACGATGCCTCATTCGGGTTCATATTATCAAAGGGGGACATTGAATTGTATAGATTCTATTCCTTCTAGTTCGCTTAATTTGAATTTGACCATCAATCGACTCAATCCAAATGTGATAACTTATCTCGACAGAATATTAATTCAAACTAAACGCAACCTGACTTTAACAGCAAGTCAAATGAATTTCAGAGTTGCAGACTGGTCAGGACAAGCTGTTTTGGCTACTTATAAATTAAATAATCTCAATTCTAATGCATTTATTTGGGATGTTTCTAACAAACATGTGCCTCAAGAACTTGCAATCCAGAATGAAAACGGTG
>Ga0222714_10000022_pt1 | contig 196305 bp, 239 predicted proteins | sample C33_3DmetaG_FD_165048 | JGI IMG/M metagenome (GOLD analysis project Ga0222714, IMG submission 165048) | Estuarine water microbial communities from San Francisco Bay, California, United States - C33_3D | ecosystem: Environmental > Aquatic > Marine > Unclassified | place: USA: California... | reverse complement strand
CTTATCGGTTCTGTGATTGGTGGTTTCGTTGGTGATGCCATCGGAACTGCTCTCTATGATATGATCTTTGAGAGATCAAAGACTACCAAGCCACAAAAGAAAGCAACTGGTGGCACAATTTCTAGAAGTCCCGCTCGAACTGTTGCAAGAACTGTCACCAGAAGAAGACGTTTAAAGGTCAATTCAAAAACTCAGCAGAAGCAGAGAACTGAACCTGGAAAGGATATTGGTGGAAAAAATATCATTCAAAAGCTCTTCCCAGATACTGATTCCCCTGATGGGGGTGGTGGACAAAAAGGTGGTGGTGTTCTTGGATGGGCTAAGAGGATTCTTGGTTTAGATGAGCAATCCAAAGAGAAAGGAAAGAGGGGAAATCCATACAAGGCACTTACAGAGACCTCAGAAATTCTGAAGAAGATTCCTGTGGTCGGTGGAATTATGGGAGCATCGATTGATATTGCCCTCGGTCAAAAACCACATGACATGGTTTATAATCAGTTGGGTGAATCAATTGCTGCCATCATTCAGTCAGCAGGAGAAAGATCTTCAGCAGAAGCTTTAAGACAAATCGTTTCAGCATATGCATCTGGTGGTGTTATAACAGAAACCACAAGACCGGCAACAGATACAAGTAGTCTTGGAGCATCATTAGGAAAAGCATTTAAACATGCAATTGGTATTGAATCCGCAATTGCAATTCGAAATATTCAAACCGAATCTGGCAAGTATAGGGATGGATCTCAGAGAGATGGAAGTGATGGAGCAGGAGATGGCGGAGAACCAGCAGCCCCCGGAGCACCCGGAGCACCCGGAGCACCCGAACCCCCTGGACCCCCTGGAGCACCCAAAGCCCCTAAAGGTCGTAGAAGAGGGCAGGGAGGTACAAGGGGTGCAGGATCATCGCCAGGAAGTGTGCAACCAACCCAACCAAAAGCTCCTGGTGTTCCAACACCACAACCCCCTGGAGGTGGAGGTGGAGGGGCTGGAGGAAATATTTCCGTCAAATTGTCACCCAACCAAAAGAAAGCGTTAGATATTCTCAGTAAGTATGAATCTGCTAGTAGTGGTGGTTATAATGCGGTAAATCAAATTGGTATTTCTGGTGGTAGAGGGGTCAAGGGTTATGCTGGCGACTTTAGGAAAATGAAACAGCATGGTGGAAAGTCTCTTACTGACATGACTGTTGGTGAGATCATGGCTCTGCAAGCACCTAGTAAGATGAGTGATGCTGAATGGATCAAGCAAGGAAGACTTCACGCAGTTGGGCGCTATCAATTTATTGGCAACACTCTTCCTGGTGTAGTTGCAAGAGCAGGCATTCCGCATGATGCAAAGTTCACCAAAGAAGTTCAGGACTTGTTGGCAGTTCAATATATGAAGGAGAGGGGGATAGGTGCGTGGATTGGTCCAGCAGATCATGCGACACAAGCTGAAAGACAAATCGTTGAAGCAGCAAGAAAAGATCCTATTGTATTCTCAAGAGCTAAACCAAAACCCTCACCGGGATCACCACTAGCACGTGCTGGGAAAGCCGAGGGTGTTGAGTCGGGGCAGCAACTTGCAGGATCTTCTGGTGGTGCATATGCACAAATTTCAAGTGGATATGGTGATAGAGATGGTCAAGATACTGGTACTGATATTGAATTGTTTGGCACAAGAGGTAAAATTGGAAAGCAATTTGGCAACAATGCTGTACAGGGACCTTATGGAAATAGGGGTGTAGAAATTTCATTCCCATATGAACTGCAGTATTTTGATAAGATTCCTGGCGGAAGAAATGCCGGTCAAAGGGCAATCACATCACAAGGAAGTACAAGTAGAGTAGTCAAAGGTACTGGACCTGGGGGATTTGGACATATCGGTTCCTACGTTTATACAGATCCGAAAGATGGAAAGAGATATGAGATTATGATGGCTCATGGAAATAAACCATTCAGATCATTCAAAAATGGTGAAAAAATTGCACCAGGAACTGTTCTTGGGTGGCAGGGTGCATCAGGATCAAGTGACGATGGTGCTGGTGGATTATATGATCACGTATCTTTTCACGTCAACGCTATTGATAGTGGGGGGAATCCTGACGCAGTTATTAGAACATTTGCAAATTCCCTTATATCGGGTCAAGGTGCAAAATTAACCGCGAAGTTGAGAGAGCAAGAAAAGAGTGGTGGAGTTGCTGGTAGAAAACCAGGAACTGAATCTGTGTTGAATGGAAAACCTGTTGTTTGGGATGGAAAGAACTGGAAACCAAAAGAGAAGGGTCTACTTTCCAAAATTGCAGAATCTCTTGCACCAAAAGCAGCTGCTGCAGAGAAACCCCCTAGCACTCCTGCTGCGAAACCAACAGCAAGAAAACCAACTCAACAACAACTAAACAGAGCAAAGATACAAAAAAATAGACCAAAACCTGCAGCGAAACCTGCACCAAAACGAGATTGGTATGATCCACGTGGTTGGGTTGGTAAGGAAGAAGGTGGAAGAATTGCACCAACACCATCAAGAAATTCATTTGATTCCCTTAAGACTCATGCATCATATGAGGGAACAGATTCGCAAGTAATGATACAACCGGTTATTATTGACAACTTTATTCCTATGCAGATGCCATCAGGAACTGCAAGTTTCGGTCATGGCGGTGCGCGTGGCGCTGGTGGTGCGGGATTAAATAAAACATATAAACGTAATAGTTTGAGTAGACATTAAAGATGCCAAGTAACATCCACGGTCAAGGTGGGGAAGCTAATGTAACCCAGTTTGAAATTACATCAAATTACACCGGGCAGACTACCGAAATTTCTGGTGGTATTGCTGAGTTGGGCATATATGAAAGTCTATTGGACACCACAGTAAGAACGTCTGCAACGATTGCTGATACTGGCTATTCAAATACTGAAGGCAACGCTGCTATGACACAGGAGCATGGAAATGCCTATGCGTTGAATTTAACTTCTGGCGAAAAGACAGAGCTTTCTGTTGAAGATTCGTATGGAAATCAGTTGTTGTATCAAGGAGAATATGCCCTTGCCGTAAAAGAGATGCGAGCAATCGCAGAACATGCAAGAAAAAGTGTCTATACAATTGATTTCTTTTCTCCAGAATCAATTCAAAATGAATTGCAAAAAACAAGAGTCACTAAAAGATATGATGGAAAGATTCCTGAGAACGTGAATAGAATTTTGCAAGAAGTTCTGCAAACTACAAAAAATGTCACTGTTGATCCTGGATTAAATGATTTCAATTTCTTGGGGTATAGTCAGAAGCCATTTCACATTATTCCATGGTTGGCAAAAAGAACTGTGCCAGATATGCCAAATGCTTATGGAAATCTTGCTGGATATTTCTTCTATGAAATTGCACAAGATGGTAATGGATTAGGCGGATATCAATTCAGATCAATCGACAAATTATTTACAGTTGGTCCAAAAAAGAGATTTATTAGCAATTCGTCCACAGAACTGCCTTCTGGATATGATGCGAAAATTTTGAACTACCATTTTGATAGTGGAATTGATATTGAAAGATCTCTAAAGATTGGAAGTCTTATGAAGCAAGAGCACAAAGGATTTGAACCTTTTAGTAATGCATATAGAGAGACTGAATTTGATACGCAAAATCAATTCCAAGAACAGAATATTGGTGGAATTTATAGACCAAATATTGGTGATCCGATTCATCAGGAAATTGCAAAAGTCTATACAAAGTTTGATGATACTGGAGTTTTACCCCCAGGAAATAATCTGGAGGAACAACTGGAACATTCGAAGGAAGAAGTTAATTTCAACATTAATGAAATTTTAAGACAATCATCCGCAAGATACAATAATCTCTTTAATACTAAGATGACCATTACGGTTCCAGCAGATTTTAGTCTACATGCTGGTGATTTGATATATGCAGACTTTCCAGAGCAATCAAATAAGGAGAACCAGGATGTAAGTAAGAACAAAGGTGGTATATATATGATAGTAGATATCGGACATCGAATTAGTAAAAACAGCTCTTACACATCATTACATCTCGTAAGAGAATCACTTGGTCGAAAATGAGGAATAAAACTATGACAGAAAGATCTTTACAACAACATATTAATGACGATAGAGATGAGTTGGATGATCCTAGGATCAGTGCTCAACGTCGTCGCCATATTGAAGATGAACTTGATAGTCTAGAAAGATATCAAGCAAATCATCCAGATGATGATCACGATCCCACTAATCTGGAATTGTATTGTGATACACATCCAGATGCATTAGAGTGTCGTATTTACGAAGATTGATAGTATAAATGACAAGAGATCTTTTTAATCCCGAATTTTCCGGAACATCTGAATTCCATTGGTGGATGGGGCAGATTGTTGATGAAAAAAACTGGGTAAAAAATCACTCACATAAAGTTCACAAACGTGACGAAGAAGATGGTTGGGGGTATCGTTATAAGGTTCGCATTTTTGGTAGAGATACTAAAGAGAAGTTCCAAGATACTGAAGACGATCAACTTCCCATGGCGGAGGTTTTGTATCCAGTAACCGGAGGAAGTGGACATACGGGATCTGCGATGACGCCAAACTTGCGTCAGGGAAACTATGTTATTGGATTTTATAAGGATGGGATTGATGGCACTGAGCCTATTATTATGGGCACTCTTGGGAATCAATCTCAGACAAGACTGTTTGGTGGTGATCCAAATGAGGGATATATTCCAAGAACAGGATATATTGGATTAGATAAAACAAAAACTTCATCCACCAAAAACTTACTCCTTGAGGGTCCATCTGAAGGAGGTCCACCATTAGAAGAAAGTCCTCACCCATTTGTTGGTCGTGTTGCTCATGTTGACCAACTTAAGGACGGTGCATATTCACACTTTGTGCCGAAGACCAGAGAGTGTGATGGACCTAATGGTGAAATGAAAGGTGTTCAAAGAGCACTTAGAAATCTATTAAAACTTGTCAATCAAATCAGATCTGAAGCAAGTAGTTTCTTTGGCGCTGCATCTGACTTACAAAATGCAATTCCATCCCTAATCAATACTGCATCAGCTTTTATCGCGGAATTAATCAAAACATTAATTGATAAACTTCGTGGGTATACAAATAATATTGTTGATAAAGCGATTAAACCCATTGTCAATACTGTTATTCCGAATCAAAGGGCAAGATTTAATCGTGTTGTAGAGCAGCAACAAGATATTCTACAGTGTCTATTTAATAAATTAATCGATGGACTCTTAGAACTTGTTAAAGGATTAGTTCAAAATGCCGTTAACAGTCTGGTGGATGCACCAATGTGTGCTGCCGAAGCAATGGCTGGTGCTGTTTTTGGTGATATTATTGGTCCAATAGCCAATACAGTTGATTCTATCATGAATGTTATTTCTGCCGCTGCTGGTGCAGCTGCGCAGATTGCAGGAAATCCAATGAGTATTTTAGATATTCTTTGGGGTCTTCTTGGGTTTCTTTCTTGTGATGAGAAACTTGATTGTACGATGAATGATCAATGGAGTTTCTGGTATGGTTCAAAAGAAAAGTCGGATGAGGTGAGACAAAATCTTGCTAGTTTGGCACAAAGCTTCGCCAATGGTGGTGGAGGAGGTGGTGGTGGATGTAACACTCAACCAAAACCATGCACATCACCACAGGTCAATTTTACTGGAGATACTGGGCCCAGTGGAACACCGGCCCAAGGAAATCCTGTTATTGGTCCCGATGGATCTCTGCTTGCAGTTGATGTTGTTGATGGTGGATCTGGATATACAAATCCACCAGCAGTTACTGCTGCAGATGATTGTGGTAAAGGTAATGGCGCAACAATGGCTGCATTGGTTGCACCAACTGGCACCGCTGCACAGCCACAACCAACAGCTCAACAACAATTTGCAGAAAATCCAGAGAGACCAACACCCGTTGTTGGAGAAGTGCAGGGTCTTGGTGATCAAGGTAGTGGAACTGGATTGGGTGGATTGCCTGGGTTCGCAGATGCAGGAACAACACCAACAACAGGAACAACACCAACAACAGGAACAACACCAACAACAGGAACAACACCAACAACAGGAACAACACCAACAACAGGAACAACAGGAACAACACCAACAACAGGAACAGAAACTCCACAGCAGGAATTACCAAAAGGCACTGGAACTTTCGTCGGTCAAGTGACATTTGATGATGAAGGAAATATGACCGGATCAGGAACTTTCCTGAGCGATGATGGAAGATTTACTGGTGGTGGTCAAATTACAGGAACTGGAACCGGAACTGGAACCCAACCATTTAAGGGAACTGGAAATTATGATAATGCAGCATTTAGTGGAACTGGTACAGTTACAGATTCGACAGGGCAAACAGTGGGAACTGGAACGTTCACCGGAAATAATGTAATTGGAGCACAAAATAATCTCACAACTGTTGATTCTGAAACGACTGAGGAATTTTCTGTTACTGGGGTTCTTGTTCTTGATCCTGGAATTGCTTACCTACCAGGACCAGATGGAGATGTTGGTGCAAATGGTGATGTTTATGCAAAATCAGTTGACACTATTGTTGGTAATGATATTGATGGATATAAAGTTCTGCCGCCATTCACACCAATCTCTGTTCTTCCTGGTGATACAGTCGCTGCGCCACCAAATACTCAAGTGGAGATTTATGATAATGATGGGGAAATCACTCAGATAATTGTTGGTCAGGGTCCATTGGTACGAATTCCAGTAGAAACTGGTGGATCATTTACAACTCCAGATTATACTCCACCAACACTTCCACAACCAACAAGTCCAACTTCCAATGGTTCTTATCCAGTAGTTCTGGAACTTGGTGAAGTTGTGGTTACAAATTCTGGTGTGAATTATGCTCCCGGAGATACAATTACAATCACTCCAGATAGAGGAGCAGTTCTTGAACCAGTCTTTGATAGTGTTGGTGCATTGGCATATGTAAATGTAATTCAGAAGGGAATTGGATTTGTTGAGTGGCCAGAAATCATTATTCGATCACGTCAAGGAGTGAATGCAAAAATGGTTCCCCTATTCAATATAATTAGAGTAGGTGATCTTTCTGAAGAAGATGACACTCTACCACCAGATGTACAACTAATCAACGTTGTTGATTGTGTTGGTAAAGTGACAACTGATAGCAGAGGTAATACAATCCCTAATAACTAGTAATACTGACTGAGAACTTTAATGGCAGGGCAATTAATCAATAGAAATCGCCATGATGGTGGAAAAAAGGAAAATGATGAAGCCACAAAATACGGCAATCGTCATGGTCAGATTGAATTCGGACATCTTCACCTTGGCGATCCTTCAGAATCTTTAAAGTCTGATGTGACTTCTGGAGTTATGCTTCAGGCATTTGACTCCAGACATTATGTAACTTTGGATAATGATGGACCTAGACAAGGATGGACACTAAATAGATGTCCAAGTGTCTATGGTGTTCAGTGTGCCACGGATAATGCTGGAACAGTAAACTCTGAAAAGGGTATTGGATATTTTGTAATGTGTGAAACAGGTGATGTTGTAATCAGAGCACCAAAAGGTAGAATTCGCCTTAGTGCTTTGGATATAGATATTAGAGCAGATGGTCCAAATAACAAAAAGGGTTCTATTAACCTAGACTCAAACCAATCAATTAATCTCAAAACCGGAACATTTGATGTTCAGGCAAACGTTGGTGCTCGCATCTTTACTCCAAAAACTATGAATTTGGTTGCAAATACTTCTATGCATATTGTAAGCAACTTCATGAATGGATTAACAGCAGCATCGGCAACAAAGAATAATAAAGAGTATAATCCTTCAACAGCAGAATTTGACAATAAATCGCTTTACAATTAATAAGAATGGCTTTTCAATTAGATGATTTGTGTGTCTCCCACCAATTTCTTGTTGGTGAGGGATATCCTATGCCACATGGGCTAGGTCCAACTAAAATTAGAGGTAGTGCCTACGTCGAATCTCCCATGAATGTGGGATCTGATAAGGCATTCCCAGGAATTTGGGCATCGCTGATGGTTGGTCCGATGCAAAATAAAGACTCTCCTCCTGCAAATATTCCTGGATACCTTAGTGTATGTGGCGCAAAAATAAACAATTCTCCATATGCACTGGCAGTGATTGGAGATGCTGCAATTTTTCAAAATCTTGATGTAAATGGAACTCTCACAACTGGTGGTGGAGTTCTATCGAGTGGAACTGTATTTGCTCAAGGAGATGTAATTTCAAATTGTGGCGCACACGTTCTTTCCGTAAAGAAAAATTTTGATATTCCACACCCAACAAAAGATGGATGGAGACTTGCACATAGCTGTGTGGAAGGTCCAGAGGCAGCAGTTTACGTGAGGGGAAAGGTTATTAATAAAATGGAGATTGAGTTGCCAGAATATTGGAAAAAACTTGTAGATCCACAATCAATTACTGTATCATTAACTCCAATTGGAGCGCATCAGGATATTATTGTGAAGAGGATTGGAGATAATAAGGTATATTTGCAATCAAAAGGTGGTATTCCTATTCATTGCTTCTACCACATTTTCGGTGAGAGAATGGACACCGAAAAATTGATTCCAGAATATAAAGGAAATATTGAAGATTATCCCGGAGATAATTCTCAGAGATCAATTGTTGGATATAACTATGACGTTCGAAAAGATGAGGGTTGAATAAATGGCAGAACAATATATAATTCCCAAACCAGCTGGTAGTGGTTCCTCCAATGTTGATGAAAATTTAAGTTCATCATACTTTACTGCAATACCGCCTGGGCCACCATCACCAGACCCCAATTTTGAGATTATTATTACCGGTGTTGGAACTTATCGGGGACTTGATGCAATATATGATTATGATTTTAGATCAATTATTCATGCAGAACATACAGGTGTTGGAACTGCTCTTTATGCAACAGGAACATCGGCAATTGTTGCAGTTGGAGACACATCTGGTCTCATAGTAAGTGGAGATAGTGCAATTCATGCAACTGGAAATGTTAGTCTCGGCAATGGAACAATTACTGTCGGAAGATCCGCTTCAGATGATGTAGAAGTTCTGGGGGAATTCACTTCCAACCTAATTCCAAACGCAACAAATACTTATGATCTCGGTTCATCCAGTAGAAGATGGGATGATGTATTTGCACTAAAAACTACAACTGGAACATTGACAGTTGACAATAATGCTTCCATTGGTGGTATTGGTACATTTTCAAATTGGATTAGTGTTGCCGGAATAATTGGTGCATCTGGATTAAACGCTACCGGTATTGTTACTGCAAATGCATTTAGTGGGGTACATGCATCACTGAGTGGTATTGTTACTGCAAATGCATTTAGTGGGGTACATGCATCACTGAGTGGTATTGTTACTGCAAATGCATTTAGTGGGGTACATGCATCACTGAGTGGTATTGTTACTGCAACCACCTTTATTGGTTCTGGTGCTAATATTACTGGTGTCGTGACTGCAACCACCTTTATTGGTTCTGGTGCTAATATTACTGGTGTCGTGACTGCATCATCATTTAGTGGCGCAGCAACACAGGTCCAAACAACATCAACAGCAACTAATGCATCATTTTATCCCACATTTGTGGATAGTAATAATGGAGTTGCAACTGGAGAAACCATTTATACTGATGCTGGCATTACATATAACCCATCATCCAATACACTAACTGCATCAACATTTAGTGGATCTTTGAATGGAAATGCATCGACTGCAACGACATTACAGACTGCTAGAGATATTAATGGCGTTTCTTTTAATGGATCCTCCAACATTACAGTTGAACCATATATTGATAATGACGAATCAACAAACGCATCTAGGTACATCACATTTGTTGATAACTCAACTGCTGGATATAAGAGATTAAGTGAAGATAGTTCACTTACATATAACCCATCATCCAATACACTAACTGCTGGATTTTTCTCAGGCGATGGGAGTGGATTGACAAATGTTTCTGGATCAAGTGCATCCACCATTCCAGTAACATCAACATCAGATAGTACGTGTTGGGTAGTTTTGGTTGGGGGAACTGCAGGAAATCAATCACCACTTTATGATACGGGATTGACTTATAACGCCTCATCAAACACTTTAAGTTGCACAACTTTCAACGGATCTCTAAGTGGAAACGCATCAACAGCATCTCAAGTTGGCGTACAATCCAATAGCACTAATGCAACATTCTATCCCACATTTGTAGATAGTAATAATGTAGGTTCAATTGCGGAAACCGTTTATACTGATGATGGCATTACTTATAACCCATCATCCAATACACTAACTGCATCAACATTTATTGGCAATTTTAGCACCAATGGGTCTGGACCCGTTCAAATAAGAGTTGAAAACTCGAATCTTGTGTTTGAGGTTGCTGGAATTGGAACTCACACTCTCCTTTTAGCATAATATGACAGTTTAAAAACTGTCCACTCACCTTGACTTCCTCCCAGAAACACCCTATACTATTAGGGTAATCAGGAAATCTCCATGAACGAAAAATTTCAAGAACATGATGAAGAGTATCTTACACGATGTGTCGTAGATACTGCCTGTAGGACTGTGAGAATTTATTCTAATCGGGGAACTGAAAAGACTGTGGCGTGCAGCACCATTGATGAGTTTCTAAATGTTCTATATACCATTCGCAATTCACTTCAGGAAGATGATATTGTCTTCGCTGAACCCCCCGTTCTTCAACGTTAATTATGGCAAACAAGACAACTCCCCAAAATGTCAATGAGGCAAATCAATCACTATTCAAAGCAAAGTGGAATTTGCCAACAGCAGCAGATCATTGTGGAATGACGATTAAAGAAATGAAAATGACATTTAGGGAGTTCTTGAAGTATCATCCACCGACATTCAAAGAGCAGGGAACTCAACTTGAATTGATATATAATGATGAGTAAGCGAGAGTGGTGTAACGGTAGCCACGCTGTGCTTAGAACGCAGTATCGAAAGGTGTAGGGGTTCGACTCCCCTCTCTCGCATGGGAAATCCAGTTCTAAATACATTAACTTGGGGTCAATTCCATGGATTATTACATAGAACAAAAGTTTTGTTGGTATGTATGTGATGGAGCAAAACACCTTGTGTTGATGTATTTTTTAAATACTGTCCCATTCACATTTGATGATCTTGACGAAGAGTATTGGAATGACCCACAAGTAATCAAAATTGCCGATCAAGAACTGACGTTTGGCCCCGAAGATCTTTATAGGGGTTCTTGTTATTTAATTCAAGAAGAATGTCATCCATGCTTTAATGAACTTGATCTAGTAAATCCAGAGTGTATGCCAGACTGCAATTAAATTATTGAGGTATAAAAAAATGTCTTTGATCTCCCAACGTGATCGTGAACTAACTATTAGGGCTCTCGAATACTATTCTTCTTGGGTTAAAAATCCTCAGGAAAAAAACGAGTATCTAAATCTTCTTAATTGGGTAAAACTACAATACGCCAAGGAACAACAATGAACGTTAAAGTTAATTTGTGGTGGAGTGAAAATATGAAGAGGTGGAGGTGGACATTGTGTTATGATCTTGGCGCAGATCGCGAAATGTATGGCGATAGTCACCACCATTTAAAGGAAGCTACCAATGCCATATATACCAGGGTGGATAAAATACATCAACAAAACACATCAATTCTATTATGAAAAATTATAATCTGACCTGTGCCCAAGACTGGGTACAATACTTTGATAGACTGTTTAGAACTGTTGAAGTTGAAAATTTTCTAGAATTTGGTCTTGGGGTTGGGACAGAATTTCTTTGCGATCATGCCGAGAACGTCACCTCAGTAGAACTTTCAACTGGGGATTATAATCTTCAATGGACAAATCAAACCAAAGAACAACTGAAGGATTATAAAAACTGGACACTTCATTATGTGAATATTCCTGATGAAATTCAAAAAGCAAATCAGGACGCAATCAACAACCAATATCCTCTAGAGGATCTTTCTTACCTTCCCGTTCTTGAAGGTCTTGTTGTTCCATTTATGGAAGAGCGCGAATATGATGTTATTTTTGTTGATCCTGGCATTCATAATCGTGGGGATATTGTAAATCTTGCATTTGGAAGAGCACCTATTGTTGCCTGCCACGATAGTGATAGGACAGGAAGAGTAATTCCATATGTCTATGGATACAATATTGTGAATGTGCCCGACAATTACACAGAAATTCACCGTGAAGATTCTTACTGTGGAACAACATTCTGGGTTGATCACACAATGGAAGGTGCAGAAACTCTGATTAAAGTGCTCAGAACTTAACATATACATAGATATGTGATACTAATTCGCTAGTGACCCAAAAAGTGTGACTTCAGAACCTCCTACGGGAGGTTTTGTTGTATGATAAATAATCCATAACGGAAACTATAAGATTTAATAAAATGGGTCTCTCCAGATTAGATAATTTTCTGAAATCAACAACTGGTACAATTCTATACGTTGACCCCAGCAGCCTGGATTCTACCGATAGTATTGACAACCAAGGAAATTCATTAACCCGTCCATTTAAGACAATCCAAAGAGCTCTTATTGAAGCTGCAAGATTTTCTTATCAGAGGGGTGTAAATAACGACAGGTTTTCAAAAACAACCATTCTGGTTTACCCAGGTATTCACACTATTGACAACAGACCTGGATATTTTCCAGATGGAAGTTCATTTAAAACAAGACTTGGCACCACAGTAACTGATCTTTTTGAATGGGACCTCGTTACTAACTTCAACATCAACAGCAGTGCCAACACGCTTTTCAAACTGAATAGTTTCTATGGTGGTGCAATTGTCCCACGCGGAACTTCCATCATTGGTTTAGATGAGAAAAAGACAATCATCAGACCAAAGTATATTCCAAATCCAGAAAATAGTGCTGTTGAGAGATCCGCAATTTTCCGTTTAACCGGATCTTCGCACATCTGGAATGTAACACTCCTTGACGCAGACCCACAAGGAAGTGTGTATGTTGATTACACATCAAATCTTACAATTCCAAATTTCTCCCACCACAAACTATCTGCATTTGAATATGCTGATGGTGTAAATGACATTTCCATCGAGGATAGTTTCCAAACTTATAGCACAGATAGGACAGATCTTGAAGGATATTACCAAAAACTATCCATCATTTATGGTAATAGCACCAGTCGAGCAATTAGTCCAGACTATCCTGCTGCAGTAGATATTGAACCAATTGTAGATGAATATAAGATTATTGGTGCTCTTGGTGCAACCTATGCTATTGATGACATTTATGCTGGTGATGGAGTAACTTCCACAACTGAGATTACTGTTGTAACGAAAGCACCTTTTGCGGATATTGCAATTGACACATTAATTGAAATTAGTGGCATTAATGTTAGTGGTTATGATGGACAATATGTTGTAACAGAGGTTGTAAACTCAACATCATTTAAGTATATTGCAGCAAACGCACCAACAACTGTAGCGCCATCAACGGCAGAAATCGGAAGTGCTACAGTAAACGTTTCTGTAGATACTACAATTACAACATCCCCAGAAATTCACAATTGTTCATTCCGCACATCTTATGGAATGAGTGGAGTTTCTGCAAATGGTGATAAAGTAAATGGATTTAAATCTATTGAAATTCATGATTGCCATGCGATAGGACTTCAAAACGATGATAATGCTTTTGTCATCTACAACGCAACAAATGGCACATATAATGACATTACTGGACCAATAAAAAATCTACACTCAAATATTAATTCAAAATATAAGCCAGATTATGTCAATTTCTTTGCAAATACTCAGAACGATGCAGAGATTACAATTACCAACAGTCAAGTAGTTGGATATGCGGAACAATTTATAGCAGAATCTGGATCCGAAATTTCTCTTATCAACGTTGCATCTAAGTTTGGATCAAGAGCTCTAGTTGCTAGGGGGTATAAAGAAGAGGCATATGCAAGAAATGATCTTGGATACGTTTCTCACGTTATTGCACCTAAAGAAGAAACTGCAGAAAAAGTTTCTATTAAGTTCGACAACCTGGATAAAACAAAGACTGTTTCCGTAGGATCTACAAACAAACTATTCTTTGCAGACAAAACATCTCAAGCATATCCACCAGCATATATTGTTGACGGTTATAGACTTGGTGCAAAGGAGAATGACACCCTCTTTGTAACTCTATCTGGACAGGGTGGAATTACTACAGAGTATTCGGCAAGAATTGTGATGCCAAATACCCAAGGAACTGGTGCAGAAATTTCATCTAAGAAATCCTTCGTTGTATCCAGAACTGGTAGTGGTAATGCAATTTCCAGCAACATAATCACTCTCACCACTAACCACGCACTAATTGATGGTGAAAAAATTAGAATTGTTGGCGTAACTGGCGAAATTCCTGATGGCCTTGAAACGGATAGGATTTACTTCGCAATTGTTTCTGGAGTATCAGCAAATCAACTCAAAGTTGCAAAAACTTTGGATGACGCACTATCCGGAACCGATGTTGTAATTAACAACAAAGGTGGATTGTTGTTGGTTGAAAGTAGAGTATCTGATAAGCAAAGTGGTGATATTGGACACCCAATTCAATGGGATACTACAAATAGTCAGTGGTATGTAAATGTTTCTGCTGCTGCAACAGAGAACACCATTTACTCAGCTTTGGCGAATTTTGGTGCTACAAGAACATCATATTCTTATGTCACCAGATATCCAGACCAAAGATCTGATGGTGATACTATCTACCAAGTTCGTTATGTAATTCCAAAAGAATCTGCAAATGCATCTCCACCAACACGTGACCTTGTTATTCAAGAATCCAATACTTCAATTGGATCAACCTCAGAAATGTCTTCGCAATGGAATGCATCAAATTCCACAGAACTTGCTGCTGCAACAGATCTGAGAAATACAAGAGTTATTGCAGATGCGTCTTGGTTGTCTGGAAACGCAACAATTACAACCGAACTTCCACACAACCTAACTCTTGGATCCAGCGTTCAGGTTCTGAATGTTACTAGCACAAATAACACTACTGGAGATCCAGAAACAGGATTTAACGGAAAGCATGTTGTAATTAATATTGGTTCAGCTAAGCAATTCACTTATGCTTTGGCCACAAATCCCGGAGCATACACAAACAATAACTCCCTCAGAAATGCCCAACTTCCATATTACAAGAGAAAGGATTTTAGTCTAACGCATAAAGTTTATGAGGTTACTACTATTCAGGAATATGAAAGTGGAGTTAAGGATGGCATCTATCACTTAACGATTGTAAATTCCAGTGTTTCTCCAACAGATAGTTATTTCTCTGGTGAGAGATTTGCGCAGGATACTACTCACCTATATCCAGTAATTGATAGAGACAATAGAAATTCTGACCCAAATACATCAGTATCTTTTGCAGAATCCAATAACATTGGTAGAGTCTTAGTAAATGATAGGGAGTATAGCTTAACCAAAGAAGCAGTATCAAAAGCACTATATGATACTAATCTTGGTGTTGGTATTACAGAATTTAAATCATCACCAACTGGTCTAGCACATACCGTTTATACAAGTATAGATCATAGACTCCAAGGAATTTCAAATCTAAGCATCGTTTCTCCTGGTGCAAATTATGTTGATGGTGAATACTACAACGTTCCACTAACTGCAATTGGAGCATCAATCACAGGTGATTATGCAACAGCAAGACTAACCGTAAGTGCTGGATCCATCAGTTCTATCAGAATTATGGATAATGGTAGTGCTTATGGTATTGGAAACACTCTACAAATTGCATCTGGTATTACTACAGATGTTGGACATGATGATCTTGCTGATTATGGTGTTGTTCAGGTTGAAGGAATTGAAAATGCTGTCGGAGAAACTCTAATTATTTCCGGCATTTCCAGCATTACAACAAATCACCTCAACAATCTTTACAAGATTACTGGAGTTTCTGTAGGAAATACTAAGCAGATTGAACTACAGGCATCGTCCACACTAATATCACCCCTTTCAACTGGTATTGGTAATGTTGTAACAGCAACTGGACAAGCATTTGTCGCTGGCAAAGTTGTTGGGGTGTCCACAATTAATTATGACTATGCAACTGGTATTGCAACTGTAGGATTTACTACTGCACATGGATATAGAGTTGGAACTAAAATTAGATTTGGTGGGGCAACACAAAGTTTCTACAATAAGGACGTAATTGTTACAGATGTTGTTGGACTATCAACTGCAAAAGTATCGCTTGGAATTGGAACAAATTATCCAATTGTTGCAGGAACTATTGAGGCATATGCACAATTAACATCATCATATGGTGGTGGCATTAAGTATGATGTGGAGGCAACTTCTGGTAGATTGGTTGTATCATATGCAGGTCTAACCACTTGCATTTTGGCACCAATCACATCATCTACTGATACTGAAACAAGTGGTATTACAGTTTCCAACGCTGTTAATGTTGGTCTGAGACTTGGGGACTACTTCCAAATTAACTCTGAAATCTTCAGAGTGAAGAGAGTTGTGACCAGTAATACTGTTCTGGCATTTAGAGGATTGCTTGGAACATCTGCTGCTGCACACTCAGCAAATTCGCTTCTCAAGAGAATTACACCAATTCCAATTGAATTGAGAAGAAGTTCATCAATTAGATCTGGTGGACATTATTTTGAGCATGTTGGTTTTGGTCCTGGCAACTATTCCACCGGCAAATTTGATTATCAATCTCGCACACTGAAGGGTGAAGAAGTAATTAATGCATACAGTATTGATGGTGATGGTGGAACCGTTGTATTCTCCGGAACTAACCAAGATGGTGATGTGTTCAGTGGTGGATCCAAAATAGATGGATCCTCTGGAGAAGTTCAGAAGATCAGAGTTCCATCTCAAACAACATCAGCAACAAAGCTTCAGAAAAATTCGAGCGATCTTGGATATGCGGTTGAATCTTTTGACAGATTGACAATTGATGAGGGTCTGTCCGTAAGTGGTGGTGTGGATAAGGACTCACTATCCAAATTTGATGGCCCTGTAATTTTCAACAGCAAAGTTGCATCTAAATCACCAGAAGGTCTTGAGGTCAGATCACTCTTCATTCAGGGTGAAGCACCAACACCAAGAAAACTTACCGTTGGAATCTCCACACCAGTAACACCAGGAAGTATTGGTGATATTGTCTGGACAGCCAATCCAACCGTAGATAATTATCTTGGATGGATCTTCACAACTGGACACAGCTGGGAGAAGTATGGTTATGTTGGTGTAAACCCAGCCGATATTAAGGGTGTTGGTATTTCAAGTGCTGGCACATATATTGGGTTTACAACAAACCTCAACATAACAGGAACTGCAGTTTCCATTACTGCAGCAACAAGTGCATCTGGAATTACAACTCTCAATATTGCTGCAAACCCAAGAGTTGCTATTTCAACAGCAAACACCATCTTTGCTGGTATTGCAACTCAGATTAACTTTATTGGTGCGGGTGTATCAATCTCAGCAACAGTATCTGCTGGTATTGCAACTGTAAACTTCAGAGCAACTGAATCTGGTGGTGGTGGTGGAACTCCAACCGGAACTGAGAATGCTATTGCTGCATATGATGTTGCAGGAAATCTTTCTGATGTTCCAGCACTCACATATTTCAACAACATCTTAGATCTAACCAGCAACACCGCAACAACTCTATTCAAGATAAATCAGGGTGCTGGTGGCAATACTCTGGATCTGGTCAATTCTGGAAGTGGAAAAATCCTTCAAGCAGGAGCGTCTGCTTCGGATCTGGCACCAATTGTCTTTACAACATCAAAGCATATTGGTGTTGGAACAAACACTCCTGGTGCTGGATTTGATCTTAGATATAGATCCGGATCCGGAAATGCCATGATTGTTCGCACAGAACATAATGGTGTGACCAATGACATCAAATTTGTGTTGGATAATGATGGTCATATTGGAATTAAGACTGATATTTCTGGATATGCAACACCATATGGATTGACACTTGATGTAAATGGTAATGTTGGCGTAACAAGTGCAATTACATTCAGCACTTTGCAAAGAGACGCCAGAATAACTCTGTCTGCACCAAGTTCCGTTGTTGGAACCGCATATACCCTAACACTTCCAACTCAGGTTGGTGGCGCAAATAGTATTCTTTACACATCCTCATCTGGAGTGTTGGGATGGATTACGCCAAACAATATCCTGGCAAATTCTTCAACATCATCTCTTCCAGAAGGATCTAACCAGTATCACACTCAAGAAAGAGCACAAGATGCTGTGGGTGCTGCGATTAATGCGGGAATTCAGACAAATATCACAGTTGATTATGATGATGCTAATAATCGCATCAACTTCAACGTTATTAGTGGAACGTTCCCATATGCAACCAGAGGATTTAATATCCCAATTGGATGATATATGCCCCCCTCCGGGGGGTTTTTATTCTGTAATGACGGATAGAGAATATGCACCGCAGGTGAGATCGAAAATTTCACCCGACTTCAAGTATATCTGCAATGGATACGCCATGGTAGTTGTCATTCCTGCAGCATCCGATGCTGCTTGAAATCCGTTAGTTATTCTTTTAGCTGGCCAATCTTTAAAATCTCCATTAGTATCATTGTCGGAGATATAAACTTGAGCTAGTTCTCTACCGATACAATTCATATCTGGACTAGTCACTTGATTATAATTAACTGAGTGCCCCCATCGCATAGTGATGGTTGATGAAGATGCTTTAATGAAATTCACCAGCAATCTACAATTTCCCGATGCAGTAAATAAAGCTGCTCCACCAACTGTTGATGAGGTTCCATTTAATACTGTTACGTTTGCCATGATTATTCTGTAATAACGGATATGGAGTAAGCACCACAAGTTAGATCAAATATTTCCCCAGACTTCAAATATATTTGTAGAGGATATGCCATGGTAGTTGTCATTCCTGCAGCATCGGATGCTGCTTGAAATCCCTTTGTCAATCTCTTGCTAGGATATTCATTAAAATCTCCGGCACTATCATTGTCGGAGATATATATATGTCCTAGCGATCTTCCAATAGCATTCATATCAGCACTGGTCACTTGATTATAATTAACTGAGTGTCCCCATCGCATAGTAATAGTTGATGAAGATGCTTTAATGAAATTAATCATTAATCTTGTATTACTTGATGCAGTAAATAAAGCTGCTCCACCAACTGTTGATGAGGTTCCATTTAATACTGTTACGTTTGCCATAATTTATTTTATTCCGTAATAACCGTTATAGAATAAGTGTCGCACGTTAGATCAAATATTTCTCCAGACTTTAAATATAACTCCAAAGGATATGCCATGGTAGTTGTCATTCCTGCAACTGTATATTCGGAAAGAAATCCTTTTGTCAATCTATATCCTCCCCACGCGGACCCCCAACCGGCCGAATTAGCGTCGTCGTTTGATATGCGAATTTGTGCCAATTTTGACCCAATTGCATGTACATCAGAACTCGTCACTTGATTATAATTAACTGAGTGTCCCCATCGCATAGTAATAGTTGATGAACCCGTTGAATGTATAAATGCAATTAACAATCTTGTATTACTTGATGCAGTAAATAAAGATGCTCCACCAACTGTTGATGAGTTTCCATTTAATACTGTTACGTTTGCCATAAGTCATCAACCATTTTCCGGAATTGCAACACAATTATATGGACCACAAAGAGCATAGAATTGATCATTTGTGTTCAAAAATATTTCTGTGGGTAGTGCATCAATATAAGTGTCTTCAGCATTTGAAGTTTCTGTATTTGTTGGGACGAAATTTTCACCCCACACATTAATTTGGGTGTTGCCAAAATCATCTGGATCATAATGAATTTGATATGCAATATTTCTTCCAAATGCTCTGCATAAAGATGTAGTCTGCGAAAGAAGACTACCAGATGGTCCCCAATACAAACCAACCTGACCAGCAGATCCACCAGTCCTAACACCTTCCATGTATAGAATTACAATTCTGGTTGGTGAAGGTGCTGTGTATAGCAGAGTTGCACCGTTTGAAGATTGTCCGGATATAATAGTTGTTGCCATGGATTAGATCATCAATTGCCACATGTTTAGATATTTATAAGATCTTATAAATAACTAAAACTGTAGGGTGGATAGGGAAACCCATGACCGCAATTAACAAGAATTTCATCGTTAAGAATGGCCTGCAAGTCGGCAACGATTTCTTACTTGCGGATGACGTAACAGGACACGTTGGAATAGCATCAACAGTCCCCAAAGACACCTTATCGGTTAGTGGGCAAATAAGTGCTGATAATCTAACTGTTTCTGGAGTCTCAACACTTACAGAACTGAAAGGGTCGCAATTAAGTTATACGAACGTTGGCACCGACAACTTGTATGCGGTTGCTGGCGTTGTAACCTCTCTCACAGGTTCTAATATTGATGTTAGTGGGGAGTTAAAATCTACCAGACTTGCTATTGGTGTTGCTGGAACATCGTTTAGTGTCACATCTGACGGGGTGGGTGTAGGCACAACAATTCCAACGAAGAGATTTGAAGTTGCTGGTGATGCAAATATTACTGGAGCATTATCTGCTTTAGTTGTTAATAGTGATGTCAACTCAACAGGTGTCAGCACATTTCTAGACTTAGATGCAACTTATCTGGAGACTACAGATTTCAATGTACTTGGTATTAGCACACTAGGATTTGCTGGTGCAACAAGATTGAGTGTTTCTGGAAATACAACTCTTGGCATCACAACAACTGGTCCATTAGACGTTTCCCAAATTAATGTTACTGGTGTCACAACGATTGGTGCTGTTAATATATCTCAACTTGGAGTGACAGGTGTATCCACTTTTACGGGTCTGATTGATGCTAATGATGGAATCGATGTCACAGGTGCTACAGAACTTGATGCTGTCAATATTTCAGGAGTAACTACAGTCGCTGGATTGATTGATGGTAATGGTGGAGTTGATATTACTGGCGCTACAGAACTTGATAATGTAAATGTATCTGGCATCACCACAGTTGCTGGATTGATTGATGCTAATGGTGGAATCGATGTCACAGGTGCTACAGAACTTGATGCTGTCAATATTTCAGGAGTAACTACAGTTGCTGGATTGATTGATGGTAATGCTGGTGCAAATATTTCTGGTGCAGAAACCATCCTTTCTTCTGCAACAGTATCAGATCTTACCAATACTAGGGTTGTTATTGCTGGCACTAGTGGTGCTCTTCAGGATAATGCCAATCTAACCTTTACTGGATCCAATCTTGTGATTGGTTCTGGTGCTGGTCTTGATGTTGATGGACACACTGAACTTGATAATGTTAATATCTCCGGCATAACTACAGTTGCTGGATTGATTGATGGTAATGCTGGTGCAAATATTTCTGGTGCAGAAACCATCCTTTCTTCGGCCACAGTTAGTGATCTTACCAATACTAGGGTTGTTCTTGCAGGAACTTCTGGTGCTCTTCAAGATAATGCCAATCTAACTTTCACCGGATCCAATCTTGTGATTGGTTCTGGTGCTGGTCTTGATGTTGATGGACACACTGAACTTGATAATGTTAATATCTCCGGTGTATCAACTTTAACGGTCACAACTGCAACTTCACTTGGAGTGACAAATGTAAACGTTACTGGAATTTTGACAGCATCCAACATCAATCCAACTCAGATTAATGTATCTGGGATGTCCACATTTAATAATGTATATGCTTCTGGTTCTGTTGGAGTTAAATCCACATCACCATCTGAGGCATTGGACGTTGTTGGAAACCTCAAAGTTATTGGAACTGTAATTAGTGATGGATTTAGTGGCCCAGGTATTGTTACAAGCATCATCGATGGTGCAGGTAGTGATGCCGTAGAAGTCACCCCAGGTGTTTATAGAATTGACCTCTATGGTTCGGCAGTTGGTGAGGCATGGGGAACAGTTGTCAATGGTCTAGGAGAAATTGGTGTTAGAACTGACGTTCTGGTTGGTATGGGAACAACAGTTCCACCAGAGTATACTCTTGATGTTTACGCCAAATACGAAGAGGAAGCAGCAAGATTCCTTTGTCAAGGAACTAACGTCTACGCTCCATTTATTGTAAACTCGAACGTTCAGGTTACTAACTTGAATGCTCAATATGTTGGTGGAAAAACCGCTCCATCAGGATCAATTGTTGGTACAACAGACTCACAAACACTTACCAACAAAACACTCACAACACCAACAATTCAAGGTACTGGCGCATTCTATTCTGGATCAACCAGCGGAACAGTAACACTCAAAGCAACAGCAGTTGCTGGGTCTAACACAGTCACTCTTCCCGCAACTACTGGAACTGTAATCACATCGGGAGATAGTGGCACAGTCACTAGCACGATGATTGCAAATGGCACAATCGTAAATGATGATCTTAGTGTTTCTGCAGCAATTGCATATAGCAAATTAGCTCTTACAGGATCTATTCTCAACGCCGATATTAATGCTTCTGCTGCGATTGCTATTTCCAAATTAGCAGCATCCACAATTTCTGGTGTTTCTCTTGGAAATAACTTAAGCAACTTATCAATTGGTGCATATCTGACTCAGAATGGACAAACATATAATGGTTCTACTACAAAAACCGTAGCAGTTGATGCAGATACTGCCAATACGGCATCCAAGGTTGTTGCCAGAGATGGATCAGGAAACTTTAGTGCAGGCACAATTACTGCAACCTTAAGTGGTACAGCAACTAATGCCACTAACATTAACGTTGCGGACGAATCTTCAGATACTACCTGCTTCCCGGTATTTACCACAGCTGCTACTGGAAACCAAGCACCCAAAACTGATTCAAGTGCTCTAACATATAATGCCTCTGCTGGTCAATTGGATGCATCTGCGTTCTATGCGGCAGGAAATAGTGTTTTTGGACACCTAACAGGAACAAAACCCCTTCTTGAAGATGTGAACGTAGTTGCAGGAACTGTAAATGGAACCACAAATATTGATGTTAATACATCAAACGTTTGGATGTTTACAACAAATGCATCTGCAAACTGGACTCATAACATTCGCGGAGATTCTGGCACATCACTAAACAGTACGATGGCAATTGGCGATTCGATTGTAGTCACAATTCTTGCCAAAAAGAGTTCCACCACTCACTATGCAACTGATATAACTATCGATAGTGCTGCACAAACTGAATTGTGGTTGGGTGGGTCTGCACCAACTGCAGGATTGTCTGGTTCAAACTATGACATGTATACTTGGACAATTGTAAAGACTGCATCAGCAACATTTACTGTATTTGCATCCCAATCACAGTATGGAGCATAATTAATATAGTCCCAACCAGTTCACAAAGTGTCCCAGAGGACCCTCCAGACCCCCTGGAGGGTCTTATTGTAGGGATGTGACCAGGGACCACCCTATGCAACTTACAACGCTTGACAGACTGATTTTCGTATCATCCTTCTGCATCTTCATGAACTGGGGTGTGCGTGTTGTTCATTCGGTTCTGAACTATGCTCTATCTTGATCTGAGTGGGTACAACTACAGCAAGAAACTGTGTGAAAGTGTGGTGACTTGGTTCATCAAAAAATATCTTCCACGTCACAAACTGGAGATCGAAGTATCTCATCGTGGCATGATGAGGGAAGGTTTCTATGGACTTTGCACCGTTCAAGATTGTGATCATCGTCCTAGGTCTTTTCTGATTGAACTTCACAACAAGATGGAGCGTGAGTTTTACATTCAAACTCTGCTTCATGAGTTAGTTCATGTACGTCAACATGTTCGCGGTGAGTTAAAGGATCGGGGATCAAAAAGGCTCTGGAAAGGTGTGGATCATAGTCAAACTGATTATGAAGATCAACCTTGGGAAGTTGAAGCATATGACCTTGAAGTAAAGTTGTGTAAAGAATACTTGAAAGACTTGACATGACCTCTAAAACCCTGTACAATAACCTTTGTCAGGGTTGAATGGGACTTTAGCTTTAAGTTCTATAAATACTCTAAGATCTTAAGACGTGATATTGTGTCTCCAATACTATCCACATTTAGTTTAGGTTCAAGGGCGCAGATACGTGACCTAACTATGACCTATGTAGCCGCAACAACTTCTACCACAAGATCATTTACGGTTCCTGCATCTGCTCAAGCAGGAGATTTTGTGATGTATGCTACTAGCTCCGGTTTTAATAGTGGAGATGGGGATACTAGTGATAGTTATTTACCATCTGGTTGGACAAGACTATATAGACTGTCTTTTGATGGTGGAACTGGAGAAGACTCTGTGCATGATCGTGCATATAAATTCATTACATCTGGTGATGTAAGTTCTAGCTTCAACGTTGCTGCAACAGATCATGCTGCATATAGTATTGTGGCTTTAGTTTTCAGGCCTTCGAAGACATGTTCTGTCACTATAGAGGATTCGCAAGGTGGAGGCAGCACCGGGGATCCCGCTTCACAAAATATTAATGGAACTGCAGTGTCAACTCTTCCACATCTCCTGCTAGCAACTTATTTCGCATATGATGGTAGCGTCACTGGCCGTTCTTGGACAGGTGGCACTTTTACTGAGGAGTCCCCTGCAGCTCGTTTTTATACCAGATATAAAATGTTTGCTATTGGAGACACTACAGAAAACGTTACGGTGGATATGGGTGAGTCTGGCCAGCACGGGCATCTATACTCCACGATACTGAGTTTCTCATAAACTCATATAACTAAAGAGGTATAGTAGGTACTTCTTATGAAGAAGAAAGTTGCTATTTTTGGATCTGCAAGAACAGATGTTGAATCTGGACTTTATAAATCCGTAGAGAGAATGGCAAAAAATCTATCTGAAAAGGGATGGATTATTGTGACTGGTGGTGGACCAGGAACGATGGAAGCAGCAAATAAAGGTGCAATGAGTGCATGTGGAGATACTGAAACATGTTCTCTTGCTCATGCGATCTATCTTCCATTTGAAGAAGCAGTAAATGATTATGTGCAAGAGCACACAAAGCACGATGACTTCTTCACACGTCTGCAGACATTCTCTGAGTGTGATGCCTTTATTGTAACACCAGGAGGAATTGGAACTCTTCTGGAAATGTCATTGGTCTATCAACTGATTCAGGTTTCTCACTTGAAAAGAAAACCTGTCATTTGTGTGGGAAGAATGTGGAGATCATTCAGACATTGGTTGGAAGATGAGATGCTGGACAATCACTTTCTGAATTATGATGAAATGAAGATGATTCACTATGTGGATCGCTTTAGTGAAGCAGTTCACATTCTTGAAGGATACGACATTTGACAAACTGGCACATGGGGAACTTCGGTTCCCTTTTTTTGTCTATATACTGTTCTTAGATGTATTGAGATTATGCCGATTCCTTTGGATTTTTTGTTCTCTGATGAGGTTGTGGAACGTGCCCTATCTGGTCTGGTGCCGGAGATTGAGGAGACTGATGCAGAATGCATCGCTGAGAACCCTGATGAGGACAGGGGCGAAAATTGATTTTTTCGTCATTTTGCCGTAGAATGGACCAACGGACCACCAGGACATTCAGATGATGGACTTTTCGTAAAGTGTAAATGGAGACATGAATTCATGATTAATGATAAGTTTCGCCTGATTAGTGGGACTTCAAATGAAGAACTTGCTCAAGAGATTGCCGAATACTTGAATGTTGACCTCACAGATCGAACGATTAAGTCATTTGCCGATGGCGAAACTTATGTTCAGGTTAATTCTGCTGTGCGTGGTTGTAATGTATTCATCGTTCAACCAACATGTGCTCCAGCAAACAATAACTTGATGGAACTTTTGATTTTGATTGATGCCCTACGCAGAGCATCTGCCAAAGAGATTACCGCAGTCATTCCATATTTTGGATATGCTCGATCTGATCGAAAGGCAGCAGGAAGAGAAAGTATCGCAGCAAAGTTGGTTGCAAATCTTCTCACTTCCGCAGGAGCAGATCGTGTTCTTTCGATGGATCTTCACTCCGCACAACTTCAGGGATACTTTGATATTCCATGTGACAACACCTATGGATCACCATCCATGGCAAAGTATCTTCGAACAAAGTATGAAGATCAATTGGATGATGTTGTTGTTGTTTCTCCTGACGTTGGTGGTGTTGCTAGAGCAAGGTCTTTTGGCAAGTTGTTGAATAATGCTCCACTTGCAATTGTGGATAAACGTCGCACCGGTCATAATGTTGCAGAAAGCCTAACCGTGATTGGTGATGTGAGGGGCAAGATTGCAATTCTTGTGGATGATATGATTGATACTGCAGGTACTATCTCCGGAGCAGCAAAACTCTTAAAGAATTGTGGTGCAAGAAAGGTTCTGGCATGTGCAACTCATGCAGTATTCTCTGGTCCTGCGGTAGAAAGACTTTCAGAACCGGGAGTCTTTGAAGAAGTTGTTGTTACAAACACGCTTCCAATTACACCAGAAAAGAACTTTTCAAATTTGCAAGTTCTATCAATTTCTAACGTCATGGGAGAAGCAATTTCACGCATTCATCAAGAAGTTTCGATGAGCAGTATGTTCAAATGAATGAAAAGGAACTGAAGCAAATTTACAAATTCTATAAAAATTCTAAGGATGGATTTGTAACACCGGATGGATATGCTGCTGTTCGGTATGGTAAAAAACAATTTGTAATCATTTACAATGGACAGCAGTTGGAAGTTGTGAACACGCAACTGCAGGCAAAGAACTTTATTAAAAAGCATCGCACGTTTCAGGATATGTGACACATTAAAAAGTGTCACATCGTGCTTGTCATCGTATTCAAACGTTGATATGATGACAATGTACCGAAAAAACTTATGAGTAAAAAGAAATTCGTGTGCGTGTCTCCCAGATCTGTGGGAGCAAAGGACACATTTCATTATAAAATGTATGGCCTTCATTCTTGCCAAGTTGTAAGAATTGAACGTGATGAAATGTATTTGATCTCAATCAATCGAAAACATTCTTTTTGGTTGAGTAAAGGTGGAAATTCTGACTGGGAGATTGTTTCATGAAACTACTGGCATTAGCGTCTTCAATTTCAATTCTGTTCGGTGGTGACATGACAGCACAGACCTCCAAGGGTGGTCTTGAATATGTTGATCCCACTTCAGAAGTTCGTATGGTTCGATTTAACTCAAATCGTGTCTGCGCAATATTATCGGGAATCCCTTATGAGAAGGGTGAGGTTCCTAAAAAATCCTGGGAGGAATTTGTTTCCTGCATGGAGTTTATGCGCGATGCAAATGGTGTTGAGGACTAAATACTATGAATGATATCTAATCTCATGATTCACGCTTTATTATTTGCTTACATAACCGGCATCTCATGTGTTGATGCTCAAAAAATGACTAATCGTGTATGGTCTATTGAAAATATGACCGTGACCCAAAAAATGGATATTGTTATTACATTACAGGAATCAATGCCACATTGTAACCTACTTGAAGGGGATTCTAAAAAAAATGACTGACGAAGCGTATCTAAGTGCCTGCGATTTAATGTTTGAAGATCTTTGCGAAGTTCATTCAAGAATTCGAAGTATGGCGAAGGAAAATGCGTGTGAGAGGGAGTTGGACATAATCAAGAATGAACTTTTGGAGTATCTCAGAGGAAAACGGAACTCATGATTCAATTATACATTTGGACAGCAATTTTTGCTGTTCTAGGTTATTTCATTGTGACGGACAACTCTATTGCAGAATTTTTTCTGCTTGTTGTTGCGATGATTAAACTCAATGTCCAACGAATGTGGTTCATTGTAAATTGGCATATTCGCCACAATCCAAAAAATCCCATTGTTAAGTGGCATTTGGATCGCAAATATCAGAAAATAGCAGAAGAAATGCTTAGTATGCATGGAGTGTGTGACGACTAAAATGAATCATTATAAACCATACTCCAAAGAGTGGCATCGAAGACGTTTTCTACAGGAGGCGTTGGACAAATACTTGGACGATTATGTTGACAACAATATAATTCTGAGTGATATTCATAGTATTCTTTCTGCCCGGTCAGAAAAGGCATATGCAGAATTTTCTAGACTTAATGAGCTAGAATCGATGCTGCACGATACTCAATCAAAATAATTCAAGAGGCTACAATACAAATGCTTTCAACACAATATCGTCTGAGATTAGAAGAAATTTGCAACCGAATTGCCACGGGTGAACCGGTTGGATTGGAAGACATGATTTGGGCAGAGAAACTTGCAAAGTCAAATAGATCGGCAGGAACAATGCTTCGTCAAGCAAGGCGAAGAGCATCTAATCCAAATATGCACGAAGATAGTTTGGACAATTTCATGAATATTATGGATTTGGGTGATCCAGATCCAAGAAATCATCGCACACAATTTAATGGTGCTGATGATATTGTGGATTGGTTCAAGCGTGAAGATACAGATGATTGGAGAACACGTGATTAAATTATGCAAAGTGAATTTGAGTTCTTGTTTACAGAAACTTTAAAAGTTTTAACACAAGTTTTTTATCTTTATGTGTTTTTCGTTGGCGGATTGTATCTTGGTTATTTAATTGGAAGATTGCATGGTCGCGATGACGATTAACCGCAGGAGTTGCAAATGGCCTTTTCCGAAGCAAATGATTTTGGCAAACTGTATTTTAAAAATGTTGATGTAAGAATTGAAAAATTAGGTTCTCAACATTATTGGGTTGGGATTGAAAGACCTGGATCTCACGCAAAGGCAAGTGTTAATTTTTGGATTGAATCTGATTTAAGCATTCGATCCAGATTTACAGAGTGTAAAATAGATGATGGCGATGATCCTGTTTTCGGAATATTACCATGATGTGACAATCATCAAAGTGTCCTGGCACTTGCCATATGGCGTCTGTTGATGCTATACTGAATATATGAATGAGGAAACAGAGTATGATTTCTGATGGCTATGTTAAGATTGTGTATCATACAGCAGGTTCTGAGTATAACTCCATCTATAAAGATCTAGTCGATAATCAAACAGTTGAGATTCAATCTCCTGTGACAGATCTGAATATTCATCAGTATTTCAATCTGTTCAATAGTTTTCTTCGCGCAGTTGGATTTGCGGACGAAACTATCATGGACGGAGCAGCGCAATGTGCATTTAATGAGATGCGCAGAGTCGAAGATATGCGTAAGGTTGCTGAGAATAACGATATTGTTCTTGATGAGGACTTGGGTGAGCGTATTGTAGAAGTTCTTCTTCCCGTGGAAGAACGTGCTCTGGCAGCAGAGACCCGTGTAAAGGAGTTGAGTGAGGTTGTTCTTGACTTGAAGGCACAACTTTCACGTGCTTTAAATCCAGATAATCCAAATTATACTGATGAAGAGGTTGAAGCGATGACTGAGGAAATTATGCGCGATGTTATGCCTCTTATAAAGCATGATCCCCTGAATGAAGTCGAACATCCCGGTAGTCATAATTTTGGAGATGAATCATGATTCTTTCATACGTTGCCACTTTTATTATCTGGTTTTTTATCGGATATTATGTGACCGATATTGCTATTAAACTTATTAAAGGACTGCGGAAATAATGATTATACTTCCCATCGCATGTATTCTGCTGGGATGTTTACAGGATGTCCCATTTGAAGAGTTTAACAGGGTCGTAGATAATCCTGTCAGAGCAGTTCAGATGGCGATGCCAAGAAAAAAGGAGAGTGGTCCATATCCAGCTTGTTATATTGAGGGTGTTTTTCATCCAGAATGTCCAAATTCACCATATAAAGTCCGATGAAAACAAAATTGAATTGGTTTGAATATTACTTTGGACACTGCCTTCAAACTGGTTGGCGGGAGATGTGGAATAACTTCAAAATGTGGCGTGATCTGGTTAGTGGAAACTATGATGGTTATGCCTTACTTCCAACCGATGACCCATACCAAGAATGTTATGAATGGTTCTGGGGAAGCATCAATATGGATGAAACTCTACCTAAAGAGTTTCTTGAATACTTGATGGACATGTGTGATAGAATTGATCGGGGTGAAGAAAAAGTTATTCCGATGGACTTGGAGGAATTGGAAAGACTTTCGGATCTTTTGGAGGATGTTGAGTTAGATGACTGATCGCGAAAAAGAACTATACTTTGTCATCTCTGAGTGGTGGGATACAGTATTTGCTCGGCCCATGGACAAGCAACCAACTATTATGGATCTTGTAGAGCAAATTATTGAACTTGAAGAAGACACGTGGGATGATCCGATTCCTCCTGGTGTTGATCCTTGGAATTTGCGCGGCCGATCCTGATCCAGTTGAAGAACTGACACACCACCTCCTTCTGGGGGTGGTTTTTACCTTATGATGACTGTATGAGCAAAGGACCGATGACCTACACGATCACCAAATACATCAAAATTGAACAAGAAGAAGATGGTTGGAGTTTTGATTTCACTGCTGATGAATGTGGCACTGTGAGTGTAGAGGATGGTAATGGTCCTGGATACCAAACCATCCACATTCCCAAAGATTGTATCCAACATTTCATTGATGTATTAGAGCAATTCAAATGACTTACGACGAACTCTACGATCATGTGGTGAATTATGTTGCCATGCCTCACACTACCATCACAGAGCATGACAAACGCCGTGCCTGTCTTATTCTAGGTGCCTTCATGGAGTTTATCATGGATTGCACTGATGCTGGTATTGACCCACGCACACTTGACATGACTGGTATTATGAATGAGAAACTTGATGAACTGGAGGACAGCAAATGAGCGGCGGACACTTTACTGACTGTGGATACGATTACTATAAAGTTTATCAGTTTGCTGATGAGTTGGAGGAAGAGATCCTCAACAATGGTAAGGAGCGTAATGATACTGGATACTATGGTGTTGATTACTATCCCAAATATTCTGATGAATCCATTGAGTATATGAAAGCACAAATTCCCAAGATGAGGAAGATGGCAGAGATTATGAGGCACATTGATTATCTGTATTCAGGTGACCATGGTGATGATAGTTTTATGGATCGTGTGAAAGAAGTGGAGGCAAAGTATGCCAATCTTTCCTGATTGTTATGATGAATGGGGACTTTATCGTATTACCTATGATGGAGACCACAAAATGTGGGATTTGCTGTTTGAAGGCACAGAAGAAGAGTGCCGTCAGTATGCTTATGAAAACTACACAGACAAGGAGCAAGGTGAAATGTGTTTGATGGACTGGGAAGCAAGGGAGTGGGATGTATGACTGACAAAACTAAACTTCTCAAGATGATTGAAAATGCCCTTCAAACAGCACCACCTAATGAAGAAGCAGAGCGTCGTGAAGCAAAAAACAAAGTGATTCAAACTGCTTGTGGTGCTATTGATAAGTATTATGCACTCAAAGCACTTGCTGAAACTGAAAAAGTAGAACTACGTGCCGAGTTGGAAGCAAAGAAGAAAGAAAACTTCCAACTGGTCGCTGATGCTTGTATGAAAGATTACGAGGAGAAGTATCAGCGTGATGTATTCCCAGTTGATGAATACTGGGTGTATATGGTTAGTGAATACTTCGGCACAGGCGAAGATCAAACTATGTGTATTATGATGACTCAAGCAACTCCTTATGGTGATGACTTTGATGAAGAGCATAAGTATGTGCCTATCAACTCCAAACAATATCGTGCTGTGAGAGAGTTTCACCAACAGTTTGGCACTTGGTATCTTCATGGTCTCAGATTTCTCACTAAAGAAGATTTCTTTAGTGAATATTCATACTACATTCCTCCAGCGATGATGAAGCTTCTCAATCGGAGTTGCTTCAAAGACTTCTACACCCGTGTTCATTACAATTTCTCATAAATTACTATGACACAAGATGATAAAGAATTTTTGAAAGAGTTTCTGCGTGGTTTTGGGAGTGCTAGTATTGTTTTTATTGGTCTTTGTTTAGTGCTTTCCTATATCGTTTGGGCATCAGGCACTAAGACTGTGCCAGTTAAAGAACAGACCACCAAAGTGGTTGGAGAGTACAAAGGATGTGATATAATTCAATGGCACTACGGCCCTCTTGCCGAATACAAGTATTTCCTATATTGCCCAAAATATCAGGATTCCGAATAAACGCCATTTATCAGGAAAACAACTAAAATGGATTTCACAAAACGCCAACTGATTCTATTGACAACTGCCCTCACTCTGTTCTATGATGAGGTTTCAAAGACCGCAAAACCAGAGTTCAAAGCAGAAGTGATGGAAATCGCAGAGATGGTTCAGGATGCTTATGAGAAAACTGATGAACAATGAAATCAACGAAGGACAACCAGTAAAACCTTTGGGGGATAATCTACCATATCCTTATAATGCTTCTTATTTTAATCAACCAGAAGTGATTTGTAAGTGTGATTTGTTTGGGCAGGAACAACTGGTAATCTCATTTTATAAAAGTGATAATTTTCCTATTCCAAATCGATGGATTAGATTTTGGACGAGAGTATTCTTTAATAGTAAATGGAACTTTAGCGGACAGGACTGATGACTGACAAAACTAAACTTCTCAAGATGATTGAAAATGCCCTTCAAACAGCACCACCCAATGAGGAGGCAGAAGCACAAGCAGTGATTGATGCTACAGCAGATTGGTTTGAAGAAGTTTTGGAGCAAATTGGAATTCAACCTTCTTGTATTCCTACACTTTTGAGGTGGCAGGCACACCAACATGAATACATGACTGACTGGCAAGAAACTGGAGACGGAGTATGATTGAGAGAGTAAAATTTACATCAGTCACCCGCACGATTGATCCCCAAAGTCGCATTCATTATTTGGATGCAATTGATGAGAATGGTCAGCACTGGATGGCAGAAATGTCACACCAAGTTGAACCATGGTTAGTATTCACCAGAGTATGGCACAAAGACGTGCAATTGCCTTATGACTGATATTAAATCTTTGAAGCATCTTCCTGAGGGTGAGAGAATTGAACGATTGATTGAGAGAGACGATGCCCTTGCACAATTGGAAGAAGTTCGTCACACAAACATTCTAAATATTGCCGCAGACCGAAAAACTAATTATGAGATGCGATTCGGTATTAAGGGTCTTGATGAACCTTGGATGTTCATGTCCTCCAGTTATTATGGAACTGGAGAGGGTCAAACTGTTTGCTTAATGATTACGCAAGCACTTCCAACTGCCAAAGATCTTAGTCCAGAAGATCCGTATGGAGTTCCTGGCAACGATAGAGAGTATCGTGCTGTAAGGGAGTTTATGGATGAATTTGGCACGTGGCATTGTCATGGATTGGACTTTCACACAGAAGAGGACTTTTTGCGCGAATGGTCTCAATACCTACCACCAATACTGAGTAGAATTGGGAAAAAATGTTTCTTTCACTTTTATACTCAAGTCCATTATAATTATTCATAATGACACACTTTATAAAGAATCCAGACGAAATTGTTCTGGAAAATGTGAGAATGTTTCACTTTGAAACCATGGAAGAAGGTCGTGCTGTGTGGATGGGAATCTATCTTGCAGATGGCAAAATGTACCACCTAAACATTGGTGGAGACAATCTATATGTGAATTACTCTTATGAGGGGCAAATTGATGACTGAGCACAATTTACCTGACAAAGATGATGCTCCCTGGTTAGACACTACCTATGATGGATTCAATGAGGATCTTGCATTGAAATCTCTTGGAATTGATCGCGAAACCTTCGGGCAGAAACCATGGGATGAAGATGATCTTGAACACAAAGATGTCATCAGGAGTTATCCTGATGTCACCCGTGTAGAGGTAATTGGTAGTGATGGACGTGAGTATGTTCGTTATGAATGTTCTAACGTTCAGGTGTCACTACAAGATGATGGACAAACTATCAAAGTATTTCTGGTATCTACCTATGACTGAAGATGATAAACATGCACTCAGAGAGTTTGTGGAGGGTGTTGGGATTATTGTTTTTGTTGTAGGAGTTTTCATCGGAGGACTGATCTTTATTGGATCGGTACAGAATCCGCCAGTTGAAGAACAGTCCACTAAGGTGGTTGGAGAGTACAAAGGATGTGATATAATTCAATGGCACTACGGCCCTCTTGCCGAATATAAGTATTTTTTACACTGTGAGAAATCAAATGATTGAAGAAACTGTAGTTTTATATTCAAATGGCAGCCAGGAATGTGAGCGTATTCGTATGCTTTTGACTAGTCTTGGCGGTGAATATCATGAGTATGAATTGGGTATTGACTTTAGTGATAGACAGTTTCGCGCAGAATTTGGAAGTGAATCTGAATATCCACAAGTTTCAATTGGGTTTAAACATATTGGTGGATTGAAAGAGTCGCTGCAGTATCTTAAAGAACAAGGTATTTTTTGATTCAATATATACTCTAGTATGAAGGTAAAAGGTATGATGTTTGCTAAGGTTGTTGCAGATATTAGAGCAAGATATGACGCTTGGGTTGCATCTACGCCACCTGCAGGAGAATATGACGAGCATGGTCTATGGGTTCCTGTGGTGAATGTTCATAATGTATTTGATGTTAGAAATAAGTCTTTACACCCAGCATGGATAGAATTTGTCCGTGGTGTTCATGGGTTGGCAGTAACTTACACGGAGTGGAATTGGTATTTGGGTAGTGATCCAGATTCTAGTGTTTTGTTTTGGGACCTATTGAATGTAGGCCAACTGCACATGAATATGTGAGGACAGTTCATAAAGTGGCACATCCCCCCCTTCGGTGGTGTGCCTTTTTTCGTATAATAAGAATGTAGCAAAAGGAAATCTCTATGATCAACGTCACAGAAAATCCCGATGGTAGTTTACTTATTGATTGGGATTCCAATAGTCTGGAGGGGCAAATTCTAAATACGTGGGATGAAAGTGATTTCATCAACGCTATAAAGGCAGAATTAATTGAACGAAGTGAGTATGTGAATTATAGAAGAGTTCCTAATCAAGCAATTGATCCGGTGAATTATAGAAATGCATTTAATGAAACAACAAATCCAGTAAATTATCGCGCACATGGACTTTAAAATTGTTGATTTTGGATATAATGAAGACTTTGGTGGTGAATGGTACTTGACCCTATTGAAGGGTCGGAATTTCTCCTTTCTTCAAGTAGAATTTGATTGGTCTGTTTATGGTAGTGGACTATACCTCCAAATGAGTTGTGGGTATGGTAGACTTTTGAGTTTCTTGTTTGTTCTTGGCAAGCTTGGGTTCTCTTTTGACCTATGCGGCCACACATGGCCAAAAGGCAGAGGTGATGATGATGAATCCGAATAGCAAATTGTATTATTCACTAGTTCGTGAAGTGAATGGTGAATTAGTTCTTGATCTTCATGAAGAATTACTTCGTAGTTTGGGTTGGGGTGAAGGAACTGTGGTAGAATGGAGTGTGGATGAGAAAACACAGACAATTCGCATTCAAAAAGTTGCATCAGATTATACTGAACTATGAAAAACTCTGACGATTACTTTCCATACGAATCTATGCCAATTAGACTGGAAGAGTATGATGGAAAGAAACTTGCAAAGAGGTGCTTCTTTCAATGTAAAGAGCATCTCCAAAAATACTTGGAGAGAACTTCTGTAAGTAATTACAAGATTTCCATTAAGGATGGTGGTGACTTTACTGCAGTTGAATCAAAAACTAAAAAGGATCAACGTAAACTCTTCTCAGATTTAGATAATTTCTTCAAGTCATGACAACTCAATTTTCAGCAACCTCTTCCGAACCCTACGTCAGACACACGTACAAAGTTGTTCTTAATGATGGACAAAAGGTGATGGTTGAAGATTATGAGCACTTGTATGGACTTTGGCGCATGATTCCAGATAATCTGAAAGGTTATGTGCAAGTTGTAGATGTGGAACCACTAAAACCAGAAAAGAAAAACAAACACCGAAAGAAATCCGGGGGGTTCGGATAATGGATTTTGATGCTTGGTTTGAGGAATTGGAAGGATTTGCATTTAGATCGGAGCGTTTCTGGGATGATTATGAGCATTCTGTTGACACCCGCGACTACAAAACGATGAAGATATGGCTCAAATCTGCATTTGAAGCAGGTTACTTGCAGTGTATGGAGCAGTATAATGAGTGATAGACACCTGAGGGTCTGGATCGCAGTTAATTTAATTCTTGGTTTCTTTTTGATTTGGAGTTTCTTTTGATGCGATACGTTGTTATGTACACGAAACCAAAGAAAAAGGGGTATTCTGAGCAATCAGCGACCTTCTTTGAACTTATAGATGCCATTCGGTGGGAGAGTTACGTCAAGGAAAATGGCGCAAAAAATGTTAAAATTTGTATAAGATGACCCAATCAGAATTATTCTTTAAAGACATTAGAACAATTGCCACAGAGTTAAGTATCTCCGTGAGCATGATATGCAATGAGAGCAAGGTTATTCAATTGTATTATGATCTCCATCACATCTACAAAAACACAAGTGATGGTGAGACGGTTCTTTTGAGTAGACTAAAAACGTGGATGCATAAATACAACAAACAATTAAACGCGGTCCCAGCATCTATGTTGATGGATCCCGCAAAATTGGATAGATTATCGCGTTATGTTCAATTTTATGCATATCCAGATAGAAATCCTTTTAGTGTAATGAGGTAATTATGCCCACACCAGTTTATGTAATTTTGTCATTTATTTTGGGATCTGCTTTTGGTTGGAAGGTATGTGAATATTGTATTGCCGTTGGATTGGCATCACTCCTTGATAAGGGAGATGGTGTTCAGTTTGATGAGCAAAAGCAACAACTTATTATAGATGTTCAAAAGGTAAGAGCACTTGGATTTGGGGGAGATGAAGGCGATACTTGAAAAGATCCTTCATGGGGATAAAACGGGGCATCCAGCAAAAATAAGATTTGCAAGACCAGCTGGATATTGGAGCCTGCACCATGATGACGGGGGAACAAAATACTGCGTCGTGAGGCAAAATAGACCATCATGGATTACAAGAGTTGTGATGCATGTTATGTTTGGTCATGTGTGGTTTGATTCTAATTGAGGCAAATGTATGAGTGATTTTAGGAATTTTCTGAGAAGAACTGCTGGAGAGTGGGTTTCTCATCGCAGATATTTGTATACTGAAAGTGGGGTTATTGACAACTCTCGATCAAAACTTGAAGTTGAAATTCTGAGCGATACTGGAGATGTTGTGCGTTCCAGACTTGCTTGGAAAACTTCCGATGTTCATACAGAAAAGTTGATCTCTGAAGGCGAAATGATCACAGAGACTGATGGTGAGGTTCTTAAGCGTGATATTGGTTATATGACCAAAGATGAGACAGAGTGTAATATTCATATGATTGATGATGACTGCGTTGTGCTCAACACAGCATATAGTGGTATGAAGTTTAGGGAAGAGATTAGACTTCTTGATGGGGACACAATTCGTCTTCGCCAAACTGTTGGTAAGAAAGACTCTACTGGTCAGGTATTCTTAGTTGGACAGTATTATGAAGTCCGAGTCTGAGTTATACGTTGGGTACTGGTCTTTGAATGATGATTGTGGAGATGGAATTCACATCATGAAAAAGGTTAGGCCCAGTCTTTTGCATAGAATTATGAATCGCGTTTTACTTGGAAATCGATGGTACGACTTAAATCGAAGCTTCGGTTAATCTGGAGACTCTGGTGCAAGGCACTTGGAGAAAAAGCATCTTCCTGCAGTAAAGAATCTGATAATGTTGCGGTGATACGAACCGTGATCTTATTCGCGTATCTGGCCACCAATGCATTCATTATTGCCAATGCAATTAGACATTGGAACGATAAACCACCACTCGTCATTGAAATACATTATGATGCAAAAAAATAATCACATTCAACTGTCAATCATATTTCTATCCTTTGTATTGTTTGACATTCTGATCATCTGTGCTATGCTGATGAAGGGAAAGGCAAACTTTTCCGCACTATTAACTAATTTGATTAAATGATTATGGAAACCAAGACACATACAACAAAGAATGGTGATGTTTGGGAGTGGGTGGAGACACCCGAATTCCTAGAAGCACTTAACAGATACAGGCAGACTTGCTTGGAGAATAAAGCACGTCTTGAGGATCTTTGATATGTCTGAACATCCGGAGATTGCCGAAGTCAATTGGATTGATGATTGCTTTCGCGTCTATGAAACTAAGTATGGTTTGTGGCACAGTGCAACAAAAGATGGAGAAGAGTTAGTAACTGCTTTAGATGAGCAAGGATGTATTGATGGCGCTCGCTTCTACCTCAAAGGTAGACAAGAGGGGTGGGGTGAAGAAAACAGTAGAGTTCTGAATGATGGAACAGTCGGAGGAAAACTATGAGTTTAGATAAGAAGTGGAAGGGCATCCTGGAAAAGTATGATATTCGAAATCGCAATTCTGATGAGGTTAGTTACAGTATTGTAGATTGGATCATGGAACTTGATAAGAAGGTCTCATTTCTTATGAATGAGAATGATCAACTCAGATCTGATGTAAATAGACTGCAAGCACGTCTTGACAAAAAGCAGGAACCTTTACTATGATTAAAGTAGGAGGTTAAGACATTATGTACGAAGATCTTTCAAAGTTTGAAAGAAATCTGGCCTATTTTGGCGACCGTGTGGAGATTATTGTTGCTTTGGAATTAGGGGACAAAATTACAAGTGACCAAGCTTATCAGGAAATTAAAAAACTTTATAAAAAACTCAAGAAGTCTAGGAAGGACAATTCCAACGACTAGAGTTTGTAAAAGGTGTGGAGTGGACAAACTCTTAAACACTGAGAATTATGAGGTTGTGAAGCATTTTCGTGATGGGTATTCTTATTATTGTCACCCATGTTCACATGACCTTAAAGGAATAAAAAAGAGGTATTAATTATGTCTGTTGTTAGTGATCGCCTTTGGAATGTTATGAACGATATTGAAGAAAGCATGGTTCGCTTATCTTCTGTACGTGATCTTCTGAATGTTGCTGTTCGCCGCAATAGTGGCGATTTTGATAGTGTGTGCAATTTGATTACTGCTATTGATCTTCTTGATGACATTGAAGGTGACTTTAGGGATAAGTTTATGTCTGCCTTTGATGTTGTAATGGAAGCAGGTTCAACAATTGAATCTGTAAGTGTCAATCTTGATGGTGAAGTGGGTTTAGATGTTGTGTCAGATTATCTGCCCGATGAACCATACAGTTTGGATGAAGAGACCTATAATCAGATGGTCCGCGAATATGATAATCATGTTGTTTCTTTTGGGTAATTATGGCACTTAGTAAATCTGTAGAAGACTCTCTGCGCGAAGCAGAATCATCCCTACGAAATGCACTAGCATATGCTGCACGTCAGGAACCTGCATTTGTTGCAAAGACGATTGCACTTCTGGTTGCTGATATTGATGTTCTGATCAAAACTGATGAACTTCTTGATAAACTTGAGCAGCGAAAGGGTGGTGAACGCGGGTCATGGGGACCAAATGTTGATATGTGACAGTTGAATAAGTGTCATAGGGGATTCCGTCAGTCGATTGGGGATCCCCTATACTATTAGTAGATGAAGGAGACCTCATGGGCACTTGGAAATTCAAAGTTCAACCCCCCTATGGTCAAGGCACTAGTGCATATTGGGTGGAGCAATCTGCCAACACCATCAGTGATGCACATAATATTGTTGAGCGCAGGGAAGGTGGAAAGGTTATCTATGCGAAAGATGTTAAATCTGGATCATCCTCATCCCACGATGATGGTGATGGCGTAGACCTTAGAACGGTGGGTATTGTACTTGCTGTCATGTTTGGTCTTTGGTTGGTTGCAACCTTCTGGTGGATCTTTGGCATCATTGGTCTAATTTATGCCGCACGTTGGTTCTATAACAAATTCATTAAGTAAATGTAATTATGATTAACTCCAAAATTTACTATGACGAACAATCTAATTGCTTGTACTATATGGATGATCGCGGGGAATTGATGTGCATTCCACCCACAGATGATGTTATTGGATTATTTCATCATATAGATAATGCATATAGTATGCCCTGGTATACTTTGGATGATACACCTAGGTTGTACTTTGAAAAACTACGAAATGCGTTAGAGAAGACCATTCTTCATGATTGATTATTATATAAAATTTACTACATCTCTTAAGGATTCTTACTTACTCAAAGTTTGTCTGGAGTCTGAGAAGGATGCAATCATTCTTCAAGAACTTTTGACCAGCGATATTGGAACCTTTTGTGGGCGTGGTATTGTAATGACCGGTGATGAGGTGTCTGTGTTGGAAGATTGAAATTCCTTTGCATTACGCAAATGTACCAACGACCCCCTAAAAAACAGCACAATTATGAAGTAACAATTGAATATTGGACGCCAATTCGCGATGGTCTACTTGTGGATACGTTCAAACTAAATTCTGAGTTGAATGTTTCCGATTTAATTAGATATTTGAAATTCAACTGCAACGTGAAGTATGTTACTGTTTTAGAGTATGATGTCTGATGGTGGAGTTGTTATTCCCTGTGGCCAGTTTGCAAACTGGCCCCTTTTCCCATTCAGAACCAATACCGCACATATACTGAAGATGTTCAGGAGCAATTCAAGTGGACGACTTTGATTTTGATACTTCCCTTTGGGATGAAATTCAAGACATGTCTGGGGAAATCTTCGATATTGATGGATACATAGAAGAAATGTCAAAAACTGAAGATTTCCCAATGGATTTGGAGGTATTTTAAATGAGCAATTTTTTCTTTGGCGTCTTTATTGGAATAGTTGTTGCTACTGTTGGATTTAATGGCGTCACATCTATTCTTGATAGAGGTGTGGATTCAATTAAAAATGGAGCACAAGAGTATGTCCGGAGTTGATGGAATCGCATTCTTTTGGATGCTTGGTGCGTTCATTTCATTTGGCGTCTTCATGGTAGTCCTTTCAATCCTATATCCACATGGTTGGCGCGGTTGATCTGCAGCACATGTGATTAAAATCCCTCCAGAGACCTCTGGGGGGATATGATGGTATTGAAGAGAGGGAGACCTTGCCATGACTGCCACCACCTTTGCCGACTACGCTGCGCAGCAGGATGCCCGCAACACCATTCAGTTGAATGTGGTTAAGTGGTGCTGGATGCTTACTGATGCTCTGCGTGACAACTATCGCGAGTATGCAATTCGTGGTCATCAGCGTTATGTTGGCACTCCAGAAGATGCCCATGGATATCATCAGCGTTCTATTGATGAACTCAAGAGTGGTAAACTGCCCATTGATTATGTGATTGAGAGTGGTCGCAAGTATCACAAGATCATCTTTGTTGATGCTGGGGCGTCCCGTTCTGTGCATTGTTTTGTGGACAAGAAGACTGGTGAAGTCTACAAGTCTGCATCTTGGAAAGCACCTGCCAAAGGTGTTCGTTACGATCTCCGTCTGATTAAAGATCGTGAGTGGGTTCTACAGAACGCTGATTGGTCGGGTGGGTATTTGTATTCCCGCTGACACCTGAAACATAGTAAAGTGCCCTTCCTGGACCACTGGGAAGGGTCTCCTGCGTAATTATGATATTGGAGCATCATGAAAGTCAAAGTTTACTCTGATCTACATCTTGAGCACTACTCTGCCTGTCAGGTGTTCCCTGTTGGTGAGGGTGATGTTCTCATTCTTGCTGGTGACATTCTCTGTGCAAGGCACTTCAAGACGGATGGTTATATTCATTCCATTTATGATAATTTCTTGTATGAATGCAGTAAGAACTATGATAAGATTCTCTACGTTTTTGGCAATCATGAATACTATGGATACAACGTTGAGGGTGCTAAGAAAAAGATCCTAAGCAATCTTCCAAGCAACTTTCAAGTGCTTGATAATGATACAGTAAAGATTGGTGTCTGGAACTTCATTGGGTTCACACTTTGGACCGACTTCAGGAATGAAAATGTTCTTGAAATGATGGATGCTGCTACAGTCATGAATGATTATCGTAGCATCAGGATTACTTCAAAGTATAGAAAGTTGAACCCTGATGATACTCTTGATCTTCATAAGAAGAGTAAGAAGTATCTTCTGAAGCAACTACAATCTCTCACAGAGAATGTATTTGTCATCAGTCATCATGGACCAAGTTTGCAATCAATTGCATCTAAGTATCGTAATGAGTCAAATGGTGCATATGTGAGTGACTTGGATAATCTGATCTTGGCACATCCCCAGATTAAGTATTGGGTCCATGGTCATACACATTCTAGGTTTGATTACATGATTGAAGGATGTAGGGTAATTTGCAATCCATCAGGTTATACTGGTGAGAGTGACAGCAACGGATTTGATCCGGATCTGCTGATTGACCTGCCGTAGGGTCTTCTGGACCCTACAATACTATTGTATGATATGAGACACCATGGCACACAATCACAATTATGAACCAATGCCCAACTGGGTAATCTGGGCAGGTGTTGGTATGATGGTTTTCACAGTTGTTTTATTTGTGCTTTTCACCTTTGCAATGATCTACGGTGGTTGAAATGTCAGTATCATCACTTTCAGAAATTGTTGCCCTTGGGTTTCAGGAACTCATCACCGAAGGTGACACCAGAGAGATTGGTAAGTTTCTTGCATTTCCAACGGAAAGGATTATCGCACCCCAGTGGTTGCGTGAGGAGTGTGGAATTCAAACAAAACCATCTCCTAATGATGCTGATGGTCAGCAGGAGAAGTATGATCGTCTATCTACCAACAATCTTCGCATTCAAGTGAAGTATCGTGGAGGCAATTCCCTTCACATGGAACAGACCCGAAGGACCACGGGTAAGAATGCTACTCAGGGAGCAAAGAATGGTCAGGTGAGGTATGCAATCAATTCATTTGATGTTATACTGTTCATCATACCAAATGGTTATGAGGACATCTCTGATTGGGAGTATCTTGCTATTCCCAGTTATGAGTTAGAAGACAAGAATATGCCAGGATACTGTGTTGGTTCTGTGCCAGCAGCAGTTCGTAAGAAGTATACAGGACGTGCGAAAGAGGTTCTTATCTATGAAGATCTTAAACGAGTACAACATCGGTGACAGTAGAGATTTGCTGCAGAAAGTTGAAGCGAATACTGTAGATCTTGTTTACATTGATCCACCATATTGTACCGGTAGGGACTTCTATCATTTTGATGATAGGTTCAAATCAAGTGCAGATTACCGCGATTTGTTGATGCGCCCACTTCTACAGGAGTGTCATCGTATTCTCACAGATCGTGGTAATATTGTTGTGCATGTTGAACCAAAGATCTCACATCATATTCGTATTGTTCTTGATGATGTGTTTGGTGAGAAGAGATTTAAGAATGAGATTGTATGGGTCTCTGGCGGCAATCACAAGTCAAAGAAACAACTGCAGCGCAATCATGATACGATCATAGTCTATCAAAAGGGTGCCGAGTCCATCTATCATCCAGAGCATAAAGAGTATGATGATGAGACAGTTCGAAAGGCAAAGATTTGTCCATATCGCAAGAAGAAGTATCACACATCTGCCCTGGTAAATCGTCAACCAAACGTTGTATCCAGACCCAACCTGAGATATAAATGGAATGGACATGATCTCCAGTGGCATGTATCAAAGGAGAGAATGCAGATGCTTCATGATGACAATCGCCTTGAATACTCATCCAATACTGGTATTCCTAGGGTCAAGAAGTATCTTGATGAGATGGATGGAATTCCAGTCAAAGATGTGTGGTCAGACATTAAGCAGATACAGGGTGTTGAGAAACTGGATTATGCCACACAGAAACCTGTTGCTCTACTGAATCGTATTCTGAGGATGTTTAGCGATGAGGATTCTATTGTTCTGGATCCTTGCGCTGGGTCTGGGACGGTGGGCAGGAGTGCCCTTCTGACCGGCAGAAATTACGTTTTATTCGATCTTAACAAAGAAGGCAAGAAGTTGTTTGAGAAGTCAATAGAAAACCTGCAGATTGATGTGGCAGAGGTAGAACATTCACCCCTTCTGGACGCTATGGGTGTGTAGAAATGCTGCAGGTATGCTGAAAACCCCTCCGGAGACCCCGTGGGGGGTATGATGGTATTGAACCAAAGGAGGATTCTCAAATGGCAACTCGCGGCCGGATTGGTCTGGAACTGCCCTCTGGACATGTAGTATCTGTGTACCACCATTGGGATGCGTATCCGGAATGGTTGGGCAAGCGACTTGTTGAGAAGTATGACACTGTAGATAAGATCAAGTCGTTGATTGATGGGGGCGACATTAGTTGCATCGACAGCAACTCTTCTTGGGATAATATGGCGCTGGACGAAAATATTGTACTTTATTACCGCGACCGGGGCGAGACAAATATTGAGCCTGAGCTTCATGATAATGTGAATGAATATCTTGAGTGTGCAAATGATCAGGGATGTGAATATGCATACATCTTTACCAATGATGGGTGGAAATATTTTGAAGTTCCTGGTGCTCTTGAAGAGCAGAGGTTCTTCGCTCTCACATTCAATTAAATAGTATTGTACCTTTGCATATCGATTATGAAAGCACTTTTGCTACTTCCTTTGTTATTGTTGTCGATGCCTTTCTCTGCTAATGCGCAGGAGGTTAGGTATGATGGTAGAACTCGCACTTATGTGCAAACATGTACAACTTGGAGAACATATAGCAGACCCGGATATTATGACCAATACGGGAATTGGTTTCGCGGTGGAATAGTTAGAGAACCTGTCTATCATAACTGTGGTTATGTTGCTCCACCTCCGGTTGTTGCTCCTGCACCATATTATGCACCTGTTCCTGGTCCATACTACGGAACTCCTTATCGTGGATATCGTGGATATGGATGCTCACATCTGGGCATTCGTACCAAAGGATTTGCACTTGGTCTGGGTGGCTGTTAATCTGCCAAAATCGTCAATTTCATGGGGAGGAGGGTCCTAGTGTCCTTCCTCCCTTTTTTTGCAAGAAAATCGTGGTTTCCGTCCAGTCCACGACAGGGATCTGACGCTCTGCAGCACCCAGCAGCGCCCACAGGACCCCTTTCCCCACTCACACGTGCCACTCACGCAACTGTCACATCGGGTCGCTTCAGGGGGCATATGGCGCATATACTAACAATATGAGAGTTGAGGAGCACCAATGATTACTGCAAGTCTTGTTGATCTGATCATGGATTATGAGAATGGTGAGCTTGACTTTGATGAGACCCTTGAACTCTTTACAGAGTTGGTCTCAAGTGGTATGATAAATTCATTGCAGGGTTCCTACCAGAGAACTGCTGCTATTCTTATTCAGGAGGGTTACATTTAAGCAAATGAAATTTCTTTACGAGGTTGATTATTGGGTGCCGTTTCCATCTTCCGAGTATGGTGGGATGATTAACGTCATCGCAGAGAGTGATGTTGAATGTCACGATCTTCTTGCCGAACGATCAGAATTCTATTATGACAATGCTTATGACAATTTGATCATGGCAGCAGTTGTGAGAGCATCAAGGTTTGCTCTAGTTGAAGAAGAAGTTTCCCGTGTTCTTGGAGAGTTTACGACATGAATGAAAAACTTGTAGATTTGCTGGCACATTCTTTTGATAGTGACAATCCAGAATGGCTTCGATCAGTTGTTGATGATCTTGTCAATGAGGTTCACCGTCTGGAAAGTGAGGTTCGAAGTCTCCGATATTACAATGAACTTCTGTCTGCCGATAAAGAATACGACGTGTAAATAAACATGAAACTTCCCAAATCATTTCATCACAAACCTCCAAAAGGATATTCATATGAAGTTCAGGAGTTTAAGCGTGGTGTACTTTCAATCTGGATTCGCCATCATCGCAAATTCGATTATAACAATGGTGAGACAGTTTCATGTATTTGGGGATTTTATTCTCTCAAAAAGGATGAATATTATGCCCCAATCAATGCAACGAAAGTAGGAAAGAAGGTCAATATCTCTGACACAAGGAATTATACTTCTATGCCACTTAAACTATCTCCCTTAGAATTATGTTTTCAATAGGAACGTTTGTTAGATATAAAGAGATTACGGGACCGATTGTATATGCAACACAAAGTTCTATCTCAATTCTGATGCGCGAAGCATCACATCCATCTGAAGAAGTCCGTATCGTTGTACCTCATTATGAATTTGAAAATGTTCAAGTCCTTTCTACAGCAGTTTAAGGATAGTCTGTTCTATCGCACCATCTTTCTGTACAAGACGCCATTCTGGCACTGGATGCGATATATGTTCTATTCAACTGCACAAACAGAAGTTGAAATTGCAGATGACTTTTGGTTTGAGTTAAATCGCGGACATATTGAAATGGATCTGAATGATGATCTGTTGTTCGCACTTGGAGATGAATTCAGTGAAGAATTTGTGAATGCTGCATCCGATGAAGATCTTCTATCTTATTGGAAGACATATACTCAACACATGCTAAATCATTATAAGTCAACGGAGATCTAAATTATGGGTATGTACGACACTTTCAGGTCATCTTATGATCTGGGCCCACGTTTTACAAATGTGGAGTGTCAGACCAAAGATCTAAATTCCTTCATGGATTACTATTGGATGGATCCTTCTGGTCAATTGTGGATTACAGATTACACAGGAACGAGTGAACTTCAAGAAGATCCAAATTGGGTTGATGATGGAACTCTGAAGTCTGCCTTGTTCAAATACAAAGTTAAATCAACTGGAAAGCATGGAAAGGTCAAACCAGTTGAGTTGACAGATTATGTAACGGTGTATAATTACAGAGGTAATGAATCTTATGATGATGCTCCACTCTGTAGGCTTCATTTTGTAAGAGGAAAACTTCAAGATTATCAAATTGCAACCAGAAAAGAAATTGGAGTGTGGATATGACACGTTTAATTGCAAATCTTATGGTGTCAGTAGTTGTATTTCTACTGGATATTGTTTACAAGAATGCACCAATCGAACGATTTTGGGTATTGGAAACAGTTGCGCGAGTACCTTATTTCTCATGGATGAGTGTTCTGCACCTGTATCAATCTCTGGGTATGTGGGATCGCTATGATTGGCTGAGTGTGCATTATGCAGAATCCTATAATGAAGAACATCATCTTCGCATCTTTGAAGAACTGGGTGGCAACAAGCAATGGATCAATCGATTTATAGCCTATCATGCTGCTCTACTGTATTACTGGGCAGTTGTGATTTTGTATGTGGTAGATGCCCCAGCAGCATACTACATGATGGCAGAGATTGAGAAACATGCCTATGGGACCTATGATAAGTTTCTTCAATCTGACTCAGATCTGCTGAAAGGACCAGTTCCTGCTGCCGCAATCACCTATTATGTGAATGAGGAGAATCAGTATCTATTTGACAAGTTTCAACCACAATGCGAACTTCAACGTCGTCCCAAACTGGAAACACTTGCGGATGTGATTCGTGAAGTGAGAAATGATGAAATGCAACATGTTCTTACATGTCAGTATTGTGAAAAAGAGTATCATGCTTAAATCTACTATTGCATCTTTAATTGCATTCCTTGCACTTACGACAGGTGGTTCTGTTTCTGCTGCGAATCTTCCATTTAAGGCAGAGTGTAAGGAAATGCAATCTCACTTTAATGCAAGGTCAAGAGGCATCAAAGCCAAGCATTTTGAGCAATCTGATCTTCATCTGATTGAAACAGAAGAAGGATTTGAAGTCTCCTGTTCAGGTGGATATGTAATCTCTTCAGGTAAGATCTGCAAGGCAGAGATTGGATATTATGATTATCCAAAAATGTTCTACACCGAAGGACCAAGAGTAATCTGGGATTATGCATCTTCATCTAAGTGTAGAAATGGATCTGATGATTCTGAGACCTATCAAAGATTACCTTTGGGAGTGAATGACATTGCACCATTCACTTTGATTGGTATTGCAGTTGGTGTTTGTATTGTGCTACTCTATGCCACAAAGAACCAGTAGTATCCATACCATGTGGACACTCCTGGTGCTTTTAATGCTTTGCGAATACCAGAATCATGATCTCCACCCATATAACGACATGCAGCTTTAATACTGGGAAAGACGACTGTTTGTTCACCAGTATGCTTATTCACACCATAGCATTGTAACTTACTGGGACGTGTATCAATCTTTTCCCATCTGTAACCATATGCCATCCAATTGTTCTTGATCGCAGCACAGATATTACCACTCTTTCCATTCACCTGTCTTGCTGCTTCAGTCATACTTTCAAAGATTCTCTCTTTTCCAGTGGTGACACATACACCTTTAACTCTACGACGTGTATGTTTACCATCTGCTCTATTCTTTGCATTCAAAAACCCCCAAGGTTCTTTCTTTGCCTTTTCCTTTAATGAGGTAGACATGTTCTGTATCCATTCATCCGAACGCTCTACCTTTCTCATTCCTTCAGAGATCTTTTGTTTAGTAGCCTCTGTATGTTCAAAGAAATCACCACCTGCAGTTGCATTATAATCGACACCACTTTTAAAGGTATTGAGTTTAGAAATCCAATACACTTCTCTTTCATTTAACTTATCTACCGAACATTCTTCTAATACCTTAATGGTAAACTTATCTGCACCATATTTGTTAATTGCATAGTAGAGAGGACGAGTAGGATAAGAACGTGCTTCAGTCAGATGTGCCTTCCATCTGGTGTTCAATTGTTGCCTAGTTTGACCCACATACTTATGTCCATTGACACGATTGAGAATGAGGTATATTGTGCCCGTATTTGTCATAATGAATAATATGATGTTTGTGTTAAACGTAAAAATATATATGTTTTAGAGGAATAAATAAAAGGTTTAAGTGTGCTATAATAGGAGTATAAACCATTAGATATGGATAGTATTATGTTTCAATTAACTGTTGCTTTAATGGGTATATGGATGGGTACGATACTTATATTGATCTTATTATCTCTTTAAACAATGTATACACAACTAGATTAATCATCATGTATTATACAACTAGATGTAACTAGATTCATCATCATATACACAACTAGATTCATGTACTAGATTAATCATCATATACACAACTAGATTAATCATCATCATGTATTAAATCATCTATACATCATGTAACTAGATCTTTAATACACTTATGATCATTTAAATGCCCCCAGGTCTTGTGATCTTGGACAGCTTAGCACCGGACGCGCAGTTTGTCAACCACGGGACGCGGAAAATTTGCCCCAGGGACGCTGCAGAAATGCCACGGGTCCGCTGAAACACAACTAGATCTGCTGCACATATGCAACTAGATTTCTGCAACTAGATTACAGCACATCATATACACAACTAGATTGCACTAGATCTGCTGCACATATGCAACTAGATTCACATCATACACATATACATCTAGATTCATGTATGCTGCATATACACATCTAGATTCATGTACATACTTCACATAAGTACACTAGATTTACACATGCTGCATATATACATTCAACGCTTGCCTTATTAATCTAAGCGCGGTATAATACACATAGAGTTCAGATGGTTCTTATGGTATACGCACAGATGCATAGGTACAGAATTACTCTAGATCTAGAAGTTATGGATGATTTTGATCCTCAAGATTTAGATTGGGATACTATTTTAAATCTTGAAGGTGGTGAACATCTAGAGGTAGATGTAAAAGAACTCAACACAGATGATCTCTGGTAGTATACACGTGTAACATGATGCATGATGCTGCGGTTAAGATTCGTATCTGCAGCACGTCACGTGGTCCTGGGAGTGCTATGGTGTGAACGTGGAGGCAGACGGATTGCCACCACACAATTAATTCTTTTGAAATCATGAACACTCAACCTTTCGCCAAATCTTTTCCCCCTGTGAATGATCTTTATGATTATCTTCGGGCAGTGGATTATAAGAATCTCTGGAATCAATTTGTTACACTAGTTGCCTTCGTGGCAGTGATTGTAACTGTGGTGATCGAATATGTAAAAGAGCATGAGACTGAGATTAAAGCATTCCTGCATAAAGTATACTCATTCGTGAAAGATGTGATCGCTGCTGTACAACTATGGTGGGAAGTGAACGGTGAAGATGTAAAGAATCGATTCGCATCTGCCGTTCTGTGGACTTATAACAGCGGTCGTGCTGCACGGGTGATGCTCTCCCGCTAAATATCTGCTGAAATACCCTGCAGGGGGCCCTGAGGGGCATATGCTGACATTGTTGAGATCAAAGACCCACCATGTTTGAAATCATCACCGCACGTCTTCTAGAAGATGGAAATATTTTTAATCATCATGTTCGTCATGAAGATGAGTATACTGTTTACCATGCATTCAATCAACTCATTGCTGGCGCAGTTGATGATTACTACGTGCTGATTCAATATTATGGGAATTCGTGGAAGATTGCTGATGAAGTTGCACTCAACGGAAGCACATGTGCAGCGTGGTTTGTATCATCTACAGAAGATGGACTAAAAGTTGTAGAATCTCATGCTCACCGGATGATGCGTGAACGTATGTGACGCATCGATGCTGAAAAACCCTCCGGGGGGTCCTGAGGGGGTATGATGAAGATACCAAAGGAGGAGACCCACCATGTTCACTCTCTACTACAAAGGAAGTCCCGTGGCGTGCTTCTACACCAAAGTTGAAGCATATCAGTATGCTCTCAGGACTTATGGTGCCCTTGCTCATTGTCACGCTCTTGCCAACTGAATTCACCATGTCTTACCAATTGGCGTGTGATTTGCAATCTCAGCAATTAATCATGATTGCTGCAAATCAACCCTATACCTTTGCAGAACTTGCTGCTAAGTTGCGCAAGGAAGAACATGCTAAAGGTTTCGACACCCGTAAACACCTTCGTGCAATCTCCTGATCATGGACAAATTCAAATTCACCTGCATCACGTTTGGTCCTCGCTCTGATGATTCCTCCAAATTCTATAACGAAAGGACTTGGTGGAATTATCAGACTCATGCAGAAAAGTGGGGCCTTAAGTCTCTTTCCATCGCTGGATGTTTCGGTTATGTTGTGATTCAAGAAGGTGAAGATTGGTGGGAAGTTGTAGATGAGTGTGGAGCACCTTCTCACGCTGTTTCTATCTCTTGTGACCGATTGGGCACCTTTTCTGTTCAACCAGCACCTGTGCTGCACATGTGCTGAAAACTCAGTCGGGGTCCTGCGGGACCCTATACTGATAACAGAAAGGGGAGGACCCACACCATGACTGCCACTCTCACCAAACTCACCGGCATTCTGGTTGCTGGTCTTGCTATTCTCACCACTGCATGTGCTCCCGGTGTTGCACTTCCGAATGGTCGCTATTATGATGCATACGGATTTCAGGAGCATTATATCGACATCAAAGATGATGCAGTTGTAGATGGTAAAGCCGTTGGCCGCGGCGGCACTGATTTCACCAAGTATACCGTTCTTGAGTATAATGAACTCAACGGTGCTGCTAGGATTCAAACTGCATATGGTGCGATCAAATTCTACTGTGATGCAACCAAGATTGATCATGATGCACTTCGTGCCGCAAATGTTGATTTTGATCGTAACATCAACCGTGCTGGCGTTACTTTAGAATGCACCCGCCATGGGTGGATGGAGAAGTGGTAATGCATCACTTCTGCTGAAAAACCCTCCAGACCCTCTCTGGGGGGTATGATGAAGATACCAAAGGAAAGGACCCACACCATGTTTCACCAAATGTCATTCGAAGATCGTGAAATGTTTGCTTACAACTCCTATCAAGAGCGTAAGCGTCAACAACTGGAAGCAATCGCACCTGAACTGCGTATCAAGTATTGCTTCGAATTCCTGAAAGGTTATGTTGCAGACGGTGATCATGAGATGAGCAAGCGTTGCTATGATGGCATCGCTAAGTATAGCGAAATGCTTGATTGGTCCGAATCTCACTTCTGATGCACATCTGCTGAAAAACCTTCCGAACCCCTTCCGGGGGGTATGATGAAGATACGGGAGGGAAAGACCTCCACTCTGCTCTAGGAAGTGGCACAACTGCCACAACGGGGGGAACTAAGGGCACCCCCCAACCCCAACCCAATTGTTTCTAAGATCATGAACACCATCTTTGACATTCACAAGACCAATGTTTTCGACAAAGGTTATAATGGTTGGACCAACTATGAAACCTGGAATGTTGCACTCTGGTTGCAGAATGATGAAGGTCTCTATGCTCTTGCGGGTGAACTCGGCAACTATGAAGATGTCGTGGAAGCACTCTATGAGTGTGGAGTAAAAGAAACTCCGGACGGCGTTAAGTATAACAGCAAGAAGGTGAATACAATTGAACTGAATTCTGAGGTCTTCGACTTCTAAGTAAGAGCGGAAAGGGTTTGCCGCTGCTATAAGAAAAGTCACCCCGATTCGGATGGGAACCGAATCGAAGTTGAACGGAGATAATGATATCAATAGTGGATAGGTGTTGGGTTAATGATCCGGGGCTGGTAACCCCGGATTTTTTATATTGTGAAGATCTGCATCACTTCTGCTGAAAAACCCGCCAACGACCCCTGAGGGGGTATGATGAAGTTACCAGGGGGGAAGACCTCCCATCATCCCATCGCTTTTCCCACCATGCGCACCATGCGTAAGATCGAATCCCAAATGAACGATGCAATCCTGCAGCACAAGGATTGGAAGAAAGATAACACTGAAGTGATCGCATATTCTCATGTTTCTGATGTGTATCTGTACGACAATCTGATCGCTCGGATTGGTGAAACGTTCGTCGAATTGTTTGATGGTGGTTGGAGGACCAACACCACCAAATCCCGTCTGAACGCTATTCTTCAGGCACACGGAATGCCTGGTGAGTATGTGTTCCAAAAGAAAGGTGAGTGGTTCGTTCAGTATGACGGATCCGCAATTCCCTTCTTCAGCGGAATGCGTCTCAACTGAGGCACAAGTGCTGAAAACCCCTCCAACCGCCCTGGAGGGGTTATGATGAAGATACCAAAGAAAGACCCATGACCCATTCCAACCCCTACGTTCAGACCCTTCTGGAGAAGGGTTACAGTGTCGCTGAGACGCAAACTCCTGCTAAAGAGTCTACCTATCCCCGCACAGTTGGTGGAAAGGTGTTTAACTCCAAAGAGGAGTATGATGAAGCACTTGCTAACTTTCTCAACGGTTTCTGATCATGGAAAAAGTAACTCTCACGTTTGATGAACTTGATGCTCTGCTTGCCCTCATTGAGTTTCATGATGATTGGTCTGAGGTAAGTGAAATCGTGGGTGCAGATGTATCTCTGATCTACGATAAACTTTCTGAAATGAGGGATGAACTCTGATGCACATGTGCTGAAAAACCCTTCAATGGGTTCCAGCACCCTATGATGAAGATACCAAAGGAAACCACCCATGACCCACACCGTTCGATTTGATTCTCTGTCTCTGGAATCCCCAGAGTACGTTGGACCTTTTGAGTCCTATGATGAAGCGCAAGACTATTGCGATTCCCGGAACGGTTCGCTTGCTTTAAGCGGAGTTCCTTCCTCTGTTGCATACTACTCCGTCGTGATTGATCTGTGATGAAAGTCTACTCTGTGATCGGTGGATTCGATTATGAAGGTGAAGATTTCTCTTCCCTTCGTTTGTTTGACTGTCTCTCTGCTGCTGAAAAGTACATGCAAGAGGTGGTAGAAGTTGACGGTTATGATTACTTCAAGTTCAAGACCTTAGAGGTCGAAATGCAATCCGAACTGGTTTGAATCATGCAATTCCAAATCACCAAAATTGAGTTTGATTGCTCTCTTGATTGTGAAGATGATTGGTCTTTGAGTGACCAGATCTGTACTGAAGAAAAACTCAATCAAGAGTATGTTGGTCAAATCTGGGAGGCAGATGATGAAGAGGATCTAATCGAAGAGATTAGTTGTGCAACCGGTTGGTGCATCCTGGAAATCGACTATCGTATCATTCTGAACTGAAACCATGAACAACAACGCTTACACCTGGACTGACAACTTCTCCGAACTGGTTGAGAAGTATGCTGAACAGATTATGGACAGCATGGACACGAAATCGATGGAACAGTTTGTGTTTGATACTCTTGTGGAGAATCTTAACAACTACTCCGAGTCGGAACTTATCAATGAGATTCGTGATGTTTATGGTGATGAAGTGTTGGAAGATTTCGGGGTTGAGATTAAAGAAGTCCCCAATCTGCTGGATGAAGAAGTCTGAAGCAGATACGCTGAAAAACCCTCCAACGGTCTTCAGCACCCTATGATGAAGATACGGGAGGGGAACAACTCTCCCACACCATTCCCATTCAAATCATGAACAAGCGTCAACGTCTGAACACTCCCACTCGCTTCACTCTTTCTGAGATTGAAGCACAATGCAAGAACGCAATCATCAAGGCAAAACCTGTTCTTCAACCTGCTCCTGTTCGCCCTGTTCGTTAATCTCACTTCGAATCATGAAAGACTATCAACCCACTCACTTTCGCCCCTTTCAAGGTACTGAAGACATTCGAAGGGAGTTAGAGGCAATGAGCATTCAGTATGGCATTTCTATCAATTACATTCTTCAAGAGTTTGTCATCGATGGTGTTGTACAGATCGATTCTTCATATGTTCCCCCTGCATGTTCCAACTGAGATTGAATCATGAAAACACAAGTTCGCTTCTGGTGTCCTACCTCTGCCATGTGGAAGAACCTCTGGTTTGTAACTTACTCTGAGGCATGTTCCATGGTTGACTTCTTCATCGCATGTGGAACTAAGGCATCAATTGTAATCTGAATTCATGGGAATGTGTTTGCCCCAAAGTCACACATCTTTCAAATCGTTCTTCTTTTTGTTATTAACATGTCCCGCGAAGTTCTTCTGTCACTTCTTTCCAAAGGTCAAGATGGCAACCAAATTCTTCAAATTCTGGATGCACTTGTTGATGGGGGCGATAATGCTTCCGATTCTGAGACTGCTGATTCGGTGAGTCTTTCTGCTCATCCTTTTCCGGGTCTGTGATTGATACTTATGGGGGTCACGAATGGCCCCCATACTGTATTCGTGATGACCATTCGTGATTGGCAGTTATACCGATGCGGATGTGCCGCGTATATGCGGGCATAGCGCCCCTAAAGCTAAATTGAAGGGTCCCCCCAATCTATAAAAGTATATACCCCTTAGAGTGATATCGAGCTCATGCAAAAAATATTTTTCCCCACAAAATTTCCCAGATACTACGTCACAGAAGACGGAAAGGTGTTTAGAGATGCGCAAAAAAAATCCGGGGAAAAAATTCTCACAGAAAAGGTTGAGGTGGCACAGCACCTTAGAGGGGGCGCAGGAGGGAATAAGCGACTGTATGCGGCAGTCAATATATCCCTCAGAGATGAGTCTGGAAGGTTCATCAAGCAGATCAGATACTATGTTCATAGACTGATTGCGGAGACCCTCCTAGAGAACCCCCACAATCTCTCAGAGGTGGACCACATCAACAGAGACAAACTCTGCAACGAGGTCACAAATCTGAGATGGTGTGATCACGCGGAAAACTTCCGAAATACAGATATTCCAAGAGGGAAAGGGGGGAGATTTTTGAGGGTTGACAAAACCTAAATAGAACGATAAAATTGAACTTGAAGTGTACTAACAGTTATGGCAAAAGGATTTAGAGTTAAGGCGAAACCGCCCACTGCAACTGCGAAGCCAGAGACTTCCTGGGACTACGCAGCCATTAAAGAGCGTATGCGCGGAAAGACTATCGTGTTCTGTCTTCCGGGGCGAGGATGCTCATTTACATTTCTAAAAGCATTTGTACAACTCTGCTTTGATATGGTACAGAGTGGTCTGAGTATTCAGATCTCTCAGGATTACTCGTCCATGGTAAACTTCGCACGTTGTAAGTGTCTGGGCGCAAACGTCCTTCGCGGTCCAAAGCAGGTGCCGTGGGATGGCAAACTTCCCTACGATTATCAACTGTGGATTGACAGCGACATTGTATTCAACACAGAAAAATTCTGGCAATTGTGCGATCTTGCACTGTCTGAGGATGGCACGGAACGTGAGATCACCGCAGGATGGTATGCAACAGAGGATGGTCACACCACCTCAGTAGCACACTGGTTGGAAGAAGAAGACTTCCGCAACAATGGCGGTGTCATGAATCATGAGACCACAGAGACCATGGCACGTCGTAAGAAGCCCTTCACAGTAGACTATACTGGTTTTGGTTGGGTTCTCATCAAGAAGGGTGTCTTTGAGAATCTTGAATACCCCTGGTTTGCTCCAAAGATGCAAGTCTTTGAGTCCGGTGCGGTTCAGGATATGTGTGGAGAAGACGTGTCCTTCTGTCTTGATGCCAAGGATCAAGGCTTTGAAATCTGGTGCGATCCTCGTATCAGAGTGGGTCATGAAAAGACTCGTATCATTTGATTATTTTTTCTCGTTTCTTATAGGAGATTTTTATTATGGCTAAGCGTCCCTCGTTTACTGGTGATCACAAGATTGAGTCCAAGCCGAAAAAAACTCGCCAAGGGCGTGGTCCTAACACAAAACTCAGTGCAACGTCCCGAAATGGCAGAAATAAGCGTTATCGTGGTCAAGGTTGATCAAAATTAGATAAAAAATGAACCGGGGAAACCCGGTTTTTTGTTAAATACCTATAAATGGTGAAAAAATATGACCAAAAATTCCGAAAATATCCAACGAATGTGGTCTGAACGGGAAATTCAGAGTCTGGAGGCAAATGAAACCACACTTGAGGGTAATCATTTTGCTCATGGAGTGGGTTTTCACAAGGCAAGAATGCTTCGTGAGATCAACGAAGACGATCAAACACCCAAAAGACATGATTTTCAGGCTCAAAATGAGCTTCATGAACGTATTCGCAACGATCAGGACTATGATGATTGGGATTACGGCACAGAAGCGATTTATGGTAAAGATTGGTTGCAATAAATCATCATAAATAAGGTAGATTTGTTCTACCTACATGCCGATTCAAAGGGTAAGTAAAGGATTTAAAGATTTGAGCATGTCATTTTTGGTGAATCCCATCAATTATGACCTCATCGCACTTAAAAATGCGAGTGCTATTGCACGTTCCGTGCGAAATCTTGTCCTTACTCAACCCGGAGAGCGGTTTTTTAATGAAAATTTGGGTTCTAGAGTAAGTGCTGCACTTTTTGAGAACATGGATCCTGTTACTGCGGGATTTATTCAGCAAGAAATTGAAGATACTATCAACCAATATGAACCCAGAGTCAAATTAATTGAAGTAGTTGTCAGTCCGGACTACGATAATAATGAATTTAACGTGACAATTTCTTACGAAATTGTTGGAATCGATATTCCAGCGCAACAAATATCATTTGCCCTTCAGCCAACGCGATAAATGGCACTAGTTAACTTCACAAACCTGGATTTTGATCAAATAAAAAAATCAATTGTCGATTATCTGAGGTCAAACTCAGATTTTACCGATTTCGATTTTGAAGGATCCAATCTAGCAACTCTTATAGACGTTTTAGCGTTTAATACCTATATCTCGGCATATAATGCCAACATGTTGAGTAATGAGGTATTCATCGATAGTGCTACGCTAAGGGAAAATGTCGTTTCTCTGGCAAAGCAAATTGGATATCTTCCTCGATCCAGAAGGGCAGCGAGGGCAGCAATATCCTTTACTGTTGATACGACCGGATACTCAAACAACCCAACCACAATCACCCTCCAGAAGGGTCTTGTATGCACCTCTAACGCCCGTTTCGGTAGTCAGAGTTATACCTTTGCCATTCAGGATGAAGTGACCGTTCCAGTCGTTTCTGGAGTGGCATCCTTCAATAATGTTTATGTGTATGAGGGTTCATATGTAACAGCAGAATATACAGTAAACTATAATGATCCCAACCAAAGATTCCTTCTTGATAATGCTGGAGTTGATACTTCCCTAATCAGAGTTCGTGTATTTGATCCCGGTTCCAATACTGGAGTAAGATATCAACTTTCAAACAATCTACTTGATGTAACTTCAACATCTAGAGTCTTCTTCCTACAAGAAATTGCAGATGAACGATATGAAATCATCTTTGGTGATGGCATCTTTGGTAATAAATTAATTGATGGAAGTAGAATTGAAATCTCATATCACCTGTCTAATGGCGAAGATGGAAATGGTGTTGCAGGATTTACATTTAATGGAAGACTTCTTGATAATAACGATACAGTAATCTCCGGTGGAATTTCTGCGTTGACTGCAGATGCTGTCTCCAGATTCGGCACACCAATTGAATCTGTTGAGTCAATTCGCAAATATGCGCCAAAAATTTATGAGGCACATAATAGAGCAGTTACAGCAACTGACTATGAATCAATCATTCCCACAATCTTCCCAGAAACAGAATCCATCTCTGTATTTGGTGGTGAAGATCTGAATCCCCCACAGTTTGGAAAGGTGTTCATTACGATTAAACCACTAAATGGTACATATATACCATCCTCAATTAAAGATAATTTAAAGAGAACTCTTCGCAGATATTCTGTTGCGGGAATTGTGCCAGAAATTCTAGATCTCAAGTATCTTTATGTTGAGATTGATTGCACAGCATACTACAATACCAATACAAGTTTGAGTGCAGCATCTGTTCGCAGCAAGGTAATTAAGAACGTTGAAAGATATGCAGATTCAACTGAACTGAACCGTTATGGCGCAAGATTTAAATATAGTAAATTCCTCAAACTCGTTGATGAAAGTGACTCCTCTGTAACATCCAACATCACAACAGTATCCATGAGGAGAGATCTTCGTATTGCCCTTGGAAAATATGCTGATTATGAAATTTGTTATGGTAATGCGTTCCACATCAAAAATAATACTGGATACAACATTAAGTCATCGGGATTCAAAATTAGTGGAGTATCTGAGTTTGTTTACCTAACTGATATTCCAAATTCGGATCTTGAGACCGGAAAAATTGTATTCTTTAAACTTGATGCAACCGGCACCACTCCAACAATTGTTAGAAAGAATGCTGGCAAGGTTGATTATGTAAAAGGAGAGATTCTTTTATATCCATTAAATATTATTGAGACTGCGAAATTCGATTCCGCAGATTCAATTGTTCAGATTTCGGTCACACCAAAATCGAACGATGTGATCGGATTACAGGATCTTTATTTGCAGCTAGATATTAATAACACTTCTGTCAATATGCTGGCAGATCCTATTTCATCAGGATCAGATATTTCTGGTTCAACATATACAGTTACTTCAAGTTACGCAAACGGCGCTCTCGTTAGACTATAAAAAATGAACGATACAAGAGTTAAGATAAGTTCTATCCTTGAAAGTCAACTTCCTGACTTCATCAAACAAGAATTCCCAGTTGCTGAGGAATTTCTATCTCAATACTACATCTCTAATGAATATGCTGGGGGACCACTAGACATCCTCCATAATATTGATAGACATGTATCGCTTGATGCTGTAACAAATCTAACTGAGGGCACAACAACCACTTCAAGTGTGAGTGCATCTGATGATACGATCTATGTTGACTCCACATATGGATTCCCTCTTCGCCATGGTCTAATTCAGATTGATGACGAGATCATCCTATATGATGGAAAGGAAAGTAACTATTTTTATGGATGCACTCGCGGATTTAGTGGAGTTTCATCCCTAGAGTCAAACGTTCCCGACGAATTGGTATTCTCAGAAACCGTTGCGTCTACACACATCTCCGGATCTGAAGTTAAAAATCTTAGCATCTTATTCCTTCAACAGTTTTTATTCAAGATCAAATCCCTAATTGCTCCCGGATTTAGAAAGAGGGAACTGACAGATAATCTGAATGAGGAAATTTTCCTATCACATATTAAGGATTTTTATTCATCAAAAGGTACTGAAGTATCTTTCAAGATTCTTTTTAATGCGTTGTATGGGAAGAAAGTTGAACTGATCCGCCCTAGGGACTTTCTAATTGAACCATCCGATGCAGAATATCGCATTACTAAGGATCTTGTAGTAGAAGCTATTACTGGAGATCCTGAAAAACTGCTGAATTCAACAATTTTTCAAGATGAAAATGACTTCATCTTCCAAGCAAGTGGTGCAGTAACTCATGTAGAAAGAATTTTACGTGAAAATAAAGAACTCTACATTATCAGTTTAGACTCAGATTATAACAGAGATATTAACGTATCCAGCGGTACGGTTGCTGGTACATTTTCAATTCATCCCAAGACCAAGAATATTATTGATATTGCTGCCGCAGCAGAAACAATTGAGGTTGACAGTACAATTGGGTTCCCAGAATCTGGACAATTGAGAGTTGATCTTGAAAATGGGGCAACTCAATACATCACTTATACATCAAAATCCACCACACAATTCTTTGGTTGTACTGGAATTGATGACATAATTCCAACTGCAACTGAAGTGAAGCTTCATGCTGTCGGTGGAAAGGAAATTTATGTATATGGTTTTGGTGGTGTAGAGAGAGAAAGGATTGAAGTTAGAGTAAATGGGGTAATCTCGGATCTTGTTGTTACTGGGGATCAACCAGAAGAATTAACTCCTAATGATAGAATTTATATTAAGAGTCTTGGTGAAGATCTAACTTCCAAAAAAGCGAACGATTGGATCTTCAATATTCCATTAGTTTATAATATCTCCAGCATTTCAGATCCATCCGGAACATCATTCATCTATACAGTTACTACTATTGATGAACATTCTTTCGTGATTGGTAATAGAGTAACATTTATTGCCACAAATGGTGATACATTTACTGGGGGATACGTCTCCTCCGTTGTTGGACCAAAGACCATTCAAGTAACACAGAATAGTCTGATCCCAAATAAGAATTTAATCAAATCAATTCAAAATAATCTACTCAAAACTTATGTAAGGCAGCCAGAAAAATATCCAGATATTCTCAAGTATGTAACAAATGTTCAAAATATTTACTGTGATGAAATCAATAAGAATGAATTATATGTAACATCCAGTTCAATTCCATCATATCTTGACCAACAATTAGATCTTGAGGATCGTTCTGTTTCATTTTCGGGCACATTTAACGGAAAAGATCTTGTTTTCCCAACACCCCACTCATTTTATACTGGCGATTCCGTAATTTACAGACCATTTGATGAAGATAATGCGGTCGCTCCCGAAGGAATTTACTTCGTAAAGGTAATTTCATCCACATCTATTCGTCTTGCTAAGTCGAGGGACAATATTTTTAATGCTGACTTAACTGGTGATGATTCATTTTATGTTTCATTCTCTGGAACAATCAATCCAGGATATGAAAGTACAGTAGAATTGACAGCATTTTCTTTCAGAAATCTATCAAGGCAACCAATTGAATCTCAAAGACTAGTTAGAAAACTCACAGCACCCGAATCTGATAGTGTAGAGAATAAGACTCTGCCAGGTCAAATTGGTATGTTCATCAACGGCGTTGAGTTGTTGAACTATAAATCTAGAAATTTTGTATATTATGGTCCAATTGAGGATGTTGTTGTAACTGCTGGTGGCGATGGATATGATGTTATCAATCCGCCATCACTCATCATTAGTGATTCAACAGGTATTGCTGCAACAGGAAATCTATCAATTTCTGGAAAATTGGTAAGAATCGATGTTGAAAATCCTGGATTTGACTTCGTTGAGCAACCAATTATTGAAATTAGTGGTGGTGGATCAGAGATTAATGGAAATGCTAGAGCTGTTGCAAACTTAGTTGATTTTAATCATGTTGTTAATTTCGATGCAGGTTCAACATCTGGAGTTGATCTTACTGAAAATACTATTGGTTTTTCAACATATCATGGATTTAGAAATTATGAACAGGTAATTTACAATCCACAAAATCAACAAATCATTAGTGGATTGACTACGAATGCATCATATTTTGTTTCATTCCCATCTGGTCATGTTGGAAAGAAAATTCGCCTCCACAAGTCATTATCAGATGCATCCACAGGAATTAATACAATTTCCCTGGGTTCTTACGGATATGGAGTACAGACATTCAAATCCACTATAAAGAAGACTAAAATTGGTTCAGTAACAATTGAAGAACCGGGATCTGGTTATAGAAATAGATTAACCAGATGTGCTCCCAGCAATATTGATATTAATGGAAATATTATCAACATCAAGGCACACAATTATAATAGTGGTGAAAAAATTTCATACTATCCATCCACAACTCCAATCGGGGGATTGGTATCTGGTTCCAGTTACTATGTAACTGTGGTTGATGAGGATAATATCAGACTATCTGAAATTGGTGTTGGAAATACTGCGAAAGATTTCTACTATATTTCAAAGCAATATGTTGACCTAACTTCAATTGGGTCAGGAAATCATGACTTTAATTATGAACCAATTACCCTAACGGTGAGAGGTAGAATTGGTGTATCTACAGAATCTGGACAAGATTTTAACGCCAAATTGATTCCAATCTTCTCAGGGCAAGTTTATGGCGTCCATCTAACAAATAATGGATCTGGATATGGATCAGCTGATATTATAAATCACAATCGCCAACCAGAATTCAATATTGTATCTGGAGAAAATGCACAAATTACTCCAATCATTTCTAATGGAAGAGTTGTTGATGTTATTATTGCAAACAAAGGTAAAAATTATAATACAAATCCACTACTAACCGTTGTTTCCGGTTCTGGTTCTGGTGCTTTACTTACACCTATTATTCAGAATGGACAAATAGTTGATGTCATCATTAACGAAAATGGTGGCGGATATAGTATTAATGATACTTTTATTGTAGTCACAACTTCTGGAGAAGGTGCGAAATTCCAGGCACAGATCACTCCATGGACTATCAATATTGTTAGAAGATTGATCGAAAAGAATAATATTACTGATGATGATGGAATTATTGACCAGGGATTGAATGCTGAAATTGGTCTGCAGTATTGCCACGCATATGCGCCAAGACTATTAAGAAGAACTGTATTGAGTGAATTGCGCATATCTGGCCAATTATCATATGTTCCAGATCTGACATTTGAAGATAATGGATTTGAAAGAACTCCAACTTCCCACTCTCCAATTTTGGGATGGGCATACGATGGAAATCCAATTTATGGTCCATATGGTTACTCAGATCCCCAAACTCCTGGGGATATTAAGAGAATGTTGTCCAGTTATACAATTCAAGCAAACTCAAATAGACCCCCACAATATCCATCTGGTTTCTTTGTTCAGGATTATGTCTATGATGCAAGTGGAGATCTTGATGAGCATAATGGAAGATTCTGCATTACCCCAGAATATCCAAACGGAACGTATGCATATTTCTGCACCGTTGGATCTCTTGCAAACTCTGGTCCATTTAAGTTTTATAGAGAACCACAATTCCCATATGTAATTGGAGATACTTATCATTCCAAACCAATTGCATTTAATTTCCTCACAACAAACAATCAAGATTTATATGATTTCTCATCAAATCGTCTGCTGAGAAATTCAACCCCATTCAATCTTCTAAGTGAGAATAGTATCTACGAATTCTTACCACCGCCAGAAATCTTCAGGTCTTCCTTCGGCAAGGTGGAATATATTGGATCTGGAAGTGTTGAAGCAATTAAGGTTCTAAATGGCGGATCAAATTATTCCGTTAAGGATGAACTTGTATTTGATGAAAGTGGAAGTGGTGGTAATGGAGTAGATGCTGAGGTTGAACTTGTATATGGTAAGACCGTATCTCAAGTAAGTTTGGCAGCAACAACCATATCTAACATCCAATTCATTAGATCAACAGGTAATGTTCCGTATCGTTACGTTGGTTTCGCTAGTGAAATTCACAATCTGACAAATCTTGATGAGGTTCAGATTGATATTGATGGCGAAAGAACAACATTTGATAATATTAGATTTGAAGAGAATCGCCTATTCCTATCTTCCGTTTCCACAGCATCAACAACCTCTGGTCCAGTGACCTATCTAAACGTTGTTGGTAAATTAACATATCCAACCGTTAGAGAAAACGATATCTATCAATTTGGTCCCGAGCAAGTCAAAATACTGAATGTGGATCCAGTAGCGCAAAGAATTAGAGTTCTTCGTGATCAGAATGGAACTTCTGGAATAACAAGTCTCCCAGTTGGATTTGCCCTCACAGAAAAATCACAAAAGTTTGGTGTAACTTTTGGCATCACAACATCTTATGCAACAAAATTAGATAGAGAATACTATTTTGATCCATCAGAATCCGTTGGATTGGGGACTGTTGGGATCAACTCAACACTATATTTCTCAAGTCCAGGTGTTGGTGTCACACAATTAACAATTCCCATCAGATCAATTTATATTCCTGGGCACGATATCCGCACAGGAGATGAATTGATTTACACCTCAAATGCTGGTGAAGGTATTACTGTGTCCGTAGATGCTGGCATCAGCACATATACTCTAGCAAGTGATACGAAAGTTTATGCTGCAAAAATCACAAATGACATCATTGGTATTGCAACAGTAAGAGTTGGTTTAGGATCAACAGGAACTTTCGTCGGTCTTGGTTTAACTCCAAGTGCCGGTCTAATGTATTTCACCGGTTTCGGCACAGATGTATACCATAGTTTCACAAAGAACTATGCAAACCCACTCATTGGAAGTGCAACAAAACGTACAGTTACTGTATCTACAGGCGAAACTCATGGACTGAAATATGGAGATGCAATCAATCTATCTGTTGTATCGGGAATTACCACCACAGTTACAATCAAGTATAACGCAACTCACAATAGATTAGTAGCAAATCCTGTTGATTTTGTCGCTTTGGATGTTAACATAGTCACAAATGAAATTCAAATTCAGAATCATGGATTTGTAACTGCGCAGAAAGTAATCTTCAACTCAACATCATCCCCAGGTGGATTGGTTGATGATACAATTTATTACCTAATTGTAGTCAACAATAACAAAATTAAACTGGCAACAAGTCGTTATGATGCGCTGAACAATAATGCAGTAGTTATTAGTTCTGCCGATATTGGAACACTTTCTCCAATCAACCCACCACTCACTCTCACTAGAAATAGTGTTGTTGAATTTGATCTGTCTGATGCATCCCTATCTTATGTGCTTGGTCTATCCAACTTGAGTGCTTTCGATTTTGACCTATACATTGATAATCAATTATTTAATGCATTTGTTTCAACACAAGAATCTCCAGTATTTGAAGTTTCAAAGAGTGGTGCTATTGGTGTAGATGCTGGTGCAAAAGCAACTCTCACACTAAATGATAATGTTCCCAACACACTATATTACAATCTCTCCCCAGTCAACCTTACAGAGAATACACTCACAACGGTTCCCGTAACTATCGACAATGAAGTTGCTGGTCACAATGCAATTTCTCTGGTGTCAAGTGTTTATAGTGGAAAGCATATTGTTAAAGATACTTTGGGATCGTCCTTCGATTTCCAAATCAGAAACACTCCAGAGATTGATACATACACTTCCACAAGTTCTGCTCTTTACTATACAACAAATTCTACAACTGGAATTGGTTCTATTGCCAAGGTTAAGGTAAATTCCTCTGGCAAAAATTACAAGAGATTGCCACAAGTTTCCTCTGTCAATACCACATATGGTGAAAATGCTGTTCTAATTGTTGATGGTAAAAATATTGGAACACTTAAGAAAGTAAACTTCTCAAATATTGGATATGATTATTCCTCAGATCCAACATTAAGACCAACAACAGTTCTGCCAAATATTCTTAGAGTTAATCCCGCTTATTCCTTCAAATCAATAGGCATTTCCTCTGCTGGTAGAAATTATACAATTGCACCAAATCTGATTGTTCTGGATACAGTAACCGGAACATATCTGAATGAAGTTGAATTGGAATATGAAATTGGACAAACCACAGTAACAATTATTAATAATACAACAAGACTTCGTGGTGAGCCACATATCATTCCAGTTGACAATATCAATGGCACTTCAATCAGAACAATCGAATTTAATGATCTGAGTAAGGATGTAGTGGTGTCTCTCGCATCCACATATAGTTTTGCTTCACAGTTCCCATTTGTAATTGGTAATAAAATTCTTATTGAGAATACTAGTGTTGGTATTACTACCGTAGACAGATTTGGCAACGTCGTAAACACTCAGTCAGGAACTGGTTACAATTCAGCAAATTATAACTATGCTCTGTTTACAATTACCGCCACAGATCCAGATCTTGGTGGTCTTTCTCCAACGATTACATACAACCTGACAGAATATCTGTCAGGAACAGAAACACCCGGTGTCTACAATGCTCTAGAGTCTTATGGAAAGGTAATTCGCGAGGAAGAATTCCCCGTATTTAATTGGGAACTTGAGAGGGGAACATTCTCTCCGGGAGAATCCGTCACAGCAAATCAGAATGATGGTACAGTAATTTATTGGGATACTGTTAATGAAACAGTAAAAATTGCGTCAACTAAGAACTTTGAAGTTGGAGATTCCATCAGATCTAACGTTACTGGATTAGAAGTTGACGTTCTCGAAGCATTTGTATATGATTCAAATCTGAATATTGCAGCATCCTCTATTGTAACTAAGGGATGGAACAGTAATACTGGATTCCTAAACAATTCTCTCCAAAGAATTCATGATAGTGACTATTACCAATATTTCTCATATTCTCTGAAATCTGAGGTTGAGATTGATAAGTGGGATGATGCTGTCAGCAATCTGAACCACACTGCAGGATTTAAGAAATTTAGTGATCTGATTGTAGAATCAACCACGGATTCCGGTGTCGTAAGTGGTATTCAAACCTCACAGGATAATGGAACTGTATCAATTCTAGCAGATCTTGCATCTTACGTTGATGTAAATACCGTCTACGATTTTGATCTCGCAACGGAAAACGTTCTTTATATTGACAATACCTTAAAATCCGATCAAATTCTGTTTAAGACTAAGATTATTCAGGATTATATTGAAGCAATTGGAAATAGAGTTCTAGTTATTGATGATATTAGTGACCAGTTCACAGTTGCTACTGGTATTGAAAATTATGGAGTTGCAGATTCCTTCGATGGTGTTAGGGTTAAAAAGTATATTATGTGGGTCGGTGATAGATCAGTAAACTATGAGATTCAACGACAGGTTCAGCTGCTCACACTTCTACAATATAACACTCAAGGTTTCCTCAATCAATATGCAAAAGTTTGGAGTTTCGAAGATCTTGGTGATTTTGATTACAGATACTTAGATGGAAAGAATGAACTCCTATTCTACCCATTCAAATCTGAAGTTAATGATTATGAAATGAGTGGACTAACATTCTCTCTGAATGATTCCGTATCATCCACAGGATTCTCTGGATTTGGTTGTGTAAATGCATTCACATCTACAACGACACTTAGTGCTGGTGCCGGTGCAGGAACAACAAATACAGTTGTTGGAATTGCATCAACTTATAGAGCAGCGAAATTTATGATTTCGATTAGAAACTCTGCGTCTACCGAATTTGAATATACTGAGGTGTCCGTTATTCATGATGATGTTGATGTTTCTCAAATAGAATTTAACACGCTCTCATCATCAGGTGGAACGTATAGTGGATTGGGAACCTATCAGTCGAATCTGAATGCTGGTGGATTGGATCTGTGGTTCATTCCCGATGCAACCACACCGACAGATTTCATCTTTAATGTTGAAACTATTGCAATTTCTGCAGCGGACACTGGCGTTGGAGTGACATTCTTCCCAGGAGCAACCATCGAAACTTCTTATACATCAATTGCATCCACAACAGTTCCAGAAAAGATTGCACAATACAATAACTTCTATCAAGGTGCGTATTGCCTAGTTTGTGTTCATGACACAACAAATGATGAATATCAAATATCAGAAGTCATGATGACTGATGATGATACTGATGTGCAAATATTGGAGTTTGCTACATTACAGACAAGTGGTTCGTTGGGAACAATTAGTGCTGGAATTAGTACAGTATCTGAACTGACATTTGTTCCAGCATCTGGAATTAATGTTGATGTGAGAGTAATTGAATTTGCTCTTGGTGAATCAAGAAGTGTTGTGGATGAGAATGATATTGTTCTTGGATCTGTTGGATCAATTTCAGATGCAAATGGAACTTTCCAAGGAACTGAACTTGCGCGAAAAACTTCATTCGATCTTTATCATGAAGGTTATCCACTATTCCAAAAGGAATTCAATCCATCCATAGACACTATACTTGCAAATTCGTCAGTATTCCTACCAAATCACTTCTTTACAAGTGGTGAAGAGGTTGTATACACATATGCCGAAGGTGGATTGCCAATTGGAATTGTTACAGCAACAATTCCTGGCATTGGATCCACTGATCAACTTCCAGAAACCGTCTATATTATTAAGAATGATAATTCCACGTTCCAGTTTGCTGCATCCGCACAAGATGCACTCGCATTCACAAATCTAACAATTTCCAACACGTCGGGAATTGGAACTGAACACTATCTAACTTCCAAAAAGCAGAATAGTAGATGTCTGATTACAATTGATAATGTGATTCAATCTCCAGTAGTTTCAACAGCGATTACATCATCTCTTGAAGTTCCAGCAAACCTTGGAGCAGAAGTTATTACTCTTACTGGAATTTCATCGTTCTTCGCTGGTGATTATGCTCAAATTGGTAATGAAATCATTCTGATTAGGGCAGTTGGTTATCTTGGAATCACAAGCGATCTTCTTGTTAGAAGGTCACAATTGGGTTCAACTGCTGGTCTACACACAGCAACATCGATTATTAGAAAGGTTTATGGTAATTACAATATTAGTAATAATAGCATTTACTTTGCAACACCGCCATATGGAAACGTAGATCTTACTGGATTAAGATCTGATGAGCAAGATTATTTTGGATATGATGTTCGCTCTTCCTTTAGTGGTAGATCTTTCTTGAGATCTGGTATTCCTGGTGGAACTGAAGAACCTTATGCGACCAACGTTGTATTTGATTCACTTAACCAGCAATTTAATGGAATCTCTAGCCAATTCAATCTCCAAAGCAATAGAGTTGATGTTACTGGAATTTCTACCAGTAATGCAATTGTATTGATCAATAGCGTTTTCCAGAGTCCGCAGAATATTGACTATTCTCTATCTGAAGTTTCTGGAATTACAACAATTACCTTTACTGGTGATACTACAGCAACAAGTTATGATGTAAATTCAACACAATTACCAAGAGGTGGTGTAATAGTTTCTGTTGCTACAGTAGAGGGTCTTGGATATCAACCTCGCATTTCTGCTGGCGCAACTGCGACTGTTTCCGGACTTGGAACAATTTCAAGTCTATCCATCGGAAATACTGGTGGGGGATATAGAGCAAGTTCTGAATATGAGTTGGTAACAACGATCAATCATCCCGTTGGTCTTGGGACAACAGTAATTTATGTTGCAAATACCGGCGCTGTTCTCAACAAACTCGCATACTCATCATCAAACACAATTAGCGTTGGTTCTGCATTAACTGACGTATCAATTGTCAGCGTTGGCGATACATTCGTTACAGTTGGGTCTGGTGATGTTCCAGCAATTGCAATTGAATCTGGTTCTACTGCGCATATCAATCTAAACAATCCAACCGCTGGTATTGTTAATATTGGTGTTGCCCAAACAAATATTGGCAATTATGAATTTATTGGATTCACAACAATCGTTGCTGGTAGAATTTCTACAGATTATGTCATCACAAATCCAGGATCTGGATATACAAATACAAATGAACCACTTGTAATTTTTGACGCACCTCTTCACTATAGCAACATTCCTCTTCAGTATTCAGCATCATCACCGACAACTGGTATTGGGACGGAGGCAACAATTGATATTGTTGTTGGGCAGGGTTCCAGCGTAATCAGCTTTGAAATTAAGAACTTTGGATATGCATATGGCAATGAAGAGGTTCTAACTGTACCTATTGGAGGACTTACCGGAATTCCAACTGATACGTCTTATTCGTTCTCAGAATTCCAAATTACGGTTGAAGCAATCGCATCTGATGAGTTTGCTGGGTGGTCAATTGGCGATCTTCAAGTATTGGATTCTATTGATTCACTTTTCAACAACGTTGATGTTAATTTCCCACTTTCAATCAATGGTGAAAGAACCAGTATTCGCTCTAGAACCGGTTCTGACGTTCGCGAGGACGCACTACTCCTAGTGTTCCTCAACAACGTCTTACAGGTCCCAGGAGACGCATATACATTTGATGGTGGTTCAACTATTAGGTTCTCAACTGCCCCAAGATTTGGTGATAACTGTTCAATCATATTCTATAGGGGAACATCTGAGATTGATACTATTGATGTTGAAGTCCTCGACAGCATTAAGGTTGGAGATAAGGTAATCCTGAATGATGGAAACATCATTTATCAGGAAGAAACCAGACTTGTCACGGATATTGTTTCAACAGATGCTGTTACAACAAATATCTATTTTGGTGCTGGAATCAACCCCGACGAAACATATGAAAGACCCCTCAACTGGACAAGGCAGACTGTTGACTTGATTCTGAATGGAGAAGAAGTTGGTAAGGATAGGGAGCTTTATGAGGCAAATATTTTCCCAACTACAAGAATCATCAAGGACGTTTCTATAGCATCTACTGAGATTTTTGTTGATAATGTCAAGACTTTCTTTGACCACGATAAGGAATATCCTGCAGTTCTTCAGGAGAATCAACATGATGTATTGATTCATGAGCACAAGTATGTTGTTGCTGCTGCAGGAACCTGCACAATATCTTCAGGTATTGGATCTGTGACCAACATTACCATAACAAATGGCGGTGTTGGATATGATAATGATCAAAGTCCAGAAATTTCAGTTGGTATTAGTGCTGGTATTGGAACTGAGGATAGGGCAACTGCAACAGTTGGTGTCACAACCTCCGGAACAATCGCAAGCACATTCATCACCAACGCTGGTATTGGGTATTCAAACTCACCAATAGAAAGTCTGGTGGTTCTAGATTCTGGAACTGGTTGGCCAAATACTGGTCTCGCATATACATTCTCAAATGTAAGATTGAGAAATAAATTTAGCGATGGTTCAAACGCTTTGGCCAATGTCACTATTCTAAATGGCAGTTTGCTTGACGTTGAAATTGTTCGTGGTGGATACAACTACCATGAAGATGATCAACTCGTTGTTAAAGTTGTCAATTATGAAGGTGCAGATTTAATTCTCAGTAGCGCATTAACTCTTGAGGTTTCTGGAGTTCTTGCACCACCAATTATCTTTGAAGAACCATCTATCAACAAAGAATTGATGTCTGTGTCGTATGAAGGAGATTTTGGAATTATTTCTGGAATTGGAACAACATCATATACTGGTGTTACAACTGGATTAGTCTTTGACTTCGTAATTCCAGAAAATTCTTTCCTTCGCGATACATATGTGAATGGCGTTGTTGGTGTTGCAACAACAGGAATTAGTGGAATTCAAACAGGATATTACTTCGTGCTTCACGAGTCAAATATTGGTGATACAATTATTTCCTTGGAAAGTGACGATTCCCCACTCGGAATTGGAACAACATTTATCAACAATATCTTTAAGGCAGAGGCAGTTTCTATCGCACAAACAGAAGCAGTTGGACTTGGATTGACTTGGGTTGCTAAAGTTACAACTAAGGTCTCCAACTATGACGATTTCCTATCTGGAATCGCTCATAGCACTTACTATGGACAATATTCATGGGGAAGACTGTTTAACTTAGATAGGGTTCTTAAGAAAAATATTGGTGCATATAGAGGAGAAAATCTCCTCACGTATAGTGAATTTGAATCTGGATGGACAAATACAGGTGGAGTAACACTTGATTATACATCACAGTTGGCACCATTCTCACAAACATACGGTGCAGAAATTACAACAACTGCCGCAGATACTGGACTGCTAAATTCAACCGCAGTTCTTGCTTCCGGAACAGATTACACATATAGTGTTTACATCAAACCAGACCTAGGCACTTTGGCAATATACTTTGGATCCACAACCGGAACTACCGCATCAGTATCAGTCAACTTCGACGCCGTAATTCCAACAATCACAAATAAGACCGGAACAACATTTAATGAAACTCTAGTCCCACAAAGTGATGGTTGGTATAGAGCATCGTTTACATTCAACGCTGGAGCGTCTACTGCACACAACTTTGTCGTCTACAACGAAAACTCCAACAATTGCATCTTTGCGGTCTGGGGTGTGCAGGTAGAGAGTGGAGTTGATTTGACTCCATATTCCAAGGTCACTCACACAGCAGTAGTTAGAAATACAACAACTACCGATGAAAATACCTATCCAGTATTGAGAAGATACAATAATCTTAGATTTAAGGGGTATGAATGAAGTTGATAAATAGATAAAAAACTGTTGAATAATGTCTGCGATCATCACTGACCAACTAAGAATTTTGAATGCGAAGACTTTCATTAGTGAAGTTTCGTCTTCGGATAATGCTTATTATGTTTTTGTTGGATTACCCAACGCAACTGACGTTCAATCGAATTGGGATACTGCACCTCCCGCTCCGAAAGATAGTTTTGACGAAGAAAATAATTACTGGGATACTATGGTGTCCATGATTAAAATTAAACCTGAAGACATTAAGCAAGTCATCAGGAAAAATGAATGGACTTCTGGTGTTACTTATGACATATATCGTCATAATATCAGCAGAACCAATCCATCAGAACCTTCAGGGGCGACTAGCTTATATACGTCAAACTTTTATGTAATTAATAGCGATTTTCGAGTTTATATCTGTTTGAACAACGGACAGGATCCAGAAAATAGTCAAGGTAGACCATCTCTTGATGAACCAAAATTCACAGATTTGGAACCAAGATCTGCTGGTAATAGCGGTGACGGATATATTTGGAAGTATCTTTATACAATCAATCCAACAGATATTGTAAAATTTGACTCCCTAAACTTCATTCCAGTTCCAAAGGATTGGACAACAAGTGCAGATAATGCAGCAGTTAGAGAGAATGCAGAAACTAGTGGTCAACTAAAAACCATTCTAATTAAGAACCGTGGCGTTGCACTTGGAAGTCCAAATGTAACATATTCGGATGTTCCCATTAATGGTGATGGTGCGGGTGCTAAAGCAACTATTGTTATTAATAATGATTCCACAGTAGAAAGAATTGTTATTTCAGATGGTGGTTCAGGATATACTTATGGGACGGTTGATCTAGTTGCTGGTGGAGTTCCCACCGGAACAACAAATCCGGAATTTGAAGTGGTTATTCCTCCATCTGGTGGACACGGTGCGGACATTTATAGAGAATTGGGTGCATATAATGTTCTGATTTATTCCAGAATTTCTAACGATATTCAAAATCCAGACTTTATTACAGGAAACCAAATTGCAAGAATTGGTATTGTAGAGTCTCCACAGGCATACAATTCATCAACAGTTTTAACATCTGAGAAAGCATCTGCATTAGGAGCAATCAAATTGACAGGTGCTGGTTATAGTTCAGCAGTATTTGCTGGAGATAGTTTCATCACTCAGACTGTGGGCACTGGACAGACTGCAGTGGGAAGAGTTGTTGCATATGAACAAGCAACGGGCATTTTGAAGTATTGGCAAGATAGAACCTTAGTTGGTTTTAATACAGATGGGTCACAAAATTCATCGCCAGCATATGGATTTAATCTAGCTGGATTTACAACTGCAATTGCAACTGGCGGTGATACCAAGATTTACCAGGAAGATGGAATCACATATTTTGACATTGACACCACATTTAACGGTGCCAGTGCGGTGATAAATAATAAGACATATTATCTTGGTCAAACTTTCGTAAGTGGTTTATCTGATCCCGAGGTAAAACCCCACTCTGGTAATATCATTTACGTTGACAATAGACCTTCGATTACAAGATCGGCTAATCAAAAAGAAGATATCAAAGTAATTTTGCAATTCTAAAGTATCATGCCCCAAGAATCTAATCTCAACGTTTCGCCATATTTTGATGATTTTGATCCTAGTAATAATTATTACAAGGTTCTATTCAATCCTGGGGTTCCCATTCAGGCGAGGGAACTAACAACCCTTCAGTCGATGCTTCAGAATCAGACTGAACAGTTTGGAAAGCACATCTTTAAGGAAGGGTCTGTAGTAATTCCCGGTCAATTGCGTTATGACAACCCAATAAACGCGGTTGAACTGAATGATTCGTATAATGGCACTCCAATTTCATTATATTTTGAGAATCTTTTAGGTAAAAAACTTAGAGGAGCAACCACAGGTGTTACGGCTGAGGTATATTACGTTCTCAAGGCATCAGAGTCTGAAAGAGGAACAAATACCATCTATGTGAGATATCTTGAAAGTGGTGGGTCAGATTTTACAATAAAAACATTTGCCAGTGGCGAAACTCTTTTATTGGAGACAGCACTGACATTCGGAAATTCCACAATTCCTGTTGGGCAAGGAGTTTGTGACACAATTTCCACAGATGCAACCTCAGAGGGTTCATCTGTAATTGTTGCAAGCGGAACATACTTTGTGAGAGGTTTCTTTGCGCGTGTTGCAGAGCAAAGAATTTTGCTCGACCAATATGGAACTAGACCATCATATAAGGTTGGTTTTAATGTAATTGAATCCGTTGTGACCGCAGGAGAAGATAATTCTCTGTTCGATAATGCACAGGGATACTCTAACTATGCCGCTCCCGGTGCTGATCGTTTTAAATTAGAGCTCGAATTATCAAAGAGGGAACTAACTGATCTCGACACAGATAGTTTTGTTGAGGTCATGCGCGTTGATGATGGTCAACCACAGTTCTTTGAGAAGAATGCGCAATACAATCTCATTAGAGATGAGTTGGCAAGAAGAACATATGATGAGTCTGGAAATTATTTCGTAAAGCCATTCAGTTTTATCGTAAGAGAAAGTATCAACGATAGAGCTAGAGTAAATGGAGTATACTTTGAAGGTCAAACGACTGTCAATGGAAATACACCAAGTGAAGATCAAATGGTGTATCAGATTGGTCCCGGAAAAGCATATGTAAGTGGATATGACGTAGAGACTATCTCCGCACGTCTATTGGATGTTCCAAAGGCAAGAACGACAAGAACTATCAGCGATCAAGCGATCAGTTTTAATGGTGGTAATTTATTCATCGTTCACAATGCGTATGGTTCTCCTGCGGTAGGTTTGGGAACAACAGCAACTATTAGTTTAATGGATTCCCGAATTGGTGGATCTGCACATGTTGCTACAGGAACAACAATTGGTATTGCAAGAGTATTTGATTTCATTCCAGAAACAGATTATGTGAATGATGAGAGTAGACTGGATCTGAGATTAATTGATATTCAAACTTATACCAAAATTACTCTAACCACACCAATTACATTAAGTGCTCCAGCACGTATTGTTGGTAAAAAGAGTCAAGCTGGTGGTTATTTGGTAAGTGATGTAACAGCTTCTACCGAGTTGACACTTTATGAAATCAATGGATCTTTCTTAGATAATGAGCAGATCATCATTAATGGTGTTGATGATGGTAGACTAATTGCCAATTCCACAGATTATAGTATTAATGATATCAAGTCTGTATATACAAATAGTGGAATTTCAACATTTAATGCTGACCTCCTTCTGAATAAGAGATCCTATATTGCTAAGCCAGGCACAACTTTCCAAATCACTCTTGGTGTTGGCAATATCTCAACCATCACGTCAGGATTGGAAAACACCTATACTGGTATTGTAAAACCTGGAGATATTATTTCATACCCATCTTCAACATTTACCGGAGATCAAATTTATAATAAGGTTCTATCAGTATCTCCTGATGGCACCGAGTTTACAGTTACTGGTGTAACAACCGTGTCTGGAATTTGTAACGGTGCTCTACCAACATCAACAAGAACTGTACAAAATATCATTAAGCGTTCCCCATCTGTACCACTAAGTTCTTCGCTCTTAACCAGACTTACTGCAAATAACGTAACATCCTTAAGTATTGAAGAGGGTGAAGTTGTTCAGAGAAGGCTATATCCAAACATTTCAGTTGCTGACAATTCCCTCTCTATAACAATTGATGCCAACGATAAAGATATTTACTTTGAGTCATTTGATGAAGATCGCTTTGTAATTACATATTCTGATGGCACAATCGAACCACTCAGAAGAGATAAGTTTAATCTATCAGCAAATGCTAAGGTATTGACTTTCTATGGTTTGACCAAGACAACTGCTGTTGCAGATGTAATCACAACAGTTAAAAACCTAAAACCAAATTCAAAGACCAAGAAACTCCAAAAAACTAGCACCCTTATTGTTGCTAGGTCATCTAACGCATCCTCTGGAATTGGAACAACAACTCTGAATGATGGACTCACATATAGCAACATCTATGGAACCAGAGTTCAGGATGCAGAGATTTGTCTGAACGTTCCCGATGTTGTAAGAGTTCTTGCAGTATATGAGTCTGATGATGCCACAGATCCATCTCTACCAACACTACAATTAACATCATTTACAGGTGTAAGCAATAATAATGCAGACTTTGAACTTGGTGAGTGGGTAGTTGGATCTTCATCTGGAGCCACTGCACTAGTTGTTGCTAGAAGAGATACTGACAAACTAGAATATGTTTATCTAAATGGATTTAGATTCAGAGAAAATGAAGTTATTACTGGTAAGGACAGTACAACACAAGCAGTTATTATAGCAATTTCATCCGGATCCAAGAATATAACTAAAAACTTCTCCGCAGATACTGGTCAGAGAGATACAATTTATGATTATGGAAGAATAACCAGGAAGAAGAATGTTATTGCACCAAAAGGAAAACTGAAGATTGTTTTCCAAAATTATAAAATTGATGCAGATGATACTGGAGAATTTATTACTGCGAATAGTTATTCTGAAGAAAACTATAAACATGATGTATATCTGTGGAATGGATCAAGACTGACCGATTTTATTGATATTCGTCCCCGTGTTGCTGAATATTTACTTTCAAGCACCAAATCTCCATTTGAATTTGGTGCAAGAAACTTTGCATCTGATGGACAATATTCTAAGTATATTTTGGCACCAGACGAAACACTCGTCACAACGATTACATATTATCTTGGTAGAATTGATAGGGTATTCCTCAATCCAAACGGACAATTTGAAGTGTCTCAAGGAAATCCATCAGATACTCCTGTTCCACCGCCACTCAAAGCAAATGCTTTAGATATTGCTACGGTCTATATTCCACCATTCGTGTACAATATCCCAAGTGTTGGCATCGATATGTCAACACATAAGAGATATCGAATGTCCGATATTACTCTTCTTGAAAGACGTGTTCACCGTCTTGAGAAGTACAGTACGCTCAACATGCTTGAGCAAAAGACTGAGAACTTCCAAATTCGTGATGCTGAAACTGGACTTGATAGATTTAAGTGTGGTTTCTTTGTAGATGGATTCCACAATTACGATTTCCAAGATACTAGAAATATTAATTTTAGATCTACTGTAGATAAAACAACAGCAACTCTGAGACCAAATCACCATACCACTATGGTTGATTTACAGATTGGATCTCAAGTTATTGATGGCGTATCTACTGTTTATGACCCAACTCTGGACCACAGTTTTGTTACAGATCTTGGCAACGTTGCGATCAGAAAGACTGGCGATTTGGTCACTCTTTCATATAATGAAGTATTGTATAATGAGCAACCATATGCAACAAAGACTGAGAGCGTAACTCCATTCCTAGTGAGGTATTGGGAGGGTTGGATTGAGCTTCACCCACCAATTGACATTTGGGTTGAAGAGCGTGAGTTTGTAACTCATCACCTAGTTCAAAATACAACAACTACGGTTCTTCCAGACGAAAATATTACAATTACAGAAAACGTTGTTGTCGATGCTCCAGTTAGAACAACTCCGCCAAGAACAAGAACTACTACAAGATTTACTGGTCTTGTTGTACAAAATGGACCACAGAGAGTTGTTATTGGAGCAAGAACAAATAGTTCTGGACAAAGATGGGCAGGAATTGATGTACAAAATCCGCCACAAAGGGTCACTGTTGGTTCCGGAAACGTCAGCGATCCTGGATTTGCAAATACCGATGTTCCCCCAACAAACGCAAATATTACAAGCCGTCGTGGTGTCAACGTTAGAAATGGCGATCAGAGAGTATTTGCTGGTAGAGAAACTGGAACCTTCACAAATGGACAAAACGAGACGACAGAATTTACAACTGCCATCGATGTTCAGAACGGAAGTCAGCAGAGAGTTTGGATTGGTGCAACCAGAACTGTAGAAACTATTCCCGGTGAGGAGATTGAAACCAGACCAACGACAACTACCACAAGCAATACTGTCACAACAATAATTCCTGAGGAAATTATCGTTGAAGAATCTACAGAAACTCAGACCAATTCTTGGACAGAGACTATTAGATTTGCTAGAAGCAGAAACGTTGAATTTGATGTTAAGGGTCTGAGACCAGTATCAAGATTCTGGTCATTCTTCGAGGGTATTGATGTAAACGAATATTATACACCAAAACTTCTTGAAATTGAGATGGAATCTGGCAGATTCCAAGTTGGTGAGACTGTTACAGTTGATCCACACTTTACCGGTGGTGATATTAGATTTAGACTTTGTACACCAAATCATAAGACTGGACCACACAACAACCCAGCAGAAACATATGAACTGATTCCATATACACAATCTGCTCCACCATCAGATTATAGCGAATCTTCAACATTCCTGAATGTAGATACAAGAGCACTTCAACTTCCATCAGAAACAGAGTATTCTGGTTTGGTAAAACCAAATATGAGATTGATTGGTGCATCTTCCGGTGCTGTTGCGGTTGTAAAGAGCAACATTCGTTTGGTTTCAGACAATGGCGGAAGATTGATTGGATCGCTATTCATTCCAGACCCAGCAGTTCAAGGTAATCCACAGTGGATTAATGGTGAAAATACTTTCATGGTGGTTGATGTTCCATCACTAGATCTCCTTGGTGATAGAAATCAAGAATTTATCTCAAACACCAAAGTAAGTGAAAGTTCTGCTGAAGCAGAATATATGTCAGGTGGTACTAGAGAGATTACTGAAATTAACATCATTACCACAAGAAATATTACGATCATTCCTGCCAGAAACAGAAATGTAACTACAATTACAAATACAACAACACATGAACCCGTTCCACAGGAACCACGTCCAGTAAGAAATTGGCCTAAGGGAGATCCTCTGGCACAATCATTCTATGTTCCCGATGATACTGGCGTCTTTATTACTTCCGTAGATATTTACTTTGAAACCAAGGATGAGACTATTCCAGTCACTTTCCAACTTCGTCCAATGATCGCTGGAGTTCCCAGTCAAATTGTACTTCCACTATCTGAGGTGACTTTAACCCCTGATCAAGTTTCGGTTAGTGGTGATGGTTCAGTTGCAACCAGATTCACTCTACCATCTCCAGTATATCTGCCAGGGCCAAGAGTGCAGAGTGTAAGACAGGCACCGATTGGAAGTCAACAAACATCCCAATTTGCGATTGTTCTTCAGGCAAATAGCCCCAACTACAGGGTATTCGTTGCTGAATTGGGACAAAACGACATTCAAACCGGAATTAAACTTTCTGAGCAACCATCACTCGGAAGTCTATTCAAGTCCCAAAATGGTTCAACATGGTCTCCTGCACAGATTGAGGATCTGAAGTATAGAATCAACAGAGCATCCTTTGTTGAAGAAGGTTTGACTAGATTCTATAATCCAAAACTCGATTTGAGAAATCCTGTTACAACAGTAGTTGGTCCAAACCAATTCCGCCCACTTGCTAAGAGAACTCTGGTAAGTATTGCAGAAACCTCTGGTTATGTTGCAGATGTTGTTCCTGGAGTTAATATCATTCAACTTGATGGAACTGACACTCAAGTTGCAACTGGTGTTCTAATCGGTGTTGCGGGATCCATCACAACTGGAACTGGAGTGACGGTTGTAAATGCTGGAACTGGATATACTAATGGAACGTTCACAAATATTTCACTTGAGACAGAAACTGGATATGGACAAGGTGCAGTCGCAGATGTTGTAGTAACTGGAAACACAATCAATAGTGTAACCATTACCAGCGCCGGATTTGGATATCAGGTTGGCGATTCACTCCTTGTCCCAGAACTTGGACAGAACGTTGGATTTGGTGGAAGAGTTGTCGTTGAAACAATTGCATCAAACAATTCATTCCTCCTGGATGAGGTGCAAGGATCATTTACAGTTGGACTCTCAACTCTTAGATATCGCACTTCTGCTGGTATTACAACTATTGTCGGTGCGGGTGTAACAGTCAATTCCATCACAGAAGACCAATATTATGATGGTCGTCATATGAAGGTGTATCATTCAAATCACATGATGCACTCCCCAGAAAACTATATGCAGATGGCAGAATTTAGACCATCTCTAACCGAAGTAAATACCACAACAACTGCAGCAATTGCAGCAGCAGAGTCTACATCAATTTCAATCGCGGCAACTACCGGTTTTGATAAATTTGAGGGTGTTGATGTTTCCGCATCCAACCCCGGATATGTTCAGATTGGTAATGAGGTCATTGGTTATACTGGACTGGGTGGCGGAAAACTAACTGGAATTACTAGAGGTCCATCAGTAGATGGTTCTCAAGCACAATCCTATGTGTTGGGTGTGCCGGTTTATAAGTATGAATTCAACGGAATCTCGATCCGTAGATTGAATAAGATTCACAATTTTGCAGAAGTCAGTAATCAACACCCAATTGATCTAAACAGTTACCACATTAAGATTGATACAAGTGATGTTGATTATGATGGTGTTGGTATTGGATCAGATCGCTCAGATCTTTACTGGACCTCCACAATTCAGGGTGGTAGATCCGGAACAATTCTTACCAATAATATTCAGTATGAATCGGTCACACCAAACATCGCTCACATCATTCCAGCGAAGACAAATCTAATCACAAGACTTCGCACATTTAGCGCAACAAGTGTTGGTGGAAATGAGAAATCCTTTGAAGATGGTGGATTTGCAGAAATCTCCCTAGATGACTCAACATACTTCTCAACTCCAAGACTACTCTGCTCCAGAGTAAATGAGGAGAGATTTATTGATAATTCTCCTGGAAATCGTTCACTATCGTTCGAGTTCCTGCTTCAAACAACAGATGAGAGAGTGTCGCCAGTATTAGATACTGCACAAATGGGAGCAATTCTATCCACAAACCTAGTAAACAATCCACTTGGTATTGGGGTAGATGCAACCTACGCAGACGATGATACTGTAAGATCTCTAGATAAGGATAAGCACTCAGCAATTTATATTTCAAAACCAGTCAGACTTAAGTTGCCTGCAAACTCCCTCAAAGTTCTGTTGACTGCCAGCAGAAATAATATGAATGACATTCGCGTTCTGTATCAACTCTTTAGAGATGATGCCCCAGAGGCTTCACAGAACTACGAATTCTTCCCCGGTTATTCCAACTATCAAGTTGATGGTCAGGGAATCAAGAGAGTTGTTGATGCGTCAAGAAATGATGGAACTGCAGATAGTAAGATTACTCAAACTTCCGACAGATCCTTCAGAGATTATGAGTATTCTGTTGATGATCTGCCCGACTTCAACGGTTTTGCAATCAAGATCGTTATGGCATCAGAAAACCAAGCAACGCCACCAATTCTCAAAGATTTGAGGGCGATTGCAACACTCAAGCCATCAGCATAGTAAAATGGACTATATTAAGGTAAAGGATAGGGATCATCTAGTCAGAGATGAATATTCCAACGGAATATTAAATACGGATGTTGAGGGATACAATAAATATATCGCTACTTATAAGACAAAATATAAGGAAGCGCAAAAGATCAAAAAGATGGAGGATGAAATTTCCTCCATCAAAGATGATCTATCTGACATTAAAATGTTGTTGAGGAGAATTGTGGATGATGAAGCCGCTTGATATTAAATTGACAAGTCTTAATAATCTTTTTGAATATGAAAGAATGTCAAGAAGCATAGATAGTATAGAGGATCTTGCAACTCTGAGAGTTGTTGCCAAAAACGCGATTAAATTGTATATGGCACAGCAAGAACTTTTGTCCAATAGTCCTCTACTCCACGCACTAGATCCTGAAGAAGAATAATGGCACAACCATCTACCAGACAAGAACTAGTCGATTACTGTAAAAGAAAATTGGGGGCCCCGGTCCTTGAGATTAATGTTGCCGATGAGCAAATTGATGATTTGGTAGACGATGCTATTCAGTTTTTTCAAGAGAGACATTTTGATGGTGTTTCTCAGGTATTTTTGAAGTATCAAATCACTCAGGATGATATTGACCGTGGAGAAAGAAAGGTTGGAATTACCACAACCACAGTAAATCATAGTGTCGGTTTAACTACATCATTTAACTTTGAAGAGACTGGAAACTATCTTCAAATTCCACCAGATGTAATAGGCATCACAAAGATCTTCCACTTTGAGGGGGCGAACACTATTACTAATAATATGTTTAGTGTTAAGTATCAGTTATTCTTAAATGATGTGTATTATTGGGGGGCAACTGAGTTACTTTCCTACGCTATGACCAAAACATATCTTGAAGATATTGATTTCCTACTTACAACACAGAAGCAGATTAGGTTCAACAAGAGGATGGATAGGTTGTATCTAGATATTGATTGGTCTTCTGTAAGAGCAGGTCAATATCTTGTTCTGGATACTTATAAGGTTCTAGATCCCAACGATTATGCAAGAGTTTGGAATGATTCCTTCATCAAACCATACTTGACTGCTCTGATTAAGCGTCAGTGGGGTCAAAATCTAATCAAGTTCCAAGGAGTAAAACTTCCTGGTGGAGTCGAACTAAATGGTCGCCAATTGTATGATGATGGGCAAAGAGAACTGGATATGATTATGGATAAGATGTCCAGCACATACGAACTCCCACCCTTAGACATGATCGGTTGATATTATGCTTAATCCATTTTTTCTTCAAGGCTCTTCTGGGGAGCAAGGTCTAATTCAAGATCTCATCAATGAGCATCTGAGAATTTATGGTGTGGATGTTCACTACCTCCCAAGACAATATGTGACGAAAAATACTGTTATTGAGGAGGTTATTGAATCCAAATTCAATAACGCATATCCAATTGAGGCATATGTAAGTAACTATGATGGATATGGGGATAATACTCAACTCCTATCAAAGTTTGGTATTCAAGCACTAAATGAGATTATTCTCGTAATCTCCAAAGAAAGGTATGAATCTTATATCGCACCCCTAATCAAAGATGCGCCGAATATTGAGTTGGCATCAAGACCCAAAGAGGGGGATTTGATCTATTTCCCATTTGGAGATAGATTATTTGAAATTAAATTTGTAGAGCACGAAAAACCATTCTATCAACTCAAGAAGAATTATGTTTATGAGTTGAGATGTGAACTGTTCAGATATGAAGATGAAGTCATCGACACTTCTATTGAGCAGATTGACGATAATGTTGTTGAAGCAGGATTTATTCAAACACTCAAACTTATTGGTATTGGAACAACTGCAACTGCAACCGCAAGTTATGTGGATGGTGGCATTCAATTCTTCACTGTCAATAACCGTGGATATAACTACAAAAATCCACCAACAGTTGCAATATCTTCATCACCAACTTCTGGTGGAATTCAGGCAGTTGGCATTGCAACTCTGATTGATGGATTGGTTAATTGTGATGGTGTTGTTACAGACAAGGTTCAGGGAATTGAAGTTGTAAATGCAGGTACTGGATATTCCACAACAAAACCACCGGCAGTTGTCATTCTTGGTGGTGGAGGAGCGGGTGCAGGTGCAACTGCAACTGTTGCAAACGGAACTGTTGGTGTCATAACCGTGACAGATGGTGGTTCTGGATACATTTATCCACCAACTGTAACATTCAGCGCACCTGGGGGTGGTGGTCCTGCCGCAACTGGTGTTGCATACCTGGATGCAAATGGATCAGTCTCTGGCATCAGAGTATATAATGGTGGATCTGGATATACCAGCATCCCAACAATTACACTTACCGGCCCAAGCGTAAGTGGTGTAGGAACATATACATTTAATGAAGTTGTTGTTGGAAGCAGCAGTAGCACTACCGCAAGAGTTAGAAGTTATAATGTGAACACAGGAACTCTTGAAGTTTCTATTATTTCTGGCGAATTTATTGAAGGCGAGCAGATTACAGGACAAACTTCAAATGCATCCTTCACACTATTCTTTGATAATGAAAAGAATGATCTAACAGATCCATACGCACAAAATGATGAGATTGGCGCAGAAGCAGCAAATATTATCGACTTCTCAGAAGACAATCCATTTGGAATGCCTTTCTAACTTTGTTAAATATACTTAATACATAATACCATCATGTTTGAACATTTCTATCACGAAATTCTAAGGAAGACTGTTGTTGCTTTTGGATCTCTCTTTAACAATATTAAGATTAAACACGTAAATTCTAGCGACCAAACAGTATCCTTTAAAGAAGTTCCTTTAGCATATGGGCCAACTCAAAAGTTTCTGGCACGATTAGAGCAATCACCAGATCCAAGTAAGCCCATACAAATGACTTTGCCAAGAATGTCGTTTGAATATGTCAATTTAACATACGATCCCCAAAGGAAAGTTACACACACTCAGTCATTTTTGTCTGGGTTGGTTGCTGATGGTACACAAGTGGCGAAAACATATATGCCAGTTCCATATAATTTGGAATTTGAACTGAGCATCATGACAAAACTAAATGAAGATATGCTTCAAATTATTGAGCAAATCCTTCCATATTTTCAGCCAGCATACACATTATCAATAGACATGATTGAGTCTATTGGAGAAAAAAGAGATATTCCTATTGTCCTTGAAGGTATGACCATGGACGATAGTTATGAAGGAGATTTTCAAACACGAAGAGCACTAGTTTATAAACTGAGATTTATTGCAAAACTATACCTCTTTGGACCAACTTCCACCAAGGATATCGACAGAGATCTCATCAAAAAGGCTTCTATTGGATTTGTCTCCGGTGCTCGTTCAAGTATCACACCAAGAGATTTGGTATATTCTGCAGAACCAAGAGCAATTCAGAGTTATGCAGATAATGTTGCGACACTGCTGACAAATGATATTGATGCTGTACTTAGCAATATTCTTGTAGATGATTCTTCCGGTATTCCAGAAGATAGTTACATTATGATTGATAATGAAGAACTGTATATCACCCAGATAATTGGCAACAATCTATTTGTAGTGCGTGGAGCAGATGAGACTGTAAGCACACCACACGTTTCAGGATCCCAAATCAAACTAATCACCACAGCAGATGATGCACTTATTGAATTTGGTGATGATTTTGGATTTCATGAGTGATGGGGGTAAATGGTATGAGTGACAGCGATAAATTTGAGTCAATTAATCAAACATTTAATATAGAACCTGCAATTGATGTAGTTTCCAATTCTGAAATTGTTGAATCTTCAAAAGAACCTGAGCAAACTAGTCTCAACAAAAATGACATCAAATCTGATTATGAATATACAAGATCCAATCTTTATTCTTTGATAGAAAAGGGGCAAGAAGCAATTAATGGCATTCTTGAATTGGCACAAGAAAGTGAAATGCCAAGAGCATACGAAGTTGCTGGACAATTGATCAAAAATGTTGGTGATGTTACGGATAAATTGATGGAACTTCAGAAGAAGTTGAAGGATGTTGAGAGTGAATCTATTGCAAAAGGTCCAACAAATGTTACTAATGCACTTTTTGTTGGATCAACTGCGGAGTTGGCAAAACTGATTAAGAACAACTCGCAAGCAGATAAATAGTTAAAAACCAAGAAAAATGGCAGCTGCAGAAGTAACAACCTTAGTAATTGAAAAAGGAACGTACTTTGAAGCTACGTTTAATCTTTTTGATCCCGACCAATCCAGCACAGTTCTTACCGGATTAACAACAACATATGCAAGTGTTCGCAAACACCCAACATCTACCACATCTGAAGAGTTTGCGAAATCCATTACATCCGGCACAGGAACGATTACACTATCTCTTACTGCTGAGCAAACAGCAAACTTAAGTGCTGGAAGAAATTATTTTGACGTTGTTTTGACCTTGGGTGGAAATAAAATTAAGGTGATTAAAGGAACGGCAATTGTAGAAGAGAGTGTATCAGTATGACCATAAAAGTGGGACAATCATCCCCATATGCATACTCAATCAAATCTGCTTTACCCACAACCCCATTAATTCAAGTTGGTGTTGGGACACATAATCTAACTGGAAAACACATTAGTGGTAGTAGAAAGGCGACAACAGTAATTGATGGATCGGTTTTTTCTGTAAAACCAATATCACCAACCAAGTATAAGGTTAATTTGTCATGTTCAATTGATGTAAACGTATCGATAGGAACGGACGTGGCAACCATCAACGATCTTCAAGACGTAGAAATCAGTGGAACCAATGATAAGTATGTTTTGATGTATGACCAGGCAACTGGAAAGTGGAGGGATGTAAATCCTGACGTTGTTCTTAGTGCATCATCAAATACAGAAACAATTCAACCAGGACTTCCAGCAGACTTTGTTAATACTTTGGATGTTGATCTCGATGATCGCATTGATATAGATGCAGGAACTTTCTAAAAACTAAATATCAATAGGATAGTAAACTTGTAAGGAAGTAACAAATGGCCGCACCAACTATTCAGTTTAAAAGAGGCGCACAAACCGCTATTGGTGCAGCCTCTAAACTAGCAGGTGAACCGATATTTACAACGGATGAACTAGAACTTTACGTTGGCACAGGTTCTACTCATGCACTAATTGGTGCTGCTCGATACTGGAATCGTGAAACACCCTCTACAGGATCTTCTGTCCGTATTGTTGAGGGAAGTGGCAATGGTGACAATTACATTGCACACAAATCCCCAGATACTCTTGCAGGTGATATAACATACACCTGGCCTGGTACAATTTCCGCTGGCAACTTCCTTAAGGTTGATGGTTCAGGAAACCTAACATGGGAATCCCCTGCTGGTGGATTTGCAAACTTCAATATTGGTGATGGAAATCCCGCCAATAATGCCCAAATTGATGATGGCGAAACCATCGAATTCAAGACTGTTGCGGGAACTGGACTTACCGTTGCTACTGCATCTGGTTCTCCAAATACAGTAACATATCAAGGTCTCGATGCAACGACAACCACAAAGGGTGTTGCATCATTCGACTCTGCGGATTTTGATGTTACTTCTGGTGCAGTAACTCTTGAGGACACTGTTGTTAAGTCTGTAACAACAGACTCCGGTGCTCTGACACCATCTGGCCACGCATTCTCCATTCTTGGTGGAGAAGGTATGGATGTAACCCATGCCTCACAAACAATCACAGTTGCTGGTGAAGATGCAACCGATTCAAATAAAGGTATTGCATCGTTTGCTCTGGGAGATTTCTCAGTAACATCTGGTGCAGTTTCTCTTGGATCAACATTCCTAAATCGTGCAACAACAGATAGTGGTGATGCAATTCCATCCAACCACATTCTCACTATTGCTGGTACTACAAACGAAATTGAGACCTCTGCATCAGGTTCCACAGTAACAGTTGGTCTTCCAAATAATGTCACTATTGGTGGCGACTTAACCGTAACTGCCAACACCGTACTGGGTGTTACTCCTGGCGCAACCACCAAGTTTGGTAGTGATGCATCTGCTGTTGGTATTACAACAGTTTATGATAATGATGCGATGACTGAGAATAGTGCTACTGCACTTGCAACTCAACAATCCATCAAAGCATATGTTGATAACAGCATTTCTGGAATTGACCTCACCATTGACACTGCTGGTGGTACTAATGGCAGCGGCACCGGTTCAGTATCAACTTCACAAACACTTACATTCAACGGAACTGCAAATGAAATTGATGTAACTGTTTCTGGACAATCAGTTACTTATGGTCTTCCAGCAGAAGTAACTGTTGGAACTGGTTTAACTGCTCCAACATTATATACTGCAACAATTCGCCACACAAACAACACTCAAGCGGCGACTATTGACACTTCTGGTAATATCACAGCATCACAAAACCTGACCGTTACTGGTGATCTGTTTGTTAATGGAAGCACAACTCAAGTAAATACAACTTCACTCACTGTTGAAGACGCTCTAGTTGAACTTGGAGTTGTTGATGGTTCTGCACCAGGATCCGATCTTAATAAGGATCTTGGTATTATAATGAATTGGTATGACACTCAACTCAGAAGAGCTGCTATTTTCTGGGATGATAGTGCAACCAGAGTTGCTATTGCGCAATCCGTTACAGAATCGTCAAACGTTCTAACTGTTGCGGCATGGGCATCAGTTGAAATTGGAGAACTCTGGATTAATGATACTGCTGGCCAGACTGCTGTTATTACTTATAATGGTGGCACATCGCAGAGAGAGCTTCAAAATATAGTTGTAGATGGTGGAACGTTCTAAAATTCATCACCAAAAACTTGATAAATAGGGGAGTAATTCGCTCCCCTTTTTTATGAACGAAGAAGACTTGAAAGCCGTGATTGCCACATATCAGCAAAAGGCATTTGAACTTTTTAACGCCAATATTGTTTATGAGACCCAGATTAATAGTCTTCAGAAAAAATTTGAAGCACTTGCAACGGAATCTGCGCAACTAAGAGAAGCACTTGCACAGGCCCAGGCACAATTAGTTGTGGTTAGGGAAGAATCCAGTTCAACAACAAAAAAACGCGGTTCAAAAACCCAGGATGATTTTTGAATAAATACCTCAGATAATACTCAATAAATATTGAGTTTTGCAGGTATATACCGCTTTTTTTAAATAATGGCAGATCCAATTATTCGGGTAAAAAGATCCTCAGTATCTGGGAAAATACCAACTATAGCAGATGTCTTACCAGGAGAATTTGCTATCAATAGTGCAGATGGAAAAGTTTTCATAGAGAAAACTGCAGGAATCACATCGGTCATTGCCGTTAATCCATGGGATATTGGATTTGGTACTAGTGCATATGACATTACCTTTACTGTTGGAAATGTTGGTGTAGGAACGACTGCCGCGACCCGATTGTTGGACGTAAATGGCACCTCGCGATTTCGTGGAGCACTTTACGATTTCAACAATTCTGCTGGAACTGACACACAAGTTCTAACATCTACTGGATCTGGTGTAAGTTGGACCTCAGCATCTGGTGGTGCATCAGCATTAAATGACCTCACCGATGTTACTATTACATCCGCAACTCAAGATAATATCTTGAGGTATACCGGATCTGCTTGGATTAATGACACAAATCTGAATATATCTGGAGTTTCTACTTTTGCCGGATTAACTACCGTAACTGGATCCGACCTTTTTGCCAAACAGGTTAATGTTTCTGGCGCAACAACCTTCTATGGTGACGTATCATTTACTGGCGCAACATATACACTTCTATGGGATGCTTCGGAAAATTCACTAGAATTTCCAGATAATGCACAATTTAGATTTGGTGATAGTGCGGACATGGTTTTCTACCATAATGGATTCAATTCCATTATCGTAGATCAAGGAGGTGGGGATCTTTATCTTGCTGGGGATGCAAATATTGTATTCACAAATTCTGCTACAACAGAAACAAAGGCAGTAATGACCTCAGATGGTCCGGTTGATCTTTATTATGATAATGTCAAGAAATTTGAAACATCAATTGCTGGAGTTCTCGTATCTGGTCAGACAACCACATCAACTCTGAATGTTACTGGAGTTTCTACTTTTGGTGGAAACATTTATATAGATGCTGGTCTTTATGACATCAACAATTCACTTGGATCAGATACTTATGTTCTAACATCTACTGGTGCTGGCGTTTCTTGGGCAGCACAAGGAGGATCTGCTGGAGTTTCTACACATAAACATATCACAACATACGGTGCCGGATCACAAACAAATACAACGGAAGTTACTGTAGATTTGGATACTACTGGACAAAGTTCCGGAACTGGAGATTTTACAGTAAGTGCAACTGGAGTGGTTACTGTTATAAATGCGGGTAGATATTTAATCCATTATAGCGTTTCGACTGATGTTACAAGTGGAAGTGCAAGAAGTGGAACTTATGTTTATCTGAGATTGAATGGATCTGGCGAGGTTACTGCGTCCAGATCATACATGTATAACAGAAGCGCCGCCAACGGCGGAGATACTGCATCGAAGCAGCTTGTCATGAATTTGGCAGCAAATGACACTCTCGAACTCAGATCCGTAAGATATGCTGGAACAGATACAACTGTTGTTCTTTTAGATTATTCAACATTCACAATCGAATCAATCGAATATACCGGTGGATCTGGCGGAGGTGGTGGTGGTGCCTCAGCATTAAATGACCTGACCGACGTAACACTCTCATCACCAACAACCGGACAAGTTCTAAAGTATAATGGATCTGTGTGGGTCAATGACGCCGATGCCACAGGGGCTGGTGGATCTATAGTGGTATGGGACAATCAATCCATAGTAGGAACTTCTGTAACCACAATTGACTTTGGCGACAATCTCACAGTTTCCACACCCGTTGCCGGTATTGTTACTGTCACTGGATCTGCATCTGGTGGTGGAGGTGATGGGGGAACATTTAATACCGGAATTACTACATCACTTTATCATAGTGTAACATCTGGAATTGGTGCAAATCAGACAGAAGATAATAACATTTTTATTGGACCAGGAGTAGCATATACATTCCCAGCAACGGCAGGAAAACGATATATCGTAGAGTCAATACAGTTGGCAAATATTGACACAAAAGACCTATATGTTGTCTCTAGGCACGATTTTAGTGGATTTACAAATGTCCCTATCGCACAAAGAGTAGTTATTCCATATCAGGGAGCATTAGAACTTCTAGAAAATCCAGTTGTATTTAATCCATCAGATACATTAAGACTTCAAGCAATGGATGGTGTTGCATCTACTGCGAATGGTGTCAATAGTGGTATGGATGCGTTTATAGTGTGGACAGAAAAAACAGACACGGCATATATTGGCACTGGAGCAACCATCACTTCCACAGATCAATCCATATATACTGCATCTAGTCAAACTGTTGTAGAGACAATTTCTGCAACAAATTATAATCTCTCAAGTGATGTTGATGTTACTGTATCAATCTTTAGGGGTGGGACTAGATTGGGATACTTGTGCAAATCACTCACGGTTCCAAAAAATTCTGTAGTTGATGTTATATCAAAACCTAAATATCTGGCAATTGATGATTCACTTAGAGTCTCTGGTAGTGCTGACGGAATGGCAGTAAGAATTGCTGGCAAAACATACTAATAGATAAAAAAACATAATGTCTTTAATGATAGCGATGCCATGTTACGGTGGTCTTGTGAGCGATAAAACAACCAAAGGATTATTTTTGTTGGGTAAGGAGTTGCGAACCCACCAAATAGATCATGGACTTTTATTACTATCAAACGAATCTCTAATCACAAAAGGAAGATCTAAAATTGCAAATCATTTCATAAACAATACCGATTTTGAATGGATATTGTTTATTGATGCAGATGTTGGTTTTTTGTCCGAAGATGTATTTAAATTGCTAAGAAGTGGTAAGGATATTGTTTGTGGTGCATATCCAATGAAAAAAATTCCTTTAGAATATAACTACGATTTTAAGCAACCGATTGTTCGTGAGGGAAATTTAGTGCAAATTAATAGAATAGGATTTGGATTTGCATTAATACATCGGAATGTTTTTCTAAAAATTATTCATAGGTATGGTGAAGAGTTGAAATTTTTCCCACCTTTGAATGCCACAATAGGTCCAGAAATTACTGAGCGTGAATATCACAATTCATACCACTTTTTCCATGAGATGAAAAAGAATAATGCATACTTACCTGAAGATTTTTCATTCTTTGAAAGAGCAAGAAGTGTGGGATATGATGTTTGGTTGGACACATCAATTTCACTATTGCATGTTGGTTCACATGTTTTTGGAAGTTAATTATGAAATCTGGGGCAACTGAAACATCGTTTTACTATCTCTTCCAACATCTCAATAAACCAAATGATGTTGATATTGTAAGAACTACGGAAGAGGCTTACAGATCAACCAAAAGATATAAAATCATATGGGCACATGATAATTGTGATCAATTTGTTCATCACAATTTGCCAGAAGTAATTAATGAAATAGATTTGATTGTATGTCCATCCACGTGGGCAAAGAACCAATTTGTTAGATTCAATCGGGCACCAGAAAATAAAATAGTTGTTATTCCAAATGGAGTAGATCCCATGTTTGCTCCACCACTCAATAGAAAATCAAAAACGGCAATATTCTTTTCTGCGCCACATAAAGGAATAGTTCCACTACCAGAAATTTGGAAAAGAGTTATTAGTAAACACCCAGATGCAAATTTAAAAGTATTCTCATCCATGGATTTGTATGGTAATTGCAAAAACCATGATCATGAGGATGGATTTATGATGAGAGCAATTGAGGAATTGAAATCCCTTCCAAATGTTCTATACTCTCCATGTATTGATAGAAATGATCTTGTGGAACATGTAAAGGATGCTGCATTCTTCGTTCACCCAAATGTGTGGGAAGAAACATTTTGTGTCTCAATGGCAGAGGCAATGGCATCTGGATGCTTTCCAATCGTTAGTGATATTGGAGCACTTAGAGAAATTTCATTTGATCGGGGAAAGTATATTAAAATGAATGGCAAAAATAGCAATCGTGGTTGGGTGGTTAATGATATTTTTGTTGAAGATTTCTCAAGAATGTTGTGTGATTGTTTTCATTATTTTGACTTAGAACCACAGACATTTTATGCCGCAACCAAAGATTTGTCCGATATTACGCGATATTGGTATGATTGGAAAAAAATAGCATCATATTGGAAGAACGTTATTTTGACTAATAAATAAAAAGAGTAGTAATAGTGATTGTTATGAGTGAAAACGATTTGCAAATTTCTTCGGCAAGAGATGTAGTTGATGACGACAACGAATATCTCTTTAAAATTCTATCTGAGTGCAATAAGTGGGATGAAATTGAAAAGGAATTAACTCAGAACAGAACAAATTTCCAGATAGAGAAATTCATCATTCATGATAGTTATACTCTACCGTCAGCATTCAAAGCAGCAATTGTAAACAGAAAGAGTGTTGCTGAGAACATGATGGTTGAGATTATTGAAGCCAAGAAGAAATCAAGAGAGTTTTTCTACAAGTGGGAAGGTAAAGATAAAACTCAACCACTGTGGTGGAAAGGTCATGGTGGCGAAGTTTTGTGTTGGTATGATATTGATGAATTTGAATATAATAGATTCATGGATGTTCAGATCTTTGGTTTTAAATCTGCTTTAGAGGAATTACAATTCTTCGATAGAATTATCGAACGTCTGATTGAACTCAATGGTGGACCAGTGACCAGAGAACAATTCATTGAAGATCAACCAAAATATTGGGAGCGTCGTTTGTCCAGTCAGGCTCTTGACGAACTTCTTGCTGTCAAGACTGGAGTGAATGCTGGAAATATTCGTTCTATGCGCAGAGCAAGTTCACCAACTGTCCTTGATGATGATGTAAATAGAGTGAAGGGTGATTTTGGTGATCCAAAAAATCCAATGGAATTCTTAAATGCTCTACAAAAAAATGTTGCTGAAGGCATTCATGAGATATGTGGATTGGAGCAGATGATGCTACAGTCTCCAAAAAATGAGCAAATTGCAGGGACTGCCCCCAAAATTAAAAGTCTATTCAATCAAGATCTAATTCAAGAAAATGCCTAGAGTAATTGGAACAGTATTTGGTCTGAGCGATGTTTATAATCAGCAGATACTGAATACCGCTAGATCTGCAGACAACTATTGGCCAGCGGAGGCAGAATATGGAATTTGGGTGGGAAATATAGATGGCCCTGCCACCGCTGGAAGTGATATTCATAGAATCGATTTTTCATCAGATACTGCAATAGATTTGGGAAACAATCCAATAGCAACTGCCCGACAGGGATCTGCAGCAGCCTGCAAGCAAAGATTTGGATGGTTTATGGGCGGCTGGCCATCAGGAACAACTGCAACTTCACAAATACAGAGATTGGATTTGACAAGTGATGTCGTCTCAATTCCACAAAATTGGCCAGCTGCCCGATCTCATATTGGTGGTGTGTCGGGTGAGGCGTATGCATATGGTGCTGGCGGCGGAATTACTGCTTTGGGATATTCAAACACAAATAAATTTGATTATTCCACAGAAACTATATCACCAACATCAAATTATCCGGGATCTAGAGTTTTATTGCAGACTAGCACAAATAAAGATTATGGATTTTTTACTGGAGGAGCATCTATTTGGAGTACATTCCAGACAAAATATTCAAATACCAATAAATTAGATTTTTCAACAGACACATATTCAGCATCTTCAGACTATCCCACAAATTTATTTTTTGAGGGGGCAACTGCAACTACAGAACATTTTGCATTTATGCTTGGTGGCGGGGGCACATCACCAAGATCCGATACGAACAGATTTGATTATACCAATGAAACATATAGTTCATCAACGAACTTGCCACAAGCTGCACGTGGAAGAATGTCTGTTGGTGATAGATCTTTTGGTTATCTTCAAGGTGGAAATGGCCCAGGAGTTACGGAGACAACATACTCAGCTTTCTATAGCACAGTAAGTAAACTCAATTTTACTACAGAAACATTTAGCAATTCTGTAAATCTCACTCCCGGAGGTGGAAGTGGATTTGCCTCAGCGGGGGGTGGAGTTCCAAGAGTTCCTGAATATGATGTTAATGGATATTCTATTGGTGGATACGTGTCAAGCAATAGAACAAGTCTTGTGCAAAGATATGATTTTGTATCAGATACTTGCACTCCAACCGGAAACCCAGATACTCTATCTAGAGATTCTGTGACTGCTCTATTTGGAAAGGGTTTTGCATATACTGCAGGGGGATATGCTCCTGGATCAACCAGCTCTATAAGTAGAATGGACTTGAATACAGAAATAATTATAGCATCGCCACTAACTCTTGATGGCGCTCTGGTTGATGTTCATTCATATATGAATGCATCTTCATATTATGGTTATTTTGTTGGTGGGGCAACGGCATATCCCGGAGCATATAGGAGTTTTGTCCGTCGAATTGATATGACTTCAGAAACCACATCAAATCCAACAACATACCCCACCAACATGTCACAATCCACTGCAGCAAGTTCTAGAGCACTCAATAAGTCATATACATTTGGTGGAGATACTGGATCGGCAACTAATGCCATAAGATCATTTGATTGGTCAACTGAATCGTTTAATCTAAGTCCAACAACTATGCCAGTTTCAAAATATGAATTAAATACTTTTGAAAATAATTTATATAATTGGGTTACTGGTGGTCCATATTTTGGAGCGAACGAATCTAGAGTGTGGAGATGGGATTATAATACTGAATCAGTTACAACACTATCCCCCATCGGGGCAACCAAAAGAAGACCGGCTTCCTTTTCATCCAACTATAAGGGATATCTTGCTGGAGGTCTTTTTGCACAAACTTCGATCCAAGAGTTTGATTTTTCTACAGAAACTCCCGGCGCAGCAACTGCACTTTCAACTGGAGTTGGAGCTCAAGCAGCCATACAAAATATTTAATAGTTTTACGACTATATTATGAAAGCGTTTTATTTTATGTCCGGTCTTCCAAGATCCGGTTCCACTCTTTTAACTTCAATCTTAAATCAAAATCCAGAAATATATTCCAGTACAAACTCACCACTACTACATCTCATAACAACAACATCGTTTGAGTTATTGAATAGTGAGCAGTATAAGGCATTTCCAAAACCAACTTCACTATTTAAAGTCATCTCAGAAATGCCAAATAACTTTTATTGGGATCGTGAGGAGAATATAATCATAGACAAATCGAGATCATGGCCATTTCATATCGATAAAATTGAATATTTTGGAATTGCAACAAATCCAAAGATTATTTGTCCGGTTAGAAGTATATTGGATATATTATCGTCATTTATATCACTATTGGATAAAAATGATGGAGTATCATATGTTGATGAAGCACTAATTCATAATGGGTTGGACATCACAACCGAAAATCGCTGTGAGTATCTCATGTCCAAAGGAGGATCTGTTGGGGAATATTATCGTATTCTGCAGGCAGCAATTTCTAGGGGGCACGAAAAAAACCTATTATTTGTTGAGTATGATGATATTCTGAGTAACCCACAAAAAACCATGAATCTGATTTATGATTTTTTAGAATTAAATCACTACGAACACAATTTTGAGGGCATTCAGCAAAATGAGGTGGAAGATGATGCTGCATATGGAATTCAAAATATGCACATAGTTCGTCCTCAAATAAAAGGTGTAAGTCGAAATATTTCCGATTATCTAGACCAAAATACAATAAAAAAATATTCAAATTTGGAATTTTGGAGAAAGAAAAGGTCTATTAATATTTTTGGATTATAGGTCTAAATAAACTATCGCTATAATATAGTATGAATAATCTCCTTGGTAATATATTAATACAGACGCATGTTCTTAATGGAGATGGGTTGAAATTTATGATGGACTATGTAGGAGATACGGCATCTCTACCGGCCGGTGTTTTTGCCCCCGAAAAGATGGGAACAGGAGACCTATGTGAAAAAGTAGACAAACGTATTCGGGATACTAAAACCATTGATATTGGGGGTATTATTCCAGAACTCACCGATTTGTTGCACAATGTAGTTCATAGGATTATCAATCCCTTTTATGGATTTAAGATTAAAGATTCTGAGCCACCACAACTGTTGAAGTATGAAGTTGGTGGGCACTATAAACCACATTATGACGGTGTTGCTAAGTGGCGAAATCCAGATGGATCTATGCAATGGAAAAAATCAGTTGATAGGGATCTTTCGTGCGTAATATTTTTGAATGACGATTTTGAAGGTGGTGAATTGGTTTTCCCAGAATTAAAGATCAGAATTAGACCCGAACCAGGACTTATGATTTGTTTCCCCTCCACACAACATTATCTACATCAAGTAGAACCAGTAACGAAAGGTGTTCGCTATTCTATGGTCACATGGTTTACAGTTCAAGGTGTTAAAACATTAGATGAGGTCGATCAAGAAATAGAAACTAAGTATGGAATCAAAATTCGATGACACTAATCAAACACTATTATATTGATAACAAGGTTGGAATAGCATCCTCCAGATCAAAAAGAGATCTTCGATATGAAAGAATTGAAGGTTTGAATGTGATACACGTACTGGAAGATGAGAATGGATATCCATACATGCTTTCACAATGTCCGGAGAATTTTGAATTTACAGAAATAGTTGATGAGGGCAATCTACAAAATCTTCAAAATGATATTTCAGTTGGAATAGTAACTTATGCAGGATTTACCACCACAACTCCATGGGGTCCAATAAGAGGGAATGTGTATGAGGTGTTGAGATATAATGTCACTTACACCAAAGAACATGATTTAAGTCAATACTCATCTTTAGAAGTTATTGATCAGGAAACTTTTAACGGCATAACATCTGCTCATGATGATATGCAGCATGTAAGAAGAGTTACACTATTAAATGATATTAAATCCACATTAAATACACGAATTAATAATTTTGTTTCACATCTGATTGATGAGGGTGTGATTACTGTACCTCAGGAATTAACTCAGGAATTTAAGGACTGGAGAAATATAATAGTAAATCTTGGGAATATTGGATTTCCAAAAAGACTACCTCCACCACCACCAGAAACTCATGGCAATCCAACGTTCCCTGCTCAAGATTATCCACAATATCAGATTAGAAAGGATTTGGTAATCAGAAGACAATATCGAAGATGGTTTCTTCTATATGAATATAAAAAGGTAATTGAAGATCTAGATTCTCCATCAGATATTCTTAGTGAAGCACCTGATGCTTATGATGAGGAGACATAGGCATATTTCAATCTCTCATGATTGAACTTTTGGCCATCAAAAGCATAATCAGCATATGGTCCATTCTTTCTTACGAAATGAAGAAATAGTTGCATAAATTTATCTTTATCATGAGTTCTTAATGGACTTCTCCAATGTTGAACTTCTGTTCCAAGATATGCAACTCCATATCCGGGAGGAGTTATTGCCGATTGAACCTTGCCAGATTTGTCCTTTAATTTGATTGGCCACTTAGCATCTCCACAGATATTCATAGTAATAGAAATCTCACATGATGGCCTATCCACGTGACAATTCATTCTACCTCCATTATGATATGTCGTAGAGAACCAATATGTTGGAAGCAGTTCCTCACCACAAAGATTTTCCAATATCTTATGAACTCTTGGCATAATATACGTGCATGATGGAGGAGTGTATATGGTTAAAACTCTTCCCCTGTCTGGATCATATTGTCCCTGCAGATTACCATGCACCTTCAGAAGATCACAAAGATTCTGATATTTGATTGCAATTGCCTCACTTTTAGTGATAATATTAGGAATATAGTGATATCCCAACTCAAGAAATTTAGATTTCATATTAGTTTATGCTCAAAGTATCATGTCTTTAAAGCTAAGCTATACCTCATCTATCAACCCTAACAAAGGTAGTCTAATGGGTATTTAAGAACTTGTCAAGCCCTCATGTAAGTATTTACTAAATAACTAATATGGCAAAATTATCGGTAAAATGACCTACGATAAATCCAACAATATTCACGAAGCAAAGAAGCCACTTCCAAAAGAGAAGATGTCTCTTAAGGCATTTGATAAGGATATGGAGGCTCAAAAAGAAGTTGGTTGTGAAAAGAGGGGTAATTGTGATAAAAGAGATAGATTGGAAAATCAATCCAGAATGATTAGAATGGCCATGGATGAACAAAAGTCCAAGGTTCATGGAGTTCATGAAGTTCCCAAATCAAATCTAGCGTCTCTTGTTAAGAAGGCAGTTGGGAGAATTGACACCGATGTTGATAGTGATGTAGATAAAAAGGATCAGGGAACACCAGCAGGAACCGCTGGGGGAAAACTCAAAATTCATGCTCCACACGAAATTCCAGATAGAAATTTAAAGTCCTTAGTAAAAAAAGCAGTAAAGAGAGTTGATGTTGATGTTGATGGTGATGTAGATAAGAATGATCCATCTGCTGGTGATTTTGGTGAGTTTGTCCCATCTCCAGATGGTAAGAAGAGAGTGTATACTCAAATAAAAGTGAAGGAAGAATGTGAAAATTGTGGAGAGTGTGAAAAGTGTGGTAAGAAAGAATGCAAGTGTGATATTTGCCCAGTATGTGAGCGTAATCCTTGTGTATGTTCAGAAGAAATCAAGGAAGCAATTCGTCGCTTGGATGCTGCAGTAGGAAATCTCGTTTTCGTTGAGGTTTATTGGAGAGGAAGAAACTTTGTTCATAAGATGTTCTTTGCTCAGGCAAAGTTCCCAACAAGAAAGCAAGTGTTAGATCAGATTAATAAGGTATATCCTGGTTGCAGATTGATTAGATATAAGGTTACAGACTTCAATCCCGGAATGCTCCTACAGGTGCGTGAGGGTATTGATAAGGATGCTATGGCATGTAACAAGCCAAAGGCACAATCCCACGGTTCTGGAGAAACCGGAAAGTCGCATGTTGTAAAGGCATGTGCGGATGGCAAGGAAAAGATTATTCGCTTCGGTCAAAGGGGAGTGAAGGGATCTCCAAAGAAAGAGGGAGAATCTAAAGAATATGCAAGTCGTCGCCATAGATTCCAAACTAGACATGCAAAGAATATTGCAAAAGGAAAGATGAGTGCTGCATACTGGGCAAACAAAGTTAAATGGTAGAAGAACTACTCTTAACCTTTGTTCTGATTAGTTCGATTTTTAGACGATATACATTATACAAGTTTTTGTGGAGAGTTTGTAAGTTATTATGGCGGGGCATGACATATACCTGGGGAACCCTAATCTTAAAAAGGCTAATACCCAGATGGAATTCACTCAAGACCAGATTCTTGAGTTCATCAAGTGTAAAGAAGATCCGGTATACTTTACGCAAAATTACATCCAGATCGTAACTCTTGATCATGGTTTGCAACCATTTAAAATGTATCCGTTTCAGCAGAAACTGATACAAAATTTTCATGATCATAGATTTAATATCTGTAAGATGCCCCGACAGACTGGTAAATCTACCACTGTGGTGTCATTTCTTCTTCACTATGCGGTATTTAATGACAGTGTAAATATTGGCATTCTGGCAAACAAAGCAGCAACTGCTAGGGAACTTTTGGGTAGGTTGCAGATTGCTTATGAGAATTTGCCCAAGTGGATGCAACAAGGCATCTTGTCGTGGAACAGGGGGTCCTTAGAATTAGAGAATGGATCAAAGATCCTAGCAGCATCCACGTCAGCATCTGCCGTCCGAGGAATGTCTTTCAACATTCTATTCCTGGACGAATTTGCATTCGTTCCAAATCACATCGCAGATTCATTCTTTGCGTCGGTATATCCAACAATTACCTCAGGTAAATCTACGAAGGTTATTATTGTATCAACGCCACATGGTATGAATCACTTCTACCGCATGTGGCACGATGCCGAACGCGGAAAGAATGAATACGTGCCAACAGATGTTCATTGGTCAGAAGTTCCTGGGCGCGATAGTGAATGGAAAGCACAGACCATTGCAAATACATCGGAAGCACAATTCAAAGTTGAGTTTGAATGTGAATTTCTTGGATCTGTTGATACTCTTATTGCGCCAAGTAAACTACGTTCTCTCATCTATGAGACGCCACAAACCAGTAGTAGTGGATTGGATGTATATTATGATGCGGTAAAAAATAATGACTATTTGATTACAGTTGATGTTGCAAGAGGTGTCAGTAAGGATTACTCGGCATTTGTTGTGGTTGATATCACAACATTCCCACATAAGGTTGTTGCCAAGTATAGGAATAATGATATTAAACCGATGCTGTTTCCAAGCGTCATTTATGAAGTCGCGAAGAACTATAATAATGCATATATTTTGTGTGAAGTGAATGATGTTGGAGATCAGGTTGCCAGCATTCTACACTACGATCTGGAGTATCAGAACATACTCATGTGCTCGATGCGTGGTAGAGCTGGACAGATTGTTGGTCAGGGATTTTCTGGAAAGAAGACCCAGATGGGTGTGAAAATGTCCAAGACCGTGAAGAAGGTTGGATCACTCAATCTCAAGACCATGATAGAAGAAGATAAACTTCTATTCTGGGATTATGATATTATGAGTGAATTAACCACATTCATTCAGAAACACAACTCCTTTGAGGCAGAAGAGGGGTGTAATGATGACCTGGCAATGTGCTTGGTGATCTATGCTTGGTTAGTTGCACAAGACTACTTTAAGGAACTAACTGATCAAGATGTGAGAAAGCGTTTATATGAAGAGCAGAAAAATCAGATAGAACAGGACATGGCTCCTTTTGGGTTTATTGTTGATGGAACAGAAGACGGAAGTTTCGTTGATGAAAATGGCGATAGATGGTTTACAGACGAGTATGGAGACATGGCACACATGTGGGACTACATGTAAATGTTCAAATTAATAAATATTTTTAGAAATATCTGAGTTTCAAGGAGCAAAAAAACATGGCGACTCCTCAATTGTCTCCCGGCGTATTGATTAGGGAGGTTGACTTAACAGTAGGAAGAGCTGATAATGTTTTAGATAATATTGGAGCAATTGCGGGTCCCTTTGCAATCGGTCCAGTTGAAGACCCAATTGACATCTTTACCGAGCAGGATCTCATCAAGAACTTCGGTAAGCCACTTTCTACTGATGCACAGTATGAGTATTGGCTGAGCTGCTCATCATTCCTCTCTTATGGCGGCATTCTTAAAGTCGTAAGAGCAGATGGTGGAGCACTTAACAATGCTAATGCTGGTGTTGGTGCTGCAAACACCACAGTAAAGATCAAGAACTTTGACGACTATGAGGCAAATTGGGCAGATGATATTGCCGATTATGTCTTTGCTGCGAAGAACCCTGGATCTTGGGCAAACAACCTTAAAGTTTGCATGATCGACGATCTGGCAGACCAGACCATCGGTATTGCTACTGCTGACCTTGGCGCTGCTGGTGCTCTGATCGGTTATGGTGTAACCGTTGGCATCAATAGCGTATTCGCTGGTGTTGGTGCTACAGAACTCTTCACCGGTTATGTGAAGGGCATCATTACTGGTGTTACAACTGCCGCAACTGGCAACAGCACCATCGATGTTAAGATCGTTGAGAGAGTAACTTCTGCTGGAGTCGCAACTGCAATTTCTTATGCAGAGTTCTCTAGAGTTGCTTCATACCTCAAGAATGACTCCCTGAGCTTCGTCAATAACTCTGGTGCTGGAGTTGGTACTGGATTTATTGCTGCTGAGGTTACTGATTGGTACGAGTCCCAGAAACTTGAACTCACAAACGCATCGATCTACTGGAGATCTATTGCTCCAAAACCACAAACAAACCGCTACGCTTCTGATAGAAGAGGTAAGAACGACGCGATGCACGTTGTTGTCATCGATGACAGCGGAACCGTAACAGGCATCACCGGAAACCTCCTAGAGAAGCACATTAACATCTCCAAGGCAAAAGATTGCATCTCTGCAGTCAACTCGCCTCAGAAGATCTTCTGGAAGGAGTATATCGCACAATTCTCCGACTATCTGTTTGTTGGTGACAACCCATCAACTGGTGTAGACACATATCACGATACAACTCCAAGAGCAAACGGATTTGATACTCTTGGTGGATGGAATCCAATCACCGAGTCTGATGGTTCCTGGAACCGCGATGTACAGAGCCTCAACTTCAGCTCTATCGGTAATGTCACATACAACCTTACTGGTGGTGTTGACTACTCTGCTGCTGGTGGTATGAAGGCAGAACTTGGAGACCTAATTACTGGTTACGAACTCTTCGCCAACAGAGACGAAATCGCGGTTGATTACCTAATCATGGGTCCTGGTTGCCTTTATAAGGATGAATCACAGGCCAAGGCAAATCACCTAATCTCTGTTGCAAACCTGAGAAAGGATTGCATGGCGATGATTTCACCTCACCGTGAAGACGTTGTTGATCTGACAAATACAAATACTCAAACTGACAACGTAATTGAGTTCTTCAGCTCACTTGGATCTTCTTCATACGTGACATTTGACAGTGGTTATAAGTACATGTATGACCGCTTCAACAACAGATTCCGCTGGATTCCATGTAACGCAGACGTTGCCGGTCTGTGTGTAAGAACTAGCATCTTTGCATATCCTTGGTTCTCACCAGCGGGTCAGCAAAGAGGCATTCTGAACAACGCAATCAAACTTGCTTATAATCCTAATAAGGCACAAAGAGACCGCCTGTATCCACAACGTGTAAACGCGATTGTGAACCAACCAGGAATTGGTATTCTTCTCTTCGGTGATAAGACTGCTCTCGGATATTCATCCGCATTCGATAGAATTAACGTTCGTCGTCTGTTCCTTACCGTGGAGCAAGCACTTGAGAGATCCGCTCAGGCACAACTCTTCGAACTGAATGACCAAATTACAAGAGCAAACTTCGTAAACATCGTAGAACCTTATCTCCGCGATGTTCAAGCGAAGCGTGGTCTGTATGGATTCCTTGTAGTTTGCGATGAGACAAACAACACACCTGACGTTATTGACAATAACGAGTTCAGAGCAGACATCTTCCTGAAGCCTGCTAAGTCCATTAACTATGTAACCCTGACCTTCGTAGCAACTCGCACCGGAGTTGACTTCGAAGAGGTTGCAGGCACCGTTTGATTTTAACTGTAAACCATATCACAAACTACAGCAAGAGGATTTAAAAAATGGCAACTATTCCAGTCAGAGGCGTATCACAATTTAAGTCTCAATTGGTTGGCGGCGGTGCCCGCCCCAACCTCTTTGAGGTTGACGTAACTTTCCCAACCGGAGTTAATCTGGGCGTTCAAGGTGATGGTGGTGGCACATTCGACGCCAACAACTTCAGATTCCTGTGCAAGGCAGCTGCTCTGCCAGCTTCTAACGTTGCTCCCGTTGATGTTCCATTCAGAGGTCGTATTCTGAAGGTTGCTGGAGACAGAACCTTCGACACCTGGACCATCACAGTCATCAACGATGAGAACTTCAGTCACAGAAGATCCTTCGAAGCATGGATGCAGAACGTCGCTCAGTATGGCGATCACTCTGGTCTCACCAATCCTGCCGATTACATGGGCATGGCAAAGGTCTTCCAGCTTGGTAGAGCACCTGTTGTACAACAGGGCAATGCAACCGATAGTGGAAATGCTGAAATTCTGGCACAATACCAGTTCGTGGATGTATTCCCAACTAATGTTTCTGCAATTGACCTCTCCTATGAGTCAACAGATACTCTTGAGGAGTTCACAGTAGAACTGCAAGTTCAATACTTCTACCCAGAAGCTGCTGGTGCTGGTGCTTGATTCACCAAAACATTCAGACCCTCCGCAAGGGGGGTCTTTTTTTATGTTCATAAATAGAAGAGATCAATTCATTCTCTAATAATGACACGTTTGTTTGGTTTTTCTCTTGAAGACGATTCTGATAAATTATCCCCTAGTGCGGTGTCCCCTGTTCCTCAAAATTCTGAGGATGGGGTTGATCATTATCTGACTAGTGGATTTTTTGGGTCTTATGTAGATATTGAGGGAGTCTATAGAACCGAGTTTGATCTCATTAAAAGATATCGTGAAATGGCACTTCATCCAGAGTGTGATAGTGCAATTGAAGATATTGTGAATGAAGCAATCGTTTCAGATTCGAATGATGTTCCTGTTAAGATTGAACTCTCAAATCTTAATGCAAGTGATGGTATTAAGAAAAAAATTAGAGAAGAATTTAAGCACATTCTAAGTCTTCTTGACTTTAACAAAAAGTGCCATGAAATTTATAGAAACTGGTATGTTGATGGTAGAATCTATTACCACAAGGTGATTGATTTTAAAAACCCCCATGAGGGTATTCAGGAATTGAGATATATTGATTCCATGAAGATTCGTTATGTCCGTCAGCAGAGAAAGGAAGATAATAATCAAAAAGCAATCAATTATAGACAAAAGGATATGGGGGATCCTTTGAACTACGAATTCCCTCAGATTGATGAGTATTTTATCTACAATCCACAAAGAAATTATCCATCACAAAACCCAGCATCTATGGGTGGAGAAGGTGGAATTAAGATCACAAGAGATGCAATCGCATATTGCAACTCGGGTCTGATTGATAGGAATAAGGGCATTTGCTTATCATATCTTCATAAAGCAATTAAGTCCCTCAATCAACTTAGAATGATTGAGGATAGTCTTGTGATCTATCGTCTGTCACGCGCACCAGAAAGAAGAATTTTCTATATTGACGTTGGCAACCTTCCAAAGGTAAAGGCAGAGCAGTATCTGCGCGATGTGATGATGAGATATAGAAACAAACTTGTATACGATGCATCTACAGGAGAAATCCGTGATGATAAGAAGTATATGAGTATGCTAGAAGATTTCTGGCTTCCACGTAGAGAAGGTGGAAGAGGAACTGAAATCACAACTCTCCCAGGTGGCCAAAATCTTGGAGAAATTACCGATATTGAATACTTCAAGAAGAAGTTGTTCCGCTCCCTGAATGTCCCATCATCCAGAATGGATGGTGATAGTGGATTTAATCTTGGCAGATCATCGGAAATTTTGAGAGATGAACTTAAGTTCACCAAATTTGTTGGTCGTTTGAGAATGAGATTCTCAAATATGTTTAATGATATTCTTAAGACACAACTCATTCTGAAGAACATCATCACACCAGAAGATTGGGATAAGATGGCGCAACATATTCAATACGATTTCCTATATGACAATCACTTCTCAGAATTGAAGGATGCGGAAATTCTAACAGAAAGACTCAACTTGGTTGCTACTGCAGAACCTTATGTTGGCAAGTATTTCTCCAAGGATTATGTCAGAAAGCAAATTCTTCGTCAAAATGATGAGGAAATTATAGAGCAAGATAAAATCATCACTAAGGAAATTGAAAATGGTGAAATTCCAGATCCAAATGCACCTATAGATCCTGCAACAGGGCAACCTATGGATCCATCGATGCAACCTGATTTGGGAAGTCCGGTTATGGAACCGGATATGGAAGCAGATGCATCTAAATTTGAACCTCCTTCTGGCGGAGAGATCTAATAAATAGAACAGACTTTTAATTCAAATTAGGATTAGATATGGAAATGGATGATCTTATGGATATGATTGTTACTGATAGTTCCCCATCGGATATTAGTGACAAAATCAAGGATATGCTTTTTGCAAAGGCATCTGAAAGGATTGATGTTGCAAAACCTATTGTAGCCCAATCTATGTTTCAACCTGGGGTGACTGATGAGGAGTGAATGTGGATAGTTCCGACCTAGGAGATTTTTTCAAACAAATTGGCGAAGAAAAGAAGAAGAGAAAGAAGGAGGTTGATGAGATTGTATCCAACTCCTTTGAAGAATTCTTTCTTTCTCCGCTGAAAGAGGAGGTAAAAAAGAGTAAGAAGAAGAGGGGTCCTAAGAAGGAGGAAACTGAATTTGCAGGAAACTATGAAGGTCCCCTATATTCTCCACATCCAGACATTCAAGAAGTCGTAGAGGTTCTTGAAAGTAAGGAGCAAACTCTGATTGAAAAAACATTAGGATTGTTGGCGGAACCATCCAACACAAAAAATTCAGATCCTTTGACACCTCTGGATCAAAATTTTGTAACCTTTGACCAACTTCAAAAGCATTATAGCAAGTTTATAACAAGAGTTCAGCAGCAACTCTCAACACTAGGTGGTGGCGGAGAAACCAACCTCACCTATATGGATGTGCCAGTTACTTATGTGACATCTTCTACATATACTGCGTCACATAAGGATTATTACATTGGCGTAAATTATGCTGGAGCAGTGTCAATTACTCTTCCATATGCTGAAAAGGAAGGTAAAAAGTTTGTCGTAAAAGATGAACTTGGAGAAGCATCAAAAGGAACGAACAGATACATCACAATATTCCCATCAGGTTCCGATTTGATTGATGGTAGAGATAGAGCAATTCTTGCATATGATTATGGATCGCTTACGTTTATTTGGAGAGGTAATTCCTGGAGGGTCGTCTAATGTCACACTTATATGATCAGAGTCCCCTAGGAAAGGGTTTCTCTGGAGATTTATTTGGAAGATTGAAAGTATCAAATCCATATACAGTATTTGATGCGTCTCACAGATATTCTCAGGATGGGGATTTTGATGATGTGATTGTTGGATCCGGATCAACTTCTGGAATTATTACATCACAAAGTACGGCAACATTAACCATTGGGAGTACATCTGGGTGCAGTTATATTCGCGAAAGCAAAAGAGTATACAAATATCAACCCGGAAAATCTCTACAATGTCTTCAGACATTTGTTTTTGAAGCACCAAAACCAAATCTGGTACAGAGAGTTGGATATGCATCATCAGAGAATGGTGTGATGTTGGAATTGAATGGATCTGACCTGAACATTATTAAGCGCACAGCAATTTCTGGTGTTGGAACCGTAGTCACAGTTCCACAATCCGAATGGAACCACGACACTCTTGATGGAAATGGTCCAAGTGGAGTTATCCTAGATCCATCAAAAATTCAAATTTTATTTTCGGAGTTTGAGTGGTTGGGTGCGGGATCGGTGAGAGTTGGAGTTGTAGTTGATGGGACATTTATTATTGCACACCGTTTTGATCATGCAAATACGTTGAATTCTGTTTACATGACGACGGCATCTCTTCCAATTAGATATGAAATTATCAACACTGGAAATGTTGGATCAGCATCAACGTTGAAGCAAGTTTGTGTATCCATCATATCAAACGGGGGATATGAAAAAAAAGTTGCTCCAAATACCATTGCAAGACCACAACCTCTGACTGGAATTGGATTAACTTTTCAACCCTTAGTTTCATATCGTTTGGCACCAGAAAGAGGAGATGGAATTATACTTCTTCATACTTATCAAACATTACCATTAAGTAACAATATTAATTATGAAATTGCTGTGATTAAAAATGCAACTCTAACTGGGGCAGCATTTTCATCTTCACCATCACCAAACGTCTATTTTGATAGAACATCCACTGCGCTTTCTGGTGGACAAATCATTCATAGAGAATATCTTGCAGGATCAAATCAAGCAAGTGGTGCAGTCTCCACCTCTGAAGAATATAATTGGGATCTTCAGCTCGGAAGAACTCAGGCAAAGGTAAGTGACATTATCACACTGGCAATTAGAACATTATCGGGGTCAGGAGATGCTATTGGTTCTCTGGAATTTTATGACTTAACTTAATAAATGAATAAATAACTAAATAAACGCCCAAAGAAAATGACGCATAGACCAGTTGGAAATGGGACATCTTTTGCGATTACCACATCACCCGCACTATCTGTTCCGATTTCAGTACAAACAAAATCAATTCGTATTGTAGCGGATCAGCAGAATGCACATGTGGCAATTGGTTACAGCCCAACTGCTGCTGTAACTGATTATCTCATTCCTGCTGGAACCTCTGCAACGTTGACACTTGATACAGCAACACAGGTAGTTGCTGGTATTTCATCCGGAGCAATTACTACAGTAACCTTTGCAGAAGGTACTGGAACCGTATTTGCAGTTGGCGATTATGTATCGTTCACATCCACAATTGATTCTGCATGGAACTTTACTCACCAAAGAGTAATTTCTGTGGACAATAGAGCATCCTATGATGGATCCTTCTCTACTGGAATTGGAATTTCATACAATTCTATAGCAGTTGGTCATGATTTTACTGCGCCAGATGGTGTTCTGAGAAGATCGGTCAAGATTTCATCTAGAACAAGTTCTGGATCAGGAACTCTTTATGCTCAGCAAGTTCAAGTTACAGGAGACGCCTAAGATGTTACTCATCACAGAAGAAATTGAATCAGTAAAGGTCATTACTGAAAGTGTGAACGGCAAAAAGACCCTCTATATTACCGGACCATTTCTTCAAACTGAGCAGAAGAATCGTAATAATCGAGTCTATCGTCGCGATGTAATGGAGAGAGAGGTCAAGCGTTATACTGAAGGATATATTAACAAGGGTCGTGCTTTAGGTGAACTTGGACACCCAGAGGGTCCAACAGTTAATCTTGACCGCGTTTCTCATAAGATTGTTTCCCTAGAACAACGTGGAAATAACTTTATTGGAAAGGCACAAATTTTATCAACACCTATGGGCAAAATTGCGGAGTCTCTTCTCAAAGAGGGAGTAACTCTTGGCGTTTCGTCAAGAGGTATTGGATCCGTAAGACAAACAAAAGAAGGTTGGATGGAAGTCGGTGAAGACTTTATGCTTGCAACTGCTGCTGATATTGTAGCAGATCCTTCTGCACCTGATGCATTTGTTCAGGGAATTATGGAAGGTAAAGAGTGGGTTTGGGAAGGTGGAATCCTTCGTGAAAAACTCGCTGAAACCACCACCAGAAGAATTAATACTTTGGTGGATGAAAAAAGGTTGCAGGAGCATAAACTACAATTGTTTAATGACTTTCTGGCAAATCTCTAATTTATAAATAAATATAGATTAATTCTAGGAAAAAATCGGAGAGTTCAAATGTCCCGTGAAGATTTACAAGAGATGGAAGTAGGCACAAAGCACTCAAAAACCGCTGTTAATGCTGGTGCAAAAGCAGCAGATCCCATGCCTTCTCTATCCGGAGACACCCCAGGCCAGAGTGGCAATTGGGAAGATCTTGGTGGACCTACACCAGAAAACTATAAGTCTGACGACGATTCAGCTAAACTGAAGACCCCTGGCGCAACCCTTAAGCAAGTTAAGGATGTTGTTAATAAGGGTGCTGCAGCTGCCGATGCTATGCCACACCTTAAGGGTGGTGCAGTTAAGGAAGAAGAAGAGCTTGAATTGGATGATGAGGACGAAGAACTCCTAGAGGCTGCTGCTAAAGAAGCAGATGAAGAGGATGAGGACGAAGATGAGGATGAGGAAGACGAGAAGGAATGTAAGGAAGAGTATGACATCGAAGAAGATGTTAATGCACTTCTTGCTGACGAAGATCTTTCTGAGGAATTCCAAGATAAGGCTCGCACCATCTTTGAGTCCGCACTACTCTCCAAAGTTGCTGAGATCAAGGAAGATCTCCAAGTTCAATACGAAGAGCAACTCCTGGAAGAAGTCGAAGCTATCAAAGAATCACTAGCACTTCGCGTAGATTCATACCTGGAGTATGTAAGCGAAGAGTGGTTTACTGAGAATGCCCTAGCAATAGAGCATGGTCTTAAGACCGAACTTACTGAATCGTTCCTCCATAACTTAAGAGGACTTTTTGAAGATCATTATGTAGCAATCCCTGAAGATAAATATGATGTTCTTGAGAGCATGGTAGAAAAACTTGATGACATGGAGACAAAACTCAACGAGCAGATTGAGAAGAATGTAAATCTCAACAAGCGTCTTGCAGAGGCTGTTGCAGACAACATTCTTGACGAAATTTCTGAAGGTCTTGCGGCCACACAGAAAGACAAGCTCGCTTCACTTGCCGAAAGTGTTGAGTTTGAAAGTGAAGAAGCATATCGTGAAAAGTTGGAAACTCTGAAGGAAGCATATTTTGCTCCCGGCAAAGCTCCAACCGCTAAAACTGAAACTCTGTCAGAAGGTGTTGATTCCTCACCGGAATCAGTTTCCGGATCGATGGCAGCATATCTGAAGACACTTTCACAATTTAGCAAATAATTGAATTTAATATAATTCAAATTCAAACGTAAACAACTATTTTAAAGGTAAAAGCAAATGTTCCATTCCGAGCAATTGCAGGAAAAGTGGGCACCTCTTCTCAATTATGGTGAAGAAATCTCCGATCCTCATCGTAGAGCCGTAACCGCTGTCCTGCTCGAAAACCAAGAAAGATTCCTCCGCGAGCAATCTGCATTCGACAATGGTTCGATGCAGTCCCTGATGGAAGCTCCAACCAATAGCGGCAACGCTGCTGGTGCTCAGGGTGCTTTCGGTGGCACAAGTGGCAGCCCAACCGCAGGTTTCGACCCTGTGCTGATCAGCCTCATTCGTCGCTCCATGCCTAATCTGGTCGCTTATGACCTTGCTGGTGTGCAGCCAATGTCCGGTCCTACTGGTCTGATTTTCGCAATGCGTTCGCGCTACGTTAATCAGTCTGGTCAAGAGGCATTCTTCAACGAAGCAGATACAGTATTCTCTGGTCAGAACGCTGCTTATGGTGCTGCAATCAACCAAGACTTCGCTGACAACAACGCTGGTATTGGTTCTACCATCCAGGCTGGCACCAACCCATCCGTTCTCAACCCAGTTGGAACTGCAAACTCCCTCGGCTACAATGTTGGTCAGGGTATGCCTACTGGCGATTCTGAGAACCTTGGAACTGCTGGTGCAGCATTCAACGAGATGGCATTCTCGATTGAGAAAGTCACCGTTACTGCAAAGTCACGTGCCCTGAAGGCAGAATACAGCCTTGAGCTTGCACAAGACCTGAAGGCAATCCACGGTCTGAATGCTGAAGCGGAACTCGCAAACATTCTCTCCACAGAGATTCTTGCTGAGATCAACCGTGAAGTCATCAGAACCATCTATAAGGTTGCTGAGCAAGGTGCTGTAGAAAATACCGCAACTCCTGGCGTATTTGACCTCGACGTTGACTCCAACGGTCGTTGGTCTGTTGAGAAGTTCAAGGGTCTCCTGTTCCAGATTGAGCGTGATGCAAACAGAATTGCACAGCGCACTCGTCGTGGAAAGGGCAACATCATCCTTTGCTCTGCAGACGTTGCTTCTGCTCTGAGCATGGCTGGTGTTCTTGATTACACCCCTGCACTGAACGCAAACCTCAACGTTGATGACACTGGCAACACCTTCGCAGGTATTCTGCTTGGTAAGTATCGCGTATACATCGATCCTTATTCGGCAAACCTTGCTGCTGGTAATACCGCTTCTGGCAACCAGTATTACGTCATCGGTTATAAGGGTTCTTCCCCTTATGATGCTGGACTGTTCTACTGTCCTTATGTTCCCCTCCAAATGGTTCGTGCCGTTGGTGAGGACACCTTCCAGCCCAAGATTGGCTTTAAGACCCGTTATGGTCTTGTTGCAAACCCATTTGCAGAAGGCACTAACGCTGGTCTCGGCCGTCTTCAGGTTAATGCAAACCGCTACTACCGTCGCGTTGCAGTTAAGAACCTCATGTGATCCATTTTCACAAAGTTCAACTGGGACCCCCGCAAGGGGGTCTTTTTTTATGTCACCATTTTCTAACAAAATACAGTATAAATACCTAGTTTTTTATAAAATAGTAATGCATTCGCAATAACCGAACATGTTACTACTTTTCCTCAAGACTATTCTCATTTTTACACCAATAGTTTACTTTCTTCATTGGAGTCTTTTGAATGGGTGGCAATCGTAGATAAATACTACGTTGATTTAATAATTGAATATGAATCTTTTGATTAAAACTCTTTCTGTATTTGCTGTTGCTGCTGTTTTTGTGAACTGGGGTCTTCATCACGCATACCCAGGATAAATAATAAATAAAGGCAATTTTGAAATGGCAATCAGTAACGGTTTAAAAAACCAAATTACCAACAGGAATTTTCTTTCCAACGTTGGTTTTAAATTAATTCTGAATAGAGCACCAAAAGTTGCTTTCTTTGGGAATGGAGCACAAATACCTGGAATCAGTCTTGGTGCAGCTATACAACCAACCGGACTAAAGGATATTGATGTTCCCGGAGATAAGGTTTCCTTTGAGGATTTCCGTGTCAGGTTCATGGTTGATGAAAACCTTGAGAATTACATGGAAATCCATCACTGGATACGTGGATGTGGATATCCAGATAGTTTGATGGACATCTATGATCGCCAGTTTACCAATCCTGGATTAGATGTTCAAGAACACCCATCGCTTCTGAATCTCTTCTGTGATGGCACACTAAATATTCTTACGAGTTCCAATAATCCTTCATTCAAAGTAGTGTTCAGGGATCTTTGGCCAACGTATCTGAGTGCATTGGATTTTAGTGCAACAGATCCAGACTTGGAATATATCACCGCTGAGGTGGCATTTAAGTATACTATCTACGACATAGTAACTTTGGGAGGCAAACCATTACATTATGACGAACCAGATCAATCTTGAATTAATTCAACAAATGTGGGAGAAAGATTCCCAAATTGATATTGACAATCTACACACAGAGTCATTAAATATACCAGTTTTACATGCAAAATATTTTGAGTTGTATAACACAACCATTCTTTTGCGTAAGAAGGCTGAGCAGCAGAGAAGAAATATAAGGCACGAACGCTATGAGTATTATTCTGGAAAAGCGGATCCCGATGTTTACCTAGAGAATCCATTCCCCAAAAAAATCCGCGATAAAGATACTCTTCAAAAATATTTGGATGCCGATGAGAGACTTTCTTCAATCTCTCTCAAATTGGATTACTACGATACGATTCTAAACTACATAGAAAGTATTTTAAAGGTTATTCAGAACAGGACATATCAAATCAAGAATGCAATCGAATTCATCCGTTTCACAGCAGGTTTAGGGTAATATGTCCGATTACAAATTAGATCTATCAATTGAAGATGTGCATCTTTTATATGATTGTGTTTGTAGAAGAATAGAGTCTTGGGAAGGATATCCATCTAGACATCCATTTGAGCAGCAACATCTTAACGATCTAAAAAATAAATTATACAGACCAATACTAGATTACAAATTCCGCACGGAATAATATTGAACTCACTTGAGTTGAGGTAATATGACAGAACTTATTATAAGTAAGGCGAATGAAGTCTTTCTAAAAGTAGAGACTGAACCGCATGTAGAATATGAATTGCGTGACCATTTCACATTTCAGGTTGAGGGTGCAAAGTTTATGCCCCAATATCGAAAAAGAAACTGGAATGGAGAAATACACCTTTTTGATTCGAGGTCTAAACAAATCTATGTTGGACTTTTAGATAAGGTAGTTGAGTTCTGCCATCAATATGGATACGAGTATACGTTCAAGGACAATAAATTCTACGGTAGTCCCTTCGAATCAAACGAAGATATTACCAAGGAAGGTGTGTCTGGATATATGAGATCAATATGCACTCATACACCTAGAGATTATCAAGTTGATGGAGTATATGATGCTCTAAAGTATAACCGAAAACTATTGATAAGTCCCACTGCATCAGGCAAATCTCTGATGATTTATTCCCTTGTAAGATACTATGTGGATAAAGGACAAAAAATTCTTCTAGTTGTTCCAACGACAAGTCTTGTAGAACAAATGTATAAGGATTTTGTTGATTATGGTTGGGATGCTGAGTCATACTGTCATCGCATATATTCGGGAAGAGAAAAGACAAATGAATATTCGGTCACAATTACCACATGGCAGTCAATTTACAAACTGGAACGTTTATTCTTTGAAGATTATAATGTAGTTATTGGAGATGAAGCACACCTATTCAAGAGTAAGTCATTAATCGACATAATGACCAAGCTTCATCACACCAAGTATAGATTTGGGTTCACTGGAACTTTGGACGGCACACAGACGCATAAATGGGTGTTAGAGGGATTATTTGGACCATCATACAAAGTTACTAGAACTTCTGAATTGATGGAGCAAGGACATCTATCACAATTAGATATTAAGTGCATTGTTCTTAAGCATCCCCCAAAGAGATTTGAAACCTATGAGGATGAAATTCAATACTTAATCTCTCATGAGAAAAGAAATAAGTTTATATGCAATCTATCTTTGGATCTAAAGGGAAATACTCTTGTTCTGTATAATAGAGTTGCTGCTCATGGACAGGTTCTCTATGATCTCATAAATAGTAGCAAACATATGAACAGAAAAATCTTTTTTGTTCATGGTGGTGTGGATGCAGAGGAACGTGAGCTAGTTAGAGAAATCACGGAGAAAGAGGATAGTGCAATCATTATTGCATCTTACGGAACATTTAGCACCGGGATTAACATTAAGAATTTGCATAATGTAATCTTTGCTTCTCCATCCAAATCAAGAATTAGAAATCTCCAAAGTATTGGAAGAGTTCTTAGAAAGTCTAAGACAAAAACTAAAGCAATTCTCTACGATATATCAGATGATTGCACATACAAGCAAAAACGAAATTTCACTTTAAATCATCTAATTGAAAGAATCAAGATCTATAACGAAGAGAAATTTAATTATGACATAATCACAGTTAATCTATAAAAATATGGGTATAGAAGAAGATTTTTATGCAACAATAAAATTAAAGACAAGTGAAGAATTATTTTGCAAGGCAGCTGTTTTAGAAGAGGGAGATAGAACTCTCATTATGCTGCATTGTCCAGTAGTTATTAGTGAATTTAAAAGCAGATCTGGTTCTGGGTATAAAGTTGAACCCTGGCTTAAGACAACTACTAATGATATGTTTGTAATTGATAAGAATGATGTCTTAACGATGTGTGAAACAAAAGATATGGAGATGATAAAAATCTACCATCAATATACCCGTCAGTTTGCACTTAATCCGGATCAACATCCCAATCAAACCACTCTCACCAGAGAACAGGGATATATCTCTAGTATTACTGAAGCAAAGGAAATTCTAGAGAAGATTTATGGTTTAGAACCAGAGTCTTAAAGCTAAGCTATAACTCATCCTTCAACCCTAACAAAGGTAGTCTACTGCTGTTTTGGTTCCTTGTCAAGGCCTTGCGCAATTGTGTTGAATGTCGTATAATGATACATAGTTTGAATCGTTTAGTATGTTGACAACTGCGGTAATGGTAAGAAAGAAGAGATCTGAGCACTATGTGAATAATAAAGAATTCCTAGCAGCTCTTATTACATATCGGGAAAATTGTGAGATTGCTCAGATTAGGGGCAATGAAAAACCAAGGATCACGAATTATATTGGTGACTGTTTTCTGAAGATCGCAACTCACCTATCTTTTAAACCAAACTTCGTGAACTATATGTTCAAGGAAGATATGATTTCTGATGGTATTGAGAATTGCATTCAATACATTCATAATTTTGATCCAAAAAAATCACAGAACCCCTTTGCATATTTTACTCAAATTATTCATTATGCTTTTCTGCGTAGAATTCAAAAGGAAAAGCGTCAGTTAGAAATCAAGAACAAAATCCTTGAGAAGACCGGATTTGATGAGGTGTTCGTGGACGACGTATCAATTGATGGAATGAATTACAGCGATTACAATTCGATTAAAGATTCTGTTCACAATAAACTGCGGTATTAATGCTGTAATTGTTGACAGTCAAATTAATGCATGATATATTTAAAGATATATTTCCCGGTGAGGAGTTTGTATGCCACAAACGGTTTCTGTTGAACCAATCTCATATATGAGCACCAGTGGGTGTAAGTTTTACACCTCTTATCGTAGTTGTGAGACATTTTTGGTAGAAATATCTCATAATAATCCATTTGAGATGTTTTCTCATGAAAATCAAACAGATCAACTGATTCCTGTTCAAGGAATTTCGTATTTGTTTTATGTTGAAAATGATAAGGTCAGATATATTTCTATGAATGCGGAATCGCCAGTAGCAGTTGTAATTCCTCCAAATGTCCTCCACGGATCAATTAACGTATCGGGAAGACCTGCCGCAGTTGTAAATGCATTATTGCGTCACGATGCACCTGCACCAAATGATTATACTCCAGTTTTAAAATTGAACAAGACTCTTACGGAACAATATCAAAGACTTCTTGAGAGATTGCGTTTGAAGCATGAGATTTGATGGGGATTAATTTGTGAAAGTTGCAATCATTACAGACACTCATTATGGTGCTCGAAAAAACTCTAAAGTTTTTCATGATTATTTTTTAAGGTTCTATGAGGATATTTTCTTCCCTACTCTGGATAGTGAGGGAATTAAGACCATAGTTCATATGGGTGATGCTTTTGACAGCCGGAAGGGAATTGATTTTTCTGCTCTAACATGGGCTAAGAATAATATCTTTGATCCCATCAAGGGCAGGGGAATTGACTTACACTTGATTGTTGGCAATCATGATGTTTACTACAAAAATACAAATTCTGTAAATGCCGTAGATCTTTTGCTTCGCGAATATGCAAATGTAAAGATCTATTCTTCCCCACAAGAAGTTCTTTTGGGAAAATTAAAGGTTCTTTTTATACCATGGATTAATCAAGAAAATGAAGAAGAAACTCTTAAACTTATTAAAGGTACATCTTGCAAGTGTGCGATGGGGCACCTTGAACTCAGAGGATTTGCAGCTAGTCGTGGCCACGTCATGGAGGAAGGTCTTGGCAGCGAATTATTTAAGACGTTCACCAAAGTCTTCTCTGGGCACTATCACACTAGATCGTCAGTAGATCCAATTTATTACCTGGGCAATCCATATGAGATGTTTTGGAATGATGTAAAGGAAACTCGTGGATTTCACATTTTTGATACGGAGACTCTGGAACATACTCCAATTAATAATCCATATCGGATGTTTTATAACATCTATTATGAAGATACTCCATATCAAACCTTTGACACTAGGGAACTTGAAAATAAGATCGTTAAGGTAGTAGTTCGTAAGAAATCAAATCCCAAGCATTTTGAGAAGTTTATTGATAAGATCTTTAAAGCAAATGTGTATGAGTTGAAGATCGTTGAAAACTTCCAAATTCAAGAGAATGAAGACTTCGAAGCAATTGAGTCAGAAGATACACTTTCTATCTTGAATAGATATATAAACGAATCTGATACTCAACTTGATAGGTCTGAGATTCAGTCCATTATTCATAATATCTATCGGGAAGCTTGCGAAATGGTATGACATGTATATTCTAACAATATATGGAAGCGAAAAGGAAGGTGTATATGCTGTAGAATCCCCGGATGGGGATATGGTGTTATATGTTTTTGAAGAAGAGGATGATGCTGTTAGATATGCTATGTTATTAGAGGGTAATGGATATCCAGAAATGCACGTGATAGAATTGGATGATGATTTAATTATTCAAACATGCGAAATTGGTGGATATAAGTATGCAGTCATTACGAAGAATGACATAGTATTTCCACCAGAGGATCTTACATTTGATACAATTTGATGTGATGATGATCGATGATAGTATTTGAAAAAATTCGTTGGAAAAACTTTTTAAGCACCGGCAATCAATACACAGAAATTACTTTAAACAAAGATTCCACAACGTTAATCGTTGGGAATAATGGTGCCGGTAAATCTACTATTCTTGATGCATTAACGTTTTCCTTATTTGGGAAACCGTTTCGTCGTATTAACAAACCACAACTGGTCAACACAGTAAATGAGAGAGACTGTAGAGTTGAGGTTGAGTTTAATATTGGCGGTATTTCCTGGAAAATTGTAAGAGGCATCAAGCCAAATATTTTTGAGATTTATAGAAACGATTCTGCTCTTGATCAATCCTCTGCAGCACTTGATCAGCAGAAGTGGTTGGAGCAAAATGTTCTGAAGATGAACTATAAATCTTTCACACAAATTGTGATTTTGGGATCTAGTAATTTTGTTCCATTTATGCAACTTTCTGCTGCTAATCGTAGAGAGGTGATTGAAGATCTTCTTGACATCAAGATCTTCTCTTCTATGAACTCAATTGTCAAAGATAGAATTCGCGAAAGTCGTGAAGAGATTCGAACTCTGGAACTGAAGAAGGAATCTTTAAGTGATCGCCTTGAAATGCAGAAGAACTTTATTCATGAATTTGAGAGTCGGGGAAATGCCAATATAAATGCCTATAAAGAAAAGATTGCCAATCTGAATGAGGAAATTGGCGTTTATATCTCTGAGAATGAAGATACTACGGGGGTGGTTGAGAAACTCACGGAAGAACTTGATAATGTTAAGGGATCTAAAGATAAGTTGAGAAAGTTGGGATCATTAAAGGGCAAAATCTCCCAAAAAGTTGCAACCGTTACTGAAGAGCATAAGTTTTTTAGTGAAAATACGGTTTGCCCCACCTGCACTCAGAACATAGAAGAAGAGTTTCGGTTAAATAGGATTGAAGACACTCAAATTAAGGCAAAGGAGTTGCAAACTGGGTTTTTAGAACTCGAACGTGCAATTGAAGAGGAGGAGCAGCGAGAGTGTCATTTCGTTGCCGTTTCTAAAGAGGTTACTAGTTTAACGCATGGAATTTCTCAAAACAATATTAAGATTTCTGGATTACAGCGACAAGTCGGTGATCTTGAATCGGAAATTCAAAGAATTACCGACAACCTTGCGAACAGAAATACTGAGCATGAGAAGTTAGAAAAATTCCAAAGGGAGTTATCGAGTACATATGATAATCTAGTAGATAAGAAAACACAAGTTAATAATCACGAATTTGTATACAACTTACTAAGGGACAGTGGAGTTAAATCCAAAATCATTAAGAAATACTTACCGCTTATTAATCAGCAAGTAAACCGTTATCTTCAGATGATGGATTTTTATATCAACTTTACTCTTGATGATGAATTTAACGAAACTGTCCTATCACCAATTCATGAAGACTTTTCATATTCTTCCTTTAGTGAAGGTGAAAAGATGAGAATTGACCTAGCACTTCTCTTCACTTGGAGAGAAGTTGCAAAATTCAAGAATTCTGTCAATACCAATCTTTTGATTATGGATGAAGTCTTTGATAGTTCTTTGGATGGATTTGGTACAGAAGAGTTTTTGAGAATTATTCGATTTGTTGTGAAAGATGCGAATATCTTCGTGATTTCTCATAAGAGTGGTCTAGAAGATAAATTCAATAAGTTGATCAAGTTTGATAAAGTGAAGGGATTTAGTAGTCCGGTTTAAGAAGTGGCACATCTGACACCTTCAGGCTCCTTTTAGTAGATACACTAAAATCAGGGTCCAAACTACCATGGCAAATACACCAAACTGGCAACATCACAGCAAGAAAGATCAGAAGAGAAAATTAAAACCACAGGCACTTAGGCAAGCAAAGGCTAGACTAAAGGCATTCAAGAAAAAGCACTCCTCAGGGGGTGCTTTCTTTTTATAAATAACTAAACGGAAATTATTAAAAAAAGTCATACCATGAACCCCCAAGACCTCCGCGATTTAATGGAAGCATATGGCCAAGTTTATGAGGCCAAAGAAACCACTGCACTTGGTGGTAGATTGATTGATCCATACGATAAGGCACCATATTCCGATGATCCCGTGCCCTCTGACTATAAGCCAGTCAGAAAAATGAAGAAGATGTCTGGTGTTGTGAGAAAGGAAGAGTTTGAAAATTGGGTAAGTGAATTTGTAGAAGAAGGTTATGACCTCTCCGATTTCACTTGGGATGAGATGTATGAGTTTTATCTTGATGAAGAAATCTCCAGTGAAAGGGGTAAAGCAAAGGCAGCAGAAATGATTGCTAAGCGTACCACTGCCTCTGGTAGAGCAAGACCAGGACAAGGTGCTAATGTTGCTACAATCAAGCACATTCGTCGTTCTAATAGAGATGGACTTCTTGGAACTCCCCCCAATCCCAAAGTAGCAGGTTCCAACTGGCCAAAATCATATAGTGGAGTTGGTGGAACAGGAAACAAAGCAGCAAGAAGAGCAGCAGCACTTAAGAAAGAAGATCTTGACATCTTTGATGTTGTCCTTGAGTTCCTCTGTGTAGAAGGATATGCAGAAACTCTGGAAGAAGCAGAGTGGATGATGACAAATTTTCTTGATGAGGAAGCGATTGATATTATTATCGGTGAAGAGCAACTTGATGAAGTTTCTGATAGACTAGCAAAAGCAGCAAGAAATACTAGAGAGAGGAGATATAACGCTTCTTTCGGTGATGGTGGAATGTCTGCTAACTATAGTAAGCAGAATGCTAAAAAGAATATGCTGAATAAAACTCTTGCCTCAAGAGCAGAGAGAACTGGAAGTAAGATTAAACCAGTAGAAGAAGATTATGTAAATGAAGCAGAAAAACCATTTCCTTACGAAAAGGTTAAAGCAAAACAAGTAAAACTCCGCGATCAAGGTTCTGCTGGTCTTGATCGTAGAATGAAGATGGGAATGGCCGTTCGTCGTGCTAAAGAAGCAGAAAAAACTGGTGGTTCTCAACAAGATGCTGGAAAGGGTTGGTATCACGCTAAAGAAGATTATGTAAATGAAGCACAACACGCTCGTGAGAACCCAGAGAAGTATGAAAGAGAGCAGGCAAAGAAATCTGCTCCTGTTCGTGGAGAAAGAACTCCTATGCCCCCAAGAGGTGATAAGCGTAGAGAGGACTTTGAGAAGTGGTATGCTAAACAGATGGGTGAGGAAGTTTCTCCAGAAGTTCAGAAGCACAGAGAGGATCGTGCTAAGAGACTTGACTATAAGGATGAAGTTCGTTCGGCAAGACGTGCATGGATTAAGAAAGTAAATAAGGGTCGTCCAGAATATGAGGGCGTAAAGGAAGCATATCAGGATCCAAAGTTCTCCAGAAAGGATTACCTTGCTAAACTGGAAAAGCGCGGTGGAATGGGTGCAGGAACCAAGGAAGATCCTCATGGTTACAGAGATCCTAAGATGGCAAAGGTTGGTGCAGAATTCTCTAAGAGAGTGACCGCAGCACATAAGGCCAAAAAGAGTGGCGAAGCAGATGCATACAGAGCAGAAAAGGAAGGTCAGTCCAAGAGAAAGTGATTCCTGACAGTTGAGAAAGTGTCTACCAACCGCTCCCATGGGGCGGTTTTTTTGTATGATGACTATGTAAGCAAGGAAGTGAACCATGTCCGCAATCAACCAGCAGATCAAATCTCAACTGGCAAAGTTGCTGGCAACTGAGGATCTTGTGGTGGAGCACCGTAGGGTTGAGACTGCTCAGTTTAACGTTCAGACACGTGTTCTGACCCTTCCTATGTGGGAGAGGGCATCGAATGATGTGTATGACCTTCTGGTGGCACATGAGGTGGGTCACGCTCTTTATACCCCAAATGAAGATTGGCGCGAGAAGGTTAATATTCCCGGACAATTTGTGAACGTCGTTGAAGACGTTCGTATTGAGAAGTTGATCAAGCGTCGTTATGCTGGTCTTCCTAAGACTTTCTTCCGTGGATACAAAGAACTATCAGATGATGACTTCTTTGGTATTGCTGATGAGGATATTAGCGCCATGAACCTTGCAGATCGTGTCAACATCTTCTACAAGATCGGTCTGTTCGTGGATGTAAAATTCACTGCTGAGGAGCAGGAAATTGTTGATCTGATTGGCAACACTGAGACCTTTGATGATGCGCTTCATGCTGCAAAGGTTCTCTATGATTATTGTGCAAAGGACAAGCAACAGGAAGAAGTTCCTAACCAATCTGATGATCAACCCTCCGGATCTGCTGGTTCTGGTGAGAAGTCTGAGGATGGGGAAAATCAACAATCCGAATCTGAAGAAGATGGTGAGAGTGATGGTGATGCTCAGCAGGGTGAAAGTGATGATCAATCTGGTGCTTCTAACAATCAACCATCTAATGAGGGTGGTGAGAGGAGTGATACTAAAGTTAAGACCGATGAAGTTCTTCAGCAGAAACTTCGCGATCTGGTTGATCAGAATGGATCCAATCCCATATATCTACAGTCACCCCAAATTAATATTGACAGCGTTGTTGTGAACAACAAAGAGTATCATGAATTTGTTTCCTCTGATTATATTGGTGTTCAGAGTTCTGAGGATGTGTTTTGTGATTGGGACCGCGACTATCGAAATTTTAAGAAAGAAGCGCAGAAGGAAGTCAACTATTTGGTGAAGGAATTTGAGTGCCGTAAATCTGCAGATGCCTATGCACGTGCATCTGTATCAAAGACTGGTGTTCTGAATACTCGTGCTTTGCATACTTACAAGTATAATGAGGATCTCTTTAAGAAAGTGACCACATTTCCTGATGGGAAAAATCATGGTCTTGTGTTTGTGATGGATTGGTCTGGATCTATGGAAGATTATCTCATGGATACTGTGAAGCAACTCTTTACTCTTATCTGGTTCTGCAAAAAAGTTGCAATTCCTTTTGACGTATACCTCTTCACAAGTTCCTATGCTCGCGTAACTTACGATCAGTATGGTAAGGCAGTTTTTCCAAAGAAACATCATAGTATGAAACTTCATGAACTATATGTCGGTGAGAGTTTCAGTCTTATCAATGTCCTGACAAATGGTGTGAGCGCAAGGGTTCTTGAAACTCAGATGAAGAACTTCTGGAGGATTGCTACTGCCACTACCCGTAGATATGCCTACGGTGTGATTGGATTGTCACCCCGCCTTGATCTGAGTGGAACACCTTTGAGTGAGAGCATCATCTCCCTTCATCAGATTATTCCAGACTTCCAGAAGCGCAATAAAGTCCAGAAGGTTCAGACTATCATTCTTACTGATGGTGAAGGTGCTTCTATGCAATATACTGAAGAACGCACATTATCTGACGATAGCGATCAAGATCCGCTGTTCCGCAGGACACTTGCATATGCTTCTTATGGAACTGAGGTCTGTCTTCGCAATCGTAAGAGTGGAAAGGTCTATAAGATGACCGATCATATTGATATTTCTAAGTATCTGATTGAGGAGCTCCGCGACTGCTTCCCCCAAGTAAACATTATCGGAATTCGCATTCTTAGCAATCGGGAACTGAATAAGTTTGTTCGCGAGGGAGTTGGGTATGGTGATCTAAGTAAGTATGAAAAAATCACTAAGGAGTTCAAGAAAGAGCATAGTGTTTCTATGGAGACCAATTACTATCATCGCTATTTTGGAATTAGTGCCAATCATGTGAATGTTAATGCTGACTTTGATGTGCAAGAAGGTGCAACTAAAGCACAGATCAAGAGTTCCTTCATGAAGTCTCTTCGTTCTAAAAAAATGAATAAGAAAATTCTCTCCGAGTTTATTGAGTTGGTCGCTTGATAAATATAGAATAGAGAAGAATTACTTGCACAAGATGAAGACTTTTAGGGAGTTCATGACTGAGTGTAGGTCCCTCCAAGAGGGGGGACTTTCCAGAGTTGTCCAGAAATCAAAGAAAGGTGGATTGGCAATTGTTTCTGCTGAACGTGGAGACAAATCCAAGAAAGAGAATAAAGCACGTTCTCGTCAAATGGAGAAGGACATTAAGGGCGCTGGACTCCCAGGACCAACAAAGGCACAGGGAAGATATACTGAGGATGATGGATCCCCAGAAGGAAGAAAGGTTGGTGAAAAGTCGCACATCATTAGCTCTGGAAAGAAGGGTAAGAGGAAGTTTAAGAAGGCAGTTGAAAAGCTGGGCGCAAAGCATGGGCAAGATGCTGTCCTGGTTCAGAAGAAACCCAGCGGATCTGGTGATCTTGTTGGCACCAAAAAAGGAGCATGGCCAGGTAAGGGTAAGAGAGTTCCTCAGGGAAAAATGAGACCGGGGAGAACTGGTGAATTTGACACCAAAGTTAAGAATAAGACATTTACCTTTGAGAAAGATTGACATGAGCAAAAAAGTAATTCTACAGAACACCAATATGATGTCCCGTATGGTTGCATATGAGGCAAGAATGCGCGGTAAAGAAGTCTTCTATAAAGATGTTGATGGCAATATAATTCCATTTGATGAAGCATGTGAACGCTACAAAAGTTGATTCTTGGGGACAGTTTCAGAACTGTCCTTTTTTGTGCGTCGGGGTCTTTGAGGGATGTATACTAAAGGGGTAGATGAGAGGAACAACCCCCTGATGGCATTCAAAAGCAAAATCAACAACTCTGTAATTGATGAACTTCGTGGTTCTTTCGGTGTGGATATTACTGCTGAAAATGTCCGGGAATATTGCACAACTCATGGAGTTTCGTATCCAACCGTAACTAAGCGTTTGGATCAGTTTAAAGTTGGTCGTGGTAAGTGGAATCTTGAAGTGACTAAAAAAGATATTGAGAAAATTGAGCATAGCTATAGTGCAATTTCTGTGATCCCTAACGCTGAAGATACAAATAGTCTTGTTCCTGATAAGGATCATACTTTTGTTCCCTTTGGCAATTTTTCTGATGTGAAGAAGATCCTGAAGTCTGGTATTTTCTATCCTGTATTCATTACCGGTCTCTCTGGGAATGGTAAGACTTTTAGTGTTGAGCAGGCATGTGCCCAACTTAAGCGTGAAATTATTCGTGTAAACATTACTATTGAAACTGATGAGGATGATCTTATTGGCGGATTCCGTTTGGTCAACGGTGAAACTGCTTGGCATAATGGTCCGGTCATCGAAGCCTTGGAGCGCGGTGCGGTTCTACTGCTTGACGAAATTGACCTGGCTTCCAACAAAATTCTTTGCCTTCAATCAATCCTTGAGGGGAAAGGAGTCTTCCTGAAAAAGATCGGACGTTTCGTGAAACCCGCTGCTGGTTTCAACGTGGTTGCTACTGCAAACACAAAAGGTAAGGGATCCGATGATGGACGTTTCATTGGCACAAACGTGCTGAATGAGGCATTCCTTGAGCGTTTCCCTGTTACGATGGAGCAGGAGTATCCTAGCGTAACCGTAGAGCAGAAGATCCTTGAGGGTATTTCTTTGGAACTTGGAATTGAGGATCGTGACTTCTGCAAGCGACTTGTTGACTGGGCAGATGTGATCCGCAAGACATTCTTTGATGGTGGTATTGATGAGATCATCAGCACCCGTCGTCTTGTTCACATTATTCGTGCATATTCCATTTTCCGCGACAAGTCTAAGGCAATCAAGGTTTGTGTTAATCGTTTCGATAATGAAACCAAATCTGCATTTATGGAACTCTATGATAAGGTTGATCCGGATTTTCAACCTGGCCAGGAAGAATCTCCTGTTGACAACGGAGCTCCTTTCTGATATAATGTAAAAAAAGTCTTGTGAGTATTTGCTATTGGAGATTATTATGAGTTCACAGTCCGATTATTCTGATTATTCGTTTGATCTGTATGTCACCGATCATGTTGGTCCTGTTGATGCCCCCAGCGCAGGCGATGCAGATCTTTATGACGATGGATATGATCTTGTCGGCCCAGATTTCGTCATCCACTCTGGAACTGGTGGAGATGACTATATTAATCATTTTTTTGGATCCCATGTTCAGGGTGCTGCAGCAGATGATACGATTTCATTTTCCAGTTCTGCAGCGGGGAATGATGTGGTTCAATTCAATCTTTCCGATCCTGACGCTGCTGACACCAGCAACTCAAATGGATTTTGGAAGTTTAGTGAGGATCAAACTCTGAGGGTGCTTGAGGAATATCTCACCAGCACTTATCATTCTCACTATACTTCTGAGAACTCTAAAGTTCAAGTCCTTGATATTATTGAGGCAATTGGTGATGGTGTTCCGTTCTGCAGGGACAACCTGATCAAGTATGCTTCCCGATTTGGCAAAAAGAACGGGATGTCTAAACTTGACGCCCTGAAGATTATGCACTATGGTGTGCTTCTGTACCACTTCGCAGGTTTCCACAAAACTAATTCTAATGGTTATGAGACTTTCTGATAAAACTCTGGTCCTTCTGAAGAACTTTTCTTCAATCAACCAGTCAATTCTTTTTAAACAAGGTAAGAATCTTCGCACCATGTCGGTGATGAAGAATATCCTCGCAGAGGCAACAATTGAAGATGATTTCCCACGTGATTTTGGGATCTATGATCTGAACCAGTTCCTAAATGGTCTTGCACTTCATGAGAATCCCGAACTGGATTTTACGAATGACAATTACGTTGTAATTCGTGAGGGCAGGACTCGTTCTAATTACTTCTTCTCAGATCCGAGTCTAATTGTGACTCCTCCGGAGAAATCAATCGTTCTTCCCACCGAAGACGTTGCATTTAAACTGAACACTCAGCAGTTGGACCGTCTGCTCAAGGCAGCATCCGTCTATCAACTTCAGGATCTTTCTGCAGTTGGTGAATATGGTGTTGTTAAGATCATGGTCCGCGACAAGAAGAATGATACTTCTAATGATTTCTCCGTTGTTGTTGGTGAGACCGAATCTAAGTTTTCGTTCAACTTCAAAGTGGAGAATATTAAGATTCTTCCCGGATCTTATGACGTTACAGTTTCACGTAAACTTCTGTCTCGTTGGGTGAGTAGGGATTACGATCTGACTTACTATATCGCACTTGAACCTGATTCTGACTTTAATGATGCTTGAATTTATCGCCCTTCTTCTCCCATATCAACTTGAAATGGTTGGGATTATGAAACAAGCAAATTGGAAGCTTGAGGAAAATTCCGGACTTTGTGATATGTCCCAAGTTGTATTTGCATGGACCAGTGCTGAGAACAAAATTGGGATTTGCCTTAATAATATCGAAAAGCATATTGCCGTGGGTGGTCATTCTCCAGCGGTAAGTAAGTCCATGGTTAAAAATATGGTGAACCAGGCAGTTACTCATGAGGCAGTTCATGTTGCCCAGATGTGTAATAAGAGGTCTCCGGTCCTTACAACTCGCGTTAAACTGGATGAGTTGACAGCATCACAAAAGAAAAGCGTGGTCAGATCTATGGCATATACGCTGAATCTAAGTTCCGCCGCCCTTGAGGCAGAGGCTTATTATATGGAGAAGAGTCCCCTTCTGACCACGTACATGCTTAAGAGGTATTGTCTTTGAACATCTTCATCACCGATACTGACCCCCACAAGGCAGCGCAGCAACTTCCAGACCGTCATGTAGTCAAGATGCCCCTAGAGACGTGCCAGATGCTCTCTCTGGTGCTCTCTGAGTGGTATTGGGGGTGGGGTGCCCTGCACAAGGCAGACGGGACCTCCTACAGCACGTCCAAGGGTGCCTTCAGGAACCACCCCTGCACCCGGTGGGCAGCACAGGACCCGGCAAACACCGCATGGCTCCTTGCTCACGGTCTTGCCCTCTGTTTTGAGTACACTGAGCGTTATGGTAAACGCCATTCATGTCAGACCACAATAGAAGAGGCAATGACAATCTTCCATAATCATGGACACTCCATTTATGATTGGGGTAAGGTTGATGAGTTTGTTCGTGCCATGCCAGATGAATACAAGTTGGACGAATCTATTGATGATGTGATGGCATATAGAATGTATGTTTCGTCCAAACCGTGGGTTTCTTCAAATTATCTTCGCAAACCAGATCGTAAACCTGATTGGGTGTAATTATGGGATTTACTTATTATGTTCAATACACCAATTTGTCTGGGCAAAATGGCTTGTCATTTTGTTGGGATGAGGAGGTGTTTGATAGTATGATTGAACGTCTTGAATCTGAGGGATGTGAAATTGTTGAGACAAGAGTGGACACAGATTGAAATCTGTGGTATACTGTAAATATGATCTATTTAAATTATGGCAAGTGAATTTCTCTGGGTGGAAACGTATCGCCCACAAAATGTGGATGATTGCATTCTTCCCGATGATACTAAAAAGACTTTTCGTGAGTTTGTCAAAAAAGGTGAAATTCCAAATCTCCTGCTTGCTGGACCCCCCGGAGTCGGCAAAACGACCATCGCCAAAGCATTGTGCAATGAAATCGGAGCAGATTACTATGTAATTAATGGTTCTGATGAAGGAAGGTTTCTTGATACTGTTAGGAATCAAGCAAAGAACTTTGCTTCTACCGTGTCTCTCTCATCTGATGCAAAGCATAAGGTGATCATCATCGATGAGGCAGACAATACTGGAAACGATGTGCAACTTCTTTTGCGGGCAAATATTGAGACATTTTATAATAACTGTCGATTTATCTTTACTTGCAACTACAAGAATAAAATCATCGAACCACTTCATTCTCGATGTGCAGTAATTGACTTCTCAATTAAGGGGAAGCAAAAGGCACAACTTGCGGGAAACTTTCTGAAGCGTCTTCAATTTATTCTCGACACTGAGCGGATTGAATATGATCAGAAGGTTCTTATTGAAATGGTCACTAAATATTTCCCAGATTTTCGTCGGATCATTAATGAGTGCCAACGTTATTCTATTGGCGGAAAAATTGATTCTGGAATTCTTGCATGTTTCGCTGATATTACAGTAAATGAACTGGTTAAAAACCTTAAGGAAAAGAATTTTACTGAGGTTCGTAAGTGGGTCACAACAAATCTAGATAATGATGCACATATCGTTCTTCGTCGCATTTATGATGCTTGTTACGAATATCTGACCCCACCAAGTATTCCTGCTGCAGTTCTTATCATCGCAAAGTATCTGTATCAGAGCGGATTTGTTGCTGATCAGGAGATTAATACTCTTGCAGCACTGACAGAAATTATGTGCGAATGTAATTTTAAGTGAGGTTATTATGGCAACTTTAACATTATTGACACTTTTACAATTCATGTCTGGAGACTTCTGTTCTTCCCGCGCCCGTGGGGTTGATACTGTGAAAGCAGTGTTGATTGCTTATGGCAAAGCTGCCGATAAATATGGTGCAAAAGAAGTTAATCGGGTTGTTGAAAAAAGTCCCGGATTGCAAGCAGCTGCTGTTGCAACCGTCCTAACGAAGTGTCCCACAAGCATTTAATTTATTATGGGAAAGAAGCAGAATGAACTTGAATATTTGAGAAAGTATCAAGTTAAGTCGAAGTGGTATTACATCTTCTGGGGCATCTGCGCAGTAGCGGTAGTATCTGGTCAGATTTATGTTGGTTCTGGATATCGTATGATGGCAGAAGAATTTACCAACTATGTTCGTAATGCAAATTTTAGAGGTATTTGAAAATGAATGTTAAATTGATTCGTATGTCCTCTGGTGAGGATGTCCTTGCAGAACTTTTGGAAGATCGGGGTAATTCACTTGCGATTCATAATGCTCTGGTCGCGGTTCCTGCAGGAAATGGTCAACTTGGATTTGCTCCTTGGTCTCCAATTCTGAGTCAGAAGCAGAAAGAACTTGTGGTTGATCGTCGCTTCGTTGTTTATGTTGCAGACCCTGAAGAGGGTGTGTTAGAATACTATGATAGGTTCTTCAATCCATCCCCGATTGTTAAACCGTCCAAGAAACTGATTACCTGATATTATGACAATTCTCACTCAAAAATCGCTAAAAACACCTCTCCGATACCCTGGCGGCAAGAGTAGGGCGGTTAATAAGATGGACGCATATTTTCCAGATCTTAGTGAGTATAGAGAGTTTCGTGAACCATTTATTGGTGGTGGAAGTGTTGCAATTCATATCACCAAGAAATATCCAGATTTGAATATCTGGGTGAATGATTTGTATGAACCGCTGGTAAACTTTTGGCAACAGCTCCAAATGTTTGGGAGTGAAATGTCAACTGCCCTGGCAGATCTAAAGGCAGTTTGTGATACACCAGATAAGGCAAGGCAACTTTTCACAATCTCTAAGGAGAAAATTAATGAACCAGAAGTATCATCCTTTGATCGTGCCGTTGCTTTTTATGTTGTTAACAAGTGCTCTTTTTCTGGTCTCACAGAGTCCTCATCCTTTTCTGCCCAAGCGAGCAACTCCAACTTCTCTTTGCGCGGAATAGAGAGACTCCCCGAATATTCTGAACTGATTTCTAGGTGGAAGATCACTAACTATTCTTACGACTATTTGTTGGGTGGGGATGAGAGTGCTTTTGTTTATCTTGATCCTCCTTATGATATTAAGGACAACCTCTATGGGCGTAAAGGATCAATGCACAAAGGATTTGATCACGATAGGTTTGCTGTTGATTGCGATTCTTGTAATATGCATCAATTAATCAGTTATAATTCTGATCAGTTGGTAAAGAGTCGCTTTGAGAACTGGAATGCCGCCGAGTTTGATCTAACTTACACCATGCGTTCAGTTGGTGAATATATGCGAGATCAAAAGAAACGTAAAGAATTGCTACTATTTAATTATGGAATTGAAGGACTGGTTGAACTCAATCAATCAAACTAAAGAGAATCTGATTGATGAGGATCCTTCACTTGAGAAGGAATATGCACCGTATATTATTAACCGTTGTTTAAGTGGGCAGATTGATAGTTTGCTTTTTGCAAATGAGATGAATGTGTATCATTTTCTGCCAAAGAAGATGCAATATGATTTTCTTATAAATACTTTGAGAAAAAGGAAACGCTATTCTCCTTGGATTAGGAAAGAAAAAGTTGATGATCTTGAATGTGTCAAAACTTACTATGGATATAGTACACAGAAAGCACAACAAGCACTAAAAATCTTAACTAGTCAACAAATTACACTTATTAAACGTAAACTTGATATTGGCGGTGCAAAATGACTATTGAACCAGTTGTGGAATGGAACCCATCTATGATGGTTGAGGTTCTTTTAAATGAACCAGATGATTTTCTTAAGGTCCGGGAGACCCTGACAAGAATTGGAGTTGCTTCCCGGAAAGAGAAGAAACTCTATCAATCCTGCCACATTCTGCATAAGCAGGGAAGATATTATCTTGTTCATTTCAAGGAATTGTTTGCTCTTGATGGCAAACATGCAAACCTTACGATTAATGACATTCAGAGAAGAAATAGAATTACACAACTTCTTGCCGATTGGGATTTGGTTACAATTGTAAATCCTGATCAGGTGTTTGATATTGCACCTTTGAATCAAATCAAAGTTCTTCCTTACCGCGATAAAGGTGAGTGGATTTTGGAGCAGAAATATAATATTGGAAAAAGAAATAGGTCTGCCGAATGATATATTTCGGTTAACCAAACTTTTTGGTGGGGGTTTACGACCCCCATTTTTTATGCTATGTGTTATAATTAATAGTGGATGCCGAAAGGGTCCACAAAACACAAACTCGCTTATTTAAGGAGCTACTATAATGACAAACCTCTCACGCTATACTGCGGCCGATTTGCCTGCGTTGATGGATAGAATCACGCGCAATAGTATTGGAATGGATGAATATTTTAATAGGTTATTCAACCTACATGAAACAACTTCAAATTATCCACCCTATAATCTAGTAAGTGTAAGCAATGTCGAATCGAGATTGGAGATCGCCCTCGCGGGATTTAAGAAAAAAGAGGTCTTTGTATACACACAGGACGGAAAATTATTCGTTGAGGGACAAAAGGAAGACAAAGAAACGGAAACGGAGTATGTCCACAAAGGACTGGCTCAACGATCTTTCACCCGAGCATGGACTCTCTCAGATGATACGGAAGTTAGATCAGTTGAATTTGAGGATGGTCTATTGAGTATTGTTCTTGGAAAAATTGTGCCGGAGACTCATAAGAGACGGGATTATTTGTAAATTCTAAATAGTATTGAATATCGTCGGCGCGGAAGATTCTTTGGCACATATCAAGGAATCTTCCTCTTTTTCTGGGTTTCTCTAAGATGAAAACATTTAAAGAATTACAATTAACCTTACGCTATCATGACCGACTAAATCCTAAAGTCTGGGATGATGATAATATTAAAGTTGATGTTAGAGAAGCACTTTTGCGTATCGCTGGTGAGTGGGCAGAATTTGCTAATATTCCAAATTCTGCAATTAAGGATATTACTCTGGTTGGTGGAAATGCAAATTACAACTATACAAAATATTCTGATTTGGATTTGCATCTACTGGTTGACAAGAGAGAGATTGCTAATTGCCCAGATTTAATTGATGACTACTTGAAAGATAAGAAGCAACTGTGGGCATTAACTCATGACATTAAAATATATGGACATGATGTAGAATTGTATGCTCAAGACATTAGAGAACCTTTCCCATCAGATCAGGGAATTTTTTCCCTACAAAAAAGTAAGTGGATCCGCAAACCAGTTCATAAACAAGTCAATCTTTCAGATCCGTGTATTGCTAGTAAGGTTAAGCATTATATGGAAAAGATTGATTTCTTGATTAATAATCGTGCAGATGATCGTGATGCATTCATGAAACTTAAGGAAAAGTTTAGAAACATGAGATCATCTTCGATTCAGAAGGGAGGTGAATTTGCTGTAGAAAATCTGGTGTTCAAGGAGTTGCGTAATCGCGGATATCTTGATAAGATGAGTGAGCATTTAAGAAATCTTAAGGTCAACAGCTTGTCTCTCAGGTAATTCCGTGCTATGATAGATGTGTGTATAGGAGGTTGAATGAGCGTTAAACTTGCAATTTTGAAATCGGGTGAGCATGTCATCTCCGATATTAAGGAGGGGTATGTGGATGATCGTGTGGTGACTTATATTCTTGAGCATCCATGTGAAGTTCTTATTGCTCCGCCAACTGATAATGCCCCCGACAAAATTAATCTGACCCTGTGTAGTTGGCCTAGTTTGTCGGCAGATAAAGTAGTCCCGATTATTACAGATTGGGTAGTTACGGTGGTTGAACCCGTAGAAAGTTTGAAGAACATGTATCTGAATGAGGTTTTAGATGGAAGAGGGGAAGTTGCTGAGAGTTCTGATCTTGACCGGGAGCTTAGTGTTGGTCTCTCAGATTGAAGAAGTATATGCAGAAATTGGAGATCCAAACTGCAAATTAGTTGAACCATTTGTTCTCAAGGTTGATTCAAATAATATCACTTTGGAGCCTTGGTTAATGGAATATACGAATGAGAATTCGTATATGATTTCATCCGATAAAATTCTAACTCTGGTTAAACCGAAGGGAGTTATTGAAGAAAAGTATTGGAGCCTAGTAAAATGAGCAGAACGTATCGAAAAGAATCTTACCATAAATGTGAGTTGCGCCAACCACGCTCAACAAATGAGAAGAGGCAACTCTCTTCAATCATTACCGATGATGAAGCAATCCTTCTAGGTATTGATAAACTGAATAGAATGAAGGCGAGACAAGGTAGTTGCGGCAATCTACCAACCGCTTATGATGACATCGTAACATCCTCTCACTATCAGAACGATCACTCTTGAATTTTAGATTTATATAATGCGCTTCTACACAAATGTACAGATGATTGGGAATCAATTCCTGATTCGTGGATATGAAGATGGAAAGCACGTAATGTTTAAGGAGGAGTATTATCCTTCCCTTTACGTGCCTTCCAAGAAGAAAACAAAATATCAGACACTAGAGGGTGAGTATGTTGAAGAGGTTCAACCCGGTCTTGTGCGCGATTGTAGGGACTTCTTTTCCAGATATGAAAATGTTGAAGGATTTAAAGTCCATGGAAATGATCGCTATGTGTGTCAGTACATTAGTGATAAGTATCCTGAGGATGAGATTAAGTTTGACATCAACAAGATTAAACTGACCACAATTGATATTGAGGTTGCATCTGAGCACGGATTCCCGGATACGGCATCATGCTCAGAAGAAATTCTTACAATCACACTTCAGGATTATGCCACCAAGAAACTGATGACTTGGGGCAGGAAACCTTTCAAGCATGACAGAAAGAACCTGACATACGTTGAGTGTGATACAGAACATAAACTTCTCAGTAGGTTTATGGAATATTGGATGGAACATCTGCCTGAAGTTATTACCGGGTGGAATGTTCAACTATATGACGTTCCATATATCTGTGGTCGCTTGTATAAGGTTCTTGGTGAGAAACTTGCTCGTAGATTTTCTCCTTGGGGATTGGTGACTGAAGGCAAAATTGTCTTAACTGGTCGTGAGCACATCGTTTATGATGTGGGTGGATTGACACAACTTGACTATCTGGATCTTTATAAGAAGTTTACATACAAGGCACAAGAATCTTATCGATTGGATCATATTGCCTTTGTCGAACTTGGTCAGAAGAAATTGGACCACTCTGAGTATGAGACGTTCAAAGATTTCTATACAAACGACTGGCAGAAATTTGTAGAATATAACATCGTTGACGTGGAACTTGTTGACCGATTGGAAGACAAGATGAAGTTGATTGAACTCGCCATTACTATGGCATTTGACGCAAAGGTGAACTTTGTGGATGTGTTCTATCAGGTTCGCATGTGGGACAATATTATCTTCAATTACTTGAAGAAGAGGAATATTGTAATTCCACCTAAGGAGAGAACCGCTAAGAATGAAAAATATGCAGGAGCATATGTAAAGGAACCAAAACCGGGCGTCTATGATTGGGTGGTGAGTTTTGACCTTAACTCTCTATATCCACACTTGATCATGCAATATAACATTAGTCCTGAGACTTTGCTTGATGAACGTCATCCGCAAGTATCTGTTTCAAAAATCTTGAATAAGGAAGTAGATCTTTCTGATCTTGATGGGAGAACAGTTTGCGCAAATGGCGCTCTGTTTGACACTACAAAGCGTGGATTTCTTCCAGAATTGATGGAGAAGATCTATAAGGAGAGAACGATCTATAAAAAGAAAATGCTTGCAGCGAAACGAGAGTATGAAAAAACTCCCACAAAATCCCTTGAGAAGGAAATTGCACGGTGTAACAATATCCAGATGGCTCGTAAGATTCAGCTCAACTCTGCTTATGGTGCTATCGGTAATCAGTATTTTCGATATTACAAACTCGCGAATGCAGAAGCAATTACACTTTCTGGGCAAGTATCTATCCGCTGGATCGAAAATCGAATGAATACATACTTGAATAAGATTCTTAAGACCGAAGGAGTTGATTATGTTATTGCTTCAGATACTGATTCCATCTATCTTAATATGGGTCCTTTTGTTGAGACTATATTCGCCGGAAGAGAGAAAACTACTGAGGGCGTTGTTTCGTTCCTTGATAAGGTCTGTACGTTGGAATTTGAGAAGTATATTGAGGGTTCTTACAAAGAACTGGCCGAATACGTGAATGCGTATGACCAGAAGATGTTCATGAAACGTGAGAATATTGCGGATCGTGGAATCTGGACTGCCAAGAAGCGTTACATTCTTAACGTGTGGGATAGTGAAGGTGTTCGCTACGAAAAGTCTAAACTGAAGATTATGGGATTGGAGGCAATTAAGTCTTCAACACCAGCACCTTGCAGACAAATGATTAAGGATGCTCTTAGGATGATGGTTGAAGGTACTGAGGATGATGTAATCAATTATATTGATAAGTGTCGTTCTGACTTTAAAAAACTTCCAGCAGAAGAGATTGCTTTCCCACGTTCAGTTTCTGATGTGAACAAGTACCGTTCTTATAGCAACATTTATGCTAAAGGAACTCCAATTCATGTTAGAGGTGCTCTTTTATATAATCATTATGTGAATGATAAAGGAGTTTCCAATAAATATTCACCTATACAAAATGGTGAAAAAATCAAGTTTTGTTACTTGAAAAAACCAAATCCAATTCATGAGAATGTTATTTCATTCATTCAGACTCTTCCAAAGGAATTTGGACTTGACATGTATGTTGATTACAACTTACAATTTGAGAAGTCTTTCCTGGAACCACTTAGGATTATCTTGGATGCTATTGGGTGGAGAGTTGAAAAAAGCACAAATCTGGAATCATTTTTCCTATAATGAAACACAAACACGAACCTCTTATAGAGATACAATTTTATTATAAAAAATATCCACAAGTTATTTTTATTGGATATCATAAGCCAGAAGAAGTTCCGGCATATAAAAAAGAATTGGAAGATAGAGACGCAGTTATTGTCAGTGAAGCGGAGCGCACGTATGGACTTTCTTAAGGATATTGTTAAAGAAATTGGTGATGATTACACCAAATTGGCATCTGAAATTGATGAGACTGAAAATTATGTTGACACAGGTTCGTACATATTTAACGCTCTTGTTAGTGGGAGTGTTTTTGGTGGTGTATCTGCTAATAAAATCACAGCAATTGCGGGTGAGTCTTCTACGGGAAAAACTTTCTTTTCTCTTGCCGTGGTTAAGAATTTTCTTGATACTAATCCTACTGGATACTGTTTATATTTTGATACTGAGGCTGCTATCACCAAGTCATTACTTACAAGTCGCGGCGTCGATACATCACGTCTTGTCGTGGTTAATGTTGTCACAGTAGAAGAATTTCGAAGTAAAGCACTTAAGGCAGTAGACCTCTATCTTAAGAAACCAGAAGACGATAGACAACCCTGCATGTTCGTGCTAGACTCTTTAGGTATGCTCTCAACAGAGAAGGAGATCACAGACGCGCTGAACGACAAACAAGTTCGCGACATGACAAAATCTCAACTGATTAAAGGTGCATTCCGGATGCTGACCCTAAAACTGGGTCAAGCAAACATTCCAATGCTGGTTACTAATCACACATATGATGTTATCGGTGCCTACGTTCCTACAAAAGAGATGGGTGGAGGTAGTGGTCTTAAGTATGCTGCTTCCACGATCATCTATCTCACAAAGAAAAAAGAAAAAGACGGAACAGAAGTCGTTGGAAATATTATCAAGGCAAAAACTCATAAGTCGCGTTTAAGTAAGGAGAATAAGGATGTTGAAGTCCGTTTGTATTATGATGAGCGCGGCCTTGATCGTTTTTATGGTCTTTTGGAACTTGGTGAACTTGGTGGACTCTGGAAGAATGTAGCGGGTCGTTATGAGTTTGACGGCAAAAAGGTTTATGCAAAGTCAATCCTGAAAGATCCTGAGATCTATTTCACTCCAGAAGTGATGGAAAAACTTGATGAGGTTGCTCGGAGGGAATTTAGTTACGGTTCTTGATAGTAAAAACTTGAATTATTGATAATGGAAACAATTGAACTTCTAATCCTTAAGAACTTAGTATACAATGAGGAGTATTGCCGAAAGGTAATACCCTTTATTAAGGCGGAATATTTTGAGGATAAGAATCAGAGAATTGTATTTGAAGAAATACGATCCTTTATTGAGGAGTATAATAAAACTGCAACGAAGGAGGTCCTTTCTATTGAAGTTGAGAATAGGAAGGATATTAATGATTCTGAATTCAAAGATATTCGCGGTCTCATTCAATCTTTGGATGAGAGTGTTTCTGAATATTCTTGGTTGGTAAACACTACCGAAAAGTGGTGTAGAGATCGTGCTATTTACTTGTCGTTGATTGATGCAATTTCAATCGCTGATGGCAAGGATGAAAAAAGATCTAGGGATTCCATTCCTTCCATCTTACAAGATGCATTAGCAGTTTCTTTTGACAATCATATCGGTCATGATTATTTGAATGACTTTGAAGCAAGATATGAGAGTTATCATAGAAAGGAAGATCGTATTCCATTTGATCTGGATTACTTCAACAAGATTACTAAAGGTGGTCTTCCAAGAAAGACTTTAAATATTGCCCTCGCAGGAACTGGTGTGGGCAAATCTTTATTCATGTGTCATATGGCAGCAGCAGTTTTGCTTCAAGGCAAAAATGTTTTGTATATTACGATGGAGATGTCTGAAGAAAAAATCGCAGAAAGAATCGATGCAAATCTTTTGAACGTTCCGATTCAGGATATTGTGAAACTGCCAAAAGATATGTTTGAAACAAAAGTCAATAAACTTTCAAAGAAGACGCAAGGTACTCTTATAATTAAGGAATATCCAACTGCTTCTGCACATTCTGGGCACTTTAGGTCGTTGTTAAATGATTTACATCTTAAAAAGTCATTTTGTCCTGATATTATTTTCGTTGATTACCTTAATATATGTTCTTCCTCTAGGTATAGGACGAACCTTTCTGTCAATTCATATAGCTATATCAAAGCAATTGCTGAAGAGCTTAGAGGATTGGCTGTTGAAGCAAACGTCCCTATCGTTTCTGCCACGCAGACCACTCGTTCTGGTTATAGTAGCAACGATGTCGAACTTACTGATACTAGTGAATCCTTTGGCCTCCCTGCTACTGCTGATCTTATGTTTGCCCTTATTTCTACTGAAGATCTGGAGCAACTCGGACAAATCCTTGTAAAGCAACTTAAGAATCGTTATAATGATCCGACAGTCTACAAGAGGTTTGTGGTTGGTATTGACAGAGCAAAGATGAGACTGTATGATGTTGAGCAGACCGCTCAGAATGATTTAGTTGACAGCGGACATGATATTGACTATAATGATAGGACTGAGGAAAAATTCCAAAACAAAAAATTTGACTCTTTTAAATTCTAGGAGGATGTGTAATGAGTGAAAAGGTTGTAGACCAAAAGATGTATATTGAGTTTGTTCGGGGTGTTACTAGCGCACCAAGTCTCAGTCCGGATGTTTTAGAGGCACGTCTTGCTGAACTGGGTGAACTTGGAGCAAATGTTCCCCAACTGCTGACCGCTGCTCTTGGTCTGACTGCTGAAGCGGGTGAATTTACTGAAGTTGTGAAAAAGATCTTCCTACAAGGGAAACCCTATAATGAGGAGAATGTTTTTCATATGAAACGGGAACTTGGTGATATGTGTTGGTATCTTGCTCAAGCATGTATGGCACTTGATACTGACTTTAACGAAATTCTCTCTATGAATGTTGAGAAACTGAGTGCTCGTTATCCCGAAGGTGCTTTTAGAGTTTATCGTTCCGAAAATCGTATTGAAGGAGATTTGTGATGAGTTGCGCACAAACTGACAATTTTCAAGAGTGGATGGAGTGGGTTGAATCTTCACAAGAAGTTGATGATGAACTTAGGGGTGTTTGTAATGAGGTGAAAGATTACTTTTCTGAATTTGTGATTGGTGATCTTCCTGATGGAACTAGGTGCCGAGTTCGTCGTTTCCAAGGTGTTTCTGAGGTTAGTTCTATCTTTGAAAAAAGACCTGAAGCATTTAGAACATTGAATTCGGTTAGTAGAGAAGGTGATGTGTATAGTCTCCGATTCTATTCCGAATCTGCTGCATAGATCACCCCCCCCTCCGGGGGGTTTTTTTATGATTAAATAAATAGGACAAAACACAATAGTAAGAATGGCTGAACCATCTGAAGGAATGTTGGCTGGAGTTGCCTTCATTAGTGACACCGAAATAAACGCAGCTGCCAGAGACACAAACAAACTGCAAGCATTACTTAATGATGTGATTGCAAATGTTGAAGGAACTAATGTTGAGGGAATTGGAAACGTTAAGAACGATTTCCTCAAGAAGATGAGACTCGATGGCAGCAATACTGATCAAGTATATACTGATCTACTTGTTGGTATGTCAGCGATGAAAGCAATTCGCTCATATCTAAAGACAGATGCTTATGATACTATTTCAGCAGCAAGTCCAACCAAAGTATTTTTAACTGGAACTCGTTGGCCAACAGAGGTTCAGAAGTTTAAGATTAATGCTTTTGGAATGGCAGATTATAATTCATCCGATGTTATTTTTAGATACGGAACTGATCATTATGTTGGCATTTCGCTGAAGAAGAAACCAAAATCGACAGCACAAGATCCAACAATTATTAACAAGGCGTTTGACACCCTGATGGAGGGCACTAAGTTTAATACTGTGAAGACTGAATTGTTGGCGCATAGACAAAAATTCTTTGCAGGTGTGATCCGCGAAGCAAAGGAAGATGGTCCATTAAAATTGATTGGTAAGATTGATCGTGTGGATAATTGGAATACTGCAACTGATGAGCAATTGTGGAATGCGAAGGTTCCAAGAAGAAAGGCAAATAAAACTGAATATGTGTTCCTGATTAATATTAAGGATGTTCGTGCAATTAGCGATGATCCATCATTAGTTGCTTCCGAGTCCAAAGCGCATAATGATATGCGAGACTATGTGAATAAGAAGTTGCAGAGCATTGGTAATACAGTCAATCCTTTATATAAAGGTTTCCTTGACATTATGGATGAACATGCGGATTTATTCGCAGATTCTCTAATCAATCTTGTTCTTAAGAGTAGGTTGCAGGATACACTGGAGGATCTAGTTCAGAACAAATTTGAATTTGTGTTGGTCACTGGTGTTGGTGAATGTAAAAAAGGAAATATCAGTATGGGATCTGGCGATGCCATCGGGATAGACAGTGTTCAATGTGTCCTAGCAGCCCTGTCAAAGGAGTCTGCCCATATTAAACTGGATACAGACAAGACGGAAAAGGCAGATGCTGCCAAGGTTTTCTTTGATGTTTTCAAGGGAGAATTTAGACTTCTTTGTGTGGAACTTCGATACAAGGGGGATTTCCATTCTCAACCACAATTCTTTGCCACAATCGCACCGGAACTAAAGCACCTATTGAAAGGACAGTTTGCAAATATTAGGAGACTTATTAACTGATGGCAAAAAACACTCACCTTGAACACCTTGAAGATGATATTTTAAATCATGGTTCTGCTGGCGGAAAAAATGCAATTACATTTTTAAATGAGCTTGGAACTATGCTCACGGAACCAAGATCTTCTATCCGCATCACAACAAAGTGGGATGGAGCACCTGCCGTAATCTGTGGAATTGAACCTGTCACAGGATGCTTTTTTGTTGGAACAAAATCTGTTTTTGCAAAAACAAATCCGAAGTTGATGTTTACTTCCGGCGATATAGATCAAAATTATTCTGGGCAACTAGCATCTAAACTAAAGGCATGTCTAGAGCATCTTCCCAAACTTGGAATTACAAATGTAATTCAGGGAGACCTTCTTTTCACGGATGATGTGAGTATTAAGACAATTGCTGGAGAACGAGTTCATAGTTTCCAACCAAATACTATTGTATATACTGTCCCGGTTGATTCGAAACTTGGATCTAAAATCTCAAGGGCAAAAGTTGGAATTGTTTTTCATACTGAATATAGTGGATCATCTTTGGAAAGTATGAATGCATCCTTTGGTGTGGACATTTCTAAATTCCAAGATTGTCCTGATGTTTATGCTGCAACAGCATCATTTAGTGATGCTTCCGGCGCTGCTAATTTTTCACCAACTGAGCATCAAAAATATAAGTCTGCCGTAAATATGGCGACTGGATCTTTGAAGCAAGCATCTGCATTTTTAGATATTTTGGGTGAGACTGGTGATGGTAAATTCTTACTATCCACTTTGTTTAAGCAATATTTCAATACATACATTCGGTCTGGCAACCCTATCACTAATGTGAAAAAAGTTTCTGAAGGATTCAAGACTTACTATTCTTCACTTTTGGATAAGGAGATTGGTAGTAAAAAAACTCCTGCTGCTAGAGATAAATATGCAAAGATTAAGGCAGATGGATTAACCTTCTTGACCAAGAATAGCAGATCTGTATATTTTACAGTCGCTTCTTATATTAATTTGCAGAAGGCAAAAAATATTGTAATTCGTAAACTTGAAATGGTGAAGGACTTTGGAACATTCCTGAGAACTGGTGATGGATACAAAGTTACTGCGCCAGAGGGATTTGTTGCAATCAAATCTGGATCTGCCTTAAAACTTGTTGATAGACTTGAATTTTCGCGAGCAAACTTTACCGCAGATAAAAATTGGTCATCTGATTGAAATATAAATAAAAATGCAAGAATTATAAATATGAAAAGTTTTTCCCGATTTCTTTCCGAAGCAGGCAAATCACAGGCAGTTATGCAAGCAAGACGGCTTGGACTGACTGGAGATGGTCATGGTGGGTGGTATGATAAAGACGGAGAGTTTGTAGCAAAAACTGAGGGTGGTAAATTAAAGTTTTATAATAAAAATCAGAGACCTGGACAGGATCCTCCTCAGGAAAGAACATCTGCGAATCAACAAATCGCCGCTACTCAAGTTCAACAATCTGCCCCACAAGCACCGCAACCTCAGGCACAATCTCAGCAACCTGAGGGTGGTGAAGAAGAGGTTGAAGATAAGGGAACACTCACTATTGCTTTCGGTAGATTTAACCCCCCAACTACCGGACATGAAAAGTTGTTGGATAGAGTTGCAACCGTTGCTGGTAAGGGGGACTATAAAATCTATCCGTCTAGATCTAGTGATTCAAAGAAAAATCCATTAGATCCGGATACTAAAATTGCAGTAATGCGTAAAATGTATCCAAAGCATGGTGAGAGAATTGTGAACGATGTGAAGTCAAAGACCATTTTTGATGTTCTCAAGCAAGCACATGCTGACGGTTATTCTTCAGTTAATATTGTTGTGGGAAGTGATCGCCAATCAGAGTTTGAGAAATTGTCTACAGAATATAATGGTAAGTTGTATGACTTCAAAGATATTCAGGTAGTTTCTGCTGGAGAACGTGATCCGGATGCTGATGATGTGAGTGGTATGTCAGCATCTAAATTGAGGAAGGCAGCAGCAGAGGGAGACTTTGCAACTTTCCGAAAGGGAGTTCCTTCCACTTTGGATGACGAAACTACAAAACAACTTTATAATACTCTTAGAAAGAGTATGAAGGTTTCTGAGTCGTATAGTTTGTGGGAAATTGCTCCAAAATATGATTCCAATGGATTGAGAGATGAATATATCAGGGGAAATATTTTTAATGTTGGGGATGTTGTTGAGAACCTTAATACTGGATTTGTTGGTAAGATCATTCGCAGAGGTGCAAATTATTTGATTTGTGTGACTGAGGATAATATTCTATTCAAACCTTGGATTCGTGATGTTGTTGAATGGACCGATCAATCTGGAGTCTCATCTGATAAAAGATTGGTTGGAACTGATTCTCTTCTAAAATATTTGATGCGTATGACTCAAACCAAGAGTATTAAAAATTTCATAAATAAGTATAAGAAGAAATAGCACAGCGTTGAAAAATGACCGTCAATCCTCTAAATGCGATCTCTGATGTTTATATGAAAGAGGTCTTTGAACCTAAGTTAGGTAAGTCAAGATCTGATTCTGGCAAGCATGTTGAGAAGGGTAAGGATGATGAAGAATCATCCGCTAAACGTGTTCGTCAAGCGGTATATGATATTAGATATCGCTCTAAGAGAGAAGGTGTTAAGGTAGATCAGGCATATGGTCAGTATATGGGTCATACAACTATGACCGGTCCTGAGAAACTTGCTGTTAAGGAAAAGTTGGGTCTGGTAAACCCCTCTCCAGTTAAGGAAGAGAAGGAAGGTCCAGTTGAGAAATATCAGATTCGTGTTACTGATAAGGAAACTGGTAGAAGTTACGTTAGAAGAGCAACCCGCGAAAAGATTAGTCAACTTCGTGCAAATCCAAATATTAAGTCGGTCGAAATGACCCACTATGGAAAGGCATATGATGCAGAAGCATCGCGTGGTGAACAAACTGCAAAAGTAAAGTCTGGTAAGGGTCTTGATCCCGTTGGCAAAGAGGATAAGGATATTGATAATGATGGCGACCATGATAAGACAGATAAGTATCTTTTGAATCGTAGACAAAAGCGTTCTGCTGCGATTGCTAAAGATAAGTCTCATGGTGTAAGTGAGGGTAAAGGGTGGTATGATCCTATGGAGGATCCTGACTTTGATCATGACGAAGCAGAAGCAAATAGGGGTGTTTCTGGTAAGAATAATCCTCCCGGTGGAAAGGCAGTAAAACCAAACCCAGCGAAGGAAAAGAAAGTAAGAAAGGAAGCCTTCTCAAACTGGAGAAATGATCTTCGTGAAGTAGTTGCTCCAAAGGAAGATGAGGGTGAAAATGAAATTAAGGAAAAGAAGGTAAACAATAAAGTCATCCTCAACCCAAACCTCAAGACTGAGGAAGTGACTGCCGCAATTTCTGAGATTGGTGGAGTGGTTCTTGAGGCAAAAGAAGTGAGTGATGATCCTTGTTGGGATGGATATCAGCAAGTAGGAATGAAGAAGAAGGGTGGTAAAAAGGTCCCGAATTGTGTTCCCAAAGAGTCTGTCACTATTCAGGATGCAAATGGAAATGACTATGTTGAATTTGTTGATTTGATTACACCAGATCCTCTGGTCTCAGAAATTGATGAAGCAACCGCGATGGCGAAACGTGGTCATGATGAGACCGCAATTCGTAATAAGATTGCTAAGTCAACTGGTGGCGGTGAGGCTGCTGATAGAGCAACCAAACTAGCAGACAGACCAACCTTTGGTGATGCTAATAAAGAAAAGCAGAGACAAAATCTTGCCAGAGCACAAAGAGGTGATTTCCGTAAGACCACTTCTTCTTCCCCTGGTCTCCATGGATATGGTCACAAGTCTGATGATCCTAAGGTGAAGTCAAAGCAAGCAGCAAGAGGAGCACAGAGAGGTGCTTTAACTCCTGCTGAGAAAAAGCAACTTAATAGAGAGGAGTTTGATATTGAGCAAATTCTGGAAGAATTGGTTCTTGAAGGATATGATCTTGACCTTGCAAGCGAAGCACTTATTGAGGCAACAGTAACTTATGGTCATGATACAGAGGGCCCCAAAAAGAGAAGTGTCAAGTCAAGAGCAAAAGAAATTCTTGGAAAACTTGCCGTGAAGGCATATAATAAGGCAAGAGAATTGAAGGTTGCTGCAGAACCAAAGGTTCAGAGAGCAAAGACTTCTCTGAAGCGTGGTATTAGAAAGGCAGCACAAAGAGTTGCTGATGCTATGAAGGAAGAAGCAGTTTCTGCTAAGCAGCAAAAACTGATGGGTATGGCATATGCAACCAAGACGGGTGAAATGGAAGCACCTTCTGTGACAGTTGCCAAACTGGCCAAAACCATGACCACTAAGCAACTTCGTGACTATGCTAAGACTAAGCGTAGTGAACTGCCTGAAGTGAAAGAGTCTGCAATTGTTGATCAGGAAGAAACAACCGCTGATGATGATGTAAGAGCAACTCAAACTAGTGCTGACAAGCGACAGGAAAATCTAAGGAAGCAGCAACTTCAGAATATGAAGAGGTTGCAAATGAAGAAGCAGCAACTTGAGAAGCAGAAGTTGAGACTGCAACAGCAAAACAAACTTCCTATGAATACAGAGGAAGTTGAGTTTGAAGATGAACTTGAAGAAGGCATGACCATGAAAGACTTCAAAGCAAATCGTCAGAAGAATAAGCGTAGAGAGGCATCTGCTGATGCTGAAAAGAGAGGTCATGTAGGTAAAGAATGGTACAACAGCGGTAGAAAATATTCTCCCGATGAAGCAAAGAGAAGTCGTGCAAATATGGATGATGAAGAAAGACGCACCAGACATCGTAGTGCTGTAGATCCTGATAATGAGGATGATAATAACTACTCTGCAGACAAGACCAAGAATCCTAAGAAGATTCGTAAGCAAAAAGCACTTGGAGAACTTGGCGAGTCTACAGCAGCAGATAGGCATGGGGCAGCACCTGATGCCGCGAAGCAGGCACGTAGAGATGCCGCTATGAAGTCGCTGGCAGCGGCAAGAAAGGGTCGTGAGCAACGTCTTAAGGCGGGCATCACCAACCTCAAGCACAGGGCAGAGAAGGAGCATGAGACGAAGTTTCCTGGATCCCGCCAAGAACCAAAGGTGAGAGGTCAGAAGGAAACTCCTTCAGAGACTCAACGTAGACTGGCTAATCGTCAGGTTGATAGAGTGATCAAGCATGGTCATACTTCCAAAGAGAGGGGAGAAGCAAAGGCAAGAGAGAAGTATTATTCTGCGAGGGACTGATGGACAATTTCGACAAGAAAATTGACTTCGTAATTGATTATTTCCGAAGAAATATGAGGTATGAAACTAGTGAACCTTTTGCAGGATATTTGTCCTCTAGGGAACGTGAAAAAGATGATGAGTCGGAGAGAGAGAATTTGGAAAGAAAGATGAGAATGAAATTTGGTAAACATTGGAAAACGAGGCATGATGACACTCCACCCTTGAGAAAGGGTGAAGTTAGGAAATGGAATCCAAAGACTAAAAAATACGAGTCTAATTTGGATAAATAGTATTGGATATCCAACCTATTGGAGGTAATTTTATGGAACTCGCCGCAATTCTTGCATGGGTCCATGCAAATCAGGCAGCACTTGCAACAGTTGCTTTCATCCTCTCTGAACTTCTTGGAGCATGGCCAAAGGTCAAGTCCAACGGACTTGTTTCTTTCCTTCTCCTCAGAGTACAAGAGGTTCTGAAGCAAAAAGGTGCTGTAGATCCAACACCTTGAGATAGTTAATTTTGGGTATAGCATCGGGGGAGATCTTTGGGTCTCCTCTTTTTATAAATATTCTTAGCACAATTTTCATAGACAGGTAAGTAAAATGGCTCTTTGGGGTATTTCGACAACCACTGAAACAGTAGCAAATAATTATGCGCTTCCAAAGCATTTGGACGAAAATGACAGGACAAATACGCCTTGGAATTGTTTTGCTGACGAACGTGGTTGGGTTTATAGAAGATATGGTAGTGATGAGCACTCTGGTGCATCACAGAACTATTACGATGAAGTCTTAGTATCCGTTGCTGGTCTCAATACTACAAGTACAGCAGCTAATGAAACTGGTCTCAGTTTGGCAACTCCTGTTGCAGTATTCTTTGAGGATCCAAACAGAGCATCTATCATTAGTGCTGATGGTGGAGCAACTTCGGGTATTGGAACTCTTGCAACTGGACATGTTCATCTGGTATTCAACGAATTGGTGCATGTTTCTGCCGGAGCAACTATTGATCTTCTAGTTTCCAACAGCACTGCAATTGTTGCAACTGCAGTTTCCTATGGTGTTGGAACAGTTTACAATCATTTCAATAATTATGGTCTGAGAGCATCTACGGATTATAATGGTCAGGTTACAAACAGAGTTTCATTCTCATTTACTGCACCAAATCTTCCTGGTGAAAAGATTTCCATCAATCTTGATTACGGATTTGTTGGAGTCATCACCGATATGAGTGGTGCCGCTGGTGTTACTAGCACATTCTCTGCAGATCTTCTTCGCCACATTGGCGGTGCTGGATCTGGTGGATCTTCCGTTGGACTTGGTACAGATCAACTAGAGATCGTTTGATAAAATTGCGAATAGGGGTTTATGCAGTTTAATGAACTGAACAGTGATAATTTTCTATTATTCGCTATAAAGAACTATCAAAATCCTCAATCAGTAACGAAAGAGGATTTTGATAAGGATCTTAATTATTTCAAATATATTAAAAGACTCTTAAAGCGATATAAAAGCACGGGTGAGCTAAAAACTCACCTTCTAATTAATCACTTTATGATTTTATATAATATATTTGGTGATGCAGCAACTCCTATGCTTTTTTATAAGTTGGAGCAGGAACTGTGGTCAGTCACAAAAACATTCATTCTGTTTATGAATAGACTGCCAGAGTTCCCTAAATGCTTTTTTCATGATATTCCGATTGACCTTGATTGCTACAAAGAATTGCAACAGATCTACAAGAAGGACGATGAAGAAGATTGATAGGGTAATTCAAACTATTCGGGAAATGATGGTGGCAAATGCCCCTGGAACTCAGGGAGGTATGAGTGCATCCTCCCCAGCAGAGGGCCCTGTTGCTGGATTTGATCCCCTTCTAAAGTTCATGAATAGAAGAAAGAAAGTTGATTATCGAAAGGTTTCCAACACATACAAGAAATGGGTGAAAGACTTGGAGGATAAATAGATATACGTTAGTGCCATTCAAAATAATAAAAGATCTTTGGGTTGCAGAAACTTCGCATAAACGACTATGCCAAACGAAGAGATAAAAATAGCCATCTTGGAGCAGAGATTGGTGGATTTTGTCACGGTTGTGGATAAGTTGGAGAGGGCGATCAATAAGATTAACGATGTAAACTCAAACATTCTGAAAATGCTGGCAGTTCAGAATGAAAAAATTGAGCAGTTTTACAAGCATAGTGACAGCATGAAGTCACTTATTGATAATGTTAGTAACAGAAACGATGAATCAGTTCAATTCTGTCTAGAGAAGATTGACGAATTGGAGAGTAGGTTGGATAAACTTCCTGACATGGATGATCTTGAACAAAAGATTGATGATGTCACAAGAGTTAAGTGGATGGTTATTGGAATTGGAGCAGTTCTTGTAACAGTTGCCGCTACTCTGTCTCAGTTGGCATCTGGAGTGTGGACAAATACCATTCCAAAGGCAAGGATGGAAAGGACAACTGTTGAAAGACCTTATCAGAGTCTTGTGCATAAAAATGTGAGTGACAACATCTAAATAATGCCAGAATGGGCTTCGATGCCACTATGAAAAAGGTCAAAACCGAAAAACCGATATCATTATATTTGCTGCAGAAGAACACCAATTCTGTGATAAAATGGACATCAATCATCACAGAATTGGCTCACCAAATACTTGACAAACGAATCTAGTCTGCTAGACTGAAGAATATTCGGGGACCTCTTTCGTTATGGATTTTATTGATGTGAAATACATCAATCTTGTTTCTTCAAGACTTCAAAAGTTTAAAAGGGTGAAGAATGACCTTTTTAACTTTAGATGCCCCTTGTGCGGCGATTCTCAGAAGAATAAGAATAAAGCAAGAGGATATCTCTACCAAGTAAAAAATAATACAAACTATAAATGCCATAACTGCGGGTTGAATATTTCTTTCAACAATTTTCTTAAGCAGTTAGACATTACGATGCATAAGGAGTATGTCTTTGAGAAATTCAAAGAAGGACATACCGGGAGAAATTTTACTGCAGAGAAGCCGGATTTTGAATTTGAAAAACCTGTCTTTAAGAAGAAGGTTGTTTTGGATTTGCCTAAGGCGTCTACAAATTATCAATCCAAAACATTTCTGGAAAGTAGAAAACTAAATCCAGATAAATTTTATTACACCGATAAGTTCAAAGCATGGGTTAATACACTCAATCACGTCTTTAGCAACGTGGAATATGACGAACCAAGGATCGTTATTCCTTTAATATATAAAGACCGACTAATCGGGTTGCAAGGAAGATCTTTAGAAAAGTCTTCCAAGGTTAAATACATTACTATAATGCTTGAAGACGATGCGCCAAAAATTTATGGATTCGATCAGGTGGATGTTCGCTCTCCCATCTACATCATCGAAGGACCGTTCGACTCGACCTTTATTAAAAATAGCGTTGCTATGTGCGGGGCCGATATCGATCTTGGGTCGTTTGATTGGAGCGATTATATTTATGTTTTTGATAACGAACCGCGCAGTAGAGACATCACCGCAAGAATCTCCAAAGCAATCGACAGAGGAGATAAGGTCGTGATCTGGCCATCATCTATTGTTGAGAAAGACATCAATGACATGGTTCTTGCTGGACATAATGTTCAAGATATTGTAGAATCAAACGTATATCAGGGTTTAGAGGCAAGAGTAAAGTTCACACATTGGAAACGGATATGAGCAACGGATTAAAGGTACTTAAAAGGAATGGTTCTATCGAACCCATCAATCTTGAAAAGATGCATCTGATGGTGGATGCCGCCTGTCAAGGTCTTTCTGGAGTGTCTGCAAGTCAGGTTGAAATGACTTCAGGTATTCAATTTTATGATGGAATCACAACCGCTGAGATTCAAGAGATTTTGATTCGCTCTGCTAGTGATCTGATTGATCTGGAGCATCCAAATTATCAATTTGTTGCGGCAAGACTTCTTCTATTTTCTCTGAGAAAGTCTCTATATGGAAGAATGAAAGAACTTCCTTCTCTGGAGGTGCATATTGTCCAATGTGTTCAGCAGCAACTATACGATCATGAAATTTTCACAAAATACTCTAAAGAAGAGATTGAGCGAGCTGATTCGTATATTGATCATAATCGTGACTTCTTATTCACTTATGCAGGTTTACGCCAGGTCGTTGATAAGTACCTCGTGCAAGATAGAAGCAGTGGTAGAGTATTTGAAACTCCACAATTCATGTACATGATGATTGCTCTGACAATCTTTGCAGAGTATCCAAAAGAAACCCGAATGTCCTATGTGAGACGATATTATGACGCAATCTCCAAACACAAAATCAACATCCCAACCCCAATCATGGCAGGGGTTAGAACACCAATTAGACAATTTGCTAGTTGTGTTCTTGTTGATGTTGATGACACCCTCGATTCTATCTTTAGCTCTGATATGGCTATTGGCAGATACGTTGCACAGAGGGCGGGGATCGGCATCAACGCTGGTCGCATCCGTGGCATCAACAGTAAAATCAGAGGGGGAGAAGTTCAACACACAGGTGTTGTACCATTTCTCAAGAAGTTTGAAGCAACTGTCAGATGTTGCACGCAAAATGGCATACGAGGTGGATCCGCGACAGTCCACTTCCCAATCTGGCACCAAGAAATAGAAGACATTCTTGTTCTTAAGAACAACAAGGGAACTGAAGATAATCGTGTTCGTAAGTTGGACTATTCAATTCAACTCAGCAAAATCTTCTATGAGAGATTTATTTCTGGTGGCAACATTACTCTCTTTAGTCCGCATGATGTTCCTGGTCTGTATGAATCATTTGGAACTGATAGATTTGATGAACTTTATGAGTATTATGAGACCTGCGAAGAGATCCCCAAGAAATCTTTAAAGGCACAAGATCTAATCCTTGATCTACTGAAGGAGAGGGCTGAAACTGGTCGAATTTATATCATGAATATTGACCATTGCAATTCTCACTCATCATTTAAGGACAAGGTAAATATGAGCAATCTCTGCCAAGAGATTACCCTCCCAACAGATCCCCTCCAACATATTGATGATATTGTGGGTGAGATCGCCCTGTGCATTCTGTCTGCAGTAAATGTTGGCAAGGTAAAGTCTGATGATGAGTTGGAAGAACTTTGCGATCTTTCTGTCCGTTCTTTGGATGAGCTGATCGATTATCAACACTATCCCGTCAAGGCAGCAGAGAACGCCACAAAGGCACGTAGATCGCTTGGAGTGGGGTTCATCGGTCTTGCCCATTATCTTGCCAGACTGGGGTTCAAATACGACTCTCAGGAGGCATGGGACGCTGCTCACGGTCTTGCAGAATCATTCCAGTATTACCTCTTGAAAGCATCTAATCAGTTGGCACAGGAGAAGGGTCATTGTTCATCCTTCGGTAGAACCAAGTATGCGGATGGCATTCTTCCAATTGATACTTACAAAAAAGAGGTAGACGACATTTCTTCGATTGCTTATCAACATGATTGGGAAACATTACGATCCGACATTCAAACATATGGATTGCGACATAGCACGTTGTCCGCACAAATGCCTTCTGAGAGCAGTTCCGTTGTGTCAAACGCAACAAACGGAATTGAACCACCTAGAGATTACTTGTCCATTAAGAAGAGCAAGAAGGGCCCCCTTAAACAGATTGTTCCTCAGTATGGATCCCTTAAGAACAATTACACTCTTCTTTGGGATATGCCTAACAATACTGGGTACATCAACGTTGTTGCAGTATTGCAAAAGTTCTTCGATCAAGCAATCTCCGGAAACTGGAGTTACAATCCAGAAAACTATTCAAACAACGAAGTCCCGGTCTCGGTGATGGCAACAGATCTTCTGACAACTTATAAGTATGGATGGAAAACCTCTTACTATCAGAACACTTATGATCTGAAGAGTGATGTAGTTGAGGAGAATATTTCTAGGACAGTTGAACTTGATTGTCTGCTCAATTCTATTCTTGAGGACTCTGAAGAGGAGTGTGAAAGTTGCAAAATCTAACTTGTTAAATAAGATTATATTTGATGAAATTATTCTCTGCCATGCTTTTGTGAAATGAATAAATTTAATGAATCTGTAGATAAAGGAGTAAGTATGCCCGAAGGGATGACCGTTTTTAATCGAAATAAAGTCAATACCAAAAAGCAACCTATGTTTTTTGGGCAACCTTTAGGTGTACAAAGATATGATTCTTACAAGTATCCAATTTTTGAGAAACTTACAACTCAACAACTTGGATACTTTTGGAGACCGGAAGAAGTGTCCTTGCAAAAAGATCGTGGAGATTATCAAACTCTTCGTCCCGAGCAGAAGCATATCTATACTTCAAATCTTAAATATCAGATTATGTTGGATTCCGTTCAGGGTCGCGGTCCTGGAATGGCGTTTATTCCATATTGCTCTCTTCCTGAATTGGAGGCATGTATGGAAGTGTGGGGATTTATGGAAATGATCCATAGTCGTTCATATACATATATTATCAAAAATGTTTATTCAGATCCATCTGATGTTTTTGATACGATTATTGAGGATGAAAGAATTCTGGAGCGTTCAAAAAGCGTAACAGAATCCTATGATGATTTCATCAATTCTGCACACATGTACGGTACATCGGATGCTTGGCGTCATCGCCTTGAAGGAGTACATTACGCACAGGAATCACTCACCGATGTTAAACGAAAACTATACAGAGCAGTCGCAAACGTTAATATTCTTGAAGGTATTCGCTTTTACGTTAGTTTTGCTTGCAGTTTCGCCTTTGGTGAACTTAAGCTTATGGAAGGATCAGCTAAAATCATCTCTCTCATCGCGAGAGACGAAAACCAACACCTAGCACTTACTCAAAATATCTTGAATAAGTGGCGCGACGGTGATGATCCGGAAATGCAGAAAATTGCTAAGGAAGAGCAGGATTGGGTGTATGCTATGTTTGATAGGGCAGTGAACGAAGAAAAGGTTTGGGCCGACTATCTTTTCAAAGATGGTAGTATGATTGGGTTGAATGACAAACTCCTTCAGCAATATGTTGAGTGGATTGCTAATCGTAGATTGAAAGCGATTGGTCTCAAACCAGTTTATGATATTGTCGCAAAAAACAATCCACTTCCGTGGACTGAGCATTGGATTTCATCAAAAGGTTTGCAAGTTGCACCTCAAGAAACGGAAGTGGAATCTTACATCGTTGGAGGAATTAAACAGGATGTCACAGAATCAACCTTCGCAGGATTTAAACTTTGATGAATTTGCTAGAGTGTGGAAAGAAATGGATGCAATTGAACCATTGACTCCCACACCTCCTGTTGCTGATAGTGAAGATGTTTGTTTGGATGCTTATCGGGAAGCAGCAGAATGGGATGATTTTATGTTTGGGGGGGACTATGATTATTATGAGTCCTATAACATAGATTGTGCGGGCGGATAATATGGAAAATATAGTTTTTCAAATTCTAGTTAAATTGTCTTTAGTTGGATTTATCTTATACAATCTCAGTAGAATGGTATTGAGGGCAGTATATCTCCGCTCAGCACGTGCTTGTATTTGCCTAAACGGGAAGTGTGAGAGATTCATTAATGGAGACGATTCCGTAGATCGATAGGCATTCGCTGGAAAAGTATTTTCCTTCAATATTTGTGTTGTAATATGTTTCATCCATTATGACATTTCTTCTGAATTGCTCATATGTCTCATAGTATGACATAGATTTTTTGTGTGGGCAAAGATATAGAATTTCCCGGATGAAATTGTCTGGACCCAAGGATTTTACGTCATCTTTTAGTTCGTCACAGGAACCGTAGTAAGATTTCCAAGCACCCTCTTTAGTTTTTCTTCTTCCAGTTTTTGGATCCTTTCTTCGGGTCCAAAAATTTTTTTTACCTACATACTTCTTTCCATTAGTTTTGTTGGTAATTAGGTATACAAATCCTTCCAAAGCTTTGGTCGGGCCTTCATAATCTGTTCCGTTGTATTGCCAATTCATTTGTAATTCTTATGTTTTTCGTATTTGTGTTAAGGTTTCTTGACATGTTGCTTGCATTCACACCAAAACCTGCTATAGTGATGGGGAACACTCAAGAGAATGTTATGAACGATGTTGATTATGATCTTTACGATTCTCAGTCGTATGATGGTCACATCTGCAGTTATGTGAGGGATTGGGCAGTATCAAGAATTGGCGAGATCGTTCAAGATCGTCATCAAGTACATAGTGATAATGCTAATGCCATTGCCATTGAAGATGAATTTCGTGAGTGGCTTGAATATGATGGACACTCAGATCTTGAGTATTTATGTATTGACAATGATTACATTCAAAACCTGTATGAAAACACATAAATAGTAATGTAATACATAATGCTTTAGTGGGGGTAGGACTCTTCCCCCTTTTTTTGTTTACATTTTTTCTACTTTTAAAAATGTGCCGTGGGTATAGTTCCTCTGAAATGAGGGGTTGCACTTACAAACGGATGTCGAGTTCTAGGAAACTACTATGCTTTTTAAATACGCAAACATTTTGTTGGCGACCACCGTTCTAGGTGGTGCGATTACAACTTCAACAATGGGTACAACATATGCCCAAGTCGCTCCAGAAGGTGAACCCTCCACCCCGGTGGTGGTTCAGAAAAAACAATCAATCGCAGAAACAATTGCAGAACTCCGTAATATGGGATCTGCAAAGACAAATACAGTAAAGGTCGAAGGTGAAAAAACTAGCGTGAAGAGTGTGCTAGAGACTGCCAAAGAAGTTTTGGCAGAACCTAAAACTGTTACTAGAATAGCATGTAAGGGTTGTAATGCTAATGAGCAAAAGACTCTTGATTTCTTGCAGCAACGTGGAATCACTGATCGTCATGCCCTTGCTACTGTTATGGGCAACATCAAGCAAGAGTCCATGTTTGTTTCCAATATCTGTGAAGGTGGTGCCAGAATTTCATATGGCAGCTGCCACTCTGGTGGTTATGGAATTATTCAGTGGACTTCCTCTAATCGTTATCGCGGGTTGGGAAATTTCGCAAGTCGTTATGGTGGAAATCCTTCACATATTGATACTCAACTTCGCTACATGGTCACAGAGCCACAGTGGAGAAGTATTGAACCTGCTTTGAAGGCAGGTGGTAAATCTGTAAATGGATATATGAGACATGCATACACATGGTTGGGTTGGGGAATCCACGGTGCTCGCACTCATTATTCAAATGGTTATTTGAATCGTCTTTATACCGCAACTGAAGTGGTTAATGAAAATGGAGATTCAGTTGATGTAAGTGAGGTTCCTAAAGTGGTGAATACTATTAAACCAAAAACACCAAATCCATTAATGAAAAAATGGTAGTTGAAATATTATAAATACCGAGGTGGGGGGAAACTCCCACCTTTTTAGTAGGAATAAAAACTTATACTGATGGATAAGAAGTCTAAACAAAAAGAAACTCCATATGATAATTTTTTTGAACCAATAAAAAGAACGGCAGCAACGAGTGCAGATATTTCTATAGAGACGGAACTAATTAATCCAGAAGTTGAACTTGGTCAATTTTCTGTTGGATTGGAGAATATTGATACTTTTGCTATAAATCATGATAAAGTTCCTTTGGGATTGGAAGTTCAATATGATTATGAAACTAGTGAGGTAGTCCCAAAAATAAACATAGAATTATCGGATACGGATGTGAAAGAACGGGATCCAAAGGATCTGGTAGATGCTGCCCTGGAGGAATATGAAAGATCTCTTAGAGAAGATCGTAAAAAGAAAAAAGAATCCTGAGCACAATATCTTGCATATTGAGAGAGGAGAGCAACCAAGAGATATATTTCATTATGTTAAGTTTGGAGTTATATTTGAGGGACTAATTGACATAATTACATTACTCCCTTGGGTAAATAAAAGGGATTTGGTGATCATTATAGATCGAATACAAAGGCAATATGGAATTGAAGTTTTAAACGACTATATAATCAAGCATCAGGAATTTTTAGATTATCGGATCTCATCTGATGTTGATCAAGCAATCTCTGAGTATGAAGTATCATATTTTTTGTTAAAAAATAGAGTATATCTTGGCGATCCTCCCGAACTTGACAAATTTAAAGTAAAATGAGAATTAACTTATTTGGACGTAGGACTATTCCTGCCATGATCATTGGATCTCTGATTGGGTGGATTCTTTTTAGCCTTGCCAAGCAGAATATTGTAATTGAAGATAAGTTAATTTATCAAATTTATGATGAGATTAGACGATTGATTAATTTAGAATTGCCTGACGAGGATCCCGTATTTACTGAAGTTAAAGAGAATTTAAATCGAAGATTTATTGAAGATAAAGAATTATTAGATTATAGAGTTAAGTCTGATGTAACTTATGCTTTAAATGAGTATAGAAGAAGTCTTGAGATGGGCCCCCAAGCACCAGACCAATTTGCACCAAAGGCATATCAACTTGGAGATGCAATTGGAATACGTGCTCCTTGGTATGTTGAAGAAAAGAAGGAAATTTTAGATCCTAACCTCAGAAAGTGGGCATTCAGTAATGAGAATATGATCGAAAGTGTTGGCACCCCAATACAAAAAGAAATATTACAAAAAAGCAGACAATCCTCAGACGATAAGTAGAATAGGAAAAATTGGTCGATAGGGTCATGGAACTTCAAACAGTAGGATCGAAGGTCTTGAGAAGAGTCGCTCCCAGAGTGGCTAAGATTGATGATGTCACTAGAGTTTTGTGCTTCAAGATGATTGAAGTCATGAATAAATATCAAGGAATTGGAATTGCTGCCCCACAGGTGGGAATTTCCAAGAGAATTATTGTAGTAAAACATCGCGATACTGAGATTGTGATGATTAATCCGGAAATCACTAAGTTGAGTGAAGATACTCAATTGATGGAGGAGGGATGTTTGAGTTGTCCCAATACATTCGGTGCCGTGTTAAGATCAAATCAAGTTCATGTAAAATATCGTAACATGAAAGGCAAACCCTGCTTTGAGGTGTATAATGATCTTACGGCAAGGATCATTCAGCACGAGGTTGATCATTTGAACGGAATTCTGTTCGTTGACCACCTGGGTGACACTTCAGAAACTGTCCACTAGGGTTGACCGGATCCCCAAAACCGTGTATTATTAAAGAGTGAGGGAACTGACCACCACACGTCGTAAGACTTAAATCGGTTGGTCAATTCCCAAAACATATATGCCTCAGTAACTCAGTGGAATAGAGTAACGCTCTTCTAAAGCGTGAGTCGTAGGTTCGAATCCTACCTGGGGTGCTTAGCAATCTTGATTGATTGCTCCTGTTAATTTTTGTAACGCAAAAATTAAAACCCTATAAATAAAACACTTAGGTCGAAAACAATGTCTTATCCAATGCTCACAATTAAGTTTAGCAATCTCGATTGCGGCCGCACCTGGCAGCATATTGAGGGAGCTCCCCTGTTTGCGGGTATGGATAAACACATGTAACATGTAATCCATAAAAGCAAGAACAGGGGAGAGAAACTAAGGTTTCCTCCCCTTTTTTGTTGCCTGTGATAGTTTTTGATTGAACCTTGAAAATTTAAACCTTTATTGGGTCTGTAGCTAAGCGGCGAGCGCACCCGGCTTTTAACCGGTGGATCGTGGGTTCGAGTCCCACCAGACCCATAAGGGGCATTAACTCAGTCAGGTCAGAGTATCCGACTCTTAATCGGTTAGTCCTGGGTTCGAATCCCAGATGCCCCCTGCACCGCCGCAGTTCGGTCGTTAAACATAAACTGTTCGGGAGAGTGGCTACTGTTGGCAATATGTGTGGCTGCGGTCTGTAAAACCGTTACATCGGAACCATCGGGGGTTCAATTCCCTCCTCTCCCACCTTGCGGATTTAGTTCAGTGGTAGAACGCAACCTTGCCAAGGTTGATGTCACGGGTTCAAATCCCGTAGTCCGCTCCAGGCCCATTAGTGAAGTGGTGATCACGCCTCTCTGTCTAAGAGGTATCAGGGGTTCGAATCCCCTATGGGTCGCCTGGTCCTATCGACTAGCGGTTAGGTCATCACCCTTTCAAGGTGAGAACACGGGTTCGAATCCCGTTAGGACTATTGGGAACATAGCTCCAATTGGTAGAGCACATGACTGAAGATCATGGTGTTGTCGGTTCAAGTCCGACTGTTCCCTCTTGGAACCGTAGCTCAGCGGTAGAGCACTCGGCTGATAACCGAGCGGTCACAAGTTCAAATCTTGTCGGTTCCATTGTTGCCTTGAAGCAACCCAAAACAACTTTAGGATAATTCAAGGCAACATTGAGGAAGTGTGGCAGAGTCAGGCTTATCGCAGAATCCTGCTAAGATTCCGTGTCTAGTAATAGGCACCGTTGGTTCGAATCCAACCACTTCCGTTGGCAGTATAGCTCAGTTTGGTAGAGCACGGGTCTCATATTCCTATGGTCGGTGGTTCAAATCCATCTACTGCCATGTGTAGGTAGCATAATTGGCCAATGCGCCAGATTGTGAATCTGGTTTATGCGGGTTCAAGTCCCGTCCTACACCCCGCCCTTATAGTTCAGTGATAGAACACATTCTTGGTAAGAATGCGGTCGTGAGTTTGATTCTCACTAAGGGCTCTCAACTATCCGGAAAGTCCAGATAGTTCAATGTTCAGGTGGCAGAGTGGTCGAATGCGGAAGTCTGCAAAACTTCTTTACCGTGGGTTCGAATCCCACCCTGAACTCCAATCCAGAATCGTCTAATGGCAGGACACCGCCCTTTGAAGGCGTTTATCTAGGTTCGAGTCCTAGTTCTGGAACCAAATCCGTGTAGCCCAATGGAAGAGGCAATAGACTAAGGATCTATTTGTTGGAGGTTCGAGTCCTCTCACGGATACCACGTTGGGTTGGTGTAATTGGTAACATCTTGGTCTCCAAAACCAAAGTTCAGAGTTCAAGTCTCTGGCCCTTCGCCAAGTCCTTTTAGCTCAGTGGACAGAGCAGTAGGCTACGAACCTATGTGTCGGGAGTTCGAATCTCTCAAGGGACGCCTCTAAATAACATTACAGTGTGATAGGACTATGGAATTAGTAGAACCGTATTCAACAGTATTGGTTCTGAACAGTTCATATGAACCATTGCAATTCACTAATTGGAAGAGAGCTATAGTTCTTCTCTTTAAAGAGAAGGCAAGGCTTATCACCAAGCGAGTAATACGTTTGGTCAATTATGTACATATTCCCTTTCATATGGGTAGGGGATCTTATCCAACAAGAGCTCTAATATACAAGAGAGATGATCATGAGTGCCAGTATTGTGGATCTGATAAGGATCTGACACTGGATCATGTGATTCCACGTTCAAAAGGTGGACGGGAAACATGGGAAAACCTAGTTGCCTGTTGCACTAAATGTAACTTGAAAAAGGGAAACAAACTTCTGTCAGAAACTAACATGACTTTGAAGAAAGAACCTGTAGCACCTTTTAATAGGGTCTACCTGGACGTTCAGAAAAGTGGTGTAACTGAATGGATAGAATATGTGATGGGATAGGACAGTTTGGAAACTGGAACATGGGGGGTTGACAACCCATCAAAAGTTTGTTACTATATAAAGTGACAGAGGTTAAGTCCCTGTTATGTCCTTATGAGGCATATCACACTTAACCCATCATACGTGGGTAGTCTAGTGGTCAGGACGGGTGGACAACACACATGGAGTTTGGGTTCGATTCCCAATCCACGTTAAATTAATGGGGTGTAGCTCAGCGGTAGTAGCGGGATGCTGTTAACATCTAGGTCGCAGGTTCGATCCCTGCCACCCCAGTTGGATGGACTTCGGTTCTTCCATAAGAGTCGGGATCATCATATCCGACTCATTCGCCCTTGTAGCTCAGCTGGTAGAGCGCGGCTTTTGTAAAGCCGATGTCGCAAGTTCAAGTCTTGTCGGGGGCTTGACAATCTCATGATTGTCGTTTAAAATAAAAACATGGGGAATTAGTTAAACGGTATAACGGGTGCTTTGCAAGCACTTATTAGGAGTTCGATTCTCCTATTCTCCATTGGAGATCGACGGATTTCCAAAGGGTGTGACAGAAAAATCCTATGCGGTCATGCACGGGATAATGTATATTAGGACAGGGGTGATGCCCGCCATGTGACTGGGAGACCAGAGACATGCGAATCCACTATCAAGGAGTCCGAGAGTGTCAGGAAACGTTACTATCAGTGCGACCTCCTGATTGTGAGTATGATAGAATCTCACCACCCACCCAAATATAGCGGGATAGTGAAGTCAGGTATCACGGCGGTCTCATAAGCCGCAGAACGTTGGTTCAAATCCAACTCCCGCCCCCACTTTGCGGTTGTAATTCAGTGGTAGAATGTCTGCCTTCCAAGCAGAACGTCGTCGGTTCGAATCCGATCAGCCGCTTCCCCTTCCGGGGAATAAATAAATTCATAGTTACGGTAAACCGAACCTATGAATTTGCACGATGCAGGGTATTCGTTAAAATTAGAATGTGCTCTTCGTGGTCTGGGATTTGTGGAAATTGGGTGGCGTGTTGTTGCGAATGCTGGGATTTATTTTGTAAGACCAGTATCAGTATGGGATGTTGGATCTCCCACAGATGATCTTTTTGGATTTCAATTATACAGATCTGAGGAGTATCAATATGATAAAGATGGTCTTCATCTTGGATATCCAATCGCTCCTTCAGCAAAACGTGCCTTAGATCTTGCTATTTCTCTTTCATAAATAACTTGACGTGGGCGATTAACTCAGCGGTAGAGTGGCCTCCTTACAAGTGGTAAGTCACTGGTTCGAATCCAGTATCGCCCATACAATTGAATATTTCCATTTGCCGCAGAACGCGGTTTTGAAGTATCTAAATATTGTATCGATGAGTTGAATGATGAGAGTTAGATGTAAAATTTGTAATAGGGAGATAGAGAATCATCTATCAAAACCTATATCTTGTGGTTGTGATAATATGACAACAATTAGTAATGATAAAATTACAGCAATTGATTTGAATAAGGTTGTTTTAATCACTCCACCAACAAAAACTAAATGTGGCGGAGTCTTATCGAATGAAGATCTTGCCTATCAAGAGTCTAGAAGACAAAGAAAAGTTAAGAAATTGGACTTTGAGATTCGCTAATATGTTATTATAATAGAAGCAATTTGGTGAGTTGGTCGAGTGGTTGATGGCATCGGTCTTGAAAACCGACGAGGTTAGTAGCCTCCCAGGGTTCGAATCCCTGACTCACCGTTGTCCTTAAAGATAAAAAAACTAATGGATGCACATAATCTAGAGAACTGGAAAAAAATCAAGGAAGCTATGGAAGCCTCTGGAAATACAAACAACATGTATTATTCAAGAGCTTGTGCAATCCTGAGATCTGGTAAGGACCCAATGGAAGACCTTCCAAAAAAATTCTTTTAAATATATATTGTTATGTCTGAAAGTGATCGTGAAGAAACTCAAAGAATGATTGATGAATCAATCAAACAGGCGATGGCTAAGCATAACAGAACTGCAACATTGATTAGTTCTGTGCTTGGAGCAACTGTTCTTGCATTTTATACCCATGGATTAATTACTGTTGTAAACGCCATGAGGAACGTAATGTGATTCCCATAATCTTTCTAGTATTATTCTTGGTGGCCCTTAGTTTGGTCATTCATGGAATGATTGTCATGAAAGAAACTCATGGATATATTAAGTGTCCAGAATATAAAATACATCCAGAAATGCGTGGTGTGAAAGCAGGAGAAGAATTGATTGTGATGAAACTGGAAGATGACGATCTAAAAGCACTGCAAAAGATGATTTTGCAACGGAAGATGGAAGAGTTATTTGAAGAACCATCCACGTATGAAGATGAATTAGAAGAGGAGGACTAGTATTATGCGTGTTGGAATGATAGGTCTTGGTCGCCTGGGCGAGGGTATGTCTCGTAGAATTATTCAACGTTCCAGACGACTGTTGCAAGAAACAAACGATCAGATTCATGTTTGGGGATATCGCAGAAATTATGCTGCAGCAGTTACTTTGTATGAGCAAGGTGCAATTAGTGGTGTAGTCACCAGCATTGAAAACCTTTCACATGTTCTCCAAGGTGAAGAACGTGCTGTTTATATGCTGGTGGTTCCAGCAGAAACTGTGGAGGAAACACTTAATGAATTATTACCATTTTGTCGCCGTGGAGATATTATTATTGATCATGGCAATAGCAATTTTAAGGAGAGCCGCCGTCGAGCGGAAAGGATTCATGATCAGTATGGCGTCGAATATATTGACTGTGGTACTTCTGGTGGTGTGTACGGTATGGAGCGTGGATACTGTCTTATGGTTGGAGGCAGAAATTCTGCAGTCGCCTATTGTAGCCCCATCTTCAACGCGCTCGCCCCAAGCATCAATACCGCACAACGCACCAATTATGACTCAGACGTAACTTCTGCAGAACTTGGGTGGTTACATTGTGGTGGTCCTGGCGCAGGGCACTTTGTGAAGATGGTTCATAATGGAATTGAGTATGGAATCATGCAAGCATATGCTGAAGGATTTAATATTCTGCATAACGCGAATCTTGGGTCACAATATGTCAAAGAGGGTGATGCCGGAGTTGCTCCTATGTTTGATCCGGAGAGTTATCAATACGATATTGATGTTTCTGAGGTGGCTGAGCTTTGGCGTCGCGGTAGTGTTGTTGGCAGCTGGTTACTTGACCTTACCGCTTCTGTTCTGCGCAGCGATAGTGGACTTGAATCATTCTCTGGAGGGGTTTCCGATAGTGGTGAGGGTCGTTGGACTGTTTCTACCGCTGTGGACCTTGGGGTTCCCGCTCCTGTCCTTTCTAGTGCGCTATTTGCGCGGTTTGAGAGTCGCAGATTAGGAGATTTTGCAAATCGCATATTGAATGGTATGCGAAATAAATTTGGTGGACATGAGGTTCGGGAAAATCCGAAGCGGAATCAAATTCATGACAACATGTGTAGAGTGGACAGTTGAGAAAGTGTCCCAAATCGACCCCCCATTCCCTTTGGGGGGTTTATGATGTAAATATCAGACAAATGGATTACTGATCATGCACACTATTCAATTTATTGTTAGGACAGTCATGCAAAATCCAGTTTCCCTAGGGATTATGAGTGCTCTATTGGTTTTTGTTCCTATTATGGGTATTTGGGCCATTCATAAGTATGGTTGGCAACACTGGGCTCCATTTGATAAATATAATCATAAGTGATTGGAACTACGATGCTTACTTATAGAGAATTCTATCAAATCTGTGAAGGGAAAAAGTCTGGAACTCCCCCACATGCAGTTCCTGGAACTTACAAAGAAGTTGATGGTGTTAAGACCTATACACTTCAAAGGCATGAAGGTCCAACACGTAAACCGACCAAAAAGGAAATTCAAAAACTTGTAGTGGATCGTAGTGGTGGAAAGGCAGTTAAGCAAGAACTGAAGCGTAGAAAAAAGGAGGTTGACAAAAAGAGTAAATAGCATTATGATAATAACACCGGGGTGTAGCGCAGTTTGGTAGCGCATCTGTTTTGGGAACAGAGGGTCGCAGGTTCGAATCCTGCCATTCCGATTGGGAGAAATCCCACAATTTACTGAGGTTGAACTCTAACTTATGGAAATCTATTCGGTTGATGAATTCCTTGAACGTTGGGACGAAATGTTAGATAGAGTTGAGCGTGGGGAAAGGTTGGGCATCACAAATGGAAGCGATCAAGTTGTGATGTGTCCAGCAGATGATGACCTCATACGAATGTATAGCGAGCACGACGAAGCACCTTGAGTGTTTTTCTTGGGACTGTCGCCTATTGGTTAAGGCCCACTGCTTATAACGGTGTGAACGGAGTTCAATTCTCCGCAGTCCCATTTGCTCCTTTAGCAATCTGGTGAATGCAGCGAACTCATAATTCGCCTAAGGTGGGTTCAATTCCCTCAAGGAGCACCAGCCCGTGTAGCCCAGCGGAAGAGGCAGAAGACTTAAAATCTTTTCAGGGTCGGTTCGAATCCGACCACGGGTATGACAGTTCACAAACTGTCCTCATGACTTGACCACACCCGGTCAAGGCACTATAATTAAAAGGTAATCAGTTACTAATCATGACTATCGTTTCGAAATTCAAGAAAGATCTGCAGACCCTGCGCTGTGCTGCACAAGGTGATTTCTATCTTGATGTAAAGAATCCGAAACTTTACAAGAAAGTGCGTCGTTATTATGAGAATGCGGGCGTCGTATTCTCCGGCGATCCTCTGGATGACTATGAAATGCTCATGGATTATGTTCTCAGTGACCTGGAATCTCTGGAGGTTGCATGATGAAAAATCTAATCGAAGTTAAGTATCAATACGCAGAATATCCGAATGTTGTTTTGCGTAAGTTCTTTGAGACACAAGAACAAATTGATGCGTTTAAACAACAACATTCGCATTATATTTACATCACCGCATGAAACCAAAAGTTCTTCTTGAGCGTGAAGGATATCGATTTGTAGAAGTTGGTATTCTTGAAATTAACGGTAGACCAGATTACCGTATGCAAAAACAGGATTATTACACAAAGCGTTGGCATGACATTTATCTCTTTGATAATGTGATGCAATGTTCACTAGCGATGGAGGACATTGAATACGCTAAGTGGTTAGATCCAGAAGGTGTTCCTTCTTATGTCAAGGACGACTAAATAGAGACTAGTGCGATGAAAAATGTATTCTTTGAGCATCCTACATTTTGGCGGTATGTTGGTAATGGATTATTAATTCTTGGATATATTGTCCTTTTGTGGGGAGATGTTAGTGTAGGTCTATGCATTAAACTCCTTGGAGGAACATTGATTCTCCCTTCACTATATTTTTTAAAAATGTGGGATTCGTTAGTTTTGTGTGGATTCTTCACAACCATAGAAATAAGTAAACTCTACGATCTTCTGGGACCCTAAGATGCACATCGATCAAGACTTGTATTTGAAGATTAGGGAGGTGATGCCAACAGTTTGTGTTGATTTGGTAGTTACGAATCCGAATAATGAGTATCTATTACTCATGCGTAAGGAAGAACCTGCCAAAGGATTGTGGTGGATTCCTGGAGGAAGAATTCATAAGAATGAATCGTGGACAAATGCTGCAATTCGCAAGTCAATTGAAGAATTGGGAGTTTGTTTGGAGTTGGTTGAGTTCGTTTCCCTTGAGGAAAGTATGTTTCCAAACGTAGATTATCATACGGTAAATGTTACAGTTCATATGAAATATAATGGAATTGATACTCTAAAAATTGATTCCAACCATAGCAAATATAGATGGGAAAAATATATTTTGGATGGTCTTCATGAAGCGGTAGTCAATCCCCTTAAAAAATTGGGATTTAGGTTTGAGAACGAACAATAATAGTCACGGATGGACTATAACAGAACTGGTGGAGTCAATGACCCTTTAAACACACATACACACAGGAGTAAAATTATGACACCATATCAACTTCGATTCGAAGTATTCAAGCAAGCATACGAAATGCTTAATGATCAGTTTTCAATTGAGTATGATACTGTACGTGTCTGGAATGATGATCCAGACAATGTTGTAAAGTTGGATTACCCAAGTTTTCCAACTTTGGAAGATGTGCTTGATCAAGCAGAATCAATTAATAATTTTGTCTCGGAACGACAATAATCTTGCCCTGGTGCGGATGGGACTCTCTCCCGCCTGGTTTCCAATTTCCAGACAAAGAATTGGTGGCGAGCTAATACTGAGTGATGGTGGGGGTTGACAACTGCCCCCATTTTTTGTATACTAAATATGAACAGATACTATGGTTTCTATGGGTGAATATAAGAAGACGGCACTCGTTCTTGGTGCTGGTGGATTTATTGGAAGTCACATGGTAAAGAGACTGCGATCCGAAGGATATTGGGTTCGCGGTGTTGATTTGAAGCGACCAGAATTTTCAGAAACTGCCGCAAATGAGTTTGTAGTTGGTGATCTTCGTGATAAGACTTTGGTTGAACGTGTGGTTCAATTTAAAGGATATCTTGGCAATTTTTACAAGTTCGTTCCTTCAAAACATGTTGATACTTTTGATGAAATTTATCAGTTTGCTGCCGATATGGGTGGCGCTGGATTTGTATTTAGTGGCGAAAACGATGCTGAAATTATGCATAATTCTTGCGCAATCAATCTGAATGTGCTTGAATCTGTTCGCGAATTGAATGATTGGAAGAGCGTAAATAAGACCAAAATTTTCTACTCATCTTCCGCATGTGCTTATCCTGAGCATATACAAATGGATCCGATGAATCCTGGGTTGCGTGAGGGTGATGCATACCCCGCTGCTCCTGATTCTGAGTATGGATGGGAAAAACTATTCTCCGAGCGTCTTTATTTCGCTTATCATAAGAATCATGGCATTCCTGTGAGGGTCGCACGATATCACAACATCTTTGGACCTGAGGGAACCTGGCAGGGGGGTCGTGAGAAGGCACCTGCTGCCATCTGTCGTAAGGTCGCGTATCTGCCCGATGCAGGGGGCGCTGTGGAGGTCTGGGGAGACGGTCTGCAGACCCGATCCTTCCTGTATGTGGATGAGTGTGTGGAAGCAACCCGCCGGTTGGTGGATTCTGATTTTATTGGTCCAGTGAATATTGGATCTGAGGAGATGGTCTCCATCAACGAATTGGTTGATATTGCCGCTACAGTTGCCCGCAAGGTGGTGATCAAAGTTCATAAACTTGATGCACCTCTGGGTGTTCGTGGACGTAATTCAAATAATGATCTCATTCGTGAAAAACTGGGATGGGATTACTCTCAGAGTTTGCAAGAGGGTATTCGCAGAACCTATGAGTGGATTTCTGAACAAATTGCAAAGGATTGATTGAATATGAAAATTACAGTATTAGGTTCTTCTGGACAGATTGGTGCCTATCTTGTTGAATACCTTAGAAAGAAGGGGCACTACGTTTATGAATTTGATCTGGTAAATAATCCTCATGAAGATCTACGAATGATTCCAAATCCTCTTCTTGAGGAAAGGATTATGGATTCTGATTTCGTATTCTTTCTTGCCTTTGATGTTGGTGGTTCTCGCTACTTGAAAAAGTATCAACACACATTCCAGTTCATTGACAACAATACTCGCATGATGGCAAACGTATTTGGTTTGCTTGAAAAGCATAGAAAGAGATTTATCTTTGCATCATCCCAGATGAGTAATATGAGTTACTCTCCATATGGTGTGATGAAGAGAGTTGGTGAACTTTATACAACTAATCTTAAAGGATTAATTGTTAAGTTCTGGAACGTGTATGGCATTGAAAAGGATCTTGAAAAGTCTCATGTAATTACCGACTTTATTCGTAGGGGATTTGAAGAGCGTGAATTTGAAATGATGACTGACGGAACAGAAGAGCGTCAGTTCTTGTATGCAGAAGATTGTTGTGAAGGTCTAGAGACTGTTATGGAACATTATACAGACTTTAAACCCGAAGATCCTCTTCATATCACATCTTTCAGGTCAACTTCTATTAAAGAAATTGCTGAAATTATTCAAGGTCAATTTAATTTGATTGGTCATTATGACGTTAAGATCAAACCTGGAATTGCCAAGGATAGTGTTCAGATGGATAAGAGGAATGAAGCAGACACTTATATAACTGGTTGGTGGATGCCCAAAACTCCAATCGATAAGGGAATTGCAAGAGTATTTGAGGAAATGAAACATGCTTGGGTTTAATAATATTGGAAGGATGGGACGTTTGGGAAATCAAATGTTCCAATATGCTGCCCTGAAGGGAATTGCTGCTCATCGGGGATTTGATTATACAATTCCTTCATACGATCCAAATCTTCAAATTGATAACTATGGATTGCTTGAAGCATTTGAACTCACTACAAACGGGAATGTTGCTTGGTTGAGAAATCAAAATACCGTTCAGGAAAGGCATTATCACTTTGATGAGGAACTGTTCAACACCTGCCCAGATGGTGTGAACATCTGTGGTTTCTTCCAATCCGAAAAATACTTCAAACATGTTGAAGAAGATCTTCGCAAGGACTTTGTTTTTCGGAGTGAATGGTTGGAACCATGTAAGGAATTCATGAGTGAGTTTGAGGGGCAAGAAGTTGCCTTCCTTCATGTTCGCCGGGGAGATCCTAACCTTGCTGATAAAAGAGGATTTAAGTGGGCGTATGTCAATATTCAAGATCAGCATCCTGTGCAACCTCTTGAATACTATGAGGAAGCATTAAAGAGGTTCCCTGAAGATATGCCAATCATCGTATTCTCTGATGCAATTGATTGGTGTAAGGAGCAGGAGTTCTTTGCTCCGGATAGGTTTCTTTTCTCCGAACCGGAACATGTCTATGATGATGGTGCATTGGTTCCGTATGTGGATCTGTGCTTGATGTCTCTGTGCGATCATGCTATAATTGCTAATAGCAGCATGAGTTGGTGGGGGGCATGGTTGATCGCCAATCCAAATAAAAAAGTTATTGCACCAAAAATGTGGTTCGGTTCTGCTTATGCGGATAAGGACACTAAGGATTTAATACCTACTGAATGGGAGAGGATTTGATGGGTTATTGTGAATGGAATGTTCCTGAGCAGGACATTACAAATTATCTGGCAGCATGTAGAAATTTCTGCGCCAATGAACAGAGATTTGCTAATTTCAAACGTGATCCTAGTTATCGTGTCATTTTGGAACATGCAACATATGAGGGTGGATTGATCTTAGTTGATCAGATGAAAAATCCCAGTCTCATTACTGAGGATCAATTGCAGAAATGCAAAGAGAATGATCTTTATGGAAATGCTGAGATTTTCTCATATGATAAATTTGGAGAAATATCCCCATCAACAATTAGATACATTAAAAATTCTTTAGATATTCTTAACTTTGTTGGAGATCAAGTTTCTGATCTGGATAATATTGTTGAGATTGGTGGTGGGTATGGTGGTCTTTGCAAGGTTCTAAGTTCATTTGTAGATTATGATCAGTATCTTATTGTTGATTTGCCGGATGTGAATGGACTATCAAACAAATATTTGGGACAGTTCCCCGATCTTGAAGGAAGAACCTCACAACTTTCGTGCTTTGAGTTGGATGAGGTTGTTGGTGCGGATCTTGTAATCAGCAATTATGCATTCTCTGAGTGTAGTGAAGAAATTCAAATGCATTACTTTAATGACGTTATTGTACATGCAGAAAGAATTTACATGGTGTATAATAATTTCACCAAGGGAAATATTAATTCTGATGGATTTATTGATCTAGCGTCCAAATATTTTGAACTTGAAATTGAAGATGACTCTGCTCATGGAGCACCTAATGTCATCATTTATGGTACTAAAAGAGGTGAATGAGTATGCACCACGTTTATTCAAAAGTACAAGAAGGTCTGCTTCTTCATTTGATTAATCGATTTGATGAGATTACTGAAAGGACAAATGTTGCCCCAGATCACGAATTCCTTCAATTAGCAACTTTGAAGATGGATGCTGGGAAAACTTTCCGAGCACACAAACACATTTGGAAAAAGGTCCCTGGTGTTGATCAGACAATAGCGCAGGAGTCGTGGGTGGTGATTCAAGGATCTGTTAGGGTTCATATGTATGATGTTGACGATCAGTTACTTGAGAGTCATATTCTACATCGCGGGGATTGCTCTATGACGTTCGAAGGTGGACATACATATGATATTTTAGAAGATGATACGGTTGTGTATGAATATAAGACAGGACCGTATCAAGGTGTTGAGTTTGATAAGGTATTTCTAAATTGATATGGAAAAATCGCACTCCGGGTTGGATACTACTCAAGTAAATCAGTTACTTGAAATTGTTGCACATTTTTGGAGTATGCGATATAATTTGGGTAGAGAGCAGAAACAGTTTCTTCGCGAAACCACAAAAACACTATTACTTATTAAGATTGAAATTTTGAAGGGGGACTTGATGAATGGGCATGTTTAACAACGGATATTATACTGAAAATGATCTTCTAGATGCTGGATTTGCGAGTATTGGGAAGAACGTTCTCATTAGCAAAGATGCGACAATTGTTGGTCTGAATAATATTTCTATCGGTAATAATGTTAGAATCGATGGATATACAACAATCACATCAACACGCGGCAAATTGGTTGTGGGATCAAATATTCATATCGCTGCATACTGTTTGATCGCATCTCACGGCGGAATTGTTATGGAGGATTTTAGTGGATTGTCCCATGGTGTGAAACTCTATAGTGGTTCGGACGATTATAGTGGAAAATGCCTAACAAATCCAACAGTGCCGTCCAAGTATAAGACAGAGATTATTAAACCAATTCATATTGGAAGACATGTTATTATTGGTTCTTCTAGCGTAGTTCTTCCTGGCGTGAAGATCGGGGAGGGAGCATCTGTTGGTGCGATGTCTTTAGTAACTAAGAGTTTAGATGAATGGGGAGTTTATTTTGGTTCTCCTGTGAAGAAACTTAAGAACAGATCTAAAAAAATGCTTGAACTCGAAGCACAATATTTGGAGGATCTGAATAATGTCGTTTGATGCAGTAACTGAACTTGAGAATCAAGTAGCAGAATTTTTTGGCGCTCCTCATGCTTTGGCAGTTGATTCTTGCACACATGCTTTAGAATTGTGTCTGAGGTATGAGGGGTATGGAAAGATTACTGTTCCTGCTCACACTTATATTTCCGTGCCATTCCTTCCCATTAAACTTGGGATTGAATGGTCTTGGCGTGAGGATGACTGGAAAGATTATTACTATCTTGGGCATACCAACATTATTGATGCCGCTGTCCTTTGGCAGCGCGATAGTTATATTCCTGGCACTTATATGTGCCTTAGTTTTCAGTTCCAGAAGCACCTAAGTTTGGGTAGAGGTGGAATGATTCTTCTGGATAATAAAGAAACTAGGGATTATTTGGAACCTTTCTCATATGATGGTAGAATGAGGGGGAGTCCATGGCGACAGCAGGATATTAAAATGATGGGGCATCACTATTACATGACCCCAGAAACTGCTCAACTTGGATTGGATAAATTGCCGCAAGCAATTGCAACAGAACCTAGACGGTGGGATACATCGGATTATCCTGATCTTAGAAACATGGAGGTTTTTAATAAGTGAAAAGAGCATTAATTACTGGAATTACTGGGCAGGATGGTTCGTATCTTGCTGAACACCTTTTGGAACTTGGATATGAAGTTCATGGAATAGTTCGTCGCCAATCCGTAGCAGAAAACCAGAGTTCACGTCTTGGTCATATTGATGGAAATCTCCATCGCCACTATGCGGATCTTCTGGATGAGCACTCTCTTTATCGTGTTGTTGAAAAGGTTCAACCAGATGAGATCTATAATCTCGCTGCCATGAGTCATGTGCGGGTTAGTTTTGATGTCCCGTCATTTACTATTAAGACAAATTCTCTTGGTGTGTTGAATATGCTAGAAGCGTATCGCACAGTTGTTCCTGATGCAAAATTCTATCAGGCAAGTTCTTCAGAGATGTTTGGTAATTCTGTGGATGAGGATGGATGTCAACGACTGACAACTCCTATGAATCCAGTTAGTCCATATGGATGTTCCAAGGTGATGGGATATAATCTTACCCGTCACTATCGTAATGCTTATAAACTTCATGCGTGTAATGGAATTCTGTTTAATCACGAATCTCCACGTAGAGGAACAAACTTTGTAACGCATAAAGTTGTGAAGGGTGCTGTTGAGATTAAGAAGGGTCTTCGTGATAAACTTGAACTGGGAAATATGGATTCCAGTCGTGATTGGGGACATTCTTATGATTATGTTCGCGCCATGCATCTTCTCTTGACTCATGAAACTCCTAGAGATTGGGTTGTTGCAACTGGCGAAACGCGGACAGTAAGGGAATTGTGTGAATACGTCTTTACTGCTCTTGACTTGAACTATCAAGATTATGTTGTACAGAATCCGATTTACATGAGAGCAGAAGAACTTAAGTATCTTCGTGGAGATTCTCATGAAATTCGTGAGGTTCTTGGTTGGGATCCAAAGTATACCTTCAACAGCATGATTGATGAGATGATTACCGTATGGATGAATAGGATCTAAATAATCACAAGATATCCATAAAAAATATGAATACAGAACTACTAGTAGGTGGTGGTGGGGTATTCAGTAAATTCATTATCGCAGTAGAAAATCTTCATGAGATTGGAGTTCATGAAGATTATTATTTAAAATGCATTGATGAACGTGCAATTAATGTTGATGGAGAAAATCCATTCTATTATATTTTAGAGGAACCTGAATGGTATGGAATGCCGGTTTTGGATCCAAATTTTTTTCAAAGAATTTCTGCTAAGGTCTATCCATCTTTTGATATGAATCATCAGATAGAAAACTCTGATAAATTTTTGCAAATGTCAAACATTGCTAAGGCGATGAAATTGAATGCGGAAATGAAGTCTTTGATAAATGAACACTCCCATTTAGTTTCCGATTCTATTCCATCAGTAGGTGTTCATATCAGAGCAACTGATATGCTATATGCACACAAAAGATTGGGCACGTGGGATTTTATGCATTATGATGCCATGCTTAAATACACACTTTCGATTATGAAAAGAGATGGGATTGATGATGTAAATATATTTGTTGCATCGGATAATCAGGAATCAATAGACGAAATAGTAGAAAATTTTGGAACGAAATATAAGGTTTCTTTTCTTCCAAATCTAAGTAATAGGGTTCGGGGATGGGGTGAAGATAGTAGTGCATTTCACCTTCAAAATTTCACACAAAGAAGATATTGGCAAGATTCATTCTTAGAGATGTATATGTTGAGTCTATGTGACAATTTATTGATTAGGGCATCAAACCTAAATAATTTCTCTAGGTTATATTATAGTAAGAATCGCAAGCAAAATGTAATTTGGCTTCCGTGGAAAAATGATCCAATTTGGTATAGAAATATATTTCCATTAATATTGCCCGAAAGAATTATGACACCAGAAGAAAAAGAATTAGAAGATAAAATGAGGAGAAGGTCAGAATTTCTTGCCTCTCAGGATAGAGCAAATGCATTAAGAGAAAATCTAAGACGAAAAAATGCGGAAAAAGGTAAATAAAATTTGATGTTTTGTGGGATTGATTATGATTGGATTTGATGAACTTGGTAGAAAGGGGTGGTTGGGCAATACTATGTTTCAGTATGCTGCCTTAAAGGGTATTGCAGCATATCATGGATATGAGTATTGCATTCCCCCAAACGATGATACTAGGGTGTCCAATTATCTTCTTCACGAAGTCTTTCAATTGTCCGGCACAAAAAATGTTGGGTATATTGGAACTTACACATATAGACATCGAACTTCTGACGATCCATGCCATTCTACAACATTTCAATACAATCAAGAATTTATGGATGAGTGTCCTGATAATGTGACAATCTGTGGGTTTTTTCAATCGGAGAAGTGGTTTAAACATATTGAAAGTGATGTTCGTAGAGACTTTCAATTTGTAGATGACATATATGGTGAATGTAAGGAGTTGATTGATTCTTTGGAGCAAACTCCCATGTTTCTTCATGTTAGGAGAGGTGATTTTGTCAAACGTCCACAACATCACTACAATTTGCCATTAGATTATTTTGGTGAGGCATTATCTTATTTTGATAGGGAAATTCCTGTTCTAATATTTTCGGATGATATAGAATGGTGCAAAGCCCAATCTATGTTTGATTCCGACAGATTTTATTTTTCTGAGACGGACGATAGACTTCCAACGAATTCATTTATTAAAAACCAAGGATATGAACAGAGTGCATTAGTTCCTTATAATGACTTATGCTTGATGTCTCTCTGTAATGGTGGTATAATTAGTAATAGTTCGTTCAGTTGGTGGGGTGCCTGGTTACAGGAGAATAGGACAAGACCTATTGTATGTCCCAATAAAGATAAGTGGGGTGGATCTTTAAACACTCTTGATCACTCTGATGTATGTCCCGATTCTTGGATTAAATTGTAATGAAAATATTAATTACTGGTCATAAAGGATTTGTTGGAAAATACTTTATGATGAAATATGCAGATCATGATATTGTTGGTATTGATCTGAAAGATGGAAATGATTGTAGAGATTTCTTTAAAACTTCTGAGGATAAGTTCGATCTGGTTGTTCACCTTGCTGCAATTGTTGGTGGACGACAAACAATCGACAAAGATCCTCTATCTGTTGCCACAGACCTGTCGATTGATTCTGAGATGTGCAATTGGGCACTTAGAACCAAACCAGGAAGAATTGTCTATTTTTCGTCATCTGCTGCGTATCCCACAAAACTCCAAGTGGGAAAATATCAGTTGGTTGAGAATGATATAGATCTGTCAAATGTAAGTAACCCCGATATGACCTATGGATGGGCAAAACTTACTGGGGAGTTTCTACTTCAGTTTCTGAGTGCTGAGGGAATTAAGACACACGTATTCAGACCCTTTAGTGGTTATGGTACAGATCAGGATTTGGATTATCCATTTCCTTCATACATCAATAGAGCAAATAGGTTGATGAACCCGTTTGATATTTGGGGCGATGGTAATCAGGTTCGTGATTTTATTCACATTCGTGATATTGTTGACGCTGTTGATGAGGCAATCAATTTGGACATTACAGTTCCTGTAAATCTTGGATCTGGAGTGGCGACTTCATTTAATCAACTTTGTGATCTTGTTTGTGATATTCGTGGATACACCCCAGAGGTTAATCATATTTTAGATGCTCCAGTTGGAGTTCAGTATAGAGTATCTAATAATGCTAGAATGTTGAGTTTTTATACGCCGAAGATTTCTTTGGAAGATGGGATTAGAATGGCACTAAGAGGTGATGTTTGATTATGAAAATTTGCATCCTTACAATTGCAACTAACAAATACTTGCAATTTGTTGAAAAACTTTATGATGATATTGCGGAAAAGTTTATTCCAGAAGCAGAGATAAATTGTCTGCTTTTTACTGATCACGAAATTGAGGAAACATCTGATAATGTTCGTGTTCATTATATCGATCATGAACCTTGGCCAATGCCAACTTTAAAGAGGTATAATTACTTCGTAAAGGAAAGGGATTATATTCTTCAGCATGATTATTGCTTCTACTTTGATGCTGACATGAGGATTGATAATCCAGTGGGAACAGAAGTTCTTGCTGATGGCGTAGTTGCCACTCAACATCCCTATCAATCATTTCATAGCATTATGGATATGTCTTATGATAGGAATCCAAAGTCTCTTGCGTATGTTCCACCTGGCACAGGAAAAACTTATTATGCCGGTGGATTTAATGGTGGAAGAACCAAAGAGTTTATTGAAATGTCTGAAGTGATCGCTGACAGAGTAAATAAGGATCTTGAGAATGGTGTGGTTGCTCTCTGGCACGATGAGTCACATATGAATCGTTATTTGATCGACAATCCTCCAGCAAAAAGTCTGACACCATCATACTGTTGGGCAGAAGAATTCTACAATAATCCAAACTATCCATACGAACCAAAAATCATCGCACTTCAGAAAAATCATAAGGAGTTGAGAACATGAAATTAAAGTTGACAGATCTTCCAGTTCTCTACATCAATCTTGACAGAGATCTTGAGCGGAGAATGAGACTTGAGCATTTTCTTAGTGCCTTATGTTTCAAGAATGTGACTAGAGTTCCTGGAAAGGAGACTGAAATTGGAAAGGCGGGTTGTGCATATTCTCATGCCGAAGCACTTGGTATGATTGAACCTCCATTTATTTTGCTGGAGGATGATTGTGTTCCACTCTTTTTCCGTGAAGAGATTGAAATTCCCGACGATGCTGATGCGTTGTATCTTGGTGTCTCATCTTGGGGTAGGATGAATTCTCATTCTGGACCATTCAACCAGTATGATAGGATTGACAAGAACCTGCTCAGGATCTATAATATGGTTGGTGCTCATGCCATAGTGTATCTTTCGAAGGATTACACTTCTCTGTGCAAGAGAATTGCTGAGCATGGATATCAAATTGAAGATCATCATGATATTGGATTTGCTGAGGTGCAAAAATATTTTAATGTATATTCCGTAGATGATCCTATGTTCTTCCAAACAAGTTCTTTGGAAGCAACGAAACAAAAATTGACATCTTATCCGACAGATGAATGTTATATGTTTAATAAGAGATATTGGTTGCCTTTGAGGACAAATTAATGGAATTAAAACTGAAAACGTTGGTGACTGGTGGGTGTGGATTTATTGGATCAAATCTTGTAGATCTTCTTGTTGATTGTGGACATGAGGTTGTTGTTGTAGACAATTTATCATCTAAAGGAACTCCGCATTTTAATAGGAATGCCACTTACTTTGTAGAAGACCTGACAGAATATGATAAGGTTCAACATCTGTTTGAAGGTGTTGATTGTGTTTATCATATGGCATCCGAGGTGTCTATTCAATATTGCGTCGAATATCCAAATGAGTCGATGCGAAATAATATTCTATCGACAACTAATGCTCTGGAAGCATCACGTTCTCATGGTGTAAAAAGATTCGTATTCTCCTCAACTTCTGCTGTTTATGGCAACAGTCTCTTCCTTCCAAGTGTGGAGACAAATACTACAGATTGTTTTAATACATATTCTATCTCCAAATATACTGGAGAGCAACTATGCAAAATGTATTATGAACTATACGGAATGGAGACAATTACTTTCCGTTATTTTAACGTATATGGAAATCGTCAACCATCTCAGGGTCAATATGCTCCGGTGATGGGAATTTTTAGGAGACAGAAAGAAGAAGGTAAACCATTAACAATTGTCGGAGAGGGGTTCCAGACAAGAGATTTTGTAAATGTCGTTGATGTTGTCAGAGCAAATCTTCAGGCGGCGACTGTTACTTTAGACAAGTATGGTGGTGTTTATAATGTTGGAACTGGAGAATCCATAGCGATTGAGCATATTGCCAGAATGATTTCTGATTATCAAATTCACCTTCCCCCAAGACTGGGTGAAGTGTTGCATTCTAGAGCAGACATTACTAAAATTAAGAATGACTTTGGTTGGGAACCTACTATCAGATTGGGAGATTGGTTGAGTGAAAACATTTAAGAAAGCAGTTGTATGGGGACACAAGATCGGAACCCATACACACTCTTATGTTCACTTTGGATACTGGAGAGCACTTCAGGAACTTGGATATGAGACTGAATGGTTTGATGATAATGATGATGTAAGTAGTGTTGATTTTTCTGACACTGTATTCATCACAGAGACCAATGTGTGTAAGAAGATGCCAATCAGACCTGATTGTGTATATTTTGATCACTTCTCAGATCGTCCTTTTGAGTTGACTGGGAATCAAACGGGAGCAAGATTAACTCATCCGCATTATTATAATTTTGTTTTCTTTTCTGATCGCTGGGTTCCGGAATGGAATTCTAAGTGGCCTCATGATATGGAAGTAGAATATCTTGGTCAGCATCATTATTTTCATGAGAGGACAAAGACGTTGACTACAATGTGGGCAACAGATCTTCTTCCTGATGAGATTGATCAGATTGAACCACAATTATTTGATGAGAGTGTAAATGAAATTTACTTTGTTGGAACTCCTCAAGGTGTAAATATTAAACAGTTTGAACAAATTTGCAATAAAAATGGAAAGTTTTTTGTGAATGTGGGGGGATGGCAAGCAATAAATTCGAATGTTGAATTTGACATCAATACGAACATTGATTTAGTGAGGAGATCATATATCTCTGTAGATATTCGGGATGAACCTCATTTGAGAATGGGTAGGTATTATCCATGTAGATTGTTTAAAAACATTAGTTACGGTAGATGGACAGGATCGAATCATGAAGGAATTGAAGACGTTTTTGGAACACACTTCACATGTCATTCAGATCTGGAGGTACTCTATGATCGTCTTGTAGAAGATTCAAGAAATTGTACAGAATCTAAATTGCGCGATGCAATGAATTTTGTTCGTGATCATCACACATATGTAAATCGTATTCAGGATATGTTTAGAGTATTATGAGGGTTCTGCATTTATCACATCATTATGGTTGCCTAAAGGATCATCAATATGTTGTTAAACAATTGGGATTTGAATTGGAGTCTCAATTTTCTCATTGGGATGGTGTGCTTCCGTATGATTCTTACAAGATGACCAAAGATTTGGCAAACCAAATTTGGGAAGAACATAAGGATTATTTTAATCAATTTGATTTTATCACCACAAGTGATACTGCACCCATCTCAAGAATCTTTCTTCAAAACTTTGATGAGTTTCATGGAAAATTAAATATTTGGGTTTCCAATAGATTTGATTATGATATGCACGGTGATGCCGAATATTATAATCTGTTTAGGCAAGCATTGGATCTTGATCGCGTAAAGGTCATTCCATACACTGAATTTGAAAGAGTTTGGATGGCACAGTACAACATCTATTGTGACCATGAAACTGTTAGACCGATAGGAAAAACGATTGAAGATGCTCTATCAGATAAAGATACTGTTGATAATCTGGTTGGGTTTAGTGGGGATCATGATCTAAAAGATGGTGATATGAAAGGAGATATTCTAGTTTCTAGATATCACAACGACAACATCTTTCAGGATAGTAAACTGATATGTGAAGAGCAGGGACTTACTGCACATCATGCCAAATATCGTGGACCTCAAGAATTAAAAACCATTACTGAAAATTTTACATGTTTCCTAATGCATCCAGATGCATATTCAAAGTTCACGGCATTTGAATTGATGCAAATGAATATGCCGGTAATACTTCCAAGTGAAGAGTATTTTTTCAAGATGTCAAGAATGCCAAGATACTTTTTTAGTACGGGAGTTACTAAGGATACTGTTAGTATGGTTGAATGGTATAATGAATACTATTCTAAATATGCTGTCTACTTTGATGACCATTCACAAATCAAAGAGTGTATTGAAATCATCAACGACAATAAAGATGAAATTTGTGCTATAATAAAGGAATGTGCAGAAGAACATTCCATGAAAACACTTGATCAGTGGAGACGAATCTATGAGTCATGATGCTCTTGAGAGATATAAGGAATACATGGACAATTGTATGTCCGGATATTATTCCGATGAAGAAATACTTGGACATTTCGGTAGACTTCCCAAACTTCGTTATGATACTTTTAAGTATTGTTGGACGGAATTTCTGAAGCGTAAGTTTAATCTCATTGTTGAGATGGGAACATCTAGGAGTTTTGTTGACGGAAAGTATCCTGGATGTAATGAAGATGATCCGAAATATTGGCAACCGGAAAATCCAGACGTGTGGGATTGGAGTGCCGGATGTTTCACAAGAGTGTTTGGTGAATTGATTCAAGGAACAGATATTGAACTAATCTCCATTGATCTTGAGAATGCACATCTTCTTAGGTCTCAGAGGATGGTGTCTGGTCTTGATAATATTGAGTTTTATCATGTAAGTTCTGAAGAATTTCTTGAAAGTGGTGAGGGGCAGATTGATTTCCTCTATATTGACACTGGAGATATGACCCCGATTGAATATACTGCTCAGTTGCAATTGCGGGAGGCTAAGATTATTGTAGAACGTGATCTGATTAGTGAGAATGGTATTATACTGATTGATGATGTTCGCAATGTTCAGGCACAGCGGCAGGATGAGAAGAGTGAATATGGAAAGGCAAAGTATTCCATTCCATATTTCCTAGAAAATGGATTCTACATTGCCATGGATGAATATCAAGTTGTTTTGAGGAAAGTTTGATGTTTAAAATTTTTACTGCGGCAGTAAATAATCCATATTTTTTGCTTGTTCAGGCAGTTAATTTTCAGAGATTTCTGAAATGTGATTATGAATTTTGTGTATTGGATGATGCAAAAGAAGAGGAAGTTATTTTCGGACTTCAGAATATTGCAAGAGATCAGCGTGTAAAATATATTCCATATCCACATAGAAATCCTACTGTGGGGTCTCCATCTACCGATAGTGTAATCCAGTGGACTTGGGACAATATCATTACTAAAGAATGTCAGGATGACTTGGTTCTTTTCCTAGATTCTGACATGTTCTTAATGGAATCATTTGATCCATATGAGATTATGGAAGACTATCCGATTTGTGCTGGTCTATCCACAAGAGGTCATGTCAAGTATATCTGGAATGGTATTATGTTCTTTGATATGAAGAAGGTAATGCAACTGAAGGGAAACCTAGATTTCAACCTTGGAAATATTGAAGGTGAAATGTGTGATAGTGGAGGACATACATATTACTTCCTTAAGGAAAATAACTGGTGCATAAAGGACATTCAACCAACATTTGGTGGAACATATCGCGGAATTGAACTTAATAATATGGAACATTTCCTTGATGGAAAGTTCCTTCACTTTAGAGGTGGGTCATTGTGGGATGGTAAAGTTGAACTATATAATCAAAAAATGAAACTTCTGGATAATATTCTGAGGACTTTGTGATGGATAAAAACAAATCAACATATAAATTGCGCAACTTTGGTCCCGTTTATTTGATCAATCTTGACGGGCAACCGGAACGTTGGGAGTATATGGAGGACCAGTTCAAATATTGGGAACTGGAGAATTATACAAGAATCTCCGCATATGATGGTAGAGACGATGATTTGAGTGATATTATTAAGGGTAGATATCCAGAAGCAGTGTCTTCAGGTGAGATTGGATGTGTCACATCACACCTGAAAGCGATTAAGCATTGGTATGAAACTTCTGATAGTCCCTATGCAATCATTATGGAGGATGATTGTAATATTGACATCGCTAGATACTGGAATTTCACCTGGGCAGATGTAATCTCTAGAGTTCCTTATGATTGGGATGTTCTTCAGTTGGCAATCATCTGCACCGGAGATCTGCATGTACATCTTCACAAGAGATTTGTAAATGACTTCTCAACGGCATGTTATGCAATCACACGGCATCATGCTGAAAAGATGTTGAGACTTCATGTTCGAGGGGATAAGTTTAAGCTGGATAATGGTGTGAAGCCGCGTGCCGTAGCAGATGACTTGCTATACAATTCGGGAAACACTTATAGCATTCCATTGTTCCTCTATAAGATTGAATTAGGATCGTCCATTCACCCAGAGCATATTAATGCATTCCATCGCCAGTCTCATGACGGTTTGTTGAACTATTGGACTCAAATGGGTGCTCAGACAGATGTTGCTAAGTTGATGGACTATAACCCATTCTTGGGACGTGTCACAGAACCATCACAAATGGCACAACAAACTTGACGTATTAATACCTATTGGGGTAATATATTGGGGGTTCAATTTGAACCTATAAATAAACTTCGTACATTATCTTAGGAGTTAATATGCTTACAAAACTGTTTGCTGTAGCTGCCATTTTTGGATTCGCTGCTCCAACTCTTGCACAAGACGTTGCCCCTGCCCCAGCTGCTCCTGCAGCTGAGGTAGTTCCTGCTGCTGCCCCTGAGAAGGGTCTGCGTGGATCATATGCTGGTGCTGGCGTTGCTATTGGTGTGAATGGTCAAGGTGCTGCTCCATCTGTTCTTGGTAGACTAGATCTTCGTGAACTGGATGTTAAGGCTCCACTTTCTTTCCGACCACAAATTACATTCTCCGACTATAGTGAAGCGGCCATGGGTCTCACCTATGATTTCGCTGTTGCTGAAAAGACCAACGTTTATGTTGGTGGTGGTGTTGCATTCCGTGAGAAGGGGCGCTGCCGTTGGGGATATTGCCCTGAGCGCGGAATCCTAACTCGTCGCGATGCTACTGTTGGATATGTTCAGGGTGGTGTTGAAAGAGAGATTGCTGAGAATGTCGTTCTCTTCGGAGATCTGAAATATGGTCTTGGCAATGGATCTACTCTTGTCCCCACCATTGGCGCTGCATGGCGTTTCTGATTGATTATAGATAGATTATATGTGGGGGGTATATCCCCCCCTTTTTAATGGTTTATAGGAGAAATTGACGAATGAACTTTGAAATTGCTGACATTGGATTGGCTGATTTGGGAAGACAAAGGATTGAATGGGCAGCAAGAGAAATGCCTGTTCTTAAAAGTATTCGCGAAAGATTTGCAGAAGAACGTCCTCTTGAAGGAATTCGTTTAGTTTCTTGCAATCACGTGACTACAGAAACTGCTCAACTCTGCATGGCACTTAAAGATGCTGGCGCAGATTCTATTTTGATTGCTAGTAATCCTCTATCAACACAAGACGACGTTGCAGCTGCTCTTGTTGAGTATGGAATACCGGTATATGCAATGAAGGGTGAGGATAATGAGACTTATCTTCGCCATGTTCAGATTGCTCTGGACCATCGCCCTCAGATTATTATTGATGATGGATCTGATGTTGTTGCGACCTTAGTAAAAGATCGCGCAGAACAAATCGATGATTTAATTGGAACAACAGAAGAGACCACTACGGGAATAGTCAGACTTCGCGCCATGATGAATGATGGTGTATTGAAGCATCCTGCAATTAATGTAAACGATTCTCAGACAAAACACTTCTTTGATAATCGCTATGGGACCGGGCAATCTACTCTGGATGGAATTGTTCGTGCCACAAATATTCTCCTTGCCGGAAAGACTGTGGTTGTGGTTGGATATGGTTGGTGTGGCAAAGGTGTTGCTCTACGTGCCAAGGGAATGGGTGCTAATGTGGTCGTAACTGAGATAGATCCTGTCAAGGCAATTGAAGCTGCCCTTGAAGGATTCCAAGTTACTACTATGCAAGATGCTGCCTTTTTTGGTGACATTTTTATTACAGTAACAGGAAATAAGCATGTGATTAGTCGCAACCATCTTCGTGCTATGAAGGATGGTGCAATCGTTTGCAATTCTGGTCACTTTGATAATGAAATTGATATGGAGTCTCTGAATCTCCTTGCGCATGAAGTTGTCGATGTTAGACCTTTCGTTAAAAAATATGAGTTAGAATTTAACAATATCTTTGTAATTGCAGATGGGCGTCTGGTTAATCTTGGTGCTGCGGAGGGACATCCTTCTGCGGTTATGGACATGAGTTTTGCAAATCAAGCACTTGCTGTGGAGCATCTGGTGGTGAATCGTGGAAAACTTTCCGCAGGTATTCACCCAGTTCCACCTGAGAAGGATGCGGAGATTGCTTCACTCAAACTACAGGCCATGGGAATTGAAATTGATGTTCTAACTGAAGAACAGAATCAGTACATCAATTCGTGGTGTGAAGGAACTAAATAAGCTAGATGATAAAATAATAAAATAATGTCAGTAGATCTTCACAACTTTTTTACGTTTTATGATCCAAAAAATCCAAAGCACGTATCTGCTGTGGAGCAACTGGAAGTTGACCTTAAAGAGAAGTATCCTGATTTGTTGGATGAGGGGGCAAAATGGATTGACATCTATAGATCAAAGCCAAAATCTGATATTTTGGATGTGCCATTTTTCCCTCAAACCGACAATTATAGAGATGCTGATAGAACGTGTAATAGTTCTGCTTCTGCGATGTGCTTGGAGTTTCTAAAACCTGGAACTCTAAAAGGTCCAAAGGGAGATGATGCATATCTCCGGAAGGTGTTTGCTATTGGCGATTCTCCTGATCATGGCGTTCAGGAAAGAGTTCTCAGATCTTATGGTGTAGAAAGTAAATTTGTTCAGAATCTGGGATTTGATGATTTGGATAGGGAGTTGTCTGAGGGAAGACCTGTAATTATTGGTATACTTCATCGTGGTCCTTTAACCAGACCTTATGGTGGTCATATGTGTGTGGTGATTGGAAAAACTCCTTCTGGCGATTATGTTGTCAACGATCCATATGGATCAATGAATGATGGATATACTGGACCGGTGACTAATGGAAAGCGTACAATCTATACAAAAGGTGTGTTAGAATATCGTTGGTTGACACAGAAAACAAACAAAACAGGATGGGGGCGATTATTTAAATGAGTATTAAATTTGTAGATGCTGCCTTTTGGTATGAACAAAAGCACCATCAGATTGCAGCATGGGATTATTTGCAAGAAAATGTTGATCCAGCAGTTCTGGAACAGTTTGCAAAAATTTATAGAAATAAAGTGACATTGGAGCAAGTGGATCGTGACAAACTTCCTCAAGCAGGTGTAGAACTTATTAAGAAGTTTGAGGGGTGTCATTTAAAATCTTATTATGATCCTCTTACTGGAGGTCTTCCTATTACGATTGGGTGGGGAAGTACGGTTCGAATGAATGGGGAAACATTTAAGATTGGAGAGAAAATTACTCAGGCGGAAGCAGATGCACTGCTGTATGAGTCTCTGCTCAAAAAATATCTTCCCAATCTGGAAAGAATTCCACATTGGAATGAAATGAATGATAATCAAAGGGGTGCTCTACTATCCTTTGCTTACAATTTGGGAGCATATTTTTATGGATCTCCAGATTTCTCAACAATTACCCGCGTTCTTAAGAATCGTGAGTGGTCCAAAGTTCCAGATGCTTTGTATCTGTATCGTAACCCAGGCACTTCTGTGGAAGCAGGACTTTCGCGAAGAAGAATAGAGGAAGGAAATCTTTGGAGTTCATAAGATGAATAATGCAATTATAGTATCTCTTTGTTTTCTTCCATTGGCAGTTATTTTTGTTGTGATGAAGTTGGCATTATGGTTGTCAGAATCAAGTAAAGAAGTTAACTACGTTGCACATGAACCAGAACGAATCAGAGGACCATATGTGGAAAATGCATATGGAGATGTTGATGAGGAGGAAGACATTGATTGAAACTGCAGAGACAATTAAAAGTGCAATTTCGGAATGGTACTTTGATCATGGAATTCCTGAACCAAAGTGGCAGACAAAAAAAGACCCCGATTGGTGGATCGAGGAAAAGAAAAAGTATGAGAAATGATATTATCGGAAAATGTCTATTTGTTCAGAACTATTATCAGTTGATCCTACGGTTGCAACTTTCAGGTGGTTTTGAAAATTAGCTCTTTTATATCTGTGAATAAAAATATCAGGAATCCAATGAGACTCTGTATAAAGGGTCTCATTTTTATTGACCAATTTTAGAAATCTTTCTACTGTATAGTTTTTGTATACTCCGGTTTGTATGTGCCCGTCATGGGTTATGATAGTATTCTCATTCAATTGATACACATAAAGCATAATAAAAAATCAATAAGGACTGTAAAGTGTGCTTAGAACTTCAATACGAGTTGCTTCAAAATGTAAATGTGGGCCAGTTGACCATGTTCCAGTATTTCCACAAGTCCCAATCTGATCTCCAGATTTATATGTGCCAGATGACTTCATCGTATCAAGATGACTGTAACTTGTCTGGAGGCCATCGGACCTGACTAGAATAAATGTATTTCCGTGAGTGTGAGATCTTGATCCACTTCCAACACCATCATGAGCAGCATACACAGGATCCCCAACTTTACAAGCAATATCAATCGCTTGATGTCTGGGTCCTATTCCTTGTGTTACAACTCCACTAATTGGGATTGTAAGTGATGCCAAGAGTCCTAAAATCATAGCGGTTTAAGTGTTTCTAGTCGCTCATCATCCTTACTTCCACCACTATAAGGCCATGCATAACCATTTGCAATCATGTATTCACTTGCTGTTACGTCTTTACCTTCTTTGTAAAGGTTGCCCAAGACCCTACCATATTTGTCTTTGTTGCTTATGCTGTCAAGAATAATTCTCCCATCACCGGATGTTAGATATTCTTCCAGCTTTTCTTTAGATCTTAGACCATATGCCTTCATTTCTTCATCTAGTGTCCTCAACTCTGGACTATCAATATCCATCAGTCTAATATTCTTTTCTAGATAAAGATGAAATCCCAAATCGACTAAAGCAATAAGGGAATCCCCATCAATAATTTTGATAATTTCTTTAATGTAATACCTATACATCTTTGGTTTCTGAATTGTTTTTTTCACGCATTTCTGCGTTTGCCTCTTGTAGAATTGAGAAAACCCAATAGAGGGTTCCAGCCATAACCAAGAAAAGACCAAACGCAACTTCCCACGGAAATTCATTCACGATACAGACTCCTTCTTAATTTGACGATTTGTGTTGCATTCGATTGAAACACTAGTCACACTATTTATACTGGAGTCGTATAAATCAACCACGCACTTGTTAGGTCCCACTTCAACAAATCCAACGATGGACAGAGCGGCCAGAGTCGTAAAGATCATTTTGCTTCCTTGAACTACCCCACCATTATAGCACCCATCTGGCGCTCTGGGGAAGTCTGTGGTAAAATAAATACACTACGGGGTTCTTGTCTCTTTTGAATTGAATGAAGAAAAAACTATTATCACCAACTGAACTGAAGGCATTTCGTGAGCAACAAGCACGGGAGCAGAAAGATCGTGTCAAATTGTTAGAGAAGTTGGCATTAGAGGCAGAGGCTAAGAGTAAAAAACTCAGGTCTCCGAAAGATCTATTGGATCCCCCAGTGGTCGTTGAGGAACCTGTTGTTGAGGAAGTAGAGGAACCGAAAGATCCTATTGAACTTCTTCGCGAAAGAATTGAGGAAGTATCAGAGTCTATTCAAGATCCAAAATCTTATGATGAGGAGATTGAGAGACTTGAGGCACTTATTGTAGAAAATTTAAATGGCGGGTTTGATTTGATTCCCGTCTATGAAGAATTGGAGGATATTCGTAAGTCAATTCTTTCTCTTCCTTATGATGAAGATATTGAGAATCTTCGTGAAGGTTTGGGTACAATTGACCAAACAAGAAATGATCTGAATGATGTAAAGAGTAGTGCTGCAGAAATGTTCCAATTACATGGAACAAAGATTAAGGAATTAAAAAAACTCACCTTTACTCTTCTGGATGATTTTGAGAAAACGATCATTCCAAATGAAGAAAAATTAAAGAGTGATCTCTCTTCAACCAAAGAAGAACTTATTGGGATTCAGTCTCATCTTCATGAAAGACTTGCATCTCTGCGAAAGGAAATATCTAACCTTCCCAAGGTTAAGTATTATGATACGGAGTTGAAAGAAATCACAGAGATGATTTCTAATGTTAAGAACTCAATTCCTGAAGTTAAAGATTATGATCAGGAGATAGATCAACTTGCCGAAATGATTGTGGATGTTCAGGAGTCAATTCCTGTCATTCCAGACTTGCAGCAATATGATGATAAATTATTTGATCTGATTGATCTGATTGAAGAAGTTCGTGAGAGTATTCCAGAACTTCCAGAGGTTCGCTATTATGAATCTGAGATTGGTGCTCTAGAAAATCAAATCACTCAGTTGGGTATTAGGTTACGACTGATCTCGGAAACCAAAGTAGAAAATACTGAACATTTGCAGGAGCAGATTGTAAGTCTTAGGAATGATTTAATTCGTGCTGAATTGAATACTAGAAAAATTTCTAAGCAAGTTTCTGATATTGATACAAAGGAGGATGTTGATTGGAGTCATGAGATTGCCAAGATCTATCATGAAATCGAACGTCTTAAGAACGCACCACAACCAATTTCTGAGGATAAGGATCCACTCACTCCCCTTGATCAAAATTTTGTCACCTTTGATGATCTGAAACAACACTACAGATTGTTCATCAATCGCGTTCAGCAGCAGTTGATGAGTCTTGGTGGAGGTGGTGAGGTCAATCTTCGCTTCTTGGATGATATTGATAGGTCTACCATTTCTGATGGAAAGGTTCTCTCCTATGATGCTGCCAGCGGGAAATTCAAGTTCATCAGTCCTGGTGCAGCATCTTCCTTGTGGAGAGAAGATGGAGATGACATCTATAGAAATTCTAACGTTGGTATTAATAGTGAAGATCCGCAGGTTGCCCTTGATGTTGTTGGTGATGTAAATGTTACTGGTGTAATTACAGCGACATCTTTTACTGGAGAATTCGTTTCCAACTTAGATAAAACTTTAGATTATCAAGCGGGAACTCTATCCACAATCACAACTGCTTTGGGAACAAAGACTTTGTATTACAATCCATCTGGAATTCTTACATCAATTGTTGGAACCGGAATTTATCCCAGTAAAGAGTTTACATATGATGGTGGGGGCAACCTAATCTCTGTAAATGTGCTATAATAAATAGTGTAGTTCTGAATTTGTTTAAGTATGTTTGATCCTGTTATTCAACGTCACATGACTCATTTCTTTGATGTTCATGGAAATTTGCATATCACTATCAAACCCGAACTGATTAAAGCTCTTGGGTGGGCAGTGCCAAAGATTGGTGGTGATGATGCTCCTTATCTTGCAGATCATACTCCCGTTTGCTTGGATATAAACTATTCGGGTGAATATGGGGAATATGATTCCAATTGCGATATTGTAATTAAGGCAAAACACAAAGCACTTGGAGAGAATATGTCCTATGATGCACAAAGAGACTCATATTGAACTTATAAATGTTATTGTTGATGACAGCAATCCGGATTATCCGAATGCTGTTATTTTGGCATATTGGAAACTCGTATCAATATGTCCTGGAGAAATGTGTATTGTAAGAACTCCATATGCAACAAATCTGACACCCCCATATGATGGGAACTTCGCACCATTTGAAAGTGTTGATGATCAGATGATTGCAACATGGATTCAGAATCATTATGGTCCAAACTATAACACTTTGGTTCAAAGGAACGAAGAATTGTTGATGGCAGAATTTGATCCTCCTGAAGGACCACAATTTCATTCATACCATTACTGTCCAAACTTAGGAACATGGCAATAGCATTTGTAATCGCAGATAATACTAGACTGAATGCTGCCGATGCCGTAGCAACAGGAACGTGGAATAGTCCTGGCGGTGGTGCCGGTGCTGTGACAGAACCCGATATTTACTATCAAGGAGCTGCTGCAATCTCCAGAAAGATTTCTGCTGCTGGTAGGGGTATTCATTATGTGCATGGGTCCAACGTTGATATGAGCAGCACCCAAACTACAGCACATTGTTTCTTTAAAGTGAATATTACAAACTATAACGCTGCTCCAACCACAGGTGCTGGTGGAATTGATCTTTTTTGTGGATCGTCTGAAACAAATAATTATTACAACACCTTTATTGGATCTAATACTTACCCAATTAAAGGTGGATGGATTCTGATGCCATTTGCTCCCTCTTCTGCATGGGCATCGACACGTGGAACACCCCCAGCATTAACAGCAATTACTGCATTTGGTTTTCAGGTCCAAGCTGGGTTTTCTGCTGTGTCTAAAGCTGAAAATTGTGTGATTGACGCAATTGATGTTGGAAGAGGGCTTCAGTTGGTTGGTGGAACTGCAGGTGATACTCCATGCAAATTCTCAAATTATGTGACATATGACCAAGAAACCCAAGGAAATCGATTCGGATATGTGTCTGAAAATGATAATATTATTTCCGTATTTGGAAGACTTGGAATAGGAGTGACCATAGGGCAGGTAAATGTGGCAACAGTTTTTGAGGATTCTGGAAGGATTCTTGTATTTCCTGATGGATTATTTGCAAATGGGTTTTCTGGTTTAGATATTCATTCTGGCGCAGGATCCACTGCCTCATACATCTATATGGAAAACATGACCTTCATCGGTATTAGTAGTGGTGGTGGAGTTGTTGATACGAGACCTGATTTACGACTGGAAGGAAGTGTAGGTTACACAACCGTTTTCAACTCAAGATTTACGAGATTTCATGAAATCGATGAAGTTGAGAATGGAACTGCAAAGATTGATATATTTGACTGCACGTTTGATGATATTGAATTATATAATCATGGTGGCGGATATGTTGATGGATGCACTTTTAATATTGCAGCATCAAATCCAGATAATAATGGAATGATGACATGTTTTGGAACAAATTGTGATAGAGTATCTAATAGCACATTTAAATGTCTGGGCACCACTGGACATGCAATTGATTTTAAATCATCTGGAACATATGATATGGTGGGTGTTGTCTATGAGGGGTTTTCTGGAACACCGGGAACCAACATAGTAGAAAATACTGGAAGTGCCAATGCAGCAATTGTAAATAGTTCAGGTGGTCTTATAACCATTAATGTTTCCGGTGGAGGCAATCAACCCTCGGTTCGTAATACCGGAACGGGATCCACTACAATTATTAATGCAAACGTGTCTGTTAATATTAATGGTCTTCCGGTTGTTCCTTCTGGAAATGGAACAGAGATTAGAGTATATGATCGATCTCAGATAAATCCAACTTTAGGAATTACCACAACTGAATTTGCTGGCATTGGAACAGAAAATCATCGAACCAGCACATATTCGTTTAGTGTTGGAGTTGGAGCAACATTTGATGTTAGAATTGTTAATCTTGATTATGTCCCACAATTCCTATCCAATCAAACGGCATCAACAGACCCAACAAATATACCAGTTGACTTGAAAGTGGATAGGGTGTATAGTGATGACACCCCTCCTAGCGGAGAATAGTTCACAATATAAATAAAAGAAGTAAGAGGCTCTTAGAAAGGAATTCCCCAGATGGCAAAGATTACCGATCCCGATAATCTATACTACTCCGAGTATACTTACGGAACAAGTATAGATCCTACAACTGCTCAAGATGGTCAAGCAGCAAACATGCTGATTGACTATGAAAATAAGAAATTTGCTCTCACTGCACCCCGTTTCGGTGTAATTGCTGCTGGACTTAGTTCCGAGATGGTGGGATATGGTGATACTGGAGGTGTTACTGGACAGACACTTTATTCCAAGTTTAAGAATATCTGGAAAGAGGATCCCGTTGCTATTCGTTTCCCCTTCCCAATGGAGGCAATCACTCCTGAGTCCTTCGAATTTATTAACGGTTGGCTGCCAGATGACGAAACAGTTGATTCTACTGTCTCTACTGCGTTCATTACAAGAAAACTGATCAAGGACACCGGATGGGCAGAAAGATCTGCTGCTGGTCTCATTCAGAGAAAGTATTTTGGATGCATCACCCTGGGCGCTATTGCAATTGGTCCTTCTGGATTTGGTACTGTATACTACAATCCAACTGACCCAGGAATTACAACATCCTTCGTAGTCGATACAAGTGGAAGTGTTGACGCCACCACAGATGCTATTGTCTTTGATGGTCCTGTTGGAAATCAGAACTCTCTTTCTGGTGCGTCATACTTCTATACAGGCGATGCTGTTGTTTATCAGACAGACTCTAATGATGACGCTATTACTGGAATTAATCATAACAACGTTTTCTACATCAACTATCAAGCAAGAAATGGTGTTGGTGTAAAGGGCGTAATTCCTGTTGGCGTTGGACACTCGTTCACACTTCACACTACTCGCGCTGATGCGATTGCTGGTATTAATACCGTATCATTAACTGGTTCTACTGTTGGTAGAGCAGTTTCTTTCACATCTGCTGCAGTTGTTGAAGACTTCTTCTTCGGTGTATCCCTAGATGGTGGTGCTGCTAATGAACCATTCCAGTTCTATGGAACTAAGGATGATGATGGCACCAACGTTCTCTACAACAAAGAAGACTACTTCAAGATCTTCACAAGAGAGGAAGCAAAAACATATTCTGATCAGAACCTCGCACAGATCGGTGTAAGCCAACTTAACTATCAGGCATATCGTCTTCCTCTATCTTCTGGTTCTGACGTTAACGTAACGATTCTTGATGAAGGTGCAACTGGTATTGCAACCGCTGGTTATGCTGGTATTGGTGTTTCCTTCTATCAAGATCCTGTATCATATGACGTTGGTGGTGTCAGCTATAACTTCAACATCGTTATTAACGCTAACGAGCAACCACTTCAGGCAGTTTACTCTAAGGTCAACTATCTGCTCAGACAGCCTGGTAAGATTCTTGCTGGTGCCGGTGTTTCAAACATCAACGATCTGTCTGCTTATAATAATGGTGGAACAGATTACTATAATGATTATCGCTATGGTCAGGCAGTACCACCTCTGCTAGAATTCGTTGGTAACGATCTTTACGTTAGAAGAGTTGAGGATGTATTTGGCGATTCTGGTTCCAACAACCTGGGCGTATTCATTAATAATGTAAGAAACGCTGATCTTAACAACGTTTACTTCTACGATAATAATGCGATTGCAGGTTCTTCTGCGATCTTCTATCCATTCTTGGCGCAGGGCAACCTGATCTTCAACGATAACTTTACTGGTGATGGAGATGCTAAGTTCTGGATGTTCTATGATCTGGATAGTGTCAAGCCAATTCCTGGACTCTCCACATCCTTTGATCGTCAGGCTGGAACTGGTGGCGTAACTGGTGGTATTATCGATGCTACAGATGAATTTGTTACTGGTGCTGGTCCTAATCACCCATTTGTTCACGGTCAGAAAGTTGTTGCAGTCTTCCCAGAAACCAATACTACAGTTGGTCTGACTGAAACTGTTCTTGTCTTCGATCCTGTAAATGATCAAGGTCTTACAACCTCTACTTACTATGTAAACACATTTACTGATGTTGCTAGAACTACCCCACAGTTGTATAGCGATGTTACTGAGAGTGGCACAAATACACCAGGAAACGGTGGCAATGTATCTGGAGTTGGTTTAACCGATAGGTTCAGACTTCACTCAACATATTCCGATTGTGTTGCAAACAACAACCTCGGAATTAATACAATTGCCTTGACACCTGCTGGATCCGCTGGTATTATTACCTTCTTCCAGTTTGACATTAACTACTCTGAAGCAAATGCAACTCTTGTTCAAAGAGAAGATGGTGCATTCATCGACGGTATTGTTGTTCCTGGCGGCGGTTCTTATGAATTCACTTATGACTATGATAAGAACTCCCAGAGAAACAGAATTCCTTCTGGTGGTGCTGACGCATCCAACACATATGCACCTAACGTAAGGGTAGTTGCAGTTGGTCTCCAGACTGGTCAGTATGCATCTGCAACCGCGCAGATCACACGTTCTAAGGGTCAAACCATTAACGTAACTGGAGCACTTGAAAGGGTATATTCTGACCCTGCTTGATAATCTGTTTATTATTAACAACTTCTTTATTGTGATGTAATGCCAAATCCGTTCATAGTATCTGGAACTAGCGATGAGTTTACTTTCAATGGCCCAATAAGAGAGATTGAGGTGGGAGCCGCAACTTCCACCTTCAATGTCCAATATGTTTACAGTTTTTGGAAACAGTGGGTAAATGAAGGAAACGCACAATATCTCCCTGCCTTCCGTCCGGTGGGTGGGGACGATCTTGGTGGCGGTAATAAGGTGGCATTCTACGCATTCCTTGCGAACGATTGGAGAATTCGTGTACCTTCGGGTCTTGCTGATTTGTTTGTGACAAGTGGAATTCTTGCTACAGAAGAACTTGATAATCCATTCAGGTTCGATGGTGTTTTGATTACCCTTCAACAACCGATTGCAGTTCAATTTGTGGACAACCCAGGAATTGATGCTCTGGAAGCAAGAATGTTGGAGATTGAACAACAACAAGCAAATACTATCATTCCAAATCAGGTTTCAATTGCATCTACTGCAGAGCAGATTCTGAACGAAGTTGTTTCTGTTGGATCGACAGTTCAAGATATTTACAATCAGGTTGTTGGAATCAATAATATCGTATTTGATACAAATAATAGAGTTATTAGTATTGGTGCGACGACGCTGGATATTAAGAAGAATACAAATCTCATTCCTGCCCTTCTGTAATTGACAGATCGGGTCTGGTATGATATACTGTTTGTAGTCCTTAGAAAGATATGAATAAGGAACTATTAGAGAAAATTGAATATTTTGTCCAAGAGTTGGACTGGAACGACGGGGATCAAATTGAGATCCAAATTGGTGGGTGTGCCTCAAGTGGGTTGCAAGAAAGTGACTCAGCAAATTCAAAATGGCACAGACCATACGGAGTCACGACGTATCAAAGTGATGCATTTATTGTTATTAAGAATCGAAGTAGAAGTCCTGTGATTCCTACCAGTTCACCTCAACAATAAAACTCATATGCAACTCTACAACTCTTCCGAAGATTATCTTTATAATCTTCATTCATACTCTTCAGCAGATGCTAAGAGAATGTGGAGAAAAGAGATTAAAGAGAGATGGAATTATGAATGTGCGTATTGTGGTTCTACAGAAGAAGAATTAACTTTAGATCATATAGTCCCCCTAGCAAGTGGGGGAGTTGACTATACACATAACGTATTGTGTAGTTGTAAAAAATGCAACTCAGATAAGGGACATACTCCTTGGAGAGAGTGGTATGAAAATCAAGAATTTTTTTCCTGGGAAAGAGTGGAAAAAATTGAAACCTGGATGAAGCCGCCAAAGCAAACAAATTTGTATACCTATAGACAAAGGAGGAATAATGCGTCATGAGATTCACAGTTTATTCTAAGGATGGCTGCGTGTATTGTGAAAAGATTAAAACAGTCTTTAAACTTGCGGAGATTGATTACGTCTCATATACACTAGAGAGTGGAGCATTCACTCATGATCAGTTCTTGGATGTTTTTGGTGAAGGCGCTACATTTCCTCAGGTAGTTTTGAACGACAATAGAGCACTTGGTGGATGCCACGAAACAATTAAATACCTACGTGAGAATAATGTACTTTGATGGCGAATGAAAAATCCAATAAATCTGGAATAAATAAAAGAAGAAATAAAGATCCCGGTGATATTGACCGTGGATTTGAATTAATGCTAAGGAAAAAAGGGAGGGACCTAAACGACGGACCAAAAACTTTAAATTTAAAGTTTGGTAAGATGGTCGCTCTCTTTCGCAGGGAGTTCCATTTTCACTTTGAATTATCGTTTAACATTAGAAAACAATAACTCTCTGGGAGACGGTCATGTTAGCACTAACTCTGACTATTACAACTTTAATTTCTGTGATGTTCTTTTTCGTTGGCGGGGTAATCGGATGGATGGCCAAGCAACACTATTACGAAAAAGCATATTTGACCTCACTACCGGCAATGCACCCAGAAATGTTCGATAGTGAGGGAAATTTAATCCCAGATGAAATCATAGCAATCCGATTTGAAAATAGCGACGATTATGACTACAACTACGACGAAGAAGAAAACGACTACTAGGAAAAAAGTATCGTTAGATCTACCAACAAATCCATTTATCTTTGAGATTTTGGATTTGGCATCAAAGCAAAGAAGCAAAGCTTTAAAGGTGGAAGTTCTGCAAAAGTATGAGCATCCATCTTTAAAGTCTCTTTTCATCTGGAATTATGATGAGAGTGTGATCTCAATGCTTCCTGAAGGAGCAGTACCTTATTCAGATATTGAAAAGCAAACTGTCAATAGTGGAACCTTAAGTGAGAATGTTGCCAAAGGCATGAATGCATTCTCTGCTCAGGATCAAGATTTGCGTGGTGATGCTAAGACTTCACTTAGAAATGAGTATGTACATCTTTACAATTTTGTGAGGGGTGGCAACAATACCCTGTCACAAATTCGTAGGGAAACGATTTTCATTAGTATTGTTGAAGCACTTCATCCAAGGGAAGCAGACATTCTTTGCCTTGTGAAGGATAAGAAACTCACAGATCGATATAATATTCCTTTTGAAGTAGTACAAACTGCATACCCCGATATCGTGTGGGGAAATCGATCCTGATTTACTAGACTATGAGAGAACTAAATCCTAAAGATTATGGTTTGCAAATTCTCCTTGAAAAGACCACATTAGACATTGCTAAAGATTCTTCATTTCCTAATGATGGATATTTAATTTGGTATGTGGTTGATGGTGTAGAATATATGGACCTGACTCGTTCACCTAAGCGGGTGAAATTGTTTGATTATTATTATGATAAGTATGGACCCGGAGCGGTTCAAAAGATTGACTTTGGGTATGGAAGAACTAATCCAAAACTGTGGGGATGTGAACCGAAAAGTAAGAGGAAGAAAAAATGAGTGAAAAGAATACTGGATTTGGTGTTGAAAAACAAAAACCAAATGTGATCATTCATACGGATGAGGTTGGAAAACTTCTGAAGTCTTATAAGAAAGTTAAGAAGTATATGCGGTCCAATCTTTATGATGTGAAGAAA